>Ga0105044_10009926_pt1 | contig 13017 bp, 12 predicted proteins | sample MAT01_FD_78092 | JGI IMG/M metagenome (GOLD analysis project Ga0105044, IMG submission 78092) | Freshwater microbial communities from Lake Fryxell liftoff mats and glacier meltwater in Antarctica - MAT-01 | ecosystem: Environmental > Aquatic > Freshwater > Ice > Liftoff microbial mat | place...
AGCCGCGCCGCGATGACCGGTATGCGGCCGAGACTGTGAATTCACCGGCCGGCCACCACCGACCGCAACGGCTGCTTATGCATAGCTCCCTGTTATGAATAGTAGCAGCGCGGATTTTTTCAAACACCGCATAAACACTGGCTTCGCGGGATGGTGGGGTGCGAAGCAGTAGACATAATTTTCGCAATCGTCTGAACTGGCAACTCCACTACAGGAGATTGCCATGGATTACGTTGCCTCACTTCACCCCACGCCGCAGGCGTGGTTACGCAATAGCGCGCTTGCGCCACACATTGATGCCTACGCGGCATATTTGCGCCAGGGCCGTTATGCGAGCGTCACGACCAGGGGCTACCTCACCTGTGTTGCTCACTTCGCGCACTGGATGTCGCAGGGCTGCCTACAAGTTCCCCAGGTGGAAGAGAGGTCCATCCGGCAGTTTCTAGATGAACACCTGCGAAACTGCAACTGCCCAGGGCCGGTCATGCGTGTTTACGGGGATCTGCGTGCCGCGCTGGGACATCTGCTGTTAGTGCTTCGGGCTCAGGGTGCAATCTCGATGGTTGCAGAACCGACTGGACCGATCGCCGATGAACTGCACCGATACGACGATCACATGTGCAATGCGCGTGGTCTGACCGCGGGCACACGACGGGGCCAACTGCGCATCATTGGGCGATTGCTGCTGCACAAATTTGCCGACCGACCCGTTGTCATCAGCAAGTTGCTGCCATCCGATGTGCGTCAGTTCATTGCGACGCAGATGAAACTGGTGGACACAGTCTCTAATGCTTTTACATTGGCCTCGGCGTTGCGCAGCTACTTGCGTTACCGAGCAACCTGTGGCGACCAGGTTCAAGGACTGCTTGGCGCAATCTCCTCGCCAGCCCACTGGAGTTTGGCGTCATTGCCGCGCGCGCTCAAACCCGTCGATGTTGAACGCCTGTTGGCCTCGTTTACGCCCGAGATACCGTCTTCGCTGCGTGGCTACGCCATCGTGCGCTGCGCGCTGGACTTGGGTTTGCGCAGCAGTGAAGTGGCCAAGCTCCAATTGACGGACATTGACTGGCGCGCCGGAACGGTGACGCTCAGAAGCACCAAATCACGGCGCCAGGACATATTGCCTCTGCCTGAAGGAACCGGCCAGGCTTTGGCCGACTACTTGCAGCAGGAGCGCCCTAAAACCACGAACCCTGCGGTCTTTGTACGCACAACGGCGCCCCGTGATCAACCCATTGGGGCCTTTGCAATACAACGCGTGATCCGCGATGCTTGCCGGCGAATTGGCCTTAACCATGGACGATCCCATGCGCTTCGCCATACGCTGGCGTGCCAATTACTGGAAGGCGGAAGTTCGCTCAAGGACGTAGCCGATGTGCTACGCCACCGCTCGCTAAACACGACCCGCATCTATGCCAAGCTGGACAATCGCAAGCTGGTTGCGGTTGCAATGCCCTGGCCAGGGAGCGCAACATGAGCGCCGCAACGGGTCTGCAGGCGAAGGTAGACGAATACATCAACGAGCGTCGTCGCCTTGGTTTTAAGCTGGACGGCATGGCGGAGGGTTTGGCCAGCTTTGCTCGCTACGTGAGTTGTGTGCATCACCGTGGACCTCTAACCTGCGACCTGATGGTCAACTGGGCTCGCCAGGATCAAACGCCGGATCACAAAGCGGAAACGAGTGCCCGGCGGCTCAAGATGCTCAGGCCTTTTGCCCGGTGGATGCGTCAATTTGAGTCCCTCACAGGACTACCCGACGAATCGGTCTTTGGCCCAATACCTGGACGCGTGGCACCGCATATCTACCAGGAGGCCGAGATTGTTGCGCTGCTGGACGCTGCCCGCCACATGGATTCACCGAACCGCTTGCGCCCAGCCACATTCGAGACGCTGTTCGGGCTGATCGCCTGCGCCGGTCTGCGTGTGTCTGAAGCATTGAATCTACTCGACAGTGATGTCGATCTCCAGGACGGCACACTGGTTGTGCGCCAGACCAAGTTTGCCAAGTCACGCCAATTGCCGCTGCACGCCAGTACGGTCCAAGCCTTGGCGCACTACCGGCAACTTCGCTGCCAGCAAATCGGCACCACAGCGGACACCACCTTCTTCATCGGCACCCGGGGCAAACTACTGGGCCAGCCGCTGGGAGATCGCCAGGTGCACCGCGTATTTATTGGGCTACGCGATAAATTGGGTTGGGTAAATCGTGGCGCGCATGGCAGTGTCCGCATTCATGATTTGCGCCACACATTTGCCGTGCGTACGGTGATGCGCTGGCATGAGCAAGGCATTGATGTTGATCAGGCCATGTTGTCACTCTGCACGTACTTGGGGCATGCAGATATATCCCATACCTACTGGTACCTCACTGGGGTGCCTGAACTGTTGGCAGTGGCTGGCGCCAAGTTCGAGCAATTCGCCCAGGCGTCGAGGTTTGGCGATGAGTAGGCCCAAGCGCGCCGGGACACCCCCGACCTTCCCTGCGCTGGTGCAGGCGTTCTTCGCTGAGCATCTGACCCAGCACCGGGCGCTGAGTCCCCGAACGGTGGCGGCCTATCGGGATGCCTTCACTCTGCTTCTGAACTTTGCCGCCACGCGGTATGCAAAGTCGCCGACGGCATTGACGATGAAGGACCTCACGGCTGAGTTGATCCTGGCCTTCCTCGACCATTTGGAGAAGGACCGGGGCAATGCGGTGCGAAGCCGCAATGCGCGCTTGGCCGCGCTGCGGGCGTTTCTGAAGTTCGCCGCCCATCGTGATGTCTCGTCCCTGCACGTCATTGAGCAAGCGCTGGGCGTGCCATCGAAGCGCTTTGAGCGGCCGATGCTGGGATTCTTGTCGCGCGAAGAGATGCTGGCGGTGATCGGTTCATCGGGCAGCAGTTGGATCAGCCAGCGCGATCATTTGTTGCTTGGCTTGATGTACAACACCGGCGCTCGGGTCTCCGAAATCATCGGTGTGCGCGTGGCCGACGTGATTCTGGACAGCGCTGCCTGTGTGCATCTCATGGGCAAAGGGCGAAAGCGGCGCTCATTGCCGCTATGGGACATCACCGTGAAGGAGGTACGGGCCTGGCTCAGACAGAATTCGCAGCTTAGGCCCAACTCGGCGCTGCTGCCGAATCGAGACGGCCAAGTGATGACGCGGGACAACGTTTCAAAGCGTTTGGATATAGCCGTGCAAACCGCAGCAAAGACCAATCCGGATCTGATTAAATGTCGACAAATATCTCCGCACACGATCCGGCACACAACGGCCATGCACATGCTCCAATCAGGAACGACTATTGAAGAAATCGCTTTGTGGATGGGTCACGAAAGTCCTGCAACCACGCATCAATACGTCGAGGCGAATCTGGCGATGAAGGAGCAGGCGCTCGCCCGAATGCAGGAGCCTGACTCCAAGATCAGACGCTATCACGCACCAGACGAACTGCTAGAGTTTCTCAGGACCCTGTAATTATGAATAGTCGCCGAGGCTGCCTTGCAGCCGCGCACCACAGTAAGGGCGTGCACGGCGATGCCGTGCTATTCATAATAGAGAACTATGCATAAGCTGCGTTATGCAGAGCTCTACATAACGCAGCATTGCAGTCGTACGATTGCCAATTCGCGCGAACAGCATTCGACTCCCAAGCTTTCGGCTTCTTCATTGACAACGGCGTGTCGCTGGCTAGGTCAAACAGCGACACCGTCTCCGGCAGCGTCTCGTCCAGGATCGCTGCCTGAATTTCCGGCGCCAGTGTGGTCAGGTTGATCATCCGGTCGATTCGCCGGTTGCTCACGACCTGGTAGGGCGCGACCATGACGCTCTGGTTCGTGACCACCAATGACTCAGTGTCAGCTGCCCACCAACCATCCTATGGCCCAGCGAATTTCGCTGGGCGTCGGCCCCTCTGGACAAAAGTCACCGTATTCGGTTCGAGGAGGGCACGCCCGAAGCCGTGGGGTTACTTAACCTGGGATGGGTGTCCCCATGAACCAAATGCGCTGAAACCAGTCGGGGGAACATTCGGTTAGGTCTGGCCGGCTATTTGCTCCACACCTCCACCGCCAACGGCAACTCGTTCAGTTCAGCCCGCGCTTCGCGCCAGCCGGGGTAGTGGTCGTCCAGAATGGCGACAAACTGCTCACTGTGCGTCGGTGCCAGCAGGTGTGCCATCGCATGGACGCCGACGTTTTTCTATCAAGGCCATGGTCTTCTCCAAATTGGCCACGCCAGGAGTCTGCCCAATAACGTCGTCAGCTCTGTAACCGTTGGGAGACCATGATGCAGACGCCGAGAGCAGACATGCGCTCTTGCTGGTGATCGTTGCCATCGAGGAGCTGGGCCGACTGTGGGCGCCGTCTTGAGCCGCCTGTCGGGCGATGCGATACTGCCGTTCATGCGACCGAATCCGCCACCTTTTTCTTTCCCCCCCCTGGGGCTCTGACGACATGGCCCTGTCGATCTTCGTCCCTGTAGCGCGGAGGGTGCTGACGGAACGGCCTGCCGGCCTGTGCGGCTGACGGGTGGACGCCATATGAGCGATCCGCAGCCGATCGGACCCACGCCCGCATCGCAATTCGTGCGGCTCGCCGAAACACAGCGCGAGCCCGTGCCCTTCACGCTTGATGGCCGTGCCTGTCACGGGCTTGCCGGCGACACCATACTGACGGCGGTGTTGGCGCATGGTCTGGTCTTGCGGCATGCGGATTTCAGCGGCGAGGCGCGGGCCGGCTTCTGCCTGATGGGCGCCTGCCAGGACTGCTGGATCCTCACCGCGGGCGGCCAGCGCTTGCGAGCCTGCACGACCTTCATCGCGCCGGGCATGAACTTGCGCACGCGCAGGCCCGGCGACGCATGAGCACCGCCGGGCCGTTTCCAAGGGCGAATACCGCAATGGGCAGCATGGAGGTTGCCCGATGAGCGTCCAGGTGCCGCCAGTGATCGTCGGCGCCGGGCCGGCCGGTATTCGGGCCGCGCAGGCGCTCGTCGGCCGGGGCCTGCGCCCGGTCATGGTGGACGAGGCCCCGCGCTGGGGTGGCCAGATCTACCGACAGCCGCCAGCGCATTTCCAGCGCTCGAAGAAGGCCCTGTATGGCTGGGAGTCCGGGCGCGCCGATGCGGTTCACGAGGCCATGTCCGGCGTGCTCGATCGCGTCGACTACCGCCCCGACACACTGGTCTGGAATGCCGAGGCCGGCCATCTCGACCTGCTGCACCAGGGGCGAACGTCGACCCTGGCCTATTCGCAGCTGATCGTCGCCAGTGGGGCCACAGACCGGATATTGCCATTTATCGGCTGGACGAAGCCGGGCGTCTACACGCTGGGCGGTGCCCAGGTTGCACTCAAGTACCAGGGCTGTGCGATTGGCAGCAAGGTCGTGTTCCTGGGAACCGGGCCGCTGCTGTACCTGATCGCGTACCAATATGCCCTGGCCGGGGCGAACGTCGCGGCAGTGCTCGATACCGCCACGCTGGCCGATCAGGTGGCGGCCGCCCCGGCGCTGCTGGCGCGGCCATCGGTATTGGCCAAGGGCCTGTATTACCTGGCCTGGTTGCGGGCCCACGGCGTGCGGCTGCAGGGCGGCGTTCGCGCGCTGCGGGTGCTCGGCGATGCCCGCACCGAGGCGCTGGTATGGGCCGACGCCCGCGGCGAACACACGCTGGCCTGCGATGCAGTCGGCTTTGGCTACGCGCTACGCTCCGAGACCCAGCTGGCCGATTTGCTGGGCTGTCGATTCCGTTTCGACGACCTTGCGCGCGCCTGGTTGCCCGAGCGCGATGTCGCTGGTCGCTCCAGCGTGCCAGGTATCTACCTGGCCGGCGATGGTGTGGGCATCATGGGCGCCGATGCGGCCGAGTGGGCTGGCGAACGTGCGGCACTGGCGCTGCTGTCCGACAACGGTCATGCGCTTGACGCGCCCGGCCGCACGCGCGCCGCCGCTCTGGAGAGGCGGCTGGCGGGTGCGGCGCGGTTTCGGGGCGGCCTGGAACGCGCCTTTCCGTTTCCGCTGCGCTGGGCTGACCAGGCCCCCGATGAGCTGGTCGTCTGCCGATGCGAAGAGGTGACCGCCGGGGACCTGAGGCGCACCGTGTCGAGCACCGGTGCGACCGAGCTGAACCGGCTCAAGGCCTTTTGCCGCGTTGGCATGGGGCGCTGCCAGGGCCGCATGTGCGCCGCGGCAGCCGCCGAAATCCTGGCGCATTGCAGTGGCCAGCAGCCCGCGCAGGTCGGGCGGCTCAGGGGCCAGGCGCCGGTCAAGCCGATTCCCTTCATGGACTGCGCGCCGGCCGATTCGTTGCCACGCGAGGAGTCGGCATGACGGAAAAGCGGCTTGTCGATGCGGCCATCATCGGCGGCGGGATTGTCGGCTCGTCGGCGGCGCTGGCCTTGCGCGGCATGGGCCTGTCCGTCATGGTGCTCGAGCGCGACCTGTGCGGTGCTCACTCGAGTGGCGTCAACTACGGTGGCGTTCGCCGGCAGGGGCGCCCGCTGACGCAGTTGCCGCTGTCCCGGCGCGCCCATGGTATTTGGGGACGCCTGCGCGAACTGATCGGTATCGACGGCGAATACCTGCGCTCGGGGCATCTGAAGATCGCCCGCAGCGAGGCCGACCTGGCATCCCTGGAGGCCTACCGCGAGCGCAGCGCCGGTTATGGAATGGACCTACGCATGATTGGCGCGGGCGTGCTGCGCGCGCAGTACCCGTGGCTGGGTGCGCGTGCGATCGGCGGCTCCTACTGCCCGCAGGACGGACACGCCAACCCGCGGCTGGTGTCACCGGCATTTGCGCGCGCGGCAGCCCGCGCCGGGGCGGACATCCGCGAACACTGTCCCGCGGACGAAATGGAGCACGACGGCCAGTGTTTCACCGTGTCCTCGGGTACGGCGCTGCAGGTGCGCTCGCGGTTCCTGCTCAATTGCGCCGGTGCCTGGGCAGGCACCGTGGCGCGGCGCTTCGGAGAGGCGGTTCCCATGGTGTCGGCGCACCCTGTCATGGCGGTCACCGAGCCGCTGGACATGTTCATGACTCTGAGCCTGGGGGTCGAGGGTGGCGGCATCTATGGGCGGCAGGCGCCGCGCGGCAACTGCATCATTGGCGGGTCCCGGGGTTATGCCATCGACGCCTGCCGAGCGCGGCCGGGCCATGAGGCGATCGCGCATGTGTTGCAGCGCAGCGTCGAGCTCCTGCCGGCGTTGCGCCATGCACACATCATTCGCGCCTGGAGCGGCACCGAGGGGTATCTTCCCGACCGCGAGCCCGTGATCGGGCACAGCGCGACAACCCCCGGTCTCGTCCACGGGTTTGGTTTTGCCGGGGCTGGTTTCCAGATCGGGCCGGCCGTAGGCGAGGTGCTCGCGGAACTGGTGCGGGACGGCACCAGCACGACGCCGATTGCGGCGTTTGCCATCTCGCGCTTTGCGGACGCGGCGCATTTGCCGCCCGAAGGCGGACCTTGAGGAGCAGCAACTACAGCGTATCCTCCAGCCGGCAATTGACCAGCAACTCGGCCACCGAGGCGGTATTGGGCAGGGCCATCACGACCGAAACCAGGGCTGCCAGATCTTCCGGCTGCGACATCGCCTGCGCTGGCATGGCCGGGTGTCCGGCGGACATATCGGTGTTGACGAAGGACGGGCAAACTGCCGTTGCCCGCACACCCTTGTCCCAGGCGATGCGCCGCGCGGCGTGGGTCAGCGCCAGCATGGCATGCTTCGACATGTTGTAGGCGATGTTGTCGTTGCGTACGCGCTTTCCGGAGAGTGATGCGATGTTGATGATGCGTCCGGCGCCGCTGACTTCGAGGTATGGCAGGGCGCAATGGATGAGGTGGAGCGGGGCCTTGCAGTTGATGGCCCATATCTCGTCCAGGGTTGCTTCATCCGGCGCGCGCAGGGTGATCCTGCTGTTGGCGCCGGCGTTGTTCACCAGGCCGTCGATGCGCCCGAAAACCGCGGCAGCGGCCCCGACCCAGGCGCGGTGGCTGGCCCAATCGCGGGCGTCGAAGCGGCTCACATGCAGGCGGGCGGGGTCCCAGCCCTTGGTGAACGGGTTTGTCGAAGCAGGATCGCGGACGCCCAGGCTGAGCGAATACCCTTGCAGATAGAGCCTTTCGGCGATTGCACGGCCGATGCCGCGGTTGGCGCCCGAAATAAGGATGACGCGTCCGACCGGATCAAGCATGGTCTTCTTTCAGCCGTGAAGTGTCAGCGGGGCCTGGCCAGGCCTGCCCCGCCCGTTTTGCCCGATCTTGAAGCGATCGCAGCGAAAGCCGGAGAGGTCGAAGCGTGTCTCTGAGCCCAGGGTCAGCGCTGCCAGGATTTCGCCCGTCACTGGTCCGATGCCGAAGCCGTGGCCGGAAAACCCGGCGGCGATAATCAGGCCATCGATTCCCGCGTGGGCATCGATGACTGGCAGGGCGTCCGGCGTGAGATCGATCAGCCCCCCCCAAACGCTGGCAATGCCCAGATCGGCGACGCCGGGCAGGACTTGCGCAACCCGTCCGATCAGTGCCGCGATATCGCGCACACGCGGCTGCAGGCCGTCCTGCGTCCAGGCGGTCGGATCGCCGGACCAGTCGTCGATACCGTTGGTCACCCGAAAGCGGCCCGAGAGTTCCTGCCGACCGGCGGCGTCGGCGTTGGCTACGCCGAAAACCTGCGAGAAGACCGGCGCGGCGGGTACGGTCTGCAGCACGCAGACGAGTTTGGAGATGATCGGCAGGCTGATACCCCGGGGACCGAGGAGTTCGGGTGCGTGGACACCGGTGGCGACCACCACGCGATCGCAGTGCAGCGCGCCCTCGCTGGTCTCCACGCCGATCACACGTCCCTTGTCGAGCACGAGTGAGTGCACCGTGACACCCTCGCGGAGGGTGGCGCCATGGCGCACCGCCGCCGCCGCATAGGCTGCAAGGCTCGCGTACGGGTCCGCATGTCCGTCGCCGGCGCAGAAGGATGCCGCAAGCACCGCGTCGCCAACCGCTGGTGCCACGGCGCGGATAGCCCGCAGATCGGGCAGAAATTCAAGGTCCAGGCCCAGGGCCCGCTGGTCTGCAACCAGCGTACGGATGGTGGCGACCTCGTCCTCGCTACGCGCAAGGCGCAGGTTGCCGCCCTGCCGGTAGCCGGTTGGCTGGCCGAGTTCCTGATCCAGGGTTTGCCAGCGCGCGACCGCCGCCTGCGCGAGCGGCAGCTCGACGGGATGCCGCCCGGATTGACGCACGCCGCCCAGCGTCCAGCCGGAGGCCATGGCGCCGAGCCGGGTCTTTTCAAGCAGCGTGACACGGTGGCCGGCCCGGGCAATTTCGTAGGTCGCCGAAACGCCGCTGATGCCGCCGCCGATGATGATGATGTCCTGCACCGTTCCCTATCCTTTCGGGTTGCAATTCATGTGGCCGTGCGCTGAAGCCGCGCAAAGCGCTCCAGACGAAAAGGGGTCAGGTCGACAAAGGGTGTCGTCCCGGTCAGCAGGTCGGCCACCAGTCGTCCGGCTCCCGGACCGATGCCGAAGCCGTGACCGGAAAAGCCGCTGGCCAGGAAAAATCCGGGGATCCGCGGAACCTCGCCAATCACCGGAACCGCGTCGGGCATGGCATCGATCAACCCACCCCAGGCGCCGGCGACCTGCATCGCGGCGAAGGCGGGAAATGCAGCGATCAGGTTCCTTTGCGCCTGTTCAAGAATGCGCGCATCCGGCTTCGGGTCGAGGACGCGGATCCGCTCGAAGGGACTCGCGGCGTCCAACGCCCAGCGCCGCGGCATGCGGATCTCTTCCAGGAAGCGGTGTCCGATGCGCAGACGCAACTCACGCCGCTGGCGGATCAGGGCCGGCAGGAAATCGGGAAACAGCCTGAAGCTGTCGGGAACGATATGGGCGGTGCTGGCGCCGCGGTGGGCGATGGTGTAGCCGCCATCCGCGCGTTTGCGAAAGGCGAAGTCGGTTGCGCCGACGGCCTGCTCCGGCGGACCCTGCAAAGGCGCCGTGCGCAAGACCGATCCGAGGATCTTCAGTTGCGGGAAGTCGATCCCCATGTTGCCGAGAAACAGCCGAGACCATGCGCCGCCCGCGAGCACCACCTGGCTGCAGCGGATCACGCCGTGCTCGGTGATCACGCCCCAGACGCGCCCGGCCGAGGTTTCCAGGCCGCGCACAGCACAGCACTCGAGCACATGGCCGCCCGCCCGGCGAACCGCTTCGGCAATGGCGGGAACCGCTTTTTGGGGCTCCGCGCGCGCATCGGATGGGGTGTACAGCGCGCCGGCATACTTTCGCTCGGAGCCCGGCAGGACGGTCTTGATCTGCGCCGCGGTCAGCAGTCGCGAGTCGAGTTGGTAGGGTTGCGCGTTTCGCAGCCATTGCACATGGCTGGCCATCCCATCGGCATGGTCGGCGACATAGACGACGCCACTGCGCCTGAAGCCGATATCGGCGCCAATGGCGGGCCCCATGGTCTCCCACAGGCGCCGGCTTTCGAGGGCCAACGGGATCTCTCCCGGATCTCGGCCCATGATGCGGACCCAGCCCCAGTTTCGTCCCGATTGCTCGTGGCCCACGCGCCCCTTCTCGCAGACCGCCACCGCGATGCCCTGCTGCGCCAGGTAGAGGGCCGTGGTGATGCCGACGATGCCGCCCCCGATGACCACCACATCCAGTTTGGCGGGCATCGCAGTGCCGGGGCCGATGTGCTCGACGCCGGCTTGTGTCTGCCCATTTTTCATCGACGGCAGTATCGCATCAGCGATCGGGTGCTGGCCGCTTTGCAAACCGAGGGTTTCTTGGGATGTTTCGGGGTTCGCCAGAGGCGGGTCAGCGGGATCGAGGCGCTTATACTGGCCCGTCAGGCTGCGGAGCAAGGACGCAGCGGATACCAACGGCCCCGCGAGCGCGAGGGCGCAACCATCAGAAAGATCCCCATGAAAATGCACTTGACCGCCGCCGCCGCCCTGGGGCTTGCGTGTTCCCTCGCCGGCATCACCCCGGCCCTTGCGCAAAAGACGACCCTGACCGTCGGTCTCGCATCGGCTGACGCCGGTGTGCTGGACCCGCATATAAATTCATCCACCCCGGGCAAGAGCTTCCTGCAGCAGTTGTTCAACGGCTTGGTCCGCCTCAAGCCGGGCGAGATCAGCCCGGACCAGATCGAGCCGGATCTGGCGTCGAGCTGGACGACTTCGCCCGATGGCAAGGTCTGGACATTCAACCTGCGCAAGGGCGTGCAGTGCCACCACAACTTCGGCGAGTTCACTGCGGCCGACGCAGTCTTCTCGCTGCAGCGCGCGGCCACCCGGGCGACGTCCTCGTTCTCTTCGGATTACGCCGCCTTCGACCGCGTCGAGGCGGTGGACCGGCATACCGTCAAGATCACCCTCAAGAACACGATTCCGAGCCTGCTCGGCGTCGTGATGAACTACCACGGCGGGCAGATGGTATGCAAGGCGGCCGTCGAGCAGTTGGGCGAGGAGGGCTTTCGCCGCAGGCCGATCGGCACCGGCCCGTTCGCCTTCGCCGAATACGTGCCCCAGCAGTATGGCAAGCTGGTCGCCCACGACCAGTATTTTCGCGGCAAGCCGGTGCTCCGTGAAATCACCTTTCGGCTGATCCCGTCCGACTCGGCGCGCGACCTGGCCTTCCAGGCTGGCGAGCTCGACATGATCTATGCGCGTCAGAACCAGGCCAGCTTTGCCCGTCTGAAGCAGTTGCCGGGCGTCCAGGCCTATGCGATGAACCCGGCGGAAATGTCGGTGATCCACCTGAACAAGACGATGGCGCCGCTCAACGACATCAAGGTTCGCCAGGCGATCGCGCACGCCCTGGACCGCGACGGCATCCATGAATTCCGTGGTCGGGACATTACGCGGCCGGCGGTCTCGGTGGTGCCCAGCGGCTACCTTGGAACGTTGGCCAATGCGCCGCTGCTGCCGCACAACCTGCAAAGAGCCAAACAGTTGCTGGCCGAGGCGGGCCACCCGAATGGCATCACGATCCGCACAATCCATACCACGCTGCCGGGCATGCTGACGTTCATGGAGGCGGTGCAGGCGCAGCTCAAGCGCGCCGGCATCAACCTGGAGATCACGCCGGTCGAGCACGCCACCTTCCACCAGCAGATCCGCCAGAACCTGAGCCAGGTGGTGCATTTCCAGGCGGCCCGCTTCCCGGTGGCCGATGTCTACCTTTCGCAGTTCTTCCATTCACGTGCCACCGTCGGCTCGCCGACCGCCGTGACGAACTTCTCGCATTGCAGTGCAGGCGATGCAGAGATCGACGCGGCACGCGCCGAGTCCAATGCGCAGAAGCAGATCGCGCTTTGGCATGAGGCGCAGCGCAAGATCATCAACGATGTCTGCGCCATTCCGATGAACGAGTCGCTGCAGCTGTGGGCGCTGAAAGACAGCCTGGATCTGGGTTATCCGATCAAAGGAGCCCTGAACCTCGGACCGGCCGTTCTGGAGACCAGCCGCTTCATCAAGTAGGTGGGTCGTGCCGTGCCTGAACCGGCTGCGCCGGGCGCGCGCGGCCAGTCGCCATGATCCGTCCTGTGCCGCGCGCGTTGGCAGTACGGGGCTTCGGAATATGAACCAAGGGGCGGTCTCATGAAGACCTTTCTCGTGCGCAGGCTGGGCTTCGCGCTCGTGACCATGTTTGCCGTGCTGACGATCATCTTCATGATCGTGCGCGTCTTGCCGGGCGATCCCGCCATGGTGATCCTGGGCGACCAGGCCGATGCGGCCGCCATTGCCGCGCTGCGCACCCGACTGGGACTCGACCAGCCGCTGCTCGTCCAGTACCTGGAGTTCCTGGGTGGCGCGGTGCGCGGAGACTGGGGCGTCTCGCTGGTCACCGGTCGTCCGGTGGTCCAGGACGTGCTCGATGTGCTGCCATGGACGATCGAGCTGACGGTGAGTGCGCTGTTGATCGGCGCCATCATAGGAATTCCGCTGGGCGTCTGGGCCGCCATCAACCGCAACCGCGCGATCGACTACGCGACCCGCATGGTGTCGCTGCTGGGCCTGTCGTTTCCGGCCT
>Ga0105044_10009928_pt1 | contig 13014 bp, 10 predicted proteins | sample MAT01_FD_78092 | JGI IMG/M metagenome (GOLD analysis project Ga0105044, IMG submission 78092) | Freshwater microbial communities from Lake Fryxell liftoff mats and glacier meltwater in Antarctica - MAT-01 | ecosystem: Environmental > Aquatic > Freshwater > Ice > Liftoff microbial mat | place...
ACCGGTCCGACGTTCACCCAATATTCGTACAATCAGGCGGTCATCACTCCCGGTCTCGCGCTGAGCGCTACGTTGCAATCGGGTGCCCCCGGCCCCGGCGTTTGTGCAGCAGGCCCAGCCGTACTCAACATTGACGACAGCAGCGCGCCCGATGTGTACAGCGCGTCGACCGACGGTGTACTGTTGATTCGTTACCTGCTTGGAATGAGCGGCACGACGCTGACACAGGGTGCACTCGGAACCAATCCGCAACGAAACGCGGCGCAGATCGAGAACCACATCTTCACGAATCTGGCGCTGTTTGATGTGGATGGCGACAACTCAACCAAAGCGCTGACCGACGGTTTGTTAATCATGCGCCGATTGCTGGGTTTGTCCGGCCCGGCGCTGACCAGCGGTGCCCGTAATCCCACGTCCATCCGCAGCGATAGCGACATTGCCAACGCGATTGATGCGCTGAAACCGTAGCGCTGAATCACTTCACGGCAGGTGGCGTGCATGATCGTGTGCACGCTGCCACGCGGCAGCGCCTCACCTCTGGCTGCGCCCGCCGAGTCACCGTCACTCGGCGCTCAAAAGCGGGTACGTTTTTTGTCGGGATGGCACGAACGCCACTGCCGCAGCGACAAGCTCAATAAACAAAATCAGGCACCATATTTTCGGTTCGCCGCGGTGTCAGCTAAACCCTGAAAAGACGACTGCATATGGGCTAGACACCGTTTTATTTAAAAGTCGACTTCAAGGAAAATTGGCCTCTAGCCCCAATGGAATAAGGCTTTCAACCATCACGCCGCCTGCGCTACCACACCCCATAGTGCCGAACCAGCCCGCGCCAAAACGCGTCCCTCTCTTTTGCCAACGACGTGTAACCGGCGTTAGCGGTGGCGTTGGCCGTGGTCTGCACCATGACGAGCTTTCGCTGCGGGTCGACGAAGATAACTTGCCCGTACACGCCGAGCAGTGCGAAGCGCCGCGTCTCACCGGGGAAGAGCCAGAACTGGTGCCCGTAGCCGTAGTAACGTTTTTCGAATCCGGGGCGGAACGGGGGATCGACGCGATGCCAGTCGGTCGCGTCTAGCAGGTAGTCACGCGGAATGATCGCTCGTTTTGCTGGATCGTCTGGACGCACGCCGTCGTTAGCGAGCACCATGCCGAGACGACCGTAATCTCTGAGCGTTGCGTTGAAGTTGCCGCCCGCTAATGTGACGCCTCTTTTGTCTGACCACCATAGCGCGGAGGTTTCGGCACCAATCGCTTGCCACAGACGCGGCGTAAGGTATTCGCTGGCGCTCATTCCGGTCGCTCCGCGCAGCACAGCGGAGAGCATGTTCGTTTGCGCCGAGAAGTACGCGAAGCGCGTGCCCTGCGGAACTTCGCGTTCGGTGATGGTTGCTGCGGCGGCCTCGATACCCTCGCGCGTGACCGCGTTTGCGAAGCGTGCCGCGTCATCCTTGCCGCTGTAGTCCTCAACGAACTTCGCGCCCGAGGCCATGCGCAGCAGATTGCGAATGGTCGTCTCGCCCATCAGCGTGCCCTTGAGTGCAGGCGCGTAGCTATCGGCGCGATCATCGAGCGATTTGAGCTTGCCTTCGCGCAGCGCCATGCCGATGGCGATCGACATGAGCGATTTGGCCATCGATTGCGACACGAAACGATGCTGCGGCGTGCGTTCGTATTGATAGCGCTCAACCTGAATCACGCCGTCCTTGATGATGAGCAGACCCATGACGCGTTGGCGCGCCAGATAGTCATCAACACTCAAGTTTTTAGCGTCCGCGACTGACCAGCGATACGTCGGCTCCTGCGCCGCCGTTGGCAGCGGCATGGGCTTATTGCTGGGTGCCATGACCTTGGCTACACCGCCGGAGATGCCGGGGATTTCACCTTGGGCGGAGAACGAGCCGACCCGCACTTTCTCGTCAAAAAACCACGTCCGCGCGGTGCCGACTGGATAGCCCTGCGCTTTGCCGAGTTTGTCCTCATCCGGTGCGCTCTGCGCAGGCGCGGCGATGAGGCTCGTCAATAGCAGAGCGATGACAAAAGAACGCGCATTCATGGGTTGATCCGGTACGTGTTTGCGCTGTATTCTGCAACGAACGCGCATGGAAGCCGCAGGCTTGCCAGGCCGCAGCTTTTGTTAGTAGTGGCCGCGCAGCTGACGGATGTGGCTTGCTGCACGCAGTAGACTTCAGGCTACTTTTCAACGGAAAAATCCATGGCTGAGACTGCCGACAAAATCGCGACCACCGTCACCACCACCGACGACGAAAAAAAGCGCATGCGTGAGCGTGTGGAGGCGTTGCTCAAGCTTCCTCCCAGCACCAGCACCGGCAGCGTCAGCGTCAGCATCGGCAAGAAGGCTTTGTCCTATGCCGTGAGCGCCGGTTTCGTGCCCGTGGTGGCCAATATGTCCGACACCCACAAGGGCGAGGCGGACGCTGCGCTCTTTCTGACCAGCTACACGCAACAAATCAAAGGGGTTGCGCCCGATCCGGCAACGCGTCCCCTGTTGTTTGCGTTCAATGGTGGCCCCGGTTCGTCCTCCATCTGGCTGCACCTGGGCGCGCTCGGGCCGAAGCGACTGTCGATTAATGACGATGGCACCATGCCGCCGCCGCCCTATGCCGTGCAGGACAACCCGCACACCTGGCTTGAGCACTTCGATCTGGTGTTTATCGACCCACCGCACACCGGTTATTCGCTCACAGCGAGCGATGCCGCACGTAAGAAAATGCTCAGTGTGGATGGCGATGTCGAGGCGCTTGCTGAATGCATCCGCGCGCATTTGACCCGCAGCCAGCGCTGGGGCTCGCCCATCTATCTGGCCGGAGAGAGTTACGGCACCACTCGCGGCGCGGCGTTGGCCGACAAGCTTCTGGATCTGGGCATTGCGCTGGCTGGCGTCATTCTGGTTAGCTGTGCCATGGATATCCAGTCGCTGGATTTTGACGGCAAGAATGACCTGGCCTACAGTCTGTTTGTGCCCGGTTTTGCGGCGACCGCGCAGTACCACGGCAAGTTGAAGGGCCCGCAAGCCAAGTCGGGCGCGGCAGCGCGGTTGGCTGCTGAAGCATTTGTCGCGGCGGAATACCTCGCTGCACTGCACCTCGGTGCTCGTCTGTCGAGCGCAAAGCGCGCACAGATCGCACAGCGGCTGAGTGAATTGATTGGTTTGCCGGCGCAACTCATTCTGGACAATGACTTGCGCGTCTCGGATGCCACCTTCTTTTCCGAGCTGCTACGCGACGACGGAAAAATCGTGGGCAGACTCGAGTCACGCGTGACCGGCCCGCTGGGCGCAAAAAAATCCCGCGCCTGGGACTTCGATCCTGGCATCGAAGCACTGCTGGGGCCTTACACGATGGCAGCCAACGCGTATTTCCAGTCTGCGCTGGGCATTGTGAGTGACCAGAAGTATGCCGTGTTCTCCGAAATCGCGCACAAAGAGTGGAACTGGCTGCAAGGCGAATCCAAGGGCAACAGCTATACGACGACCAGCAACGCGCTGGCCCGCGCCCTGCGCCGCAATCCGCATCTGCGGGTGCTGGTCGCCAGCGGCTATTACGACCTTGGTACGCCCTACTCTGCGAGCGACTGGTCGCTGGCACGGCTGGACCTGACAGATGAAGTAATGGCGCGCATCACGCACCACTATTACGATGCGGGACACATGATGTACACCCGCACTGATGATTTACTCAAGCTCAAGGCGGATTTGAAAAGCTGGTTGCAGGCTTAGCGTCTATCGCCGAAGGTGGTGTCAAGGGTAACCGTCAAGAGATTTTTTAAGGTTGCCCTTGTGCCCGCGTTCCATACGCTTTCAGTTGAAGTACTGCTCGCCTCAGGACTTGGTCGTTGCCGGAATCCGCACCGCTTTGCCGAGGTGAATGCCCGAGTCAAGCAGCATCAATTCGCCCGTGATCGTGCGTGCACCGTCAATTAGCCACATGATGGCGTCGGCGACATCGTCAGGCGAACATGCACGCGCAAGCGGCGTGCCGTGCTCATAACCTGCTTTAACTTTTTCGTAGCCTTCCTGGCCGATGCCATCGACGAACCAGCGCGACGTGATGAGGCCGGGACAGACGGCGTTCACGCGAATCTCCGGCGCGAGTTCGCGTGCGAGATAAAGCGTCATGGCGTTCACCGCGCCTTTCGATGCGATGTACGGCACCGCCGATCCAATGCCCAACGCGCCCGCAATTGACGACACGTTGACGATGGCTGCATTCGCTGATTTCTTCAGATGCGGCACGCTGGCGCGCACCATCTGGAACGTGCCAATCGTGTTGACGCCGTAGATGCGGTTGAATATTTCAGTGTCGAGCACATCCCAGTTTGCAGCGCCGGTGAAGGTGCTGATGCCCGCGTTGTTCACCAGCGCATCGAGTCGTCCCCACTTTTCGACGACCGCTTGAACCATCGTCTTACAGTCAGCGTCGTCGGCAACGTCGCCACGCATCAGAAGCGTGTCAGCGCCCGCTTCGCGACAAGCGACCGCGGACGCTCGCGCTTCACTTTCGCTCTTCGAATAGTTAATCAACACGTTGTAGCCGCGTTGCGCAAGACCCAGCGCTGTCGCGGCACCCACGCCGGTTGCCGAGCCCGTGACAATCGCTACTCTTCTCTCGTTCACGTACATCCCCTCCTTTGTTCAACTGGACTTGTGTTCGAGTTTACGCTTTGCTTTTACGGTGTTGCGATGAGTGTGGGTCAAAACTATTTGTCTCTAGCTTTGTGCTCCAAGCTAGCTTACGTAGGCGCTAAATGGCATATTTGTCGAAAGTTGACTTATAACAAAAATGGCGACGAGCCCCGATGGAATGGGGCTTTCAACCAGAAGTTGCTTAGCTAATTTGCGTTACTTGCGCTTCTTCTCGTCGTCTTCTTTGTCCCGCTTATCGTCTTTGTCGTCTTTCTTGTCGCGGCGTTTGTCGTCTTTCTTTTCCACGACGACGCGCGGCTTCTGATCGCCTGCATCCAATGGCGGTGGAGGGTTCACTGCCTTTGCCGGTTCAGGTGTGCGCGCGGCTGGTGGCGTAGCGGGTGATGCGGGTGCGGCGGGTGCTGGTTTGGCAGCCTCGGGGCGCTCAGGTCGTCCACGTTGTGGTTCGGTCGGGGCGCGTTCGACGGGAGCGCGATCCATCGGTACGGCGCCCGGTGGTCGCGCTGGTTGGGCGACGGGCGGCGCAGCGCGGACCGGCGCGGGCGGTGCGGCCTGAATCGGCGGCGTGTTGGTCGGTACTTCGCGCTGCTCGCGAGGCTTGTTACGCGATTCAGCTGGGGGCAGTTGTGGGGGCATTGCGCCGGGACTGCGCTGGCCTGGCGGCTGCGTGAGCGGAGCGGGTACCACCAGTTGCGCAGGTTGTGGCTGCATCGGAACAGCCGCAGCAGGCGGCGCCTGAACTGGCACAGGTAGATTTCCGCGTGCTGGCGGCTTGCCAGCCGTCTCCTCGCGCTGGTCAGCAGGCCGTTTGCCCGGTTTATCTGGCTCTTGCGGCGCCGGTGAACCCGGCGAGGAAGGGGTGGCCGGACGACCTGCGGGCTGCCCAGAAGGGGGGGCAACAACGGGGTTCGGATCACGTGGTTTCGACGCCGCGGCCGGCAGCTCACCGGTGTTTCCACGGCGGTCAGACGGTGCCTTTGTCGGTGGTTGCGGCGGTGGTGTTGCTGCGGCCTGTCCCGTTGCCCGCGGTTTCACGATTTCGACTCTGGGAAGCGAACCTGGCGAATTCGATGTCGGCGGTGCACCAGCGCCTGGCTTCACCGATGTTTCCGACGGCGTGGCAGGTTTAAGGTCGGCGAGAGCTGCAGCCGCTACTGGCCTGCCGGGGTTGGCAACCAGCGCACGCTCTCTGACGGCAAAGCCGACCACGGCGGCGGGCGGCAGGCTTTGCGCAACGACGCGGCGCTCAACCACTTGCGGCGGTTTCTGCTGCTGTGGCGAGGCACCGAGCACGCTGATTCGCTGTGGAGCGACAACGGCCAGGGTGTTGACCGGCGCTTGCATTAGCGCGGCTTCTGTGACTCGCAACTGCGCTCTGGCGACTGGCTGCGACTGCACGAACGTGGTCGTCGGCACCGTAACCACCGCACCGCGTACAGCGCGATTGATGTAGACCGCGTCGTTCACACCGGCTACGTCACGGTTGTTGTAGTTGTTAACAATGATCGTGTTGTTAATCACCGTATTGCTGGCGTTCACGTTGGTGAAATAGCTGCGGCTTACAGCGTAGGCCGGGCGATAAACTTCGCGCGGGGCGAGTGGAAACCAGCCCACCGCGCCGACATTGCCGCTCGTGACGCTTACCTGAAAATTACTGCCACCGATGAACGCCACCAGTGCGGGTGCGTACACCGGACGCGCAGCAATCGGGCCAGGAACCCAGCCCCAACCTCGCGACGTGTTGGCCCAGCGACCATAGTGGGAAACGGTAAAGCCCCACGGCTGATCGTCAACCCAGGTCCAGCCCCACGGCTCAATCCACGACCAATGCCCGTCGCGGTACGGTGCCCAGTCGGCGGCGACGCGCGTTGGCATCCAGACATTGCCGTAGTCCGGAACGTTTGACCATCTACCGTACCGATCAAGATCCTGATAACCGATCACATCGCGCGACACATAGCGCGCAGAAGCAGACGTGTCATAGCCGCGATCACGACCCTGCGCCCAACGATCAAACGCGTCAGGACGCGGGGCAGTCAGGACGTCGTAGTCGCTGAGGCCGGCACCGAAGAATCGATAGCCGCGACCCGTCGCTACGCTATAGCTCGCCCCCGCGTCGTACACATTAGCGCGACCGCTGCGCGTGATCACTTCGGTGGAGTCGGCGTCGGCATCCACCGTGATGCGATATTCGCCCGGTTGAGTGATGACGAATGCGAGATTGGGCGTATCAACTTCGATGACCTGATTGCGATCGACGCGGCGCACACGTAGCAGCAAAGTGCCCTGCTGCAAATGCATCTGCGCGATGCGGTCATCGAGATTGGTCAGAGTGAATAAAGTCTTCGCTGAAAGGCGAACCACCGCGCTGCCGATCTGCAATTCGACACGGCCATTGGTGTCAGCCCAAAGCCGATCACCCGTGACCAACGGTCGGTTCAAGGTCCCCGAAACCCAATCGTTCTCGCCCGCTGGAGAAAATGTCACCCCTCCCGAGAGGTAACCCAGTCGCGCCACACGCATCGGCGGATCGGCCATGGCGAACCCGGCCAGCGTCAGCGTGAGCGCGGCGGCGACCACGCGCACAATCGTCGTAGAGAATCCGCGCTGGTGTGTGATGAATCTCATCATGAATACTTCCTTAATGAACTGAGGCAACCTGCGGCAGGACAACGAAGCCATAGCGCACAATGAGTGAGCTTGGGTCGCGCACAACCGAGCGAATAGAGCCCAGGATCTGGTCAACTGAATGTGCTGTCAGTGTGGCTCAGGATTCGTACTTGCGCCGTAGGACAACACGACGCTTTGGCGTCAGGGCCCCGCGCTCCCTCAAAGTCAGGGGCTGCTCTTCCGGTTTACCAGATAAATGCCCGGCAGCACCATCGCCATCGCCCACCCGTGATACGCGTGCAGCGCCTCACCGAGCACCAGCCACGCGATGACAGCTGCGTAAATCGGCCCCAGATAAAGCACAACGCCGACGCGCGCCACACCCAGTTCGCGCTGCATCACCGAATACGCGAGGTACGCGCCGTAGCCCGGAAACACCGCAACGGCGAGCACGAGGCCGACGCCCTTCAGCGTCAATATCGGCAGCGGATTGTTTGCCGCCTCGAAGATGGCGAACGGCAGCATCACCAGTACACCCGCCATCGCAATCACCGAAAGTCGGGCACTTGCATTCAACTTGCTTGGCCACTTGCGCAACAAGAGCGAGTACGTCGCCCACGCGATCGTTGCGCCGACGATCCAGCCGTCACCGGGAACCAGCTTCACGTTGCCCAGCGTCGTCCATTCGCCTTTAAGCACGACATGCAACACACCGGCCAGCGCCAGCGCCACACCAATGCCCTGCGTCACGCTAATGCGCTCCTTTAGCCATAACGCAGCGGCGAGCACGATCAACACCGGAGAGATGCTGTAGATCAGCGAAATATTGATCGCCGCCGTGGTGCGCCCGCCGATGTATACCCACGCGCCGCAAATCCACATGCCGAGCGCACCGAGCACCAGATAGCGCTTCCACTCGCGGGCAATCTCTGCGCGCGCTTCCCAGATTTCACCCCAATGGCCGATACTAAAAAGCAGACTCGCAATCAACCAGCGCAAGAGAGCGAGCGCATGCGGCTCAATCACACCCGGCGCGCTGCGCGCCACCAGATAGTTCACGGCCCAGAGCGCGGGCGTGATGAGAATGAGCGAAAGTGCGAGGCGGTGCTTGGAAGTGGAAGGCATCTGCGTATTTTGTACGCACTGCGCGAGCGCAGGCGCGGACTCAGACGCCCAGACGCGGGTTCCCGTTCGTCATCCTGAGCCTGTCGAAGGATCGGGCGGCACGCTGTCATGGTGCTTCTACGCACATATCCGCGCCAAACAACCTGATCCTTCGCTGCAGGTCAGGATGACAAGAATGAAAGCGATTTCTAACGCGATCAACTTAACTGGGCGACGGTCTCTTCGTGAGCTTCGTTCGGTCCAGGTGGCTCGCCGTTGGTCTCAAAGAACCGCCGCAATTCTTGCAGGTGGGCGTCGGTGATCTCGACAACGTTGAACCCGGGAATCGGCGACGGCGGAAGTTCTGTAAGTCCCATGCCACGAGCCTCAACGTTCGAGTTGAGTGCGCTGTCGCCGAGCCTGAAGCCAGGGCATCGCAGCGAAGACTACGAGCATGACCAGATAAACGCTGCCAGAGACCGGGTCTCGACTTGAGATGTACTCGCCGATACCGCGACCCGCGAGCAACACCGCCAGCAGCAATTCAGCACCAACCAACAGGAGCAAAGCGATGACGCCAACTCCAATGAGACCCGCCGAATCTATCGTTTGACCGTACTTCCGAAATACGAACCGCGAAGCGAAGTAAATCGCCATGAACATGAGCGGCATCTCGGCCAGTTCGGCGTAACGCGCACCGATACGCGGCACGACAAAGGGAACCCTGATCGAACCCATTAAAAATCCGGCAGCAAAGACGAACGCGAAATACACGAGAGCAGCATGCAAAGTCTTTGACTGGCTGAAAGTGTTTAGTGGCATGTTTTGCGTGGCCTATTGTTCGGGCTAAGCGGGTAGCACCGCTATCAGCGTTGAAAGACTAACGTACGTTCACCCTCGGTATCGAGCCAGCTCCTCCAATGGCCGGAGACGGCGTGTACCACTAAATGTACAACGCAGATAGATGACGCAACGGCGAAAGGCACAGCGAAGCGTCAGGCCGCGCTACCCCAGTGGCCTTTGCCACGTCGCCCGCTCCTTGTACCCAACCCGGCGGAAGGCTTCAAGCATGGGTGCGTTGCGAGAAGATGCATCGCAGAAGATACGCCAGCACCCTGCATCGATGAAGACGCGGGTGGCTTCCTCTAAGAGGGCCTGCGCATAACCTCTCCCGCGAAACGGAGGAAGAACTCCTATGTAGTAGATCGTGCCCTGGGGTCGGCCTTGCTTCCACTTGGCGCGATGCTTGAACAGGACAGGCAGGACAAAGCCGTCTAACCGACCCTGCTCGTCCTCGGTGGGTGACCTCTACCGTCGTCAGCGATGCCAAACGAGGTTCCATTCGCTGTGACTCTAATGGTGGTTGCGTTGCCACACTGGAATTCAGCCAGCGAGTACAACATTAGCGCTCGTACGGCGGTGGCTTTGATGTCCATGGGCGGGGCGACGTTTTCGATGGTCACGGTGAATGAGCGGGATAGTCGGCGCGTTTGGCGGCTGGCGTCTGACGCCTGACATTGTGTAAACCGCAAAAGCTGCGGCATAAAACAAGGGCTACGGTAGGAACTGGCGCCGCCAACTTCGTGAGCGGTTGCCCTTCTTGCACTATAGCCTGGACGTCTGGAAAACCCGCCTATCACGCTCCCAACACCGTAAAGGTGCCGCATTCAATTGCACCGCGAATTGAATCACTTTAGCGTTGCGGTCAGCTGGCTACGCTTTGTCTTTTCCATTTGCATCAACGGCCAATCCGAGACTACGATTCACCTCTGCAGGCCGTGGCCCCCCGGTCCCAACGCGGGTGCGCGCCCTGTCAAAAGAGGGTCTACCCGCTGACGTACTTTCTCATCTGGGCCAACACGATCTTGCCGCTGTACTTCGTTAGCTCGGTGACCTGGTATCCGCGGCGCTCATAAAAGGCGACGTTGCCTGGCACCAGCGTGTTTGTCGTCAGTTCGAATCGTTCAACGCCGGGATGCGCCTCCTCAATGGCACGAAGGAGGGCAGCACCGATCCCTCGTCCGTGATGTGACGGCTCTACACAAACGGCTCGTATCGTGCACACCGCTTCGATAGCGATGCCCCGTGCCGAACCAATGATTCGATCAGCGTCACGAGCGGTAAGTACAGTGTGATTGCGAATGTCCAGCTCAATTGCGGAGACCTCTTCCATGAGCGGCGGAATCGCCCTGTTTTCGCTGAGGCGGCCTTCTTCAGCGAAGGCCCGCATCTTGATTTCATGGATCACGGCGGCGTCAGCTGGATCGGCGGGGAAAATCGAATACATGTTTTTCAAACACTTAATACGGAGGAAACTGGCGTGCGTGCAGACGCCTGCTGAAAGAGGGCCCGCCAATGCACGTCCGGTTGAGCGACGGTTCAGGCAACGTTATGTTCTTGGTGTCCAACCGACGATTTAACAATTCAGCGGCACGATCCCGGCGTACATCCGCCGTTCAAAGGTAAATGGCGGCGACTGCACGACGACTCCGTCGACGAGTACATCGGGAAGTTCAAGCGTTCCAGGCGAATGTATCGGCGGGAGGTTCGAGAATACGAAGCGATATTCAGCCAACGGGCTCTTGCGGCGTCTGTCCTCGACATACGGACCTTGCCAGTCCAGCGGCGCAACTTTCAGGTTGACTGAAGCGGACTGGTGCTCACTTTCGCCACGGAATCTGATGCGCGCGATTGGTTCGGGTATCGAAATTGCGGCACCTCGCGGTGCACGCAACTTCAGGTAGGCCTCTTTCAACGGCGACATCGCATGGGGTTCCAGCGTAAGTTCGAAACTCACTCCACTCTTCTCGTAAGCCACTCCCATCGGTGCGCTGTCATAGCAGGGAGCCCGTCTATAGGTGACGCCAGGACTTTCGAGATAAATGTAACTCGCCACATACGGAAAACAGCCGGGCAGCACCGCCAAAGCAAGAGCTATTAAGACGCCCGGTACTGCCTTCGACAGCAATGTTCGTGCGCTGAGCCTCATGATATTTCAGGTGATACATGCTGCAACGCCCGCCGATTGATGCAAGCGCTGCGGCACCTTCCGGCAGCCGCACGCACGCCAAAGCTAGTACTAGCAAGCTGATTCGCCGACGTACAGGTTCCATATGCAGACATAAATTTCCCCATGAAACCCGGTACGCCACCGTCGATTGCTACTCGGTTGCCCGATCAACAGCGCAAGCGGCTGCGACTAGGCCACTATAGCCTGAATATCAGGAAAAGCACTCAATTTCGCCAACAGCTAAACGCTGAAACATCCGTGGCATTGGGGCTGCCGTCACGTTTCGTTAAAATCCGACTTTCATTAATATCAAGCGCTAGCCCAGACGCGACCGGGCTTTTCACTCTTAGGTTATATGTAATGAGGGCCCACTGGAAACCACTTTGAGCCGTCTAGCAACCTCCTGCGCCGCGAAGCTCGCACGAACTTGCATGCTGCCAGCGGACGGATTCACCAGCGTGCCAGCGCCTTCTGAATGATGCTATCGTCAATGGCTCCCATCCCGTTGCTCAGAGTTACCGCGCCAACATGACCATCGACATGCACCCCACCGCAGTAGCGTCTTCCGCAACATCCTGGCTCCATTGGGCCATCGCGCAGATCGAATCGGATTTTCAGCGCTCGGCTGATACCCATTTGATTGCACTGCCGATCAAACGATTCAACGATGCGGGCATCGATTTTTACTTTAAGGACGAGTCGACGCATCCGACCGGAAGCCTCAAGCATCGGCTGGCGCGCTCGCTGTTTCTTTACGCGCTGTGCAATGGCTGGATTCGCGAAGGGCAGACGGTGATCGAGGCATCGAGTGGATCTACTGCCGTGTCGGAGGCGTACTTCGCTCGCCTGCTGCGCGTGCCGTTCATCGCCGTGATGCCGAAGAGCACGTCCGCCGAAAAAATTGCGCAAATCGAGTTCTACGGCGCACGCTGTCACTTCGTGGCGAAAGCGGCCGATGTGTACGACGCATCGAAGCAGCTTGTCACCGAAACCGGTGGTCACTACATGGATCAATTCACCTACGCCGAGCGCGCCACCGACTGGCGTGGCAACAACAATATTGCCGAGAGCCTGTTCACGCAGATGGAGCGCGAGCGGCATCCAATCCCACGCTGGATTGTGGTCGGCGCGGGCACCGGTGGCACCAGCGCGACGATCGGTCGCTATGTGCGCTATCACCAGCACACGACACAACTCTGTGTTGCCGATCCGGCAGGTTCCGTGTTTATGCCGTACTGGCAGAGTGGCGACGCCACGCTCTGCTCGGATGGATCGCGCATTGAAGGCATCGGCAGGCCGCAGGTTGAGCCGAGCTTTATCCGCACGCTGGTGGATCACATGGTGTGCGTGGAGAACGTGCAATCGATCGCGTCGATGCGTGAGCTTTCTGGGCTTCTGGGGCGCAAGGTAGGACCGAGCACGGGCACTAATTTTTTCGCGGCGTTGCAGTTGGCTGAGGCGATGCAAAGTCGCGGCGAAACCGGATCGATCACGTCACTCATCTGCGATGCCGGCGAGCGCTACCTGAACACGTATCACGATGATGCATGGGTCAAGGCGAATTTCGGGAACTGCCAGCACACTACGCTGAGCCGGTAGGCACCGACAAATCCCTGCTCACCGG
>Ga0105044_10009929_pt1 | contig 13014 bp, 3 predicted proteins | sample MAT01_FD_78092 | JGI IMG/M metagenome (GOLD analysis project Ga0105044, IMG submission 78092) | Freshwater microbial communities from Lake Fryxell liftoff mats and glacier meltwater in Antarctica - MAT-01 | ecosystem: Environmental > Aquatic > Freshwater > Ice > Liftoff microbial mat | place...
CGTATTCCCTTCTTACAACAAAGCAGAGATACAGAGGAAAAGCACACCCCTATATAAGAATCTCCTACGGGGAATCAAAGAATCAAAGAATCCCCTACGGGGAATCAAAGAATCTATCTACGAAAGTTCTCACACTTGATAAGAGTTACCTTGGGTATACCTCTATCGTAAATGAAAAGGGGAAATAGCTTGCTCTCTCCTAAATTTAGGCTTCTTCATTTCAGTAAGAAGTTACCTATTCCTACGCATAGCGCATCGAAGGATAGGCAAACTAAAGTAGCTTTAGTTTGCCCTTCCCCAAAGAAAAAAGTAAATAAAGTTGCCTGTTCCCATATATGGTATATGGGAACAGGCAACTTTATAGTAGAGCAAGCGAGGTCCTTTTTTATATCAGATTTTATATCAGACGTAAAAATAAATAGAACCTCCTTTTCCTTCAAAGCAAAGCCATGTTTCTTCATTCAGGTAAGGCTTAGTTGTAAGAAGGTTCCTTTGCTTTATTTTTTATTTAAAATACAGGAAAGCAAAAGTCACCATATATAAATACATAAATACAAAGGAACCTTCTTACAACTAAGCCCTCACCTAACACAAAAAATAAAGAATTTTTAGAGGCCCCTCTTTTATTCCTTTCTTACCAAATCAAATAAAAGGTTGCGTCCTCCAAAGAATAGAGGTTAAGAAAGGAATAACCTTTTTATTGTTCTTTCCTTTCCCTTTAAATTTTTTTTTTCAGGGGCTCTACGACTCAGGTCCCCTTCCAAAGAAGATAAGAGGCCAACCACTCTGAAAGACCAAGGAAATAGAGGACTGAAGAACTGAAGGACTGGAAAACCAAAGGAACTAAAGAATGAAGAAACGAAAGATTGAAGGAACAAAGAAATAAAAATAGAAGGTACTTTCTTTGGGAGGATAGCCTCCAATCTTCTTTGGGGGGGGCAAAGGACATAGAGAGAGCTAGGTTTATATTTTAGCATGGAAGCTTCCTATTTTCAACAGAATAACTTTGTTCTAATTTTGTTATTCTGTGAAAATAGGAAGCTTCCATGCTAAAAATAAGATCTTCCCTGTTTTCCAAAGGAAGGAGGAACACTCAATTAAGAGGTTTTTTTGTACAGTAGAGGCCTTTATTTAAGTATTTAAGTGACCCTCCTTTCTTTGGAAAATAGGGAAAAAATGTGCCAAGTAAGGGTTTTATTTAAATTGAGAATAAGGGCCATTGAGCCTAGTAGAACAAATAAAATTAAGAATGAAGAAGGAAAGGACATTCTTCTCTCTGTCAAAAATGAGAAAGAAAACAACAAAAAATTTAGAGAAATTTAGAGAAATTTAGAGAAATTTACAGAAGATAAATTAAAAATTATCAAGTTGAACTAAATAACCAGTACCGGCTGGAATTAAATTACCTAAAATAACATTTTCTTTTAAACCTTTAAGAAAATCTTTTTTTCTATAAATAGCTGCTTGACTTAAAACACGCGTAGTTTGTTGAAAACTAGATGCAGATAAAAAACTATCCACTTCTAAAGAAGCTTTAGTAATGCCTAAAACAAGAGGTTCATATGTAATTTTTTTAATTAAAAATTGATTAATTTTTTCAATAAATGTAAGATCAACAACTTCACCAGGAAAAAACCCTGTTTGTGCACCATCAATAACACGCACTTTTGATGTCATTTGTTTAACAATAACTTCTAAATGCTTATCTGAAATAGTAACACCTTGTGATTTGTAAACTCTTTGTACTCCATCAACTAGAATTTGTTGAATTTTATAAAAACTTTGACGTACTGCTAATTCTAAAGGTATTTTTGATTCATAACGTTTAAATAACGCTTTTAATAAAGAAGGTAAACTATCACGAAATAAACGACCACGCTTTGTTGTTCTAGCTTCAAAAAACTGTTCAACTTTTGGTATACCTTGAATAATATCACCAGTTTTTAATCTTTGGTAAGAAAGTGTAATTACAGGTGATTTTGGATCAATAAAATCACCATCAAATTTATGTAAAATACCTTTTGGTGAAATAAAAATAGGTTGAGCTCGTCGTACTGTAATTTTTGTTTTATTATAATGAATAATTTGACCTGATACTTGAATAGCTCTTTGTTGTACACCCTTTCTTTCTCTTTCATCAACTAACTTTTCCGGTAAAGGGATAATATGTTTATTTTCTTTCCCTTCCAGAGAATTTAAAAGCTGAGCTGTGTCTTTTTTCTGTAGAGAAGAAGGTGTCAATTGATTAATTGGATCGCCATAAGCATAAAAATCACCTAATAAAGAAAGGGATTTATTATTTGTAATTCTAAAAGGTGAACCTGTAATCATTGGTTTTCCAGCTTGAGTTTTTGAAATTTGAAGAACAGTTTGTATTCCCCCATCAATAAGGGAAGAAGGAGCAATATTTTTATTTTTGTCTAAAGGGCCGCTAATACTAAGTTTACTGATAAATTCATTTTTATCGTCTTCACTATATAATGGTGTTAAGAGTGAAAATTTAATTAAAGTATCATTTATTTCATAATTTTGATTTTTTTGGTATGTTAAATGTATAGATCTTTCTTTTTGAATAGAACTTTGCTCTAAACTTAATAACTTTTTAAGTTTAGTAGATTCTTGTTTTTGTTGGCTATATGGGAAATAATAACTAATTAAATCTTTTTTTGTTAAAAACATACAACTATAATTAAACGTATCACCTTTTGCACTTTGCGCTAACAATTTTTTTGACTTTTCAGATTGCATCTGAGAAATTTTTGAACTTGAAAATTTAGGTTCATGAGTGCCTATCTCTTCGCTTTTCTCCTTTAGAGAATCCGAAGAAGCACAGCAAAGAGATGGTGACCATTGAGCCTTCTCAAGAAAACTTTGAGGAATCTCATTATTTTCTAAGGCTAAAGTGGAAGAACCAGCTGTAACCCTGTCATTTAGTAATAACTTATCTTTAGGAGCTATAGTTTGAGCGTAAACAATTTCTCCTTTAAAAGGACTATAATAATTAGTTTTAGCTTGAATTTGTTGAATTTGATTTGTTTTATTTTTAAAGAGTGAGTTACCGCTTTTTTCTTGTTGTTTATTGAATAAAACATTATTTTTATCAGTATTAAATAGTACTGAAGAAAAATTTTGATTTAAATCATTATTATACAAAAACTGTGTCTTTTGTGTTTTTGTTTTTTTAAACGCTGATAAATCTATTAACTTAACTAAGTTGAAAGAAAAACAAGGGCTTTCAAATACATTATTAATTAATGAATTAAAAATAGCATAACTAAAAATTTTGTTTGTTTTTTGTTTATTTAACTTTTTATTTTCTGATAAAAGATGGCTAAAGTTATTCATTGAAGAATCTGCATACTTCTCTACTTTCTCCTTTCTATGATCCTTCTTTATATTTATAAAGGAAGAAGAGCGTAGAATAGAAGGGGATAAGTTACTTGTCTGGGTATAAGTTCTATAACCACTTCCCTGCTTTCTTGCTTTATTCCTTTCGCTTTGTGATTTGCTTTGCGATTTACTTTGCGATTCACTTTGCGATTTGCTTTGCGATAAGGGAGGAGTGGCAAAGGAACTATCCTTATTTGCAAAGCGAGAAGGGACTATGGATTGCTTTGTGAAGGCCATTGAGTTACTGGTCATTGGAGGGGCGTTGTTGGTTCCACACCAAAGGGCAACTTTGTAGGTATTTAAAATGTTTGTTTTTTGAGTAATTCGTTTTTCACGCTTGTTTTTGATAATATTTGTAGAATAAAAATTTAAAATAGAAGAAAGATAAATAGACAGTAAAGGATATAAATAACAATCAAAATTTGAAATTGGTAAATACGACAAATTATAATTTTCTTTTTTATTAGCTACAAAAGACGGCAATAAAGCTGGAAGAAGAATAGTTTCACCTTTTTTTGAAGGAGTTTGACAAACCTCATCATTTCGAAGAGACAAAGGCCTTTGAGAAGAGAAGGGTGGCTTTTTATTTAAAAGAGCCCCCTCACTTGAAGAGAAAGAGGCAGGGAAAAAATAATTACTCCCATCAGATTGTGTTAAAGATGTTGATAATACCCCCTTACCTAAGCTATTAAATGTAGTTTCGTTGGCAAAGCTTACTTTGCTAAAGCTAGGTAAACTTGGAAGATTTTTATAATTAATTAAAAAAGGTGAAACATTCAATGGTTTTCTACTCACTAAACATATAGGTTGAGTAGAAGCTGCTAAAGCAACTCCTTTACCACTTCTTTTTATAAGACCCAAAACTTTATAAACACCTTCTCCCCCTCTATGGCCGGGGGCGGCCATAGAGCCCCCTCCCACCCTAAAAGAAGAAGGTACTCGTTGGCTTCTCAAAGAGCTTTGTGATCCTATTTGAAATAGGTCCTTAGTCAAAGGTCTTTTAATGAAAGAACCTTCTCCTTTCTCTCCTTCCTGCAAAGTAGAGGGGATACAATTGCGTTTCTGGGCTTTTTGGGACCAGTTATGGGTTGCTTTTGAGCCCCAAAAACAAGAATATTGATTTGAATATATATTTAAATTTTGATTTGAATATTTCTTTAAAACTGTTTCAGTTAAATTATTTGAAGTTATTATAAATTCCCCTTGCAGGTAGTTCTGTTCCAGCAGTACAGCTCTTTTTAAAAAACTTTCTTTTTGATCTTTTTGATTTGGGTTACTTGCTCTAACTCTCTTCCCTTTTATTTGTTGAGTAGAGCCTATTTTTAAAAGTTCTGACTGCTTTTCTCTACTTAGTTGTAAGCTATTTCTCAAATATAACTGGGAAATAGTTGCAACATCTCTGGCCTTTTCAGCTAGACTAAGTCCTTGATCTGGTAGTTTTATATTAGATCCCCCAGCCGAAGAGAGAAAGTCATTTATAAGTTGTTTTACAGAGGAAGCTCTAAGTAAAGCCTTCAAATCTTTAATGTAATAAAATGGTACAGAAAAGTTTTTAAATATTGTACCTTCTTTTTTATTGTCTTCCCCACTTTGCACTCCAGGGAGCAAAGAGTGGGGAAGGGGGTCATTGTAACTTTTTAGTTTTTGTGTTATTTCTTTATCAGATTGATTTGATTTATTCAACTTTGTTTGTAATGTAATAATATTGATTTTTTGAATAGAACAAAGAATAAATAATAACAATGAATTTATTAAGTTAGAATCCATCTTTTTATCAATTATTTTAGTTGCTTTTTGAGCCACTGGATTTGATTGCATAAAAAATAATGTTTCATGTAAAATAAGAAGTTGCTCTAACTCGTCACTTTTTAAGTAAAGAAATGATAGTGTTAATACATCATTTTTAGCACTGTACTCCTCCCTTATTGGACCTTTTAACTTTCTAAAATAAGAATCTCTTTTAAAAATTAAAAGGCCTGGGTCTTGATGGCCTCTATAAGTAAATAGGGGAGAGGATGAAGCAGCAACCAAATTTTGAGTTCTAAACTGTTGCAATTTTAATACAGAATCAAATGATTGATTAACTAAAACTTTTCTTTCGTTTAATATTGATAATCTGTGAGAAACTAACTTAATTGAAGGGGGCAACGCTGTCCCTTCTTGGGAATTAATAGAAAGATTTAAAGAAGTACATTTATTTAGAAATAATAACACTCTTTCTTTTTTTTTTTTCATTTTTTTTTGTAAATTACTTCTTCCTTTTAAAAGAGCCTGCACTTGTGCATCAAATCCTTTTAGAAATAAAGGTTGGAAGTTACTAAAGCTGGTAAGAAATAAGAAATTTCTTACTTTTTGTAAATTACTGGTTTTTAACCTTTTTGAAGTGTTAGATATTTTGTTTATTAATTTACTTCGTACAAGTAATAACTCTTTAAAAAAACCTCCTCTGCTTTCCTTTTCAACATAAAATAACGAAGAATTACTTTGTCTTTTTGGTGTTTTAGGAATAGCTGGCTTTTTAAAAAGAGGTCCCAGTTTTTTATAAAAAGTGCCCCTAACAGTATTTGGACTTGTTTTTTGAAAAAAGCCTGACATATTTTTTTTGTAAGAGTTATTAAAAGCGTTTATAGTCGATTCATATGTATATTTTTTTATTTCTAAATTATTCATCTGTTGAAATTCTTTAATAGGTTGAAATAAATAACTTATAAAACCAATTTTTTGTTCACTTTTAATAGGAATATCATTTTGCTTTAAGTCAAAAAAGGCAGAACTACTTTTATCAAAGTTATTCATTAAATAACGATATTTTTTATTAGTAATCCATTTTAAATTACTTATTTTTTTAACTTGTAAAGAAGGTTTTTGTAATTTTGCTTCTCCATTTCCTATGTGAAGAGTTAAAACATCTTCTTTTTCTTTGTTGGTTGAAGTTAATAAAAAATTATTAGAATTACTATTATAAGAAAAATGTTTATTAGGTTGACTTTCATTATAACTATGTTTATGATTATTATTATAATTAAAATTATTATAATTGTTATTTTTATTTTCATTTTCTACAGAAAAGAAGTCACGCTTGATTTCTCCATTCTTTCTACTTTCAGAATCTTTTATAGGGTTAATAGGGTTATATGAGTTAAGAGAAGAAGAATGAGCTATTTCTTGTAAAAAAACAATCTTAGAAAAAGAAGAAATATTTTTAATATTAAAAATATTGCTTAATAAAAAAGATTCAGCAAAAACAGATGTATTAAAAGCAATTTTATTAAAAACAGGTTGACCCGCATATATTAATTTTTTGTGAATTGTTAAGAAAGAACTTTTTTTGGCTTTCTTTTTCTCTTTGATAAATGGAAAGTATTCTTTTGATGGCCAGGCATCATCATTAAGTTTGGTTTGCGGAACAAACCCCTTTAATAAACTATTGGAATACTTACTGAATTTATTCAAATTTTTGTTATTAAATTTGGATTCAATATTTAAAAAAGGTGTATTTGTAACAAATACCCACCCTTTTTTAGCTGTTCCATGAAACACAATTTCTTTTTTCTCCTTACCGTAGTAAGCTTTGCGAACTAAATAATCCTTTTTCTCTTTTAGCCCTTTATAGGGGTCTATAGAAGAGATTTGTGAAGCTTCTTTGCCTTCACGAGAAACAATGTTGGTCATTGAGTCTTTTTTTAGATAGGCTGTTCTTTTAAAAAGGGAATCTAAGATAAAAGGGTTTTGAAAATAAATACAAGGTTGCATGAATACAAAGGAATAAAATTTAAATTTATTTTTAACAGTATTAAATTTTTTTAGATATTTTTCTAAATAATTTGATACTGTTATTGTTTTTTGAATCTCTCCTCTTTCTTTCTCCCCTCTTTTACTATGTAGGGTGGGAAGAGAAGAGGAAATATCAATTGAATTTAGATATAATAAAACACGTTTGTTTTGCTTTTCTTCAAGAGTAGGGAACAATAAAGAACATTGATTTAATTTTGAGTTTTTACCTAAATCAACAAAAGAACTAACAGTTTGACAAAAAGTCGTAAATTTTTTTATTTTAATGTTTTTAAAAAAGACAAGTTTAATTGCCTTACTGTAACATTTTTTTGTTGAAACAAAATTAAAACAATAGGGTCGAGAGTCACTTTTCAAAAGGCCTTGCTGTTTTTCCCAATTTCCTGCTTTCCTAAAGGATTCTTTTTCCCCTCCTCTTCTAAAGTAAAGGGGGGGCAGCAAAGAGAAGTTGCTGTTGCTGTTGTTGCAAATTGGGTTATCATTCTGCGTAAATGAAGGTATTGTAGCCAATTCATTTATTATAGATTTTTTAATTTTCAATAAAATAGATGATTTAAAAGAATTACCATCAACTTGATTTTGATTTATTAACTTATCACTTCCTGTATAGGAAATAGGAAGTAAAAAATCAAAAGAAGAAATATTTAAACAACCTTGGCGATTTTTTTGTAAAAAGTTAATTTTTTTGTTTAAAAAAATTGACATAAAAGAATTTGAATTATTACTAACTATTGATTTTTTATAATATACTTTGTTTCTAATACTTTTATTAATATTTGATTCTTGTGGCAAACCTATCTTTTCTTGAATTTCAGATTCTGATAATACCATGGTTGTTTGCACTCGGTCAGAATTACATAGTTTGTCTCCTTCCTTCTCTTCATTTTTAAGGGGAGAGAGGAGAGTTAAAATGTCTTTAAAATCTGCTGAAAGAAAGTGGGGTATAATACCAACAGTTGAAATTTTAAAAACATCAGAAGGTATAAGTAAAATTTTTGAATTATTTATTTCTCGAGTTTTTAACAATAAATTACGATTTAGTGTATATGTACGTTCTATATTCCTTTTATTTGTCATTGTTGTAGTTAAAAATGAACTGGTTTCAAAAAAAGGTGATTTTTTAGAGAAAATGCCATTTTCAAATATAATAAAACCGCCTGATTCAGTTTTATATTTTTTAGGAAACCATTGTACAATATAAGGAAGTTTTTCAGTTTGTTTATTTTTTGCTACGCCACTGTTTTTTTTCTGTGCTTTTTCTCCTTCCGGGGAATAAGCACTAAACCCTAATCCCTTTCCCTTTGCAATAAAGCGAGCCACTTTATTGCGTTGTGAAAGAAGGGAAAGTGCACTTTCATCTTTATTTTTATAAGATAAGGGAAGTGGCATTTTATTATTTAGAGCGGACTTAGCTAAAAATTCCTTTTTATAAAAGGGTGTTATGCCAGTTCCAAAAAATAAGAAATCGCTATTATTATATAAGAGTTGTTTGTTACTCTGCTTTCCCAAATCTAAAAAATTCGAATGCAATTGTAAGGAATTCCCTTCTTTTCCCTCTGTATATTTTTGTAAAGAATGGTAAGAATAAGAAGCAGATGCTAAGTTTTTACTTCTAAATTGATTTTTTTCAGAAACTTCTAAAGCATAACCATATTTTTTAAATAAAATATTATTTAAATCAATAAATAATATTTGAGTTGTTTGACTAGGAATTGTTTTTACTAGTTGCTTACTGCTTCTATTTTTAGTTTGAAGCAAACTTCCAAAGCCTTTTCCTTTTCTATCTTCAAAAAGGGAATTCTCAGAATGGTCAGGACGTTGTATATTGCTTTTTAAAGCTATTAAATTTCTTCCCGGTTTAAAAGAAGAAAGAGTTTTTCTTCTTAAAGAAAGAGAAGAATTTGAGAGCACTAAAGGTACTGTATTTATTTTATTCTGTTTGGCATTTTGTTCATTTATTGACAACATGCTTGGTGTTCTTTTATTATAGTAAAATGAAATACTACTTCCATTACGATTATTTATACTCCATTTATTTTGAGTCATATAACTTTTAGTATTTAGTAAATCACCTATAATAGGCAAAGAAGGAGTGGCTGTTTGAAAAGAACAAGAATTTTTATAATCATATATTTTACCTGACAAAATCCAAGCGTATCCCCATGTCCAAGCTTCATAAATTTTTTCTTGTTTTCCTACATTTTGAAGAAGTGATAGTCTTTCAGGTAACCCACTATTTTCGAGCGGATTGGCTAACCATTCTAAATTACGAAATTGTTCTTTTTCACCTTTTTTTTTTCTAGAAGTAGGAAATTGAGAAGTAGGCATACTAGAAGAGGCTGAGCGAAGCGAACAACCAATAATTTTTTCACGAAACCCTAAAAATTTTGAATAAAATTGACCCTCAATTTCAGATTTAATTGTTAATTCAGCATCATCTGTTGCATTAGTTTTTTGACTAATTGAAGAAATTTGTGCAATCACTTCTTTTTCATATACATTTTGTCCATTCCTAATATATAAAAGTGTATAATGTGGGATAGTAAATTTTTTTATTTCTACTAACTTTGATGTAGTACTTTCCTCCTTTTTATATGAAGGAAATAATGATTTCACACTAACTAGTTCTTTATTATAGTTAGAATTTGTTGACTCTGTTTCTGATTGGGTTACTGTCAGAGGCAAAGATGCTATTTTTTTTACCAAAAAAGAACCTTCACTTTTTGTTAAAAATGAAATTTTTCCTTCAGGAGTTCTTATTAAAGTTCCTGGTATTGCAGAAATATATTGAATAATACCATCAAATGGTGCTTTAATTTGATCACTAACATCACCTGAAAAAACACCTCCTGTATGAAATGTTCGCATTGTTAATTGTGTGCCAGGCTCACCAATTGATTGAGCAGCCACAACACCAACAGCTTCTCCTATTGAAACCATACTTCCCTGAGCTAAACTCCATCCATAACATAATTGACAAATTAGTTTTTCACATGTTAAGGGTGAACGAACAAAAACTTTTTCAAATTTTTTACCTATTTCAAAAGCTAAATCTAAAGTTACTTCCTCATTTCTGGATGCTATAAAGCCTCCTTGCCCTTTAACTTTTTGAGTAAGAAGGGAATTAGTTACAAACTTTGGTTCCTCCTTTCCTTCGTGTGTCAGTTTTAAAGAAATTTGATCTTCTTTCCCTTGCTTTCCTTCCTTGTTTTTGTTCTTAATGGAAGAGTGAACAGTAGATAAACCAATAAAAAGATCACGGGCTAAGATTCTTCCAACAATTCTTTGTGATAAAGAATGTATAGTTTTATTACCTTCTTTCATATTTGTTAAAAAAATACCACGATTTGTTCCACAATCAAAGTTAGAAATAATAATATGTTGAGCAACATCTACTAAACGACGTGTTAAATAACCTGCATTTGCTGTACGTAAAGCTGTATCTACAATACCTTTTCGAGCACCATAACTTGAAATTATATATTCTGTTAATGTTAAACCTTCACGAAAATTACTTCTAATTGGAAAATCAATAATTTGACCTTGTGGATCTGCCATTAGACCTCTCATACCTACTAATTGTCGTACTTGTGAAATATTCCCTCGTGCTCCAGAAAAGGCCATCATATAAACAGGATTAAGAATATCTGTTGCTTCAAAATAATCAATTACTTCTTGCTTTAATACTTCACTTGTACGATGCCATGTGTCAATTAAACGTTGAAAACGTTCAACACCTGTAATTTCTCCACGTATATATTGATTAACAGTAATATTTGTTAGATTTTCTGCATCATAAATTAAATTTGATTTTTTAGGAGGAATTTTTAAATCATCAATACCTAAAGAAATACCTGCTCGACTAGCATATTCAAAACCTACATTTTTTAGCTGTTCAACTAAACTAACTGTTTTGTGTTCCCCATAATTTAACAAAAACCATAAAACAAAATTTTTTAAACGTCCCTTATCAAAACATTGATTAAAAAATTGACCTTTATACTTTTTTATTGGTTTCATTGGTTTTACTGATTCTGTTAATAGAGTTTCATGTTGACTTTTTTCTCCTGCTTTTAATCGTAAAGGCAGTAAACTCATTTTCTCCCTTCCCTCTTTTGCACTTTTATTTTGCTTCCAAAGTAATGAGCTATTTCCTTCATAAGAAATAAGGGCTCTTTTTCTACTAAGCAGAATCTGAACTTTACAAGTGGGACCTGTGTTTTTTTTTAAGGCCTTATTTTTTTTATTGTCTTGTAATAAGGGCAAAGGCACAGAGGATTTTTTATAGCCTAATGAATTAGTAAAAAGTGAACAAGTTGAAAAACATGTCCACTTTCTGATAAGTGGGGCATAAAAAAAAATTGATTTAGCACTGCATTTTTTGACATAAATCATATTTAAAATTTCTTTTTTTAGACATTGTCATTATTCCCAAATAAGTTGCAAGAAAAAAGTTATTTGCTTGTTATTCTCTTTTCTATTTCTAATTACAAAATTTATATTTATCATATACAAAATATGCTCAGACATATATTTTTACTTATATGCCCTACATATACTCTTTATGCTTTCTTTTACTTTGTTATTTAATGCATTTTTTTTACATTTGTTGTTGCACAGCATATATGTCACGCCCCTTTATCTATCCCTCCCTCTTTATTAAAGCCTGTTTCTCTCCGCCCTGTACCTGTAAAAGAGAACTTTGCTAAAAAAAAAAAAGGAGGGGATAGTAAAGCAAGAGAGGGGCTTGTAAAAGAAGGGCTATCTTCCCGTCCCTTTCTTTTGCTCTTTCTTTGCCACTCCTCCATACTATCCCCTATAGAAGATAGGCAAAGCTATCTACGATAGGATCTGTACGAAGGAGCTTGCTTTGCTCTTATCGTAGATAGTATTGTCGTAGATAGTATTGCAAAGCCTCCTCCCGCTTTGCAGAGGGGGAACGTATAAAGATACGATACTATTGACAATAGGAGCAAAGTAATATCTTCCGTATATTAACTTTATTCAGATCTCCTTCTTGACTATCTATCGTAGATAGATCTTCGATAGGGGACAAGGTGCTTTTCTGTATCGTAGATAGGAACCCTGTCTATTTGAATCTTGAACAAACCCCAAAGGGTTTGTCAAGATTCAGATTTCCTTCTTGCAGGGTTCCTATCTACGATACGGAAGAGCACCCTATCGTAGATAGGCAAGAAGGAAATAGCAGATAGCTCTATTGTAGATAGGTAAGAAGGAAATCTATCTACGATAGATAGCTTTATAGAAGATTTAAAAAAGTGGGAAGTGGGAAGTGGCAATAGCTTTATCACTTTCTCTCAATACTGATCCTCATTTCTTCACAGAAAGGTGCACTCTGCGCAGCTGCGTAGGGGAACTCCTTACGTTAAGAAAGAAACAGAAATGGAGCAGAGCACACAGAACAATTTGTGGAGCTTCCTATGTTAAGAAGGTCATTAAGCTCCTGGCCATATTTCACCACTTTATAGATTTAGCACTCTTTTTTTGCTGCTTCTCCATACCGCAAAGCAAAGGATCCATACGGAAAAGTGATTTGCAAAAGAAAGGGAAGGGGGACGCGCTTTTACTCTGTATGGAACAGAGCAAAAGAGAGCCCCCTATAAGGAGGTTCCAAATGTAAAAAAAAAAAAAATAAAATTTAATTAGAAAAATAAAGATATTTTTTAAATTTTCAAAATAATAAAATTAAAAATAAAAAAAATAAAAAAATTGTTCTCATCCTAAAGTCCTAAGACTAAAGTCTTAGGACTAAAGTTGTAATCATCGCCAGACTTACAGGATTTATTATGTAAGGCCACTAGCAAGCGATTC
>Ga0105044_10009931_pt1 | contig 13013 bp, 9 predicted proteins | sample MAT01_FD_78092 | JGI IMG/M metagenome (GOLD analysis project Ga0105044, IMG submission 78092) | Freshwater microbial communities from Lake Fryxell liftoff mats and glacier meltwater in Antarctica - MAT-01 | ecosystem: Environmental > Aquatic > Freshwater > Ice > Liftoff microbial mat | place...
ATTTTCATTAGCGCTGACGTTTACTTTGGTGTAGGCGATGCCGCGTGTGGTCAAAAACCCCAGCGCCAGCGCGCACGGTGTCGTTTGCTTCTTCGCAAATACATCAAACTCGCAGTTTTGCCCTTCAATGCGCACGGGCGCGTTGGTCATGGCAACACTCAGCTCGGGATTGGCGGCCACGCCAATTTGTTTGAACAGTGCAAACATAAAAATGAGCGTGAGCACATAGCCGGTCAACATAACTTTTTTGCGGCCAACGCGGTCGCTGAGCGCCCCAAAAAAGATGAAAAACGGCATCGCACAAACCACGGCAATGCCGTTCACCAGGGTCGCGGTGACATCATCGACGAGGGCGACTTGCTTTAAAAACGTCAGGGTCGAAAATTGTGCGGTATACCAAATGACGGTGAAACCGGCGGCGATGCCAATCATTGCCGCCAAAATGGTACGGGTTTGCGCCCAGCTTCCAAACGCTTCACGCAAGGGCGAGCGGGCAATTTCGCCTTTGGCTTTAAGCGCCTGAAATACCGGGCTTTCGGATAGTTTTAGCCGCACATATAAAGAAATTGCCAGCATCACAATCGATAGCAAAAACGGGATGCGCCAGCCCCAGGACTCGAACGCGGCTTTGTCCATACTTAAGCGGCATAGCAGCACCACGATCAGGCTCAGCACAAACCCACCGACCACCGAGGCCTGAATCCAGCTGGTGTAAAGGCCACGCTTACCCACCGGCGCGTGTTCGGCGACATAGATCGCGGCGCCGCCGTATTCACCGCCCAGGGCAAGACCCTGCAATAAACGCAAAGTCACCAGTAGCACCGGCGCCCAGATGCCGGCCTGCGCGTAGGTTGGCAATAGGCCAATGGCTGCGGTGGATAGCCCCATCAGCATTAATGTCGCTAAAAACGTGTACTTACGGCCGATTTTGTCGCCCAACACGCCAAAGATTACCGCGCCAAGTGGGCGCACACCAAAACCGGCGCCAAAGGCAGCGAGCGAAGCTAACAGGGCGGCGGTTGGGTTATCCGATGGGAAAAACAGTCCACCCAAAAGCACGGCTAACGTGCCGTATAGAAAAAAATCGTACCACTCAAACATCGTTCCTAAGCTCGACGCTAAAATAACCACACGATGTGAGGCAGCGGGTTTGGGCTTGGGATTGGTTTCAGATACCGAAGTTAAATTGACCATAAGTCGCAGCGCTTGTTTGCAATAGCGGCGGAGTTTGAACAAAAAATTCGGTATTGTGTCGATCCGCGTGAAAAAACGCGGTTTCTTTATTTTGGAGCACTACGATCATGGGTCTATTTAGCTTTATCGCATCCGCAGGCGCAAAACTGTTTGGCGGCAAAAAGCCGTCAGAAATCCCCAACCTTTCCAGCATTATTGCCCAACACGTCGGTTCGGTCGGCCTGCCGATGAAGCACCTGCACTATTGGCTGGAAGGTGAAACGATGGTCGTCTCAGGCTGGGTTGACGACAAACCCACCAAGGAAAAAGTAGTCTTGGCCGTTGGCAATGTCGAAGGTGTGGACAAAGTTGAAGACCGCATCGTTGTAGGCCCACCGCCTGCACGACCTGTGGTTGCTGCAGCCCCCGTGCTTGCCGAGGCCCCAGCCACGCAAGCCCCGCCAGCAGAAGCGGTGCCGACTAAAGAAGAGTTGGCGAAAGAAGCGGAATGGACGTCAAAGAACTACACCGTCGTTAAAGGTGACACGCTTGGTAAAATTGCAAAGGAATTTTATGGCAACGCCGCGAAATACCCGCTTATTTTTGAAGCCAACAAACCCATGCTGAGCGATCCAGACAAAATTTACCCTGGGCAAATGCTGCGTATTCCGCCGATGGACGCGAAGTAACTTACTTCGAAACTTCGTTTCGCTTCGCAAAATCACCCCTTTAGGGTTTTGCTAAGCTGACATCTGGGCCGCTGTCGATTTCGGTAGCGGCCTTTCTCTATTTGCATGCGCACCGGTCGCAACACCGCAATTTTGGTTCGTGCGTCGCACTTTTTAAAGGGCTTAGCGGTAGAAATTGTTTGCATTCTTGGCTGCATGGCGAATAATCCAGAGATGACCAGCCCGACTTCTGAACGCCGCTTAGCGCCCCGCTTTCCTATTCATGGCCCCGTAGCCGTGCGATTCCCAGGCACGGAAACCACAGAATTCTTATCCTCAATTTTCGATATTTCGCTCAATGGCGCTTTGTTGAGCATTAGCAATGCCAACGAACTGCAATTAGGTGCGCTGAAAACCGGTGCGGCGATTGAAGTTGAGCTGAGTTTGCAAGGCGTGCCGCACGTTCTGGCGCGCGCTACGATCGCGCACGTCCATGGTGATCGTTTTGGCGTTGAATTTAGCGATATGGAAACCCGCGATTTCGATGTCTTCGCAGGTTTGGTGTTAATGCTCGAGCAGCGCAATAGAATCAATCTGATCGACGCAAGCTAAGTTTCAACGGCCTAATTTGAAGTCTGTTCTTCAAGCTGGTCGCGAAAACCGACAATATCTTGCGGTGCTGGCGCATTTAACCGATTCTCGAACAGCATGCGTGGGGTAATCCCAGGGCCATAAACATCGCGATTTGCGCCATGGTCAATTGAAAGCACTGAGCCATCAATCGCAATGCCAGCGAATAGACCCCGGGCGCGTGAATAGCTGAAAATTTCAGCTTTCAACTCCTCATCCGTACTCGCTTGCGCTTGACGCCCGACCGGGCCTGCGGCGACTGACGCATCCGCACCCAGCGTAAATTTACCGTTGACTAAATTTGTCACACCCCGTTCGGTACGAAATACCAACACGATATCCGCAGACTGCACGCCAAACTGCCAGCCTATGCTGCCGCCGGTGATGCGAATAAAACTTGGATTTGACCAAGTACCATCTGGCGCGCGCACACTGACCAAACCGCGTCCGTGTCGCCCACCGAAAACCAACCCAGCTTTCACGACCTCCGGCAACACCGCAATCGCCTGGGCATCGTGCAGCAGTTGCTCGGGAATGCGCGCGTCGGGCGTGTTGAGTATCGTCTTAAGCACGGCGGTGGCGGTGCGTGCGCGCTTTAATTCTTTGTCCGGCGAGGCCAGCGCCAAGCTAGCGAACAGCAGCGTTGCAACAAGTACCGCAAACGCTCGCGGTGGCGCAAATTGAGCAAATCGAGTCATGGTAAACCTCTAAAATAAAGTGGCAAACTTGTTATGTGGAATCATGCTGGCAAGGCAGCACTCTTAAATTCGAGAGCGCCTAAGATCGCAGTTAGTTCGTTAACTAACGCAAAACTGCCAATTTACGGCAAGGCTGACGTTGTCATTGCGAGCGCAGAGAAGCAATCTATCTTGCTTTATCGCCTCTAAAAAATGGATTGCCACGTCGCTACGCTCCTCGCAATGACGATGCACCAAGTTATGAGCTTGGCAATAGCAACCTCTGACGATATTGCTCTAACCCTGCGCTTGCGTCATGCTCATTATTGATTCCCGATGAGTAAGGCCCATGACTACGGTTCGAATTAGCACACGCACACTGACCACAGCACTTGGCCTTGCAGCACTTAGTCATAGCGCGGTATCCGCAGATCGACTCACAGACGCGCACTTCGCCACGCGTTCGGAAGTTTTCGCACCACACGCGATGGCAGCGACTAGCCAACCGCTGGCCACGCAAATCGCACTCGATGTGATGAAAGCAGGCGGCACCGCAGTCGATGCCGCAATTGCGGCGAATGCCGCACTAGGCCTAATGGAACCCACAGGCTCCGGCATCGGCGGCGACCTATTCGCGATTGTCTGGGACGCGAAAACGAAAAAGCTATACGGCTATAACGGTTCGGGCCGATCCCCTAGCCGTTTGACCATGGCCGAATTCAAACGACACCAACTGGATGAAGTGCCCAGTTTTGGGCCACTGCCGGTCACGGTGCCCGGTGCAGTGGATGGCTGGTTTGCGCTGCATGAGCGCTTCGGTAAATTACCCATGGCGCAGATTCTTGCACCCAGCATTCGCTATGCCCGTGAGGGCTTCCCAGTCAGTGACGTCATTAGCTATTACTGGCGCTTATCGGTGCCTCGATTAAAAGCCTACCCTGGCTTTCTGGAGCAATTTACTAAAAATGGTGCAGGGCCGCGCAAAGGCCAACTGTGGACGAATCCAAATCTAGCCGACACTTATAGCGCGCTCAGCAGCGGTGGCCGCGATGCGTTTTACAAAGGTGAAATCGCGCAATTGATCGGCAAATACATGGCGGCACAGGGCGGGTTTTTGAGCGCTGCGGACTTGGCGCGCCATCACGGCGAATGGGTCGAGCCGATTAGCAGCAACTATCGCGGCTACGATGTGTGGGAGCTGCCACCAAACGGCCAAGGCTTAGCGGCACTGCAAATTTTGGAGCTGATGGAGCGCTTTGATGTGCGCAAAATGGGCTTTGGCAGCGCGGAATATATCCACACGTTCGTGGAGGCAAAAAAGCTCGCTTTTGGTGATCGCGCAAAATTTTATGCGGATCCAGATTTTGCAAAAACGCCCGTTTCAACGCTGCTGAGCGATGCCTACACGACCAAGCGCGTGGCACTCATTAACGCTGAGCGCACCGCACTTTCCGTAGCACCTGGCACCATCGAGCCGCGCATGCTCAATGAAGGCGACACGATTTATCTGACTACAGCCGATGCCCACGGCAATCAAGTAAGCCTAATTCAGTCGAATTACCGCGGCATGGGCTCGGGCATGGCGCCGTATGTAGATGGCCGAGGTCTAGGCTTTATTTTGCAAGACCGGGGCGAGCAGTTCGTACTTAAAGCAGGCCACGCCAACAGCTACGCACCGAATAAACGCCCCTTCCACACGATCATTCCCGCATTCATTACCAAAGACGGCGCACCTTGGGTCAGTTTTGGCGTGATGGGCGGTGCGATGCAGCCGCAAGGGCACGCACAAATAGTGATGAACCTAATTGATTTCGACATGAACCTGCAGGAAGCCGGGGATGCACCCCGCATCCAACACGATGGCTCGACCGAGCCCGCCGGGCAAAATACCGAAATGAGCGATGGCGGTATCTTGAACCTGGAATCAGAATTTCCGTATTCGGTGATGCGCGCCCTCATGCGCAAAGGCCACCGTATTCAATTTGCGGATGGGCCTTACGGCGGCTATCAAGCGATTATGCGCGACGCTGAAACCGGCGTTTACACAGGTGCCAGTGAATCGCGTAAGGATGGGCAGGCGGCGGGGTATTGAGTCAACTTGTCGATGCCCGTTTGCTTAAATCGGGTTCTCAAATAGTTTGGGTTTAAGTTTTTGGATGAATCTTCACCGTAATCCGGCAACCCAAACTTGACTTCAATTTGACAAATGTTGCTAAATGAACAAACATCTCATGCGAGCAAAAGAGCTATGAATTTTATTTATCTCTTAATTTTTCATTCGAAAAATGCTCTGCGCAATATCCGTAGATAGATATTGGGCGTAACTAACTAGGCCGTATTTGGTCAATTAATGCCGTAAATCAACTGGACGGTTGAAGACAGTCGTTAATGCCATTGGTAGTACTTACTAAGTCTTATAATTTCATTGGCAACGCCCTGTGTGGCCGTTCGTCACGCCTTTTATTTACGACCAGATTCAATGACCAAACTAGCACGGACCCACGCACTGGTAACAAGCTCCTTGCCGCAGTGGCTGCAATACGCAACTTTTCTAGCGCTTACCCTAGGAATAACAGTAACTTTTTACGGATTCACACAAGCCGATGTGTTCGACGTACAGGGGTACTGGCGGGTAGGTGAATTGGCGATATGTTTTTTGGTAGCGATAAGCGTTTCAGTGTTGTTAACGCAACGCTTACCCAAAGATGACCGTGCGTCGGCTAGATTTTTAAATTTTCTAGGTGTGATCACTTGCGCCTTTGTGATTGCGTTAGGGCCGATGCAGATTATATCTGCCGGGCTTTTGGCATTGGCCGCGTTGGCAATCGGCAGCTCTGTAGTTAGGGACGACACTTTAAATCCACTCAGCGCAGCAGCCATCAGCCTGCTGTGTGGACTTTGCTTGATTGGTGGAGTTGCAGGTTGGCTGCTTTCGGCCCCGGTTCATTACGGGCTGACGTATGCGGTTTTACTCCTGATACCGGTGCTGATTCGGCGTCGAACACTACTAAGCTTTGGCCGCAGCGCAAGCTCTGGCTTGGTTGCATTATCGAAACGCGCGAGCTATGTGCACTACGTTGGTATTGGTGTGCTGGCGTTCTGTGCGCTGCCTAGCTGGCTGCCAACAATAATGTCTGACGACGTTTACTATCATCTTCAGATGCCATATCAATTGGCAGCCGAGGGCAGGTATCGTTTTGATGTCGACACGCAGTTGTGGGCGGTAGCACCCTGGCTCGGCGATGTGTTGCAATCGATTGCGCAATTAATGGCTGGGGAGCCCGCGCGCGGCGCACTCAATTTAATTTGGCATGGCGCAACATTATTTTTGCTTTACGCGATCGCGCAGGAATTTGGCTTAAGTTTGGTATGGCGATTTGCCGCCGTCACGGTTGCAGCAACACAGCCCATTTGGATTGCGCAAATTCAAGGAATGCAGTCCGAACTTCCGACCTCAGCATGTTTGGCTGCCGTTGCGCTTTTGACTCTTCGTGCCCCATCGAAACGCGATTTTCGTTTGGCTGGTATATTTTTTGGTGCGGCGATGGGCTTAAAAATAAGTAACGTCCTGATGTTTGCACCCTTCGCGCTGATCTGGATCGCACAAAGCTTTAATTTCAAAGGATTTAACCTCAAGCAAGCTGTAGCCGAGCAAGTTGCCAATGCAAAACAAGTATTTTCAGCTGCTGTGTGGACACTGCTTGTTGGCGGCTCAAGCTATGTCAGTGCCTATGTTTATACGGGCAATCCAGTATGGCCGTTTGGCGGTGCTTGGTTTCCTACGCCAGTGCAAGATGCAGCAGCGAATGCACTTTACGGCGCGCCAGCAGGGCTGAGTTTTCTCTATGACCTACAGTTTCAAACCGGGCGTTTCTTCGAATGCTATAACGGTGCCGCCGGGCTGCAATACCTGATTCTTCTAGGCGCGTTTGTGCCGCTTATTTTTGCGAAAATATGGCGTCGCTCAGCGCTAGTTTGGCTACCTGCACTGCTTGGCGTGGTGCTACTCATGGCGCAAATGCGCTATCTGCGCTATCCAATTCCCGCGCTGATGTTGCTTTCAGTAGCCATGGTGATCGGGCTCTACGCGTTACGCACGCGTGTTGTTCTGATCTTGATTTGTGGCGTGATCGTCGGCAATTTCCTCCAACAGGTTAATGGAAGTTATGCTGTGCGGGCTGGAGTTTTACCGTTCGCACACCTGTTAGGACGGGAACGCGCCAACGACGCGTACTTACTAGAATTTGCACCAGCGCACTTGTTAGCGCGTCAAATGGACGACGCGTTGGTGGTGCAGCCGTTTAGTTTAGGCGCTGCCTTGCCAGAGTTTGATGTGCGCGCGAGCGCGCCGGTTTGGCATAACCAGCGCATATATTCGCTTTGGAGTGCCGCGATTTTTGCGTCCGCAGAAAATAAGCGCGTTGCCTACCAAGCAGTACTAGATGAGGTATCACCCAGTGATGTGGTCATCGGTGACCAACAACAGCTGGATGCGCAATTGCTTACCCTGATCGCAGAGCAGGGGGAGCTTGTCGAACGCATAGGCCGCGCACAGTGGTGGCGCATGCGTTGGCCAACATTGACGCCTAACAGCAGCAGCGAAAATAGCGGGAGCATCCTTTTGCCAACAAGCCGCTCAATGATTGTGCGCTGGCGCGCGACGCTGAAGTGCAATATCGGCGCACCTGGTATCAATGTTTCGATACGGTGGTACACAGACGGCGTCTGGAACGGGCAAGATAACGAATGGATGGCCTGCGATCCAATAACTGGCGCGCTTGCGGTGAACAAAATCGTACGTTCGCGCCTTCCCGTGGATCGCATCGACTATATCGCTGAATCAGGCTCGATTATATCTTCCACGTTTTCGGGGCTAACCTCGCGCTACCCAGAGCGAAACCGACGCAAACACCCTTTTTCCTGGCGAACTAGCGCAATTGCCAATGCGTCCAATTGATTTGAACCTGCGTGCAATTCCGCAGCCGATGCGCTACGTCCTGACCGGCGCCTTTGTTTTCTGTTGTGACTGGGCCATGTTTTATATTTTAGTGCACCTCAGCAACAGCGCCAGCATCAGTAACTTTGCCTCTAGGGCCTTGGCTATCCCGATTAGTTTTTACCTACAGCGCAGGTGCACGTTTACCGGCGCGCAGACGAAAAAGACACCGACGCAACTTTGGCGTTTTTTATTGTTGTGGGCGCTGGCTACAGCGACCGGTGCGCTAATACTTGAGGCAATTCGCGCGCCCTTGGGTGCGAATGCGGCTAGTTTAGTGAAAATCCCGCTTGAGATTGCGATCGCCTTCATCAACTATTTCGCCATGAAGCATTGGGTATATCGTGCAGAAAAACCTTTATGAGTACTGAGCAATACGCCATAGCCGTGGTAATCCCTTGCTATCGAGTTCGGCACAAAATCATGAGCGTCATTGCCGCAATTGGCCCCGAAGTGGAATGGATTTTTGCGGTTGATGATGCTTGCCCAGATCAGTCGGGTAACTTCATTGAGAGTGATTGCAGCGACCCGCGTGTCAAAGTCTTACGCCACGCCAAAAATGGCGGCGTCGGGGCGGCAACATGCACGGGTTTTGCCGCCGCGTTACTGACCGGTGCCGACATCGTCGTTAAATTAGATGGCGATGGGCAAATGGATCCTGCGCTGATTCCAAATTTAATTGCCGCCATTATTTTAGGCCAAGCCGATTTTTGCAAAGGCAATCGCTTTCATCGGTTGGGTGACACGCGAGGCATGCCGGCGCTGCGAATGGTTGGCAATGCCGGGCTATCACTACTCAGCAAGATCTCCACCGGCTATTGGCAGATATTCGATCCCACGAACGGATTTTTGGCGATTCATCGCAGTGTTTTAGCTGAACTTGATTTGAAATCGTTGCATCCGCGCTATTTTTTTGAGTCCGATTTGCTTGCACAGTTGGCCCTAATTCGAGCCCGGGTGCGTGACTTGCCGATGCACGCAGTTTATGCCGATGAAATTTCAAGCATGCGCCCATTGCATGTGATTGCGCCCTTTACCTATGGCCATGCGCGCAATTTGCTGCGCCGAATAACGTATCAATATTTTGTCCGTGGCTTCTCTTTGGCATCCATACACCTGGTGCTCGGCCTGCCGATGTTGCTTTTCGGTGTCGTTTTTGGTGTGCTTACGTGGCATAACTCAATCAGCACAGGCATAACCGCGACCGCAGGAACGGTCATGTTATCGGCGCTACCGATAATCTTGGGCGTAGACTTTTTACTTTCCTGGCTAAATTTTGATGTGCACGCGGAACCTCGCGATGCGCTTTGGCCAATGCTTAAGTCAAGGCAAAAAGTAATCGCAACTGATATCGAATGAAGGCCTTAACTATCCCGGCACCTTCGCCACCAAAACACTGGCTTCAGTCAAGGTTTTGCCACTGCCACGCGTTTGTCCGACAAAGCTAGCCCACGGGCCAAACCAGCGTTCGGCGAAGCGGATCATCGCCGGGTGGCGCAGCGGCGTGACGAACATGCCTTCGACAAATCCTGCCTGCCTTGAACGCGCGAACGATTCGACGTAGCCGGCTAAAATACCGCCGACTTTCGCTAAATCCGGGCGAATAAAGCTGCAGGTGTAGCGCACGGTTTGGCTGTCCAGCGCGTGGTTGATCAGCCAGCCGACAATCTGATCCCGATAATAAATGGCGATTGAGGTTTGCGGCTCGTAGCCGTTCGCATCGTGCAACCAGGGCGCTAAATCGGGCGCGATCCAAGGCGTAGGCGCGTTGCTGTTACTAGCGCGCAAAGCGTCCATTTCCGCAGCACTGACATCCGACCACGCGCCAATTCGATAGCCCGGGCGCGGCTTATATTTATTGATCCAGTCCGCCTGCAGCAATGTTTCCAATACAAAGCGTACGGTGATCATGCGCTGCTCGGGTGGCTGCCAGTTGCGCTTGGCAAGTGCTTTCTCGAAGTATTCAACGCCGGGTTTGCCGGTCATATAAACCGTCAAAAGCTCATGATGCCCACGGCGAAACAGATACTGCTCAACCGCCGCCAGCATATAAGTCGCAACACCGTGTCGTCGTGCGGGTTTGGCGACGAACAAGGACAACAGTTCGGGGCGCGAATGCGCATCGGTAGGAAGCTCCAGCAGCGCCATCGCCACCGGCTGGCCAAAAGCAATCGCTGCGAGCACCACCGGCTGGATGATGCGTAAATCCGGCTCAATCAGATGCCGAGATTGCGGCTGTAAATTCAACAAGTGCCGATACGCCGGGAAGGTCATCGCGCTTAAGCCTTGAGCTTGCACTGGATCCAGCACGATTATTTCTGGGCGTACAGTCATTGATTTGTTCCTTGTTTTATTTTTTTGACGCTTACCAATAAACCAACCAACGCCCATCCGCCCACACCGTATGTGCCTGCAGCGTCAAACGTTCGTCGCCGGGCTGCAGTTGCTGCATTGGCGCAATCTGATGGATCAAAGCGCCGGAATGCAGCGCCATGGTGCCAACTTTGTAGGCGTGGTGCACCGCTTTGGGTTTGCTTTCCGACACTGTGCTTAAACGTGCGCTATCTGCGCCGCGCAAAGCGACGCCGTTCACTGGCCAAACTTTTAAGCCACCGCCCGATTGCGGTAAACGCAGCGCTAGCGTCATCGAATATTGCCGCTGTAAATCCACGTCAATCAGGCCCAAGCCACCAGTGTCGGCAAACTGCCCGTCTACATGCACCGTGCCCATGCGCTGCTCAAACAGCGGGTGCGCTTGATAGATATGAAACCCGGGCAGGCCGTAATTCGGGTGATATTCGCATTCGGCCCCAAGTGCGGTGCGCAATACTTGCAGCAGGGTTTCATAGAGCGTGCCGAAATGCGCCGCCATGATTCCACGGGTGCGCTTGATCTCGCTCTGATAGTGTTTCGCGCCCTGTTTATCGCCGTCCAAATAAGCCGCAGCACCCAGCGTATAAAACGGCGCGCTCGGGTGCCGGTGCACCCAGTGCGCGCGCAATTTGTGCACTTGCTGGGTGATCGCGGCACAGGTTTCGAGATCAAAAAGCTCGAAGCTCTGGACGAGTTCGGTTTGCGCCCATTCGGCCTGCGTCACCTCGGCCGTTGCCGTTGCCTGTGTTCGATCATCAACTAAATTCATCGGCTAAAACCCTGGAAACGCAGCACGCAGCCCATGCGCTCCGGCCAGCCTAGCGTCAGTGCGGCAAATCCCACGCCAGCGACGCCGCGATAAAGCCCGGGCTGAAACGCTAGATTTTGCTGCGCGTCCTCGCGCAACAAATAGCGCCCGCGTAGCAGCGCTGCTTGCACCACCGATGCCAGCCAAATTTGTGCGCGCGGCCCGGAATCATCGCGCCCGCTTTGCGCCAACTCAGCGGCCAATTGCGGCGTACGCGCCAGTTGCGTTAACGCGAGTGCGCGCCCCAAATTGCCGCAGCACAAATGATCTACACCTGCAGGCACATCGTCGTACAGCTGGATCGCGGCGCGCAGCAGATGCGCTTGTTCTTCCGGCGCAGCTTTTCGGCCGTACGCGGTGCGGGCCAACAAAATGCCGGGATTGCCATTGCACCAGGTGCCGATCATATTGTGCGCGGCTTGTGCGCGCGCGGAAGTAGTGCTTGCATCGCTGCGCGCATCCAGCCATAGCGGCCAAGCGCCCTGTGCTGCGACAAAATTTTGCTCCTCAAGCGCGAAGCCGCTTTCGCTCAATGCGTGCGCGCTGCCCTCTTGCGCCAATGCGTCATAGGCCAACAAGGCATAGCTAATGCCGCTTTGGCCATGCATAAAGCCAGACAGCGGCCTGCCATCGTAACCGCGCCAGCCTAGTTTCGGGTGCTGCAGTTCGCGCAAGCGCTGCACCAACGGCCGTGCACTGCGCAGCAAAGTGCGCGCGCCGGTGGCTTCAATTAGCCGCACAATGCCTAACAGCGCGCCGGCAAGTCCGCCCTCTAAGTCCGCAGGCTCGCTATTTGATTCGCCGCCTGCGCGCGGGCGCGCCATGCGCGCATCGATCAACGCCAGCGCGCGTTCGGCGTCTTCAAAAAACTTCTGATCCGCTAACTCTAGTCCCAGGATGGTCAAACCCGCCACCACCGAACCCAGACCGTGTCCGATCCCCAGCGGTTCGCGCGCCGCTAGCAGCGGCGCCGCAGGGTCACGTAAAAAACGCCGTACCGGTGCATACGCGTGGCGCGCGGCCTCACTCAATTCCGGGCGCTGCAGCACGCGCCCGGCGGCGGCTAGAAACCACGCAATGCCCAAACTGCCGTCATACAAATAGTGCGAAACGCCACGGCCAGTGCGCGCGTTGGGCGTCAAATGCCCAGGTGCCAACCAAGTGAGTTCGCCATCGTTGCCGCGCACGCCCGCTTGCAACAATTGCTCAGCGCAATCCAGCACCAGCGCCCGCAGCGCGCCTGCGCCCAACGCCGGCGCTGCTGGCAATGGCGTGCGGCTGAATACTGCTCGCGCACTTGCATCCGGTTGCGCCTTTTCATCCGGTTGCGCCAGCAAACTGGAGCGCAACCAGTCCAGTTGACGCGCCAAATCGGCGTCACTCAAACTGTTTAACGCCAATTCGAGCGAACTTTGTGCGCTCATGCTCCAGGCATCTTTACTCACTGCAGTTTCGCCGAGCAAATCGCAGGCGTCGCCGCGCACATGGAATACCGGCACGTCCCCGCGCATCAAGGCAAGCGCCTCCACGCGCAGCATCGGCCACAAACTTGGAACTTCTACAGCGCTTGCCCAATGCCGCTGCAGCGTCGCCAAAATCAGCGTCGCATTCGCGCCATTGCGCTGCACGCGTGCGCTGCTAAGCCCTTGCAAGGCCGCGGCATAAAAGCGCGTAGGCCGCAAAACAAC
>Ga0105044_10009932_pt1 | contig 13013 bp, 16 predicted proteins | sample MAT01_FD_78092 | JGI IMG/M metagenome (GOLD analysis project Ga0105044, IMG submission 78092) | Freshwater microbial communities from Lake Fryxell liftoff mats and glacier meltwater in Antarctica - MAT-01 | ecosystem: Environmental > Aquatic > Freshwater > Ice > Liftoff microbial mat | place...
AGCGACCAGGCACAGGTCGTCAGTTCCGCAACGATGAAGTGCTGCAAATGGGACGCGGGAAATTTAATCGCGTGGCCTTGCTGACGGCTCGTCTCGACGGAGCAAGACGGCTACATTTCCAAATCACGCGGTACCGGCAAGCTGACGCATGCCGCGCGCGGAACTGGCGAATCGCCGTTCATCCGAACAAGTCGAGCAGCGGTTCGCCGGTCGAAAGTGGTCGCGTAAATCCGTCGCGACCGAGTCGGAGATTGAGCGGGACTCCGAGTGAATGAAAGATGGTCGCTCCGAGGTCCTGAGGTCGCACGGGGCGATCCACGACAAACGCTCCGTGTTTGTCAGACTCCCCATAGACCGCACCGCCGCGGATACCACCACCCGCCAGGATTGCAGAAAAACACGACGGCCAATGCTGGCGACCGGGGTTCGTTCCCGGCGCATTGATCGTGGGCGTGCGGCCAAATTCGCCAACCACGACGACCAGCGTACTTTCCAGCATCCCGCGATCTTTCAAGTCCAGAATCAACGCAGACAAGGCCTGATCCAGCTTTGGCAGACACCAGCCCATGCCGTACGAACCGTTGCCGAACGCGCTCCCCATTCCCATTTCGCCGCCGTGCATATCCCAACTGGAACTGGGGGCACCACCACCGCCTTCCGGAGCCGATCCTGTCCAGCCGTTGACAGTCACATAGCCCACACCGCTTTCAACCAGTCGCCGCGCGAGCAACAGGTTCTGACCGAGCGGATGCATCCCGTATCGATTTCGCACACTGTCCGATTCCCGGCTCAGCTCAAAGGGCTCGCGTGCTTCCGGACCGGCAGTCAATTCAAAGGCGCGACCGTAGATGTCCTGCCAATCCTTTGTCGCTCGAGCGACATCGCTGGATTGCAGGGAAGGGCTGAGTCCAGTGAGCAAGCGGCGGCGTTCGAGCATGCGATCAGTGGCCACGGCCGCCTGCAGGTCGTCTGGTGCTTTGAATGTGGGCATTGATGGATTGTCAGCGGCCGAACCGACAAACAGTGGACTATGAGCCGCGCCAAGATGCCCACCGGTCCCGATGTTGGGAGCGCAGAATACGGGATCACCGACACACTTGATGAGCCATACATAAGGAGCAATGGTTTTCTCATTCGGTCGGACCTTGGCCAGAATTGAGCCCATATACGGAGCATCCGGCGGAGCGGCAGCCTGCCCGCTCAGGCAATGATGCATCGCGTCAAAGTGGTTGCTGATATTTCCGACATGCGTCATCGAGCGGATCAGGCTGAAGTGATCAGTCAGCTGAGCCATCTTTGTATGCAGTTCGTTAATCTGCATCCCCGGAACTGTGGTGGCAATCGGCTTGTATGGTCCACGAATCGTGTCGGGAGCGCCGGGTTTCAGGTCCCAGGTATCCAGGTGACTAGGGCCACCGCAGAGCAAAATGAAGATACAGGATTTCTCCGCAGCACCTTTTCCCAAACCGGCCTTCTCGTCCACGCCCGCTGCGACCATTCCCGGCAATGCCATCGGCAGCCCGCAGATCCCTGCAGCCTGCAACAGGTTTCGGCGAGACATGACATCGGAACACGCTTGTCGAATATCCATAGGGACAGCCCTTTTGAACGACTCGATCGATGACCAGGAAACGAACGCCAACTTATACCGACACGGCGGTAGCTTACGCAATTTCCGTCCGGCGGCATGCTGAGAAACAGCCCAACATGAAAAAATGCCCTGGAGCAACCGACACAGGACGGAGCCAGTCAGAATTCCGATGGATGCACGCCAGTGCGCTTAAGATACTAAACCGGCGAATGAAAAAACTGCCTATCATCCTGGCGACAATGCGTTCGTTCCGGCATTGTGGATTGTCTGAGATGATCAATCGGGTAAAACGGTGACGATTCGAAGTGAGTTGACCATTGTATCGGAGCCTGACATGAAGAAGTGCGATGTGACGACAGCCGTGGATATGACTCGCCGCAACTGGCTCGCCGGCGTCGCCGCGACCACGCTGGTCGGCAGCATCGCTCCGTCCGCGATTGCGAAGTCGGCGACATCTGTGAAACCCGTCGCCCCAAAGTCGGTCGCTGCGGTATTTACAGCCTATGAAAAAGGACTGCACGCTGACGTGTTGATCGGCAAGATCCTTGAAGGCTGGAAGCAGGACGGCGGTCCCGGTCCGGCATTGAAACTGGCGTCGATGTACGCCGATCAGTTCACTGACAGAGACATGGCGCGGGCGATGTCGAAGAAGCACAATGTTCCACTGTTTGACTCCATCGAGAAAGCGCTGACAGTCGGCGGGGATCATATTCCGGTGGATGGTGTGATCAGCATTGGCGAACACGGAGATTACCCTTGGAACGACCTGGAACAGCATCTGTATCCGCGTCGACGTTTCTTCAAAGAGATCACCGATGCGTTTCAGAAACACGGTCGTGTGGTTCCGGTCTTCAATGACAAGAATCTCGGGCCGGAATGGGCGGACGCAAAATGGATGTACGATCGGGCTTTGGAGATGAGTATTCCGTTCATGGCCGGTTCGTCGATGACGGTCGGCGCTCGTACGCCGGAAATTATTGTGCCGCTCGGTGCCGACATCGAGATGGCGGTGGGCATTGGCTATTCCGGTCTCGATATCTATGGAATTCACGCCCTTGAGTTCTTTCAATGCCATGTCGAACGCCGACACGGCGCGGAATCGGGAGTTCGCTGGGTGCAGTGTCTTCAGGGCAAAGCGATGTGGAAAACACTCGACGACGGCATTGTTTCTCAGACTGTATTCGATGCCGCATTCGCAGCTGTACCGCATATAAGGGACGACGCACGTTCCGACGATGCGGCGGCACTGTTCCTCTTCGAATACAACGATGGCTTTGTCGGAGCGGTCTTTATGCTTCCGGAAGTTGCGGCAGGGACATCCATCGCCCTCAAACTCAAGGGTCAGAAAGAACTTCTCGCCACACGATTCGACGAGCAGCCGGAACCGAGGCATCCGCATTTTGCCTGGCTGCTGAAAGGCATCGAACGCATGATTCACACGGGTCGCCCGAGTTACCCTGTCGAACGGACTCTGTTGACCGGCGGAATTCTTGACCGAGCATTGACGTCGCGGTTTCGAAAACACGAAAAGCTCATGACTCCTGAACTGGCGATCCGCTATCAGCCAGTGGACTATCCACACGCTCCGCTGCCAAGCCTCGATTCCGATCCGATTTCCAATTTGACGTTGTGGGATCGTCTGTAGGATGGACATTCATGTCCGTCGCAAAAGCCCTTAATCTTAATCATGATCTTAATCGATTCGCGGCTGGCACCGCACCTACTTCCCAACAACCTTGCACGACTCACTTCGCAATGGGGGATTAAGATTAAGATTAAGAGTAGGGTTAAGATTATGAATTCAACAGGACTACGGGGAGCCCTCCACATGAGGCCAATAACTCGGACATGAATGTCCAGGCTACATCAGGGTTTCGTGTCCTCCAAACCGTCAGGCGAAGTCGTCTCACGAGGCCACGCAACAAACAGAACAACGAGGGCGATCAGCGGGGCCAGGCCGGCCCATGCCAGGCCCTCGTCGAAGGAATGCGTTTCATCGACGACTCGTCCAAACTCCTTCTGCATAGGAGACGAGACCAGCCAGGCGAGAGCGCCCAGCAGTCCGGTCGTCTTACCCATGTGACGTTCGCTGGTTTCCTGGGACAGCGAGTAGTAACAGGGAAACAATCCCAGTGATCCGGCGGCCACGATCAACAAGACGCCGTAGAGCCCCCATCCCAGCGGAAGGCTGGCCGCAACAAACGTCAATGATGTCAGAGCCGCACAGGTACCGAACACAAGCAGTCGAGTCCGATGCACACCGAGTCCGCGTCGAGCCAGCCAGAGCGTAGCCGCTCCGGCCGCGATACATCCGACATCCGCTGAGATGTAGTATGCTGAGTTGAACAGGAGAGCAGCCTGCTCTGAAGCCCCACGTCCTTCCTGCAGAAATTTCGGCAGCCAGGCGCGAATCAGTTGCCACGTCAGGTTGATGCAGATCACGACCGGAATCAATGTCCATAGGCGACGATTCGTCAGGCATTCCGAAAAGAACTCTCGGTCACTCGCGCCTGCCACCGCAAGGCACAACAGACAAGCCGCTGCAGTGATCCAGATCGGGTGTTTGTCAAAGAATACACGAACGGAAACCCCATCCGGCATCATTGGACTCAGCCGTTCCCGCATCACATAAAGCGTGATGCACACAGCAACTGCACCTACCAGCAGCCCGAGCCAGCGATTACCAGATTTTGAAATCGTCTTGTCCTGTATTCGCGCTGATGGCAGGTCATTTCCTCCGACTGTGAACAGCCATGCGATGACCCAGACGACTCCCATCGATCCGATAATGATAAAAGGCGATCGCCATGCCCCGAGTGCTTCGCTCTTGCCTACGATCATCAGGATCACTGGCGGTGTCAGGATCGCTCCGAGGGCACCTCCGCTTTGCAGAATGCTGTTGCCCATCGTGCGTTTCTGTCGATCCAGCACAATCTTCGTTGTTCGCAGCGCACACGGCCAATGCCCGGCTTCAAAAAATCCCAGCAGGATTCGGCACCCGAGCAGCGACTCATATCCGTCACTGAATCCTGTCAGCACGCCGATCAATGACCAGGCCAGAAGTACAAAAGGATAAAGGAACCTGACCGAGATGCGGTCCGACAGAAATCCAAAGAACAACGAACCAGCGGCAAAGGCCCAGCCGAATCCGAACTCGATGTTGCCATAACGCTCGTTGCTGAGAGACAGCTCTTTCGTAATGCGGACGGACAGATTCGCCAGGGTCTGACGATCCATGTAATTCAGCATCGTCGCCAGCAGCAGCAGTCCGCTGACCCACCAGATCCATGCCTGAGTTCGTTGCCCACCAGCGCTCGGCGCTGAGGGCGCTTCCGGAGGCTCGAACGGATTCGGTGCAGCCGACATGCGACACTTTCTGGGCATCTGAACGATGCATGAATGCAAGGTGGACCCTGATTGTACCGGCAGGCTGATGCATGCCGCTCACCCCATGGTACTCGATTTGCGATTAAAGATAGGGGTCACTCTCTGAGTGACGAATGCCAAAAGCCGCGTTTTGCGGCCCGCCTCACTCGGAGAGTGAGGTCTACTCTGTGAAATCGAGTGCCATTCGGCGCTCGCCGGGCAGGAAATTAACGAGCGAACATCATCAGGTACAGCCTACGCCCAAAGTCCGTCTCGCGGATCGATCGACGGAAGATCTGCGAGTTGTTGATACAGTGCCTGAGCTTCGTCGGAAAGTTCTTTGGGAAGCACGATCTTGAGCACGACGAACTGGTCGCCCCGATCACCTGTCTTCGGATTGCGCACACCCTTACCGCGCAGACGCAGTTTTGCACCGCTGGAGGTACCAGGAGGAACACTCAGTACCACGACGCCTTCGTGAAGTGTCGGTACATCAATTTTTGCCCCCAAAGCTGCCTCGCTGGGAGTGACCGGCACATCGACCAACAGATTGTGACCGTCTCGTCGGAACCAAGGATGCGCAGCGATGTGAATCGTAACCAGCAGGTCACCTGCTGCGCCGCCTCCTGAACCGGCACCACCCTGACCTGCCAGACGAATCGACTGACCCTCGTCAATGCCTGCAGGAATCTTCACGGTCAGACGCTCGTTTTTTGATCCCTGTTGGACGCTCAACGAATAGTCACCGCCTTCAACGGCGACCGTGAACGGGACCGTGATTTCAGCTTTGACGTCACTGCCTTTTTGAGCCCTCGGCTGACCTCGCCGACCGCCTCCAAATGGACTGCCTCCTTTGCCTCCACCGCCGCCGAACATTCCGCCGAGCAGATCGTCCAGATCAAACGATGCACCGCCGCCGCCAAATCCCTCAAACGGATTTCCGCCGGAAGGGCCACTACCAGCACCACGGAACGAATGGCCGAACTGGTCGTAGTTCTTTCGCTTCTCTTCGTCGCTCAGAACGTCGTAAGCCTCCGTAATCTCGGAAAACTTTTTTTCCGAATCAGGATCAGCTGGTTTCACGTCGGGATGAAACTTGCGCGCAAGCTTCTTATACGCCTTGCGGACTTCGTCCTTTGTGGCAGACCGGGAAACACCAAGTACTTCGTAGAAATCGCGTTTTGACATCTCCAAAGGATAGCAACTGGCGAGACAGAATAAAGGGGCAGCGACGATCTCATTCAACGCATCGCATCTGTTCTCAGTCTTCCAACGAACTTCAGCGGTTCTCGCTTTCAAAATAAAAAAGGGGAAGGACGAATCCTTCCCCTTTTCCACCGAGAAATGCACCGAAGTGACTCTTCCCGGCAGGAGCTTCCCGCTCGGGCCACGCACCCATGTGAGCGGAAACAGGCGAGTTTCCTGACCTTCCCTCCTTCAAACCCCTGCAGAGTTTCTGCGAACGCCGGGTCCCACCACGCCGTCATCCGCCTCTGTAATAGATTCGAAAAGCAAGCGTTGTGCCAATTCCGCGAAGAATGCAAAACAACTATTGGCGTCGCCTGTTTTGCGGCTTTTCCTGAAGTGCCATGCGGAGTTACACGAACTGCGACTCAGAATTGTTCAGCAGGATCGGCGTGGTCAACACCATTTTTTTCGCATCAATGCTCATCAATCGCGCAATTCTCTGGCTTGCTCTTCGATCGACCTGCACCAATTGAAACTCGCCGAACCTCAACGACACCACTCGTGTCCCCGCAGCAGCAGCTGTTCGACAATCTTCTCGCGGAAATCCCGTGTCTGAAACACTGGACCTCGACAAAAAACCAGCGCTTTACACGATTCGGCAGCACTGTTACATTTGGCCTTGAATTGTCCGATTGATTTACGGAACGGACCTGCATTCATTACTCCGTGGTGTAATTGGTAGCACAACAGTTTCTGGCACTGTCAGTTGGGGTTCGAGTCCCTACGGGGTAACTTGTAGTAGCGCAGCCACCCGCAGAGTCACGTAAAACACTGGGTTTTACGTGGCTCGCCTTGTTTGGTGGTTCTCCATTTTGCGTGGTTTCGCACATGGTGTGCCCCACCATGTGCCCCACCAAAACGGACGGCATCGACTGAACGGCCTTTTCGAAGTGCGCATCCGTCGTTTGCAAGTAGTGCCGACGCGCCACGGTTTCGGAATGCCCGATCCACGAAACGACAACGTGAGCCGGATAGATTTCCATCAATTCGGTTTCCCGAGTTGCTCGGAGATTCTGGAAAGGCTTCGGCCATGGTTTCAACCCGGCCCGCTTCACGATCTTGTTGAACGTGGTCCGCAGGTTCTGACTTGCGGAGCTATACCGGGTCACGACCGGCCCGCTGACAGTCGCCACGGGGTCGGAATCCCCGGATTGATCATTCAACCGTAGGAACGCCAGTTCATACGCTTCGTCCAGCGCTTTGCGGAGCTCCGGAAACAACGGGATGACTCTGGATTCCTGCCCCTTGTACCGCTTCGTTTTGGGACTGGTCACGATAACGCGGGAAGCGTCCCAAAGGATATCGTTTTAGGTCAAAGGCAGAATCTCAGACGGACAACGCATTCCACCGTATCGGCACAATGAAAAGATCAGACGCCATTCGGCATCGGGACACGCCTTCAGGATCTTCTGCGATTCTCCCTCAGTGACGAACCGTTCCTTGTCTTTGCTTCCAGTGACAGTAACCGACATTCCTTGGAACCCTTCAACCGTCCTGGCTGACTGCAGACTCTCCAGCCTGCAGACGATCCAGCCATTCCATCAGGGTTTTTCGTTGCCATCGGGGCGACGCATCTCCGATATAAACCGGCTTTGGCAGCTTCCCGGCCTTGACCATCAGTTCAACTTGACGGGCAGAGCACTGAAAGAAAGCTGCCACGTCCTTTTTTTTCACCAATGAATCTGAAAGCGTTGTTGTGTCGCTCATTTCTCCGGATGTCCTTTAGAAATTGAGGTTGTCAACGTGCCATCCGTCGGCACACTGCGAAGAATTTCTGACCTGTGAACCGGCACACATCGAGGCGCTTCGATCCCCAGGCAGACACCGTTTGAGCCTTTGCCCAGAATGGTTACAGTGATCCCATCGGCAATCGTGATTGACTGCCCGAACTTCCGTTTCAGTACCAACATGATTCGACTTTCCTCTGAGAGTTAGAATTGTGTTTTGAAGTCCGTCCGCATGAATGTTTACGGCACCATGCGGGCGGCTTCTCTTTCGATAACATGCCACGGCATTCAGTCCGTGTTGCTTCCTTGACGTGGTTCTGAGTTCTCTGCCATGGTCTCAGCTCGTTCGCCGGCAGCGTCGCCCGATTGTGCGACACTGGATCCAGGTGGCGACAGCTCCAGCCGTTTCGCGACAACCCAAACAATTGAGCGTTCACGAACACCGCGTTCGCAGGGAGCTCCTTTGGGTTTCACGAATCCGTTGCGCATCAACCAGACGCGGCGCGGTCTCTGGCTGTTCCCGTCCAGTTGCAGACCGGCCTGAATCTCTTTGTCAGTCGCCCCGCGTTCGCCCTGGGATTCGATAAAGCCCCAGACTCTTGCGGCCTGAGAGTTCACGCACGGTCGAACAGTCTCCGCAGCGGCGCGGCTGGTCAGAGTCCCGTTGTGATACGAAACGGCCGTAGCTCCGGACCTGCCTTTCCAGTCTTCGGCCGAATCGTGGATGTCGTCATCGGGAAAAAGTGTTGCGGCTTTCATGCCTTCATTTCCTTTCGAGTTGAATCAGTGAATACATCAGAAGTCAGCCCGAACGCCTGCAGCACAGAATCCACCAGCTTTGTCGGTGGCTTGCTGAAGTCGCGAGCGGGCGCGTAATCGTTTGAGCGTTCGGCTTTGATGCGAGAACATCGCTCAATGAGTTTGCCGATGTCCGGGAACGGATCGGCGATCAGTCCGAATTCGATGATTGCACGGACCACGATGTCTTCTGCGAAATAACAGCTCAGCGATTTATCCCAGGTGTCGAGTTGATGCGGAGTCAGTTCCAGCGTCTTCTTCATCGAACACAAGCGCTGAAGGGCCAACGCAATCTTCGTCAACGGCTTCCGGGCCATAGTATGCGGCGAACGCATCGGCGTTTGCCTGTTCTCTGGTTGCGGCGATGTTGCCACGCGCGGCGCGGGTGGCGTTGTGGTTGTCATATTTGCCTTCCATAACTTTGGTAATGGTGTCGAGTTTCAAAAACCAATCGAGGTCAGCTTTCCAACCCCGGTCATTCAGCCCCCGGCAGAAATTGGAACGGCTGATACGGTCGATGGCTTCACGCCATCGAGCTCGGAACTCAGCATCCTTCCATCGGGTCAACAGTTTGTTGCGTCGCGAGTCCGTCACCTTGTGAGAGACTTCCATCGCGTTGTTCCAGTGGCGTTCGATTTCATCGAACGGGGGAAAGTCAGAAGCGAGAGAGGGCGGGCTTCTGCCCGCAGCTTCTATCTCTACATTCTGATTCTGTTTCTTACTCTGATTCTGACTCTTCCTCTTTCTCTCGCTCACGCTGTTCTCACGCTCGGAGCGTGAGACTTGCGTGAGAGGTTCGTTGTCAGACTGCCGTCGATAATGTTTGGCCGAACGCATGGCCTCTTGTGCGCGTCGTTTTGCAGATCGTCCGTTGTGTTCGTCGAAACGTGGCAAAGTCATCAGACCGTCAACGCTGGTCAGCCAGCCCACGTCCTGCATGGCTTCTGCAAAACCATCAATGCCGACTTTGCGATTTACGGCAGCGGCGGAATACTGCAAGCGCCCGTCTGTACTGTGAGTGTCGGCAAGCGACCACAAGCGAAACAGACCACCACAAACGCGGGCTTCATCGCAGCTCAGCGCGTCGCACAATGACGCTACCCGTGGATCGTCCCAAAGGTTTGTCCGCATTTTGATCCAAGCGCCATTTGCAGGCGGGACGCGGCCTTGAGTTGTGTTATCATTCGCATCGTCTGGCGTTGTCATTTGGTGACAGCTCCGGAAGAAAAAATTGGAAGGAACCAAACTGCAACCGGGCAACGTGACTCCCCGGATGTGGAACCGAATGGAATCGGTGTTCGATGTCAGCAGGAACGATTTGAGACGCGGCCCTTCAGCCATCAGCGAAGAAACAGAACAGCCCGTTCCCGGAATCATTCCAGGACGGGCTTTCTTTATGTCCGCAAATCCGGCGAACAGACGGGAGCAACATCAGACGCGGCGGCGTTGCTGTTTGCTTTGGTGGATGAATGAGACTCCGGAAAGCGTGCAGCAATCGCAGCGGCCAGGCTGCACAGCTCCGCACGGGGAATCAATCGGAACCGACCACTTCGCGGCGCGTTCGGCCACAACTGGTCAGCAGTCCGCCGGACCTGATGGTCCGGTCGTTTGAGAATTCGGGCGGCTTGCCCGATCAGAATAAATTCAGTTTCGTGTGCCATCGTTTGCGTTCCGTGAATGCTGAAGGATTCAGACTTTCAACGATGCAAAAGATACGCAGACCAGAACGCCGGTATTGGACACTCAGAAAAGTGTCCAACTGAGTGTCCAACAATTCGGTGATTCAACGCCGATAGTTTTTGTCCGGGTCCCATGTGTCACGATGGCTTTGTAGTTTCTTCGTGAGCGTGCTGGCGTTCGCTGTTTTCCACAACGCAACGCCTGCATTCTTTGCAATGAAAGCGGCCATCCATGTACTAAGCGGGAGTATCTTTTTCGCTTTGTCGCAATCGCGTTTGTAGGTATTAGCCGCCTTTGCAGCGAGTGAGCAGAACGAGTGTTTGTTTTTCGAAGTTTTTTTGTCAGTGTCCAACTCTGGCGAATCCAAGGCGTCGGAATTGTCCAGCTTCCGTTCAGTCTTTTCACTGGTCGTTTCTGTCTCAGCGCAAGACTCGTTGGTCGGAAGCGTCAAGTTCAGTGGCAGTTCCGCAATTACTGACCTGAGAATCTGACCGACAAAATAATCGCAGTCGTTTTCATTCTGCATCGTTGGGAGATTCATTAACGGCAACCCATACCGCTCTGCTTCGCGAATAGCGATGGCGACCATTCGCATTCCTGCCGTGATACATTCGCTCTCAACATCGTAGGCTGTTGGCTTTGCACGCGACTGATATTCAGCACGGTACCACTTGCTGTAATCCAGGAATCTGCGGGCATCGGAATAGTCTTCGAAGTCGCACCATTCAAACCCTATTTCGCCGAATTCACATTTATCCGCTTTCCATTCTTTCCGAAGCTGTTTCTTCGGAACGCTGCATTCCGCAGGAATTCCACAAACCAGAGGATAGGTCCATCGAACGATTTCTGAATCGTCCGCGCCAAGAAATGACGATGGCGCTTCCCAAGTGTAGGATGCGCGAATGCGCGATAACAAAGCCCTGGAAATACGAATCAACCCCGCCAAGTCTTCTCGGCTTCGTGCCGCGAACCTCCCTTGCAGAATCCGCTTGATCCAAAATCGCGTTCGAGCCAGTGCGCCCTCTCTGACGATATTGACGCATCCGTCAGGTTCTAAGAGACAACGCAAGACACTTCGATACCCCGGTTGGTCCCATCGGCTTGCGCAATAAGTGGCAGCGTCCTCTTGCAACTCCTCATCCATTGCTGTCAGACCGAGACTCCAATTTGATGGTCTGTTCTCCGCACAAATACGAAGTACTGATTGATGGAGCACGATCAAATCGTCCGGCAGAGTTGTGCGTCGGATAATCTTCGGGAAATCGTCTCGCACAAACGGGCGTGGCTCGCAGTATTCCTCCGTCCAAATATCGAACATCAGGTCAATTTGCGACTGGCAAAGATGCGAATCCCAAGTAACAGTCTCATCCGTCCCGAAGAAGTACTGCTGGACTGCCGTCATTTCCCACTCTTCCAACCGCAGAATCTCAGCTTCGATCTGGAGCGAGTAGGTTTGCAAATCCTGAGAATTCTGTTCGCCGTCCGATTTCAAATCCCAATCAACCGGTGGAATGAATCCGGGGTTCGTCATTTCCCGTTCGTATCGGGTTGCAGGGGTTCTAGCCAAGTGCATTCGATCGATCTCCCGAATTCAGATCAATCCCGAATGAAGCAAGAACAGGGCAGGTTGATTCGGGTCAACTTTTCGGGTGGTTCATGACTCCCACTCCTAGCCCATGCGTTGCACAGTGTAGCCTGATTCCGTTTGCTCAACAGCTTCGCGGGTCCCTCCCCGGCCGTTCTCCCCGCGCGGGTCTTCTATCGCGCAAAACGGGCGCGGGTGGTTTCCTGTGAATCGCTATTCCTTCCTTCCTCTCAAGGAATGAGCAAAGCGGACCATTTCGACCGAAATATCTGCAGCTCATTCACGGCACGAATCCCGGCGGCGGCACATTTCGGCAGACAATGGGCGAGCGATTGCCGGACTACTCACAAACAGAATCCACAGTGGCCTTTCTTCCGATTTCACGGGGCGCGGGTCCTCTCTTTCGTTGCCCGCAGCGCCCTGTGCATTGGGAACAGGGCTTAACTCTGACACAGTTTCTTTTCAGGCCACTCGAACAGGGGTAAGGGGGTCAAAATGTTTGGGGATCGAAATGCGGATACCACTTCACTGTCAAAGCGAGTTTTTGGCAAAATTGCATAGGGGGGGGGTATAAAATCGGCGGAACACATGGCGACGATTTCGCCGTGAGTTCATTTCGGCCGAAATATCGGCGCATCAACTCAACTTCGTCGGAAGTCATTTTGTGTTACCGCTCGTTGCAGCGGCTGTGCCTTCGTTGGCACTCGGATTCCACACCGGACGCCCCGCCGCCGCTTGACGCTTCCTCGCGTCTGCCAGCATCGCTTTCAGGTCACCATTGAAGGCGTCATGAATTCGTTCGCGAGTCCGATGAATATCTTCGATCGTCGTATCGCGGTCAGTAGTCTTCTGAATCATCGTTCACCATCTCTTCCGGCGTACAAATTAGAGGAATGGTCTACGCAACGTATCGGCCATCGGGCAAAAGGCGAGCCTGCCCGATTAGAACCAGGGTGTCGAGAAGTTCTTCGACCGTGTCGGCTTTGACAGATTTGAAGCGTTTGGCGATGGCTTCGGA
>Ga0105044_10009935_pt1 | contig 13011 bp, 13 predicted proteins | sample MAT01_FD_78092 | JGI IMG/M metagenome (GOLD analysis project Ga0105044, IMG submission 78092) | Freshwater microbial communities from Lake Fryxell liftoff mats and glacier meltwater in Antarctica - MAT-01 | ecosystem: Environmental > Aquatic > Freshwater > Ice > Liftoff microbial mat | place...
GACCCGCTTCGACATCATTTTCTTCTGGGTGGCCCGGATGATCATGATGACCGACCACTTCACCGGCGAAGTGCCGTTCAAGGAGGTCTACATCACCGGCCTGGTGCGCGACCGCGACGGCCAGAAGATGTCCAAGTCCAAGGGCAACGTGCTGGACCCGATCGACCTCATCGACGGCATCAGCGCCGACGCCCTGGTGGCCAAGCGCACCAGCGGCCTGATGAAGCCCACCGACGCGCCCAAGATCGAGAAAGCCACGCGCAAGGAGTATCCCGAGGGCATCCCGGCCTTCGGCGCCGACGCGCTGCGCTTCACCTTCGCCTCGCTGGCCACCCACGGCCGCGACATCAAGTTCGACCTGCAGCGCTGCGAGGGCTACAAGAACTTCTGCAACAAGCTGTGGAACGCCGCGCGCTTCGTGCTGATGAACTGCGAGGGCTTCACCGCCAGCGGCGCCCCGCAGCCGCGGACCGACGCCGAGCGCTGGATCCTGCACCGCCTGCAGCACACGCTGCGCGACGTGCAGGCCGGCTACGCCGACTACCGCTTCGACCTGGCGTCGCAGGCCCTCTACGAGTTCGCCTGGAACGAATACTGCGACTGGTTCCTCGAACTGGCCAAGCCCGCGCTGTGGGGCGACGACAAGGCCGCCGCCGACAGTACGCGCCACACGCTGCTTTACGTGCTTGAGAACCTGCTGCGCGCGCTGCACCCGCTGACGCCGTTCGTCACCGAAGAGATCTGGCACGAAGTGGCGCCGCACCTGGGCATCACCGGCAGCAGCATCAGCACCCAGCCCTACCCCGAGTTCGACGAGGCGCATCTTGCCCCGGCCGCCGCCACCGACATCGAATGGCTCAAGTCCGCCGTCACCCAACTGCGCTCGATCCGCAGCCAGATGGGCATCTCGCCGGCCAAGGCCGTGCCGCTGCTGGTGCAGGACGGCAGCGGCGAGGACCGCGCGCTGGTCGCGCGCCACGGCGAAGCGCTGAAGTTCCTGGCGCGCCTGGAATCGGTCGAATGGACCAGCGGCGAAGCGCCGGCCTCCGCCGCCGCGGTGCTCGGCAGCCTGAAGCTGCTGATCCCGCTGGAAGGCCTGATTGACCTGGGCGCCGAAACCGCGCGCCTGGACAAGGAGATCAAGCGCATCGCCATCGAGATCGCCAAGTGCGAAGGCAAGCTGTCCAGCGACACCTTCGTGAGCAACGCGCCTGCGGCCGTGGTGGACCAGGAGCGCGCGCGCCTGGTCGATTGGACCGCGCAGCACGAGGCCCTGCGCACGCAGCGCGCCAAGCTGGGCGCCTGACCCCGGCCTGCAGGGATCAGGGGGCGGGCGGCCAGGCCGGTTCGGCGCCGGGCGCCAGCAGCTCCAGCGCCATCACGATCGCATCCTCGCGACCTTTCGCCGCCGGATAATAGTTGGGCCGCTGGCCGATCTCGTTGAAGCCTTCGTTGCGGTAGAGGGCGATGGCGGCCGGGTTGGACGGCCGCACCTCCAGGAACACCTGCTGGGCCTTGTGCCAGCGCGCCAGGTCGATCATCCGGCGCAGCAGGCGGCGGCCATGGCCGCGGCCCTGGTACTCGGGGGCGATGCACAGGTTGAGGATGTGCGCCTCGCCGGCGGCCGCGCTCAGCACGCCGTAGCCCAGCAGCTGGGTGCCTGCCTCGAGCACCCAGCACTGGTGCCCGGCGCGCAGGCAGTCGCGGAAGATGCCCGGCGTCCACGGGAACACGTACGAGCGGTTCTCGATCGCCGCCACGGCGTCGATGTCCCCCTGCTTCATCGGCCTGACCTGGGTGCCGGGAACGGGACGCGCGTTCATGGCTCAGCGTTTCCCGCGCAGGGCTCGCAGCGTGGGCCAGAGGGCCCGCTTGGCGGCGCCGCTGGCGCGCAGCTGGTCCATCGGGGGCAGCGCCAGCCCGGCCAGGTCGTGGCCGCCGGCCGCGCGGGCCAAGGCCTGCCGCAGGCGGTCGCTGCCGGTGCGCGGCGCCGCCGGTGCGCTGGCGGCGACCTCGGGTGCCGCCACGTCAGGCGCCGCGCCGGCCTGGCGATAGAGCGTGTAGCCCATCGCCGACAGCATGGCCTGCTGCTGCGGGCTCCAGCTCATGGGGCGGGCTTGCGGCGCACCTTCGTCCAGGCCCAGTAGGCCGGACCGGAAACCGCGTAGGCCGCGGCAATCGCCAGCAGTCCCTTGGCCTGGGCGATGAACAGCGCCGCGATCACCAGCACGATCAGCAGCAGCACGAAGAACGGCACGCGTTCGCCCTTCGGGAAACCCTTGAAGCTGAAGTATTTGATGCGGCTGACCATCAGCAGGCCCGCCGCCACCGTCACGGCCAGCGCCAGCCAGCGCAGGCCCTGCCCGCTGAAGCCAAAGGTGTTCATGGCCCACACGAACGACACCACCAGCGCCGCGGCGGCCGGACTGGCCAGGCCGATGAACCAGCGCTTGTCGGTCGAGCCCACCTGGGTGTTGAAACGCGCCAGCCGCAGCGCAGCGCAGGCGGCGTAGAGGAAGGCCGCCGCCCAGCCCACCTTGGCCAGCACCGGGCCGTCGGCGCGGAAGCCGACCAAAGCCCAGTGGTACATCACCAGCGACGGCGCCATGCCAAAGCTCACCAGGTCGGCCAGGGAGTCGTACTGCACGCCGAAATCGCTGGTGGTGCCGGTCATGCGCGCCACCCGTCCGTCCAGGCCGTCGAACAGCGCGGCCACGAACACCGCGATGCAGGCATTCTCGAAGTTGCCGCTGGCCGCCGCGAGGATGGCGTAGAAGCCCGCGAACAGGCCGCCCGTGGTCAGCAGGTTGGGCAACAGGTAGATGCCGCGGCTGCGCGCCGGGCCCGGTTCGTCGTTGGGTTCCATGACGGCCAGTGTAGCGGCTCCCTGAATCGGCCCATAGTCGCCAGCGCCAGCGTCGGCGCCGCGCCTTGCGGGGCCGGGGCGGGGGTGGTATCACCGTCGCAGCACGCCACCCCGACCCACCCGGAGCCCCCCATGTCCCGCCTGACCCTGATGATCGCCCTGTCCCTGGCCCTGGCGCCGGGCCTGCTGCTGGCCCAGGAAACCACCGTCTACAAATCCAAGAACGCCGACGGCAACAGCGTCTACACGCAGATCGACCCCGCCAATGCCCAGTCCCGGCAGATCGACGGCCGGGACCCGACCCTGCCCCCGGAAGCGCCCAAGCCCAAGACCAAAGACCAGATCGCCTGCGAACGGGCGAAGCTGAGCCTGGACCTTTACGCCTCGGACAAGGTCCTGCGCCGCGACAAGAACGGCGACGGCACGCTCGAGGAAATCACGCCGGAAGAGCGCGCCAGCGAAAGCGAACTTTCCAAGCGCCAGATCGCGGCCTACTGCCCGCCCGAGCCCTGAGGCGCCCGCGCGCCGCCCCCGGCTGCGGGGGCGCCCCGGGCGCGCCGCCGCTACAATGTCCGACCTTCATTGCGGCCGGTCCCTTTCGATGCGTCTTTCCCAGTTCCACCTCAACACCAGCAAGGAAACCCCCGCCGACGCCGAAGTGGTCAGCCACCAGCTGATGCTCCGCACCGGCATGATCCGCAAGCTGGCCGCCGGCCTGTACAGCTGGAGCCCGCTGGGCCTGCGGGTGCTGCGCCGCGTTGAAGCGGTGGTGCGCGAGGAAATGGACCGCGCTGGCGCCATCGAGATGCTGATGCCGTCCATCCAGCCGCGCGAGCTGTGGGACGAGACCGGCCGCTGGGAAAAGTTCGGCGGCCAGCTGCTCAAGATCAGGGACCGCAAGGACGGCGAGTTCTGCTACGGCCCCACGCACGAAGAAGTGATCACCGACTTCGCGCGCAACGAGCTGCGCAGCTACAAGCAGCTGCCGCTGAACTTCTACCAGATCCAGACCAAGTTCCGCGACGAGATCCGCCCGCGCTTCGGCGTGATGCGCGCGCGCGAATTCCTGATGAAGGACGCCTACAGCTTCCACCTGGGCCACGACAGCCTGGCCGAAACCTACCGGGCGATGTACGACGCCTACACCCGCATCTTCACCCGCCTGGGCCTGGTGTTCCGCGCGGTGAACGCCGACACCGGCGCCATCGGCGGCACCGCGTCGCACGAATTCCACGTGCTGGCCGAGTCGGGCGAGGACGCGATCGCGTTCTCGGACGGCAGCCAATACGCAGCGAACGTCGAGATGGCCGAAGCCGTGGCGCCCGGCGCGCGTCCTGCGCCCACCGAGGCCATGGCCGACGTCACCACGCCCTGGCAGCGCACCTGCGAGGAAGTCGCCAAGGTGATGGGCATCGCGCTGCAGCGCACCGTCAAGTCTTTGGCGCTGATGGGGGAACAGGGCTTCGTGCTGGCGCTGGTGCGCGGCGACCACATGGTCAACGAGATCAAGCTGGCCAAGCTGCCCGGCCTGGCCGACCACCGCCTGGCCACCGAAGCCGAGCTCACCGAATTCCTCGGCAGCGAGCCCGGCTTCCTGGGCCCGGTGAACCCGCTCAAGCCCATCACGGTGGTCGCCGACCGCAGCGTGGCGGCGATGGCCGACTTCGTGGTGGGCGCCAACCGCAAGGGCTTGCACCTCTCGGGCGTGAACTGGGGCCGCGACCTGCCCGAGCCCGCGCTGGTGGCCGACCTGCGCAACGTGATTGAAGGCGACCCGTCGCCCGACGGCCAGGGCACGCTGCGCATCGCCCGCGGCATCGAGGTGGGCCACGTGTTCCAACTGGGCCAGAAGTACGCCGAGGCGATGAAGGCCACCGTGCTTGACGCCGAGGGCAAGGCCCAGGTGATGCACATGGGCTGCTACGGCATCGGCGTGTCGCGCATCGTGGCGGCGGCCATCGAACAGAACAACGACGCCAACGGCGTCTGCTGGCCGGCGCCGATGGCGCCCTGGCAGGTGGCCGTGTGCCTCATCAACCCGAAGAACGATCCGGCCGTGGCCGAGGCCGCGGACGCGCTGTATGCCGAGCTCAAGGGCGCCGGCCTGGACACCGTGATCGACGACCGCGGCCTGCGTCCGGGCGTGATGTTTGGCGACATTGAGCTGATCGGCATCCCGCACCGCGTGGTCGTTTCGGGCCGCGGCCTGGAGTCGGGCCAGTTCGAGTACCGCGGCCGCCGCGACAGCGACAGCCAGAACCTCGACCGCGCCGCGCTGATGGCGCAGCTGGGCATCGGCTGACCCCACGCGGGGGCATCCGCTGACGAAACGGGGCCCGGCCAATGCCGGGCCCCGTTTTGTCTGGGCGCGGCGATGCGGCTACCATCGGCGCATGCGGCAGCCGCCGCGCCACCCACCAAGGAAACCGCTATGTCGATCAATATCGAGGGCCTTTCGGCCAAGGAACTCCAGGCCCTGATCGCGAAAGCCAACCAGCGCAAGAAGACGCTGGCCAAGCGCAAGCCGGTGGCGGCGGTGCGCAAGAAGCTGATGTCGATGGCCAAGGCCGAGGGCTACAGCGTGGACGAACTGTTCGGCACCGCGCGCATGGTGCGCGAGAAAACCGGCGTGCCGGCCGCCGCCAAGAAGGCCCCGGGCAAGAAGTCCGGCCAGAAGGGCGTCAAGGTCGAACCCAAGTACCGCAACGCCGCCAACCCGGCTGAAACCTGGGCGGGCCGCGGCATGCCGCCCAAGTGGCTGTCGGCGCAGCTGGCCCAGGGCCGCAAGCTGGAAGACTTCCTGATTGCCCGGTAACGGCGTTTTCGCCGCGGATCAACGCGGCAAGAAAATGCGCCTAGAGGTTCCGGCGCGAGGGCAGGATCAGGTTGCCGAACAGCAGGCCCGCCACCAGCGCGATCAGCGCCGACAGCAGCGCGAAGGCCGTGTCCAGGCCCAGGAACACGTCGCGCTCCATCACGAAGTTCAGGCTGCGGAAGCCCACGCTGCCGGGCACCAGCAGGATGATGCCCGGCACGCGGATCAGCGCGCCGGGACGATTGAACCAGCGGCCGTAGGCATTGCTGACCACCGCCACGCCCATGCCGGCGAAGAAGGCGCCGCCGGCGAAGTTGTCCGAGGCCAGGCCCAGCACCTCGCCGCCGATGCGGGTCAGCGCGTAGCCCAGCACCACCGAGGCCATCACCAGCGCGTAGTCGCTTCTGGCGGCGCGAAACAGCACCGCGAACGCATAGGCCGCCACCAGCAGCGCCGCCGCTTCGGCCTGCCAGGTCAGCGGCTGCGGCACGGCTTCCAGCGGCACCCAGCCCAGCAGGCGCACCACCTGCATGGCCGCCACCGTGCCGAAGGTGAGCTTCATCAGGATCATCAGCGCACCCGCGAACCGGGCCGTGCCCGACACCAGCTGCTGGCTGGACAGTTCGCTCACCGCGTTGGTCAGCATCAGGCCCGGCATCAGCACGATCAGCGAGGCCACGATGACGGTCTTGAGCGACAGCGGCTCGACGAAGGTGGCCACCGCGGCGGCCAGCAGCGTGGCGATCAGCGCCGCGATGGCCTCCAGCCCTTCGGCCAGGCGCGGCCGGCCGGCGGCCATCACGTACAGCACGCCGATCATCGTGCCGATGGCGCCGCTGGTAAGCACGTCGGCCCAGCCGGTGCTAAGCAGGCCGGCCACGGCCGCCGCCGCCAGGCCGAAGCTCAGGGCCGTCAGCACCTCTGCGCGCCGCCGCGGCGGGCGGTCCAGGGCGCGCAGCGCCGCGAACCCCGACACCAGGTCCAGCTTGCCCGCCAACACGTCCTCGGCGATGGCGTCGGTGGCCGCCAGCCGGCCCAGGTTCTGGTCGCCGGGCTCGAGGCGGATCACGCGGGTGATGCCGTTCTGCTGGCCGCGCACCGGGTCGGCGAAGCTCAGGATGATGCCGGTGGGGTTGGACCAGATCTCGCAGTCCAGGCCCAGCCGCTGCGCCACGGCGGCCACGGCGCCTTCCAGGCGCTGGGCCGAGGTGCCATAGGCATGCAGCCGCCTGGCGAGCTCGGCCACGAAGGCGGCCTGGGCTTCGTAGGTGGCCTGGCTGTTGAGGACCGGGGTGCTCATCCGGGAAAGGATGGCATGAATCCGCGGCGCGACTGACACGTCCGCTGAACCGCTCCTGCCCCGCCGCCTGCCCCCGGTACCCGTCGCGCGCCGTGCCGGCTATCCTCAAGATCCACCCGCGGCCTGGCTCGCCGCGCGCCGCCGTTGGATGGATGACCCTGAGGAATACGCGCCGGCATGAGCGAACGGCCCAGCATCGAGAACAGCGAAAGCCACCCGGGCATCCTGGTGGCCGGCGGCGACTGGACCCTGGCCAACGCGCAGGCGCTGCTGGCGCTGCTCGCGGCGGCGCCGGAGAGCGCCAAGGACATCGACGGCCGCGACATCTCCCGGCTCGACTCGGCCGGCGCCATGATGCTGTCGCGCTACGCGGTGAAGGTGGGCCTGGGCCTGGCCACGGTGGCAGTGCAGCCCGAGTTCCAGCCGCTCACCGGCACGGTGCAGGCCATCTGTGAAAGCCCGCCGCGCACCAGGCGCAGGGACTACGGCGTGCGGCAGATGCTCGGCCGCATGGGCTATGCGGTGGAGGACTACACCCGCGAATCGCTGGCCTTGGTGGGGTTCCTGGGCTTGACGCTCAAGACCGGCCTGGGCGTGGCGCTGCGGCCCGCGCGCTTCCGGCTCACGCCCACCGTGCACCACATGGAACAGGTGGGCCTGGACGCGGTGCCGCTGGTGATCCTGCTGAGCTTCATGGTCGGCGCCGTCATCGCCTTCCTGGGCGCGACCGTGCTGCGCGACTTCGGCGCCGAGATCTTCGTGGTGGAACTGGTGGGCATCGCCTTCCTGCGCGAGTTCGGCGTGCTGCTCACCGCCATCCTGCTGGCCGGGCGAACGGCCAGCGCCTTCACGGCGCAGATCGGCGCCATGCAGTCGGGCGAGGAAATCGACGCCATCCGCACCCTGGGCCTGGACCCGATCGAGCTGCTGGTGATCCCACGCCTGGTGGCGCTGGTGGTGATGCTGCCGCTGCTGACCTTCCTGGCCATGATCGCCGGCATCGGCGGCGGCATGGCCGTCAGCGTCGCCTCGCTGGGCATCACGCCGGAAATGTTCATCACCCGGCTGCAGGAGACACTGGAGGTGCGGCACTTCTGGGTCGGCTTGGCCAAGGCGCCGCTGTTCGCGGTGGTGATCGCACTGATCGGCTGCCTGGAGGGCTTCCAGGTGCAGGGCACGGCACAGTCGGTGGGCGAACGCACCACGTCCAGCGTGGTGCAGTCGATCTCGCTGGTGATCCTGCTCGATGCCTTCGCGGCCCTGTTCTTCATGGAGATGGACTGGTGAGCGCCGTGGACCAGGAAACGGCTGCCATCCAGGTGCGCGGCCTGCGCAACGCCTTCGGCAGCCAGGTGGTGCACGAAGACTTGGACCTGGACGTGCGCCGGGGCGAGATCATCGGCGTGGTCGGCGGCTCGGGCACCGGCAAGTCGGTGCTGATGCGCGCCATCCTGGGCCTGCGCGAGCCGCAGGCGGGCACTATTGAAGTGCTGGGCGTGGACGCCCTTTCCGAGGCCGGCCGCAGCAGCGGCGTGATCGAGAAGAACACCGGCGTGCTCTACCAGAACGGCGCGCTGTTCTCGTCACTCACCGTGGCCGAGAACGTGGCCGTGCCGCTCAAGGAGCACTACGGCGAGCTGCCCGAGGACATGATCCAGGACCTGGCCCTGCTCAAGATCCGCATGGCCGGCCTGGGCGAGGATGCGGGCGCCAAGCTGCCGTCCCAGCTCTCGGGCGGCATGCGCAAGCGCGCCGCGCTGGCCCGCGCGCTGGCGCTGGACCCGGAGCTGCTGTTCCTGGACGAACCCACCGCCGGCCTGGATCCGATAGCCGCCGCCGCCTTCGACACCCTGATCAAGACGCTGCAGCGCGCGCTGGGACTTACGGTGTTCCTGATCACCCACGACCTCGATACCCTGTACACCATCTGCGACCGGGTGGCCGTGCTGGCCGACCGCCGCGTGCTGGTGAACGCCCCGCTGGCCGAAGTTGAGAAATTCGACCATCCCTGGGTGCAGGAATACTTCCACGGCCCGCGCGGACGCGCCGCGCAGGCCGCCCAGGCCAAGGAGGCTTGACCATGGAAACCCGCGCCAACCACGTGCTGATCGGTGCATTCACCATCGGCGTTTTCATACTCGCCATCCTGTTCGCGCTGTGGGCCGCCAAGTACACCACCGAGAAGTCCTTCGAGGAATACGACGTGGTTTTCCAGGAAGCCGTCACCGGACTGACCGTGGGCAGCCCAGTGCTCTACAGCGGCATCAGCGTCGGCGCCGTGCGCAACCTGTCGCTGGTGCGCGACGACCCGCGCAAGGTCGTGGCGCGCATCCGCCTGTCGGCCGACACGCCGGTGAAAACCGACACCCGCGCCAAGCTCACGCTCACCGGCCTCACCGGCACCGCCGTGATACAGCTCACCGGCGGCAGTCCCGGCAGCCCGGCGCTGCAGGCGCCCGAAGGCAAGCGCGTGGCCACCATCCCCAGCGAGCCCTCGGCGCTGCAGAACATCGCCGCCACCGCCAGCGAGATCGTCGACCGCGTCAACAAGCTGCTCAGCAACGACAATGTCGCCCGCGTCACCCGCACGCTCGAGCAGCTCGACCAGGTCACCGGCGCCATCGCCGGCGAGCGCGAGGAGATCGCCGGCCTGATCCGCAGCGCGCGCGCCGCCAGCGAGAAGCTCGAGGCCACGCTGGCCAGCGCCGACAAGACCATCGTCGGACTTGACCAGGGCGTAGTGCAGAAGCTCCCCGAGATCGTCGCCAAGCTCGACCGCACGCTGGCCCAGCTGGAAAACACCAGCCAGAACGCCAACGCCATGCTGTCCGAGAACCGGGAAGCCATTGCCGACTTCAGCAACGACGGCCTGGGCCAGGTGGGCCCGACCATGCGCCAGCTGCGCTCGCTGATCCGCGAACTCGACGACCTGGCCGACAAGGTCGAAACCAACCCGGCCGGCTTCATCCTGGGCCGCGAGCAACCCAAGGAGTTCGAACCATGAGCCGCGCTTCCCTGTTCACCGCCGGCGCCCTGGCCACGCTGCTGGCCGGCTGCGGCTCCATCGGCGGTCCCAAGACCGACGTGAAGATTTATTCGCCCGCCACCGCCGTCACCGTGGACCCGGCCTGGCCGACCGCCGACTGGTCGCTGATGGTGGGCGTTCAGACCGCCAACGCCGCGCTCGATTCGCCGCGCATCGCGGTGCGGCCCACGGCCAACGAGCTGCAGACCTACAAGGGCGCACGCTGGGCCGACAACGCGCCCGACCTGCTGCAGACCGCGCTGTTGCAGGCGTTCGAGGACTCGGGCCGCATCCGGTCCGTGACGCGCTTCGGCGGCGGCGGCACGCGCGGCGACTTCGGCCTGTGGGTCGAGGTCCGGCAGTTCGAAACCGTCTACCGGGACGGAAAGCCCGAGGCGGTGATCGAAGTGCAGGCGCGCCTGGTGAAGCTGCGCGCTGGCGGCATCGTCGCCAGCAAGCGCTTCCGCCACGCGGTTCCCGGGCGCACCCCGGCAGTGGACGACATCGTCTCGGCCTTCGGCGAAAGCATGTCGGGCCTGAGTACCGAACTCGTCGGCTGGACGCTGGCAGAGGGTGCCAGCGCCCAGGCCCGCGTCAAGACGCCCTGATTTGCCGGAAGGTGAGGTTCAGGCGCGGCGCCACGGGCTTGGCGGTGCGCGGCAGCGCGTGCTGCCAGTGGGCCTGGGTGTCGCCCGACATCAGCAGCAGGCTGCCGTGCGCAAGCTCCAACGCGAACGTCTTGGAATGGTCGCGCCGGTGCCGGAAACGGAAGCGCCGCGTGCCGCCCAGGCTCAGTGAGGCAATCACGGGCCGCGCGCCCAGCTCGGGCTCGTCGTCGCTGTGCCAGCCCATCGCGTCCTGGCCGCCTCGGTAGAGGTTCGCGAGCACGCTGTTCATGGCAACGCCGCTGGCTTGATCAATGCGCGCGCGCACCGCCGCCAGCGCCGGCGGCCACGGCCGCGGCTCGAAGCGCACGCGCGAGTAAACGTAGCTGGCGCCGGGGTCGCCGATCCAGCAGCTCAGGCGCGGCGAGTCGTGTTCCTTGCCGAAGATCGTGATGCGGTGGATTTCCCACGCGATCTGTTCGCGCAGCGCCTCAAGCAGCGCGTCGGCCTCCGACTCGGCCAGCCAATTCGGGTGCAGGCGCAGCTCGGCGTCGGGGAGCTTGATGCGTGGGTCGGGTGGGAAGAGCATTTTTGCCGTGGCCAAAAAATCACTCGCCGGTATCGGCGACGGCGGCGATCACCTGGCCGAGTTCGAGCAGGCGCAGGTCGCTGCCGGGCGCGCCGACCAGCTGCAGGCCCAGGCCGCCGGGCAGCGGCAGGCTCAGCGCCGGGCAGCCGGCCAGCGAGGCCAGGGCGGTGAGGTCGGCCAGGTTCGCCGGCTCGTCGCTGCCGTAGGCCGGCGGCGGCGAAGCGGTAGTGGGTAACAGCAGCACGTCGAACTGTTCGAACAGGCGGCGCACCTGCACCACGTGCCCATCGAGAAGGCGGTCGGCGCGGGCATAATCGGCGGCCGTCTTGCGCCTGGCGAAATCAAGCTGCCCCCGCAGCCGTGCAGACGCCCCATCGAGGCGGTGCTCGTGCGCGGCCAGGATCTCGGCTTCCATCAGCAGCAGGGCGGCGCGGCGGGTGGCCGCCACTTCCAGCGGCGCCACTTCCAGCGCCACCGGCAGCGCACTGCCGAACACCGGCGCCACGCGCGCCATCACGGCGCTGAAGTTCTCCACCACCGCGGCGTCCACGCCCAGCGCGGCAAGGTCGGCCACCACGCCGGCCTTGAGTTCGCCCGGCACCCAGTCCGGCGGCGACAGCGGCACGCGGCGCTTGCGCGAGCGCGGGTCGCCGGCGTCGTAGCCGGCCAGCACCGGCAGCAGCAGCGCGGCGTCCTGCACGGTGCGCGTGATCAGGCCGGGGCAGTCCAGGCGGCGCAGGCCCGCAGCCAGGCCGCGGCAGCTTAGTTCGCCGAAGGTGGGCTTGTGGCCCACCAAGCCGCAGAAGGCCGCCGGTATGCGCAAAGCGCCCAACGTATCGGCTCCCAGCGCCGCCACGGCGTGGCCAGCGGCCACCGCCGCCGCCGCGCCGGCGGACGCACCGCCCGAAGCGCGGCCCGGCAGCACCGGGTTGCGCACGTCGCCGTGGTGCGGATTGCGGCCCACGGTGCCGAACGCGGCCTCGTCGATGCTGGTCTTGCCCAGGAACACCGCGCCGGCGCCGCGCAGACGGCGCACCACGTGCGCGTCGTGTTCGGCCAGGCCCGGATGCCCCGGCAGGCCCAGGCCCGTGGGCATGCCGGCGACGTCGAAGTTGTCGTTCACGGCGAACGGCACGCCTTCCAGACGGCCCAGCGGCTTGCCCTCTGCGCGGCGGTCGTCGCTGGCGCGTGCGGCGGCCAGCGCGCCCGCGCCATCCACCCAGGCCCAGGCGTTCAGGTGGCCATCACGCGCGATCGCCGCCAGGCAGGCCCCGGTCAGCGCCTCGCTGCTGGTTTCGCCCTTGGCCAACGCGTGGAGAACGCGATACAGCGGGGCCTGGCGCAGGGCATCGGGGCTGGCAGTCATGCGGGGGCATTCCGGATCCGAAGGGGCGCGTGAAGTTTCCTTGATTGCCCGCCCGCGGGCAAACCGGGACAATCCAGACTTCAGCGTATGGGGTGCCGCAATGACCGAGCGTGACGTGATGGAATACGACGTGGTGGCCGTGGGCGCAGGCCCGGCGGGCCTGTCGTTCGCGATCCGGCTCAAGCAGCTGCGGCCCGAGCTGTCGGTCTGCGTCATCGAAAAGGCGTCCACCATCGGCGCCCACATCCTGTCGGGCGCCGTGATCGAGCCCGGCCCGCTGGACGCCCTGCTGCCGGGCTGGCGCGACAACCCGCCGCCGGTATGCGTGGCGGCGAAGGAGGATGAGTTCTGGTTCCTCACCAAGACCGGCGGCACCAAATCACCCATCGTGCCGCCGCAGATGAACAACCACGGCAACTTCATCGTCTCGCTGGGCGCGATGTGC
>Ga0105044_10009939_pt1 | contig 13011 bp, 10 predicted proteins | sample MAT01_FD_78092 | JGI IMG/M metagenome (GOLD analysis project Ga0105044, IMG submission 78092) | Freshwater microbial communities from Lake Fryxell liftoff mats and glacier meltwater in Antarctica - MAT-01 | ecosystem: Environmental > Aquatic > Freshwater > Ice > Liftoff microbial mat | place...
CGAACTTAGATAAAAAATTTAGCTATTTATAAGGGTAGATTTTAAAGCTGCATTTAGCTAATTTCAGTAACTAATTGCAGCTTTTTTTATTTAAATGAAATTAAATTCCGAAATAAAAGCAGGACGTTCATTATATTTAAATGTTTTTTTATTATTACAAACACAATGCTTTTCTCCTACTAAACTTTAAAGATATCTAAGGGAAAAGTTAATACTTGAACTAGAAAACATTTAGTTTGTTTAATAAGAACAAAAGCTTATCTTGCAGTAATGGTTTGATCATTATGAAAACCATATTGACTTAGCTAGATTTGGGGAATAATAGAAAATAAAAAAACATGAAATTCGAAGATTTAATCAAAACAGACACCCCCCTACTTGTAGATTTCTTTGCAGATTGGTGTGGCCCGTGCAAGACGCTTTCTCCCATTATACAAGAGATAAAAAATGAAATGGGAGAAAAGATTAAGGTAGTGAAAATAGATGTTGATAAAAACCAAGCCCTTTCGGGCAAATTAGACGTTAGAAGTATTCCTACGATAATGATCTATCAGAATGGACAGGTCAAGTGGCGAGAAAGTGGTGTGCAGACAAAGCAAACTATTGTTTCAAAACTTAATTCATTGATGAATTAAAACCATAATTATTTTTAGGTTTAACTAAGAAGGCAACAATCAAGATCAATGAATAGAGATATAGCGGATTTAAGAATAAACTACTCAATGGCAGGTTTGCTTGAACAAGACATGCTACCTAACCCTTTTGAACAATTTAAAAAGTGGTTTGATGAAGCAAAATCAGCTGATGTACTTGAACCTAATGCCATGATAGTATCGACAGCAGGCAATGATGGTATGCCAGACAGCAGGGTAGTGCTTCTTAAAGACCTAACCCAGCATTCATTTGTATTTTACACAAACTATAATAGTATAAAAGCTCACCAGATAGATGAGCATTTACATTGTGCACTTTTGTTTCTGTGGCTTGACCTAGAGAGGCAAGTTAGAATCAAAGGAAGGGCAGCCAAGGTTGGTACAGAGGAATCACTAAAATATTTCAGAAGCCGGCCAAGAGAAAGCCAAATTGGTGCATGGACTTCGCCCCAGAGTAAAGTTATTTCGTCTCGGGCTGAGATCGAACAACTGTTTCAGGATAATTTACGTAAATTTGATGGGGTGGATGAAATTCCTCTACCAGAGTTCTGGGGTGGATATGAAGTAATTCCAACAGAGATAGAGTTTTGGCAAGGGCGTCCCAATCGACTCCATGACAGAATCAAATATAATAAAGGCAAAGACTCATGGACTATGTCAAGGCTAGCTCCTTAATGTACCTATGTAATAATACTATAATAAGAGAATTAATTGAAAAAAAAGTAAAAATCCATGATATTCCAATTGACAGAAGAGCATAATGCTGTAAAACAAGCGGCTAGAGAGTTTGCACAGTCAGTGTTGTTACCTGAGGTAATACAAAGAGACTCGCAAGGTAGATATCCAAAAGAAGAAGTAAAGCAAATGTGCGACATGGGCTTTATGGGTATGATGGTAGATCCTGAGTATGGAGGTCAAGGAATGGACACCCTTTCCTACGTCCTCGCTATTGAAGAGTTATCTAAGATTGACAGTTCGGCATCGGTGATCATGTCAGTCAACAACTCATTGGTATGCTGGGGAATCCAAGAATACGGTAGCGAAGAGCAAAAGCTAAAATACCTTCCTAAACTAAGTTCAGGCGAGTGGTTGGGCTCATTTTGCTTATCAGAGCCTGCTGCAGGCAGTGATGCTACAAGTCAAAGGACAAAAGCAGAAGACATGGGCGACTACTACCTTTTGAACGGCACTAAAAACTGGATTACAAATGGTAGCACCTCTAAAGTACACCTTGTTATCGCTCAAACACATGCAGAGTTAGGACATAAAGGTATCAATGTATTAATTATTGAAGCTGACTGGGAGGGAATAAGTATAGGTGTAAAAGAAGATAAGCTAGGCATCCGAGCATCAGATACTACATCAATCATGTACACAGATGTAAAAGTACCAAAGGCAAATAGAATTGGAGATGATGGGTTTGGGTTTACGTTTGCCATGAAGGTGCTTGATGGTGGTAGAATAGGCATTGCTGCACAAGCTCTTGGCATAGCTGCGGGAGCTTACGAGTTGTCTGTAAAGTATGCAAAAGAGAGGGAAGCCTTTGGCAAACCAATAAGTCAACACCAAGCGGTTGCGTTCAAACTAGCGGATATGGCTACAGATATTGAAGCGGCTAGACAGCTGGTCTATCATGCAGCATACCTCAAAGACAAAGGTCAAGACTACTCCAGAGCTGCGGCCATGGCGAAAGTGTTTGCCTCAGAGGCAGCTATGAAGCATACAGTTGAAGCGATACAGGTGCATGGTGGATATGGATATGTGAAGGAATACCATGTAGAAAGACTAATGCGTGATGCTAAAATTACTCAAATATACGAAGGTACATCAGAAATACAGCGACTAGTTATTAGTCGGGCAGTGATTCACGGGCAGCTCTATGACCCTATATTTATCGATAATACCGTACAGGTATGAATGGAACATTGACCATTGCTGTTTTCAGAAAGATACCATTAAAAGTTCACTGGTCATTCGGTTTGCTTATCCTATTTGTGCTTTACACTAGTGTAGACAAGGGTTTGACAATTACCCAAAGCTATTGGTTTGGAGGATATTTCGTTGCCCTGTTCGCATGTGTGGTCATGCATGAGTACGGACATGCATTTGCTGCTGAGAAATATGGTATCAAAACCCGGGACATCATTTTATCTCCTATTGGTGGAGTGGCTAGGCTAGAATCACTGCCTGATAAGCCCCTTCAAGAGATGGTCATTGCTATAGCAGGTCCGTTGGTAAATATTTTTTTGGCTCTTTTTATTTATATCGCCTTGCTTATTTTTTCTGATGGTAGTCTGACCCCAGCTAGTGCAGACCTCACAAGATTGACAGAACCTACAGATTTCCTTAAGTACCTTTTCATTCTCAATATAGTGCTTTTTGTATTCAATTTAATCCCTGCATTTCCTATGGATGGTGGTCGGATTTTAAGATCTTTGCTTGCCATGAAGTGGGGCAGGCTTAGAGCTACTAAAATAGCGAGCACCATCGGAAGAGTATTGGCAATAGGTTTTGTAGCATATGCCATTTATAACAATCAGCTTTTCCTCTCCATGATAGGAGTTTTCATATTTTTATCAGCAGGTGTAGAGGCTAACCATACCAAGCTTACCTCCATTTTAGAAGAGTTATCTGCAAAAGACATCATGCGAACAAACTTCACTAGGTTTCAATTATCAGATACTTATGATAAGGCCATAGATCTTTATAGACGCAATATAGAATCAAATTTTCTGATATTTGATAGCCTTGGTTATGTTTCTGGTACTGTGCCTGAGCAATATATCCAAGAAGCGATCAAGCGTAATGCTCAAGATTTGAAATTTACAGAGATGTTGTCCTATAAACACGCTACTATTTTAGAGCATATGTCAATCAAAGAGGTATTTGAAGTGATGAATAAGGAGGGTATTGCCATAGTGAGCGTGATGCGAGGAGATGAAATAGTAGGTGTTGTAGACCGTACTGGCATCAATCATATTCTTTCTCAAAAATAATTTGCAGAATCAGATCAATTTATGAATGACAAATTTATCCAATTGGGCAATCCAAACGGAAAAAAAATCCTTCTCGCACATGCAAATGCCTACACTCCTGAGATGTACGAATATCTTGTCGCACTTCTAGGAGAATACCATGTCATAGCGCCAAGACACCGACCTCTTTGGCAGCGTACAGCTGTAAAACTCAAAGATTGGGACATATTCTGCGAAGACTTGATAGCCTTCATGGATGAACACAAGTTATCAAATATTGATGCCATCGGTCATTCTTTGGGTGCCGTATCTATATGGAAGGCCAGCTGGAAAAGACCAGACTTGTTCAATAAAATAATACTCATAGATCCTGTAGTTATACCAGAGGAGCTTGTGAGATGGATGAGTTTAGTGCCATATAAGATAAAGGAAAGGCTCCGTCCCATCATCAAAATAGCTTCTCTACGCAAGACATCTTGGTCAAGCAGAGAAGATGCTCATGCACATTTAGGAAGTAAATCTGTTTTCAAGCGATTCGTACCAGAGATATTTGATACTTACATTCAATCTGGGATAGTCCCTGATGGCCATGGCATGTTCACGCTGGCTTTTCCTAGAGAGTGGGAAGCAAGGATTTATTCCTCACCTGAGAATACTTGGAAATTTATGGGCAAAGTAGATAAGCAAATCCATATCATTCGTGCTGAACATTCCAATGTAATCAACGATGAAACATGGGAGAAAATGAAAGCTAAAAACAATAAGTATAACTACATATTCATGCCAAATGTAGGTCATCTTATCCCATTTGAGCAACCAAAAGCTTTGGCAGATGTAATAGTTCAAATACTGTGAGTTACACATTTAAAAAAATAAATTTGTAAATTTTTTCACTTTGAAGTTGCATAATAAAAATGATTGATCTATATTTGAATATTATTTGAAAAAACAAAAACTACCTTTCGCCTATAAGTAACACGTTTACACTGAATTATATTAAGATTTACACGCTTAAAAATAGTGCCATGAACGTATTACAAACTACAGATCAGCAACTGATCGAATCTTATTTGAAAGGAGAAGACAAAGCTTTCGAAATTTTATTGACACGACACAAGGATAGGGTTTATACATCTATCTACATGTTCGTTAAAGACCACGACCTAGCGGCCGACTTATTCCAAGATGTATTCATCAAGATAGTGGATACCATTAGGAAAGGAAAGTACAACCACGAGGGAAAATTTATACAGTGGGCGCTTAGGATATCATACAACCTATGCGTAGATCATTTCCGTAGATCCAAAAGAAGAACAAAGGTATCTGCAACTGAAACATTTGACATCTTAGATATTATCGAAGCCCCCGAAGATAATATGGAAGACGTGATGATCAGAGACCAATCTTACAGTAAGCTGAGAGAACTCATAGACACCCTCCCTGCCGAGCAGCGTGAAGTTGTTTTGTTAAGACATTATGCTGACATGAGTTTTAAAGAAATATCTATGTTGACAAAGGTGAGCATCAACACTGCCCTTGGTAGAATGAGGTATGCCCTTATAAATATACGCAAAATGATCACAGAGCAAGAGCATGTGATGGCAGAAGTATTTTAGAATATATTTTGGCGGTGTAAATCGTTGATTTCTTATAGTAAAAAACCAAGAGCTTTTGACAACATGAAGCTCTTGGTTTTTTTATATTTGGGATGAAGTATTTCAAAAATTTTTATGTTGTGACTAGAAAGTAACTTCTAAAGCAAATATTCAGCTTCTAAAGCTTTTCCAATACTATCTTGGTCATTTCATTTTCTATACCTCCTGTATTCAAGGTACTTGCTGGTTCGAATAGCATAATAGAAACTTCTTCATGTGCTACAGGTCTATGTTCCATACCTCGAGGTACAATGAGAAATTCGTTTTCTATGAAATGAACGGTTTTATCACGAAACTCCATATCAAAACTTCCTTTAAGTACATAAAACAATTCATCCTCTTCGTCGTGCTTATGCCATACGAATTCTCCTTTCAGTTTGGCAAGTTTCACCTGTTGCCCATTAAGTTCACCAACTATTTTTGGAGACAAATAGTCTGAAAATTGGCTTAATTTCTCTTCGATATTTACTTTATTCATGAAGATTAGTTTAATGTCACACTGAATAATATTGTAAAAGCATATATCGGTAAACCTTATTAGATGAATTAGTAATTTGATAAAGAGAAATATTCCTAGAATGCTTTTATATTACATTAAAGATACAAGTTTTTTTTGTTTTTGATAGTAGTTGTTTTCTATCAGATTATTCTTTTATTTGTACTAGTAAGCATATTTACTCAACAAATTTTAGTTTTACCATGATTGAACTATCAATAGTCGAAGCCTTTTTGAAGAAACATGAAACTCAACTTAGCTTTCAAGAGGCTAAAAAACTTGTCAGTGAAGAGAAAGTTACTCTAATTTGGCGTAGTGACGTACAGGTTTATAGTGAAATAGATGAAGACGAAGTTACACTAGAGGTTGTGATTGAATTTGATGAGTTTGGAAATCTAAATCCTTTTTTTGAAATTACGAAGTACTACTTAGCCAGTCTTATTCATTTTGCTCTTGAGTTTCATTCATTACCCATATCGGAAGTAGAGGGTAAAATTTATACAAGAGAAGGTATGAAGCGAAGAGTGATAAGAGAGCGTGGGGAAAGAGCAATAGGAGCGGACTACAAGATCAAGTTAGGACGATTTTTGTATGGCCCACATATCTTGATGGATGATAGAAAGAACAGATATGATATTACAATTTGGGATTTCAATAATTATACAGGATATATAGATAATATTGATTGGAAAACAAACAAAATTGGAACAACGAAACATATTATATATTTAATAGACTATATAAAATCAAATCCAAGCCTAGCAAAAACGCTCAAAAAAAGTAGCCAATGCATAGAAATAGTGCCTGATCCTACGCAGAACTATGAAGTGACTTACAAATACAATGGTAAAATATCACCTGATCAAGAAACAATATTATCCGAGATGTTTGCAGGAGCTAAACATCTTACAATCGAGGATCTTATAAAGCGGCTACCCATAATCAATAAATTGCAAACTCAGAATGATTTTGTGGTAAGGGGTGATGTGTATGAACGACTTTCTTGGCATTTTGAACAAATAGAGCAGCAGAAATTGGTTGCTGAAATGCAAAATGAGAAGTTAGATTATTCATTTCTCAAAATAGAACCTTTCAATTATCAAAAAATAGGTATAGAATTTTGTGTGTTCAAAAAGGGAGCAATTATAGCTGATGAGATGGGGCTTGGTAAAACCATACAAGCCATGAGCATTGCTCTAATCAAGCGCAAGTACTACGATTTTAAGAAGACTTTGATCATTTGCCCATCTTCTGTAAAATACCAATGGAAGAAGGAGATTGAAAAATTCACGGATGAGTCACCCCTGATTGTGGAAGGTTTTCCTAACCAAAGACAAAATATGTATCAATCAGAAGATCATTTTTTCTTCATCATAAACTATGAGACAGTGCTACGTGATAAATTGGCTATTGATAAAGCGGATTTTGATTTTATAATATTGGATGAAGCTCAAAAGATTAAGAATTACGAAACCAAGGTAGCAGGAGCGGTAAGTGCTTTAAAAAAGAAGCATGGTCTAGTAATTACTGGTACACCGATTGAGAACAAGCTCATCGACCTTTATTCCATCATGTTATTTGTAGATAGATATAGGATGACTCCTCTTTGGGAGTTTTCTTACCAACATTGCATATTTGATCCAAGGTCTAAGAATAAAATCAATGGATATTATAATTTGAATGAGCTAAATAGCCAGCTTGGAGAAATTATGATAAGAAGGCAAAAGAAAAATGTTTTGAAAGACTTACCTTCTATAATAGAGCAAAATGTATTTGTGACTATGCATAATGAGCAAGCTTTCATACACGCAAGTATGTATCGGAGATTGGCGCAAATCTTAGCTAAAAAGTTTAAAACACAATATGATTGGGATCAAATCATAATCTTGCTTACTAATATGCGACGAGTATGTAACTCTACCTATCTTATTGATAAAGAAACCAATTACTCTTCGAAGATGGTGGAATTGGAGCATATCCTTTTTGATCAACTCAATCTAGTAAATGAAGACAAGAAGATTATTATTTTCTCTGAATGGTTAGATTCACTCTTTTTGGTTGAGCAATTGCTTGTTAAGTATAAAATTGGATTTACAAAACTAACGGGAAAAGTTAGTCCAAAGAAGAGAAGTCAATTGGTAAAGGCTTTTGAAGAGAATAAAGACTGCAAGGTATTTTTATCTACAGAAGCGGGAGGAGCGGGGTTGAATCTTCAAGTAGCCGATACGCTCATTAATTTTGAATTGCCTTGGAATCCTGCCAAGAAGAATCAACGAACAGGTAGGATAGACAGAATTGGTCAATCGGCAAAGAAGTTACATATATTCAACTTACTGACAAAGGATGGAATTGAAATGCATTTGGCATCAGGATTGCTTTTGAAGCAAAATCTATTTGAGTCTGTGCTAGATGATGACAATACGGTGGATACAGTAGATTTTTCAAAACAAGGCAGAGCTCAATTCATTAAACAGCTGGAGGAAATGCTACTGCTTGATAGCCAAATTGATGAAGAATTAGAAGTGGGAGAGCAAGCATTGAGTGAAGATCTCATGCCTACGGATATGGTATTTGAGGAAGAAGAGAACCTGGATCAGGAAGATAAGGCATCAATAGAAGAAACAAACAATCAAATACCTACATATGATGCTGAAAAAATTGAAGCTATCATGAACAAAGGTTTTGAATTTCTAGCTGGAATGTACGAAATGTCAACTGGTAAAAAGCTTGGGGGTGACGGTGGTCATAAAGTGGAGATAGACAAGGCTACAGGTGAGGTGGTTTTTAGATTTAAGTTGTAATTCAAAATTCTCAATAAATTCAAAATTTATAACTGAACTATCCCTTGAACAAGAAAGGAAGCTAAAATTTTACACAATGTTTAGATGGATAACCTTATATCTAAAATTGACTTTGGGATTAGATTCAATCTTCTAAAAACCTTAGTGAATCTATTTCCGATCTTTATAAAAAGCAATTTCACACTAGATAGAAATTTTGAAAATAAATATTAGTGTGCAGCTTGATATAATTGGTGCGGCTTTTAGATGCATGAAAATTAATCTATTATTAGAGGTCGTAGGTTATTACAATATTGGAGCCAAAGATTTGAGGATTGGTTTTAGTCCTACACATTTCTGTAAGTGCCTTAGGGATAGTACATATTCTCTCCTTACTAACTGAATTAAACGACATCATATTCTGATTTATTAATTACTGTCACCAAAATAAAAATGGATCCTTATTCCTCTTTTTTAATAGAAAATGTGTACTAGGGTATGATTAGAGAAGCATTGCCCTGATATCTTGACACACGTGCAAAGCCAAGTTATTCAACCTCTATTTATCGCATTTGGCTTATTTTTGATATAACTAAGCCTTAAATTAGACACCAATATTTCTTTGGATTAAAAAGATATATTAAATTCGCTGCTTATGTTCCTTTCAGTTGTTTTGAACATATAATATTCAAATCAAAAATTAAAGTTATGCAGATTTATAAAACAGCATTATTTGGTGTTCTTTTCGCTACATTTACTGTAGTTTCCTGCGCCGAAAAAGATATTGAATTTGATTCAATTGATTTGCAACAAAATCAAACTATCGCATTGATAGGCAATAATTTGTGTTCTAGAATGATCAATTACGATTATTTCGAAACCTACCTACAAGCTAGTAATTCAGATAAATTACTGACAATAAGGAATATGTGTGACGGAGGAGACACACCAGGTTTTAGACCTCATTCAGGTAGGAATACTCCTTGGGCATTTGCGGGTGCTGAAAATTTTCAAACTGAGTATGGTAATATTTCCAATAGTGAAGGATCATTGGCTTATCCTGATGAATGGTTAACGAAATATAAAACGGACATAATATTAGCATTTTTTGGATATAATGAGTCATTTGAAGCCATTGATTCAATGGAAATGATAAAAACTGAACTTACAGCATTTATAAAGCATACCAAAGATCAAAAGTATAATGGAAAAACAGCCCCTCAGTTGGTACTGGTTTCTCCAATCGCCTATGAAGACCTCTCCTCCAAGTTTGATATCCCCAATGGCAAGAAAGAAAATGAGAAATTGGCAGCGTACACCAAAGCCATGTCTGAGGTGGCCATATCGACCAATACTCCCTTTGTAAATCTTTTTGCGATAAGCCCAAAATGGTATAAAACAAACAAATCAGACCTAACCATAGATGGTTTTCAGCTTAATGATTTAGGCTATAAAATAGTAGGAAGATATTTAGCTGAGCATGTTTTTGAGGCTAAGATACCAACCAATACAGAGAAGCTTTTTACCTATGTCAAAGATAAAAATTGGTATTGGCAAAATCTATTTAAAATGCCAAATGGAGTCCATGTCTTTGGCAGGAGGTTCAACCCGTTTGGTCAAGATAATTACCCATACGAAATTAAAAAGATGGAGGAAATGACCGCCATAAGAGATACCGCTATATGGTCAATGCTTTCAAATAAACCTTATGATGTTGCTAATGCAGATAAATATACGACTAGCATTCCTGAAATAGAGACCAACTATAAGTTAGAAAAAGGTAAAAAACCTCAATACCTTTATGGGGTTGAGGCGATGAAGAGTTTTACAGTTGCAGAAGGGTATCAAGTATCATTATTTGCATCAGAGAAGGAGTTTCCTGATTTAGCCAATCCTTGCCAAATGTCCTTTGACAATAAAGGTAGGCTATGGGTTGCTGTTATGCCATCTTACCCGCACTACAAGCCTGGAGAATCGATGCCAAATGATAAACTTCTCATACTTGAAGATACCAATGGGGATGGTAAGGCTGATAAACAAACCATATTTGCTGATAAATTACACCTTCCTGTTGGTTTTGAGTTTGCACCTGAGGGAGTGTACATTTCTCAAGGCACTAATCTAAAATTACTTACAGATACTGATGGAGATGACAAGGCTGATAAGGTAGAAATAATCTTAAGTGGTTTTGATGACCATGATACCCATCATGTTATTAGTGCTTTTTGCGCAGATCCATCTGGGGCAATATACATGGCTGAGGGAGTTTTTCTGCATACCAACGTAGAAACATCCTACGGACCAGTAAGGGCAACTAATGGAGGATTCTATAGGTACAACCCTAATCGAAAACACCTAGAAAGAGTTTCTCAAATACCAATACCAAATCCTTGGGGCATTGCCTTTGATGATTGGGGTCAAGATATATTTGCAGAAACTTCAGGCCCACCAGTGAGATGGATGATGCCTAGTACGAATAAATCAGTTTATGGAATCTCAGGACCAATGACCAAAGACCTTATAGAGGAAGCACATCGGGTGAGACCAACATCTGGTTTAGAATTTGTATCAAGCAAACATTTTCCAGATGAAGTTCAGGGCAATTTTCTCATCAACAATACCATTGGGTTTTTAGGTATGAAGATGCATACCTTGAAAGATGATTCGACGGGGTATAAATCCAACTTTGTTTTAGATTTGATCACGAGTACAGATCCTAATTTTCGACCCGTAGACATTGAATTTGCTCCCGATGGCTCGCTTTACTTCATAGATTGGCACAATGTATTGATCGGCCATATGCAGCATAATGCAAGAGACCCTCTAAGAGATCATGTACACGGTCGAGTGTACCGCATCACCTACCCGAGCCGACCTCTTGTAGTCCCAGCAAAGGTAGATGGGGCGAGCATCGCACAGCTATTTGACAATCTTAAAAATACGGATTACCGCACTAGATACAGGACTAAAAGAGAATTACGAGGAAGGAATAAGTCTGAAGTTTTAAAAGAATTACCAGGATGGCAAGCCAAATTAGATAAAAATGACCCGAATTTTGAACATCACTTATTGGAGGCACTTTGGGTGAGTTGGGGTATCAATAAAATAGATGTAAAGCTACTGAACACTTTGCTAAATGCAACAGACTTTAGGGTTAGGGCGGCAGCAGTTCGAGCATTAAGATATAACATTGACAAAGTACCAAATTATTTGAAATTGTTTAAGAAATCTGCAATTGACAATCATGGCAGAGTTAGATTAGAAACATTAGTCGCTGTTTCATGGCTTTCAAAGTCGGAAGCAATGCCAATACTTGAATTAATAGAATGGCAGCCACTAGATCCATGGATGAAAAATACTTATGAAGCTGTTGTTCTAAATTTTAAAACAAAAATGAAGCCGTTACCAGAACCTAAATCAGACGATGTCGTTTCTGGATTGAAGGGTAAAGATCTTGACTTGTTCAAACTTGGTAAATCGTTATATCACAAAGAAGGTAACTGTACTACCTGCCACCAAATGGATGGGAAAGGAGTAATAGCATCGGGTTTCCCTCCGCTCGTAAACTCAGAATGGGTGCTAGGAGATAACAAGAAATTAATCAAAATAACTTTGAATGGTTTAATGGGGCCAATCAAAATACTAGGCAAAGACTACGAGGGCAAAGTACCCATGTTAGGCTACAAATCACTTATGACAGACGAAGAGATAGCAGCGGTACTCACTTACATTCGCAATTCATTTGGCAATAAGGCTGTTCCAATCCAACAAAGTGAAGTCAAGAAAATAAGAGAGGAAACTAGGGATAAAAAAGGTTACTATTTGGCAAAAGAACTATAAAAATTTGAAATCATGCGCGTAATAATAAAATTCTTAGCTTGCATATTGGTAGTTGCCTCAGCTTGCGGACAAAAAAGCTCTCCTCATATTGTTTTTGTATTTGGTGATGAAGAATACAGGTCTGAAGAGTCTATGCCTATGCTCGCACAAATCCTAAAACGAGAGTTGGGTGCAAAGGTCTCGCTATGCTATCCCCTCGATGACAAAGGTTTAGTAAACCCCAACATCAATAATAATATAAGTGGTCTTGAGGCACTCCAAAATGCGGATATGATGGTTCTTTTTTGTAGGTGGAGAGAGCTACCTCTAGAGCAAGTAAAGTACATTACTGATTTTGCCGAATCTGGTAAACCTATGGTTGGATTTAGAACATCTACCCATACTTTTAAATACAATACAGATACGTCTATGTTTTACCTCAACAATGAATGGCCTACGAAGGTATTTGGTCAGCGATGGATTACTCATCACGGACACTATGATGATGGGCAACGTACGCTCACATCTGTTTACCCACAAAAAAGCGCTAAACAAACTCCGATAATGAATGGTGTAAAACCGTTTGAGGCCTACTCTTGGCTCTATCATGTTGACGGAGGGGAGCAAAAGATC
>Ga0105044_10009940_pt1 | contig 13009 bp, 12 predicted proteins | sample MAT01_FD_78092 | JGI IMG/M metagenome (GOLD analysis project Ga0105044, IMG submission 78092) | Freshwater microbial communities from Lake Fryxell liftoff mats and glacier meltwater in Antarctica - MAT-01 | ecosystem: Environmental > Aquatic > Freshwater > Ice > Liftoff microbial mat | place...
CGCGGGACGGCGGCACTATGCTGTTTGATGTGGATTCGCCGTTATTGCCCTGCCCAAATCAACTTCCGGCAGCGCAGGGCAAGCGCTTGGAGCTGATCGAGGCGGCAATGGAGCTTGGAGTGGATCCAAAGACTTTGGAGTTGGAAGAGTAGCTGAGGCGGCGGGTCTTTTCCTGCGGCGTCGGCAGTGCACCACCCACTTCGCCGGGTCCACCCACTTCGCCGGGTTCACCCACTCCGCCGCGGTAGTGTTTGAACGGCTCTGCCCCTCGACAATCTAGGGGCGAGCGCTTCCACTCAATGATCTGGACATAGACAAAACTCTTAGAATTTGAGGATAAATGTGGGGTATGAGTTTGCTGCGGCGGAAAAATGTGCCATCGCAGGCGCACCCATTGCATTATCCTCAAACCAAATTCAATTAATCGGTGTCTAAATGGACTTAAAAGACGTACGTGCGGTAATTACGGGTGGCGCTTCGGGCTTGGGCTTTGCTTGTGCTCAGGCGATTGTTGCAGCAGGCGGCAAAGTGCTGCTGTTCGATGTCCAAGACGAAAAAGGTGCGGCCGCCGCAACGCAATTGGGCGTCAACTATCTAAAAACTGACGTTACGGACGAAGCGGGTGTACAGGCGAATGTCGCCAGTGCGCAAGCGCTGATGGGCGGTTTGAACGTGGCGATCAGCTGCGCCGGGATTTTAGGCGCCGGACGCGTATTGGCGAAAAATGGGCCGATGCCGTTGAGCCAATTTGAAACCACCGTGCGGGTCAATCTAATCGGCAGCTTCAATGTTGCTAAAGCCGCAGCGAACTTGATGCAAAGCAACGCACCCGGCTTGGACGGGGAACGCGGCGTGATAATCAACACCGCTTCAGTCGCCGCTTTTGAGGGGCAAATCGGTCAAGCCGCTTATTCCGCGTCCAAGGGCGGCGTGGTAGCAATGACGTTGCCGATGGCGCGCGAGTTCGGCCGCATTGGCATTCGGGTTATGACCATTGCACCCGGGGTATTTTGGACACCGATGGTGGACTCTATGCCCGATGAAGTGCGCACGAGCTTAAATGCGTCTGTGCCGTTTCCGCAGCGGCTCGGCACGCCGGAAGAATTCGCCGAAACCGTCAAATTTATCCTCGGCAATCGCTATTTGAACGGCAGCACGATTCGGCTAGATGGCGCGGTGCGCTTGGCGGCAAAGTAGCAAGACGTACGTTTTCTAGGGTTTCTGCAGCCACGAGGCGACGTTTACCGCGTATTTTTGAAGACAGGTTTCAAAACCCGTTCGCACTGAGCTTGTCGAAGTGCACAGCCGCAATAGTGCTTACGAAGCCGTTGCGAAAAATTTGAACTTATCACCAAATAGTCCGAAGTTAGCAGGTGTGTTTATCAGGTATGGCTTTGTTAGCGTGGTTGATGCTCTGCACTTCGACAAGCTCAGTGCGAACGGTTCTTCTAATTTGGCTCGAAAACAACTCATGCTTTAATCATCACTTTGAATCGCATCCTCCATCCAGGCTTGAATGGCTTGCCAAGCCTGGACTGGCGCAATTTGCAATAAACAATGCGGGCCTGCCAGCGTACAAATGTGCGCGCTGGCTAGGCCCACTTTGACCTCCTGCGCGCAGCGTTCTGGCACTAAGCGATCTGCATCCGCCTGCAGATACAGCACCGGCTGGGTCAATAACTTCAGGCTAGCGCTGGCATCGACGTTTAGGATGGCCTTTAAGCGTGCGCGCATAACTGCCGGGCTAATTGAATCGATGGCGCGCGCCAATGCTAAATTCAGTTCGGGCATGGCCGCGCCATTGAACAACTGCTGCTGCATCAGCCAGCTGGGTGCATGCGTAATCGGCAAATAGTCGATAATGGGTGCCATCAATGCCAGCCAAGGCAGCGGATTGCGCACAAACGAAGTACTCAACACCACACGCTCGACTTGGCTTGGAAAGCGCGCCGCTAGCGCAATTGCAATCGGCCCTGAGAATGATTCGGCGATCAGCATGCAAGGCGAATTGGGCAGTTGGCCTGCGGTAAACTCAATTAATTCTTCGTAGTTCAACGGCGCATCTAGCGGGTAGCGCATGATTTGAATTGTGCACTCAACATTGGAAATAGCAATCGCGCGCACCAGAGGCTCAAACATGTCACCGGTGCCGTCCATTCCGGGCATTAGAACAATAAGCAGTGGCTTCACCGTCGCAGAATTGGCGCTGCTGCTTCAATACGCTTGAGCGCAAACTTGTTTAGCTCAACTGCAAGTGCTGCAAATTCCGGCACCAAACGATCCAAACAATCTTTCAAAACCGGCTCGTCAAACCGACGCACGGCGGCTGTGATGCGGGCGAACTGCTGCGCTAGTTCTGCAACGCTGACTTCACGTTCCTTCGCCAAAAAGATCTTTTCATGCGCGGTAGAATCGTAGGACTCTTGTTCGTAAAACAGCTCTTCAAATAACTTTTCACCCTCGCGCAAACCGGTATACACAATGGCAATATCGCGGCCCGGCTCTTTACCGGCGAGGCGGATCATTTGCTCCGCCAAATAGCTGATCAGCACGGGCTCGCCCATATCAAGCGCAAAAATTTCGCCACCTCGACCGAGGACTGCGGCTTGAAAAATGAGCTGACAGGCTTCAGGAATGGTCATAAAATAACGTGTCACCGCCGGATGTGTGACCGTAACTGGCCCGCCCGCCCGAATTTGCTCGCGAAATAACGGCACGACCGAACCGGCCGAGTCCAACACGTTGCCAAAGCGTACCGTAACAAAACGCGTATTGCCGTGTGCTGCCACCATCCGGCAAGCAAGCTCGGCCGCACGTTTACTGGCACCCATCACATTCGCGGGATTCACCGCTTTGTCGGTGGAAATCAGCACGAATATCTCGCAGCCGGATTCACGTACCGCTTGCGCCAGCGTCAATGTTCCCAACACATTGTTGCGCAAGGCCTCGCGCGTTTGCTGCTGCAACATCGGCACATGTTTAAATGCTGCGGCGTGAAACACCACCTCCGGCTTGGTTTGCGCAATCACGTGATTGCACGTCGCAGCGTCGCCAACGTCGCCTAGATAGACATTGAGCTGCAGCTCAGGAAATGCGGCCTTCAATTCGCGCTCGATCTGATACAGATTAAATTCGCTCAGCTCCAACACCGTCAAGCTTGCGCAGCCTAAACGTGCGGCCTGTCGGCAAAGCTCTGAACCGATCGAGCCACCACCGCCGGTGACTAAAATCCGCTTGCCCGCAAGCTGCTGGCGAATTGCGGTCCAGTCCAACTGCACCGGTTCGCGTCCTAATAGGTCCTCAATCGCCACTTCTTTGAGCGTGTTGAACTGAGATCGCCCAGAAACCACGTCTTGCAAACGCGGCACCATCCGAAAGGGCAAACCGCTGCGTTCGCAACATTCCACGACCGCCTGCATTTTTTCCCGATTGATCGAAGGCATTGCGATCAACAGCATTTCTGCCGCTACTTCCGGCACCAAACGCGCTAAGTCACTCAAACGCCCGAGCACCGGAATGCCATGCACCCGCGCACCGGTTAAAGTTGGATCATCGTCAAGAAAGCCTACGGGCAGATACTGCCCGGCGGTGCGTAAGTCGCGCACCAGCAATTCCCCTGCCCGGCCTGCACCCAGCACCAATACGCGCTTACGTTCATAGCCCGCGTACAAATCCAGTCGATGATCTTTCCAATAGCGATACATTAACCGCGGACCGCCCAGCAATACGGTCAACAGCACCGGATAAAATAGCAGCGTCGTACGCGGCGTGTTACTCAACCGGTCGAATAAAAAAAGCGCGGCACCAACTGCAGCAGAACCCAACAGCGCTGCACGCCCTATGTTGTATAAATCCGGCAAGCTCGCGAAACGCCACAGCCCGCGATAAAGGCCGGTCCACCAGAGCACCAAGCCCTGAAGCAGCATCACCAATGAAATTTCCGCCAGCTTGAGCGCCTTCATGCTGCTCTCCGGCTCAAAACTCAACCGAAATGCTTTCGCCAAGTACCACGCCAGCGCCACCATTAACAAATCGTGCAGCACCACCGCGATTCGCGGATGAAACAACAGAAACTTAAGTCGCTCGATAAGCCTCATGCAGCGTCCTTACCGCGCATAATTTTGCGATCGCCATCGCGCGCTTGAATGCGTGTGCGGCGGCGAAAGACGCGGCGCGTGCGCAAAACATTGCGGCGTAACGCCAGCCACAGCAGCAACGAAAACACACACCAGAGCGCAGTCAAATAACATGCATTTAGACTAGGTTGCATCGTAATCCAGCGCGCCATAACAAAACTCGAGCAAGCATAGACCAGATAATTCAGTAAGAGTTTCGTATCGCTTAAACCGGTTCGTGCCCACATTTGATATAGATGCTGGCGATGCGCACGCCAAACTGGCTTGCCTTGAACCAAGCGCAGGATAAGCGTCAAAGTCGGATCAGCAAGGATGCTGCTCATCGCCACCAATAATGCGAGCAGCTGCGTGACTGATTTTTGCGCACAGTGCAGCATGAGCCATGCAAGCGTAGCCCCGATCAAATAGCTGCCGACGTCGCCCATAAATATTTTTGCGCGGGGAAAATTGAACGGCAAAAAGCCTAACCAAAGTCCTGCCATCGGCAGCGCCATTGACCAACGCACCCCAAAAAACGGCAGTGCAACTAGGAACAAGATAAAATTTCCGGCAAGCAAGCCATTGCGTCCATCAAAAAAATTCGCCGCATTGACCAACCAAACAGCAGTCATGATCAGTGCTAGGCGCACTAAAAAAATTGGGCCTTCGGGCCAAACATCACCCAAGCCATAGGCAGCGAAACCACAAAAAGCGAATTGCAACGCCATGCGTAATGAGGCTGGCTGCGGAAATAGATCATCAAGCAAGCCAATTCCCGCGAGGGCGGCAAGCAGCCAAAGCTCCATGCCTGGGTGGAAATAGACAAAGCAAGATGCAATCACTGCAATGCCCAGCGCTCCGGCGCGCGGCGTCGGCAATAAATGTGTGTGGCGTGCGCCCGGCGCGTCGATACGCCCAATCCGCTGCATTAATGCCAAACTAAAGCCCGTGGCCAATAGACCCAGCGCTAGCGCGATAAAAAATTGCATCCATGGCATCAAATTCGCCAACTAAATAGCTACCAGCGGCTTAATCGTGCCCCAGCCTCGGCAACTTGGGCATTGCCAGTGCTGTTGAACCATACCAAAGCCGCATTGCGAACAGCGGTGGCTTAAACGTGAGCCTGCCGCTTGCGTCAGTGAGTCAAACATAAAACTTAAATCACCAATTCCATCAGCGCCTGATTGATCGCTCGTGCATGGCCGCAATTTTAACCAGTGTGCCAATACCCGCGCACTGGGTTTTAACTTTAGCCGTTCCTGCAGTAATTTCGCCGCGTCTAGCTCAGGCAGCGTGTCAGCACGCGCAAGCAGCGCGTCACTACCGCGTTCAATGAGCGAAAATTGCTCCAAAAGTGCAGCAGCGGCGGGTATAGATAGTGCGCGTAATTTCGCCAGTATTGGCAATGTTTCGGGAATAAAAAACACATCGCTTTCGACGACATGGCGCAAGGCCGCGTGCGCCTGCTGCACATCATTTAGCTCGATCGCCCGCTCAGCTTGCATAAGCGATACGCGTACGGAATTTGGATCAGCCAATTTTGCCAACGCAAGCGCTGCATCGAACGCGCTGTTGGACTCGGCTGATAATTCCACGGTCACGTCCGCATTCACTGTTTGTGTTGCTGGTGTTGCTGAAACCACGGACAAAGCGGCTTCACAGTGAAAATGCGAAATCAACTTCCCCATCGGCTCGAATGTAAGCCGCTCATATTCCGAAGCCGCACCTGCCGCTTTGCGCCATTCGCGCTCCTGCTCATAAATGCCGATCAATTGCTTTAACGCGGGCGCGCTTTGCGCATCTATTGCAAGAAGTTCATCAAAAAGCGCTTCAGCACGATCAAGCAGGCCAGCGCGCACAAAATCATCGCCCAACTCTAGCAATGCGATTGAGCGCTGTTCAGTGGTTAGCATTGCGCGCACCGATAAGTCCTGGTGCAAGCGAATCGCGCGTTCCAATTCACCCCGGCGGCGGAACAAACTTCCAAGCGCGAGCTGGGTCTCGAAACGGTCGGTATCATCGTCGGCGATGCGCTCAAACAGCGCAATTGCTTGATCTTGCTCTTCATTCAGCAAGTGGTTCAAGCCTTGAAAATACTGTTTTGAGAGTAAGTCTACCCGCTGACCACTGGACTTTTCGCCACCGCGGCGGCCCAATAAATAGCCGCTGAGTGAAGCGACTGGCAACAGCAGAATCGCGATTTCAGGCCAGTTCATGGGTGCCCGAGTTGCACGATTTCGAAAAGACTTATCTTCGTCATCTCCTTCGATTGCATCGAACTGTCAATTGTCATCCCGGCGCAGGCCGGGATCCATTGGCATTTTGAGTGACTGGTGTTCGGCGCACAACGATCGCAGGTTTTAACATGATTCCCGGCCTGCACCGGGATGACGGTGGGGCGAGATGGGGTGCATGACATAAAACACATCGACTATTTGATTGCTGCTAATTGCCGGCTACGCTTTTCGCAGCCTCACATTGACGCTTGAGCTGCGTTTTCAATTTCGGCACGAATGCCAAATAAGCCCCTGCAACACCTGTTAGCGCGCCGATTACTAAAAAACCCAGTAGTGCAACGCCCAATGGCAAGTTCCACTTTGCAAACACAAAATCGAGCTCGACCATTGCGCCATTAAACGCGCCAAAAACCGCCGCCGTGGTCAAAATAACAATCAAAAAAATGCGCGAGAGCAGCTGCATTAGAGCGGCGCTGTCGCGATTGCGGCATCAGATTTACGCCGACGTCCTTTAGGCTTGATTTCATTGACGACGCCGTTGGCCCGGTCGCGTAATTCTTTGCCGGGTTTAAAGTGCGGCACACTTTTGCCGGGCAGTGACACAGTCGCACCTGTTTTTGGGTTTCGACCGACCCGTGCCGGGCGGAAATTAACTGAAAAACTACCAAAACCGCGAATCTCGACCCGGTCGCCGCGCTCTAAGGCATCGCTCAGCTGGTCTAGAACTGACTTTACAGAAAGCTCAACGTCCATAAAACCAAGGTGCGTTTGCCTTGCGGCAATCGCGTCGATCAATTCAGATTTGGTCATCGAAAGCCTCGTCGACACATCTAAAATTCATCCCGTAAGCAAGGGGGCGGCAAATGAGTTGCTACGTTAGGTCGTAAAACAGTTAGCGACGGCACAGCGCGCCGCCGCCAACTATAATTAACCCAAGCTTAGCGCTTTAACGCGCCCATTAATGCGCCGAGTTTCGTGCTACCGGTCGCGGCAGACTGATAGTCGTCCATCGCGTCTGATAACTCTGCTTCGTCTTTCGCACGAATTGAGAGCTGCATCGTACGGCCCTTACGATCCATACCAATGAACTTGGCCTCAATTTCTTGACCAACTTTCAAGTGCTGAGTTGCATCATCAATGCGGTCACGCGAGATATCAGATGCACGGATGTAGCCTTCGACGCCGTCGATTAACTCAATCGTGGCACCACGAGCGTCAACTTCTTTAACAACACCCTTGAGCACGGAGCCCTTCGGATTGCTGGCCATGTAGGAACCAAACGGATCTTGCTCGAGCTGCTTGAGGCCCAACGAAATGCGCTCGCGCTCTGGGTCAACGGCAAGTACCACCGCTTCCATACGGTCGCCCTTCTTGTAGTTGCGTACCAAATCTTCGCCTGGTGCTGCCCACGAGATATCGGACAAATGCACAAGGCCGTCGATGCCGCCATCGAGACCGATGAAGATACCAAAATCGGTGATGGATTTAATATTGCCACCGACTTTGTCGCCCTTCTTGAAGTTACCGGCAAAGGCTTCCCAAGGATTCGACATGCATTGCTTCATGCCCAAGCTAATGCGGCGCCGTTCTTCGTCGATATCCAACACCATAACTTCCGTATCGTCACCAATTTGCACGACTTTGCCTGGGTTGACATTCTTGTTCGTCCAGTCCATTTCTGAAACGTGGACCAAACCTTCAACACCAGCTTCCAGCTCAACAAAGCAACCGTATTCGGTAACGTTGCTGATCTTGCCGAATGCGCGAGTACCGGCTGGGTAGCGGCGCGCGATATTGACCCATGGATCTTCGCCCATCTGTTTCAGGCCAAGGCTGACGCGATTACGTTCTTTGTCGAAGCGCAATACCCGCACTTCCAACTCGTCGCCAACGTTGACGACTTCGGATGGGTGGCGCACGCGCTTCCATGCCATATCGGTAATGTGCAACAAGCCATCGATGCCGCCGAGATCGACGAATGCGCCGTAGTCGGTCAAGTTCTTGACAGTACCCTTAAGAATTGCGCCTTCTTGCAGCTTCTCAACCAATTGCTCGCGATCAGCGCTGAATTCGGTTTCCACAACCGCACGGCGGCTAACCACAACGTTATTACGCTTGCGATCCAGCTTGATGATTTTGAATTCCAGCTCTTTGCCTTCCAAGAACACCGGATCGCGCACAGGGCGCACATCGACGAGTGATCCAGGCAAAAATGCGCGGATTTCTTTGATATCGACGGTGAAACCGCCTTTGACCTTGCCACTGATTTTGCCCATAACGCTTTGACCGGCGTTGAGCACAACTTCCAGCTCGTCCCAAACCAGCGAACGCTTCGCTTTTTCACGGCTGAGCTTGGTTTCGCCGAAACCGTCTTCGATCGCTTCTAAAGCAACTTTGACTTCGTCGCCAACGGAAACTTCGCACTCGCCTTTTTCGTTGCGGAACTGCTCAATCGGCAGCACTGCTTCGGACTTTAGGCCCGCGTTAATCACCACGGAATCATTACGAATTTCGATCACGATTCCGGAAATGATGGCACCTGGACGTAACTTACTTAGGCGCTCAGACTGTTCAAATAATTCGGCAAAACTTTCAGACATGGGTAATTTCCAATGACGGGCTTGGCAGGATGCCTTCCCGTAACTTGCTAGGGTTTAATGGTAGTGCGCGACCGAAAAGCCGCGCGTTAACCTCGAAACAGATAAAAGCGTGGGCTTCACCAATTGCTTAAAAGACCTCTTTAAGCAATCGCGCAAATCCCTACTTTTTCAGCATGCGCCATAACAGCACTGAAGACATCTTCAATCGACATCGCGGTCGAGTCGATCAAAATAGCGTCTTCAGCACACTTAAGTGGCGCAACTGCACGACTACGATCGCGCAAATCCCGCGCGGTCAAGTCCTGTAAAAGGTCATCGAGCTTAGCGGAAACTCCTTTTTGCATCAACTGCTTATAGCGCCGCCGTGCGCGTTCGTTAACGCTTGCTTCAAGAAAAATCTTTAATCGCGCGTCTGGAAACACCACGGTACCCATATCCCGCCCGTCTGCGACCAAACCCGGCGGCTGACGTAATTCGCGCTGTTTGTTCAATAAAACGTCGCGAACCGAGGAAAACGCGGCAACTTGACTCGCGGCAGCAGCAACAATTTCGGTGCGAATCACATCCGTCACGTCGACATCATCCAATATAACGCGTGGATCATCGATTTCACGCTCGAAAAATCGAAAAGATGACGTCCTAGCGACTGCCACTACCGCCGCCTCGTCAGCCAAATCCACATTCGCCATGCTTGCAGCAAGTCCGACGACCCGATAAAGCGCGCCCGAATCTAAAAAATGCCAGCCCAGCGCGCGCGCCACCGAGCGACTAATGGTGCCTTTCCCCGACCCACTCGGGCCATCAATCGCTAAAACGTTTGGCAAAACACTTAAAGAGTGGTTCATTTTTTATTCGTATCGCGAATTTGTCCGGCCGAGGATAGACAGTCTGAGCACGGCATTCAAATCACGCGAAAGCGTAACGTCAGAATTCGGGCGAAAAAAAATGCCGCCCGTTTACGTGGGCGGCATTCATTTACAACTTTTTTTCTCCGCTTCGAAGTTCATTCCATGCGAAGCGCAATGGTTACGTTTTAATTTGAAGTTAAGCAGCTTTCTTCATTGCTTTAACTTGCTTGTGCAAATCGTCTACGCGACGACTTAACTGGTTAACGTCGGCTTTGGTCGGCACGCCAATTCTGCTAAGCACTTTACCCATTTGATCCTGCGCCTTTTCACCAACCCAACCTAAATTAGCCGCAGCAGCCGATTTGACTTGCGCCAGCACGCCGTTAGCTTGTTCCTGTACGTCAGCAACGACATTGGTCGCCAGCTTGGTGGCTCGGCTACGCAGTTGCGCGGTTTCGTCGAAGAAGTTGGCGACTAATTTTTCGCCTTGCTTGCGCACGATAGCGGCGGCACCAACGCTAGCCAAGACGAATTCGCGGCCTTTATCAGCGACGGTGTTGGTTTCTGCGCGCACAGTTTTCACTGCGGCATGAACCGATTTTTTTGCATCAGCGGTTTTGCGGCTAGCTGTTTTTACGACAGTATTGGTTGCCATGATCATTTTCCAGTAAGTTTAAGTTTGAAAGCGAGGTTCGGGATTTCAGGATCTATTAAAGCGTTGATCGTTTCCTCAACACCTCGGCGGTGTTCCCTTCGCAAGCTCAGACCTTAAAATTTAAAATCTTCTTTCCCGCCGATGGATAGACTTTGCAGCCACACCGATAGACTAAAGACACTAGCCAAGCTGATTAAAAGGCGTTGTTTATCAATTAGTTAGAGTGAAAGTGCGTTGATTTTTTAGTAGCGATTGCTCTAATTACAAAGCGGGCATGCCGTTTCTTAAATAGTTATTTTGCTAACGACACGCATTGCTGCGGCGCAACAAACTTGCTAACAAAATTACGCAACTTGCTTGCACATCGGGCCGCATTTCGCCCATTCTAGACACCCCGTTCGCACCACACTGAGCCCGACATGGCGTTAAAAAAATGGACTGCCTTCCCCCACGATGCCAGCGCGTTTTCCTATGCTGGCGCGGCGTTTAAAAAAGCTTGGCCGCGTTTGCATTGTGGTGACGGCGAAAGCTATCCAGATGCCAAGGCCATTGCCAACGCCATTGCTGCAGATGCCAGCTTAAAGAAAGTCCTGAAAGGGGACGCCAAAGCAATTGCCGCCGAGCTTGAAGCGGGTTGGCGCGCCTTTCATAGCGGCGATTTTCAAGCGGCAACCAAAGCCGGTGATGCGCTCGGCGCATTTGGCGCGGTATTGGCAACCAAATCAAGCGGCATTTACGCGAGCAATTTATGCGATGACGAAGCGCAAAAAATGGCATTGTTCCAAGCCGGAGCAGAGCGTTGCGAAGCGGCAAAAGCAACGTTTCCAGATAATGCCAACAGCCATTACTTCCATGCCTTCGCACTCGGCCGCTACAGTCAATGCATCAGCATTACCAAAGCCCTAGCGCAAGGCTTGGGCGGCAAGATCAAAGTCAGCTTGAAAGCTGCTCTGGAGCTCAACCCAAAGCACGCCGAAGCGCACCTTGCGATGGCAATGTATCACGCGGAAATCATCAACAAAATCGGCGGCATGATTGGCAAGTTGACCTACGGTGCCAGCGCCGACGAAGCGTTAAAGCATTTTGAAACCGCGCGTAAGCTAAACCCCAACGCGCCGGTCGTTCATTTAGAATTTGGCCGAGGTTTAATGCTGTTAAACGCGAAAAAGAACAGCGACGCGGCACGCAACGCCTATGCGGTAGCCACTCAATTAAAGCCAAGCGATGCGATGGAACAACTGGATATTGATGCCGCTAAAGCCGAGCTTGAATAAGTATCGTGATCGCGCTTGAATGCATTACTACGAACAACAAATGCGCTTCATTTTAATTGCTGGCGAGGCCTCCGGCGACGCATTGGGCGCGGGGCTGATTGACTCACTGCGTCTGCGCTATCCACATGCGCAATATTTTGGCGTTGGCGGGCCATTGATGGCGCAGGCTGGGCAAGTTCAGTGGTTCGCTAGCGATGAGCTGGCGGTTATGGGCTTGTTTGAAGTGCTCAAACATCTGCCCCGATTACTCAAACGACGCGCGCAAGTGCTGCGCCAAACTTTAGATTTACACCCAACCGCGTTTATCGGCATCGACGCCCCAGACTTCAATTTGCCGATTGAGCGCAAACTGAAAGCGCGCGGCATCTGCACGGTGCATTATGTCAGCCCTTCGATTTGGGCCTGGCGCGTAGGCCGCGCCGCAAAAATAGGCCTGAGCGCAGATTTAGTCTTGTGTTTGTTTCCATTTGAGCCAGCGCTTTATGCCCAATACGGCGTAAACGCGGTTTTCGTTGGACATCCACTAGCGGACCAATTCCCGCTTGAACCGGCACCAAAATTTGCTCGAATCGCGCTGGGTTTGCCGCTAAACACACCCATTTTAGCGCTGCTGCCCGGCTCGCGCCTGAGTGAAATTAAGCAGATGGGCAAAGATTTTTTAGACGCGGGTGCATTGCTAAAAAAGTCCTTGCCTAGGCTTACCGTGATTGCTCCCATGGCAAGCCCGCGCGCGCGCGCCGCGTTTGAGGCGCAGATGACACCAGCACATTCGCTATTGCTATTTGACGGTCAAGCGCAATTAGTCTTACAGGCCGCCGATGCCGTCGTGGTCGCCTCTGGCACCGCCGCACTGGAGGCGGCACTGGCGCGCAAGCCGATGCTGGTGGCTTATCGATTGAACGCGATTACCTACTGGCTGGCGCGCAAACTCGGCCTACTGAAAGCAAAATATTTCTCGCTGCCGAATAAACTGGCCGAACGCGCCCTGGTGCCGGAGTTGGAGCAGCACGGCGTAACACCGCAAGCCATTGCTCAAGCAATCGCACCGGCATTGACTAATGGCGCGACACCCGAACTATTGAACGCATATCGCACCATGCATTTAAGCCTACGGTGTAACGCCAGCGAAAGCGCGGCGCGCGCGATTGCGCAACTATTAGCACACGACGCGCATCTCAAGCTTGACCACACGCGTGACTAAAGCCGAAGCATTGATTGCGGGCGTTGATGAAGCTGGGCGCGGTCCGCTGGCCGGGCCGTTACTGTGCGCGGCGGTAATC
>Ga0105044_10009945_pt1 | contig 13005 bp, 9 predicted proteins | sample MAT01_FD_78092 | JGI IMG/M metagenome (GOLD analysis project Ga0105044, IMG submission 78092) | Freshwater microbial communities from Lake Fryxell liftoff mats and glacier meltwater in Antarctica - MAT-01 | ecosystem: Environmental > Aquatic > Freshwater > Ice > Liftoff microbial mat | place...
CGCCGCACTTTTACTCCACTGATGATTCACCGCTTTACCCTGATGCATCAACGTTGCGGCATTCGCTGATGCCTCGTTGCTAAAAATGATGTGTTGATAGCCATAAAGCACCGCCGCCACCAGCAAAATCGCCGAATTGATCGCGGTGACCGGCACATGCCCGTTAAGCGCGCCTTCGCTGTTCAGCGTAAATAGCGCTGGCGATACGCTGCGCTTAATATTGAGCGTAGCTAAACCTGACGCCTTCGCGGCACCCGCAATCAGCTCCGAGTTGCCAACCCAGACCGCGCACGCCGGAATATCGCCTTTTTTGAGTGCCTCAATGCTGACCAGGGAATCTTTACCACCGCCAATTGCCACCAGTGCGCGCACTTCCAATGCCAGCGCAGGTGCAGGTGGCAAAATCGGTGCATCAGCGACAAAGCTAGCCCGGACTTCAGTCTGGTTCTGATAGCAAAATTCCGCCAAGCCATGCGTATAAACCGCGTTGGCAAGCTCGGCTAGCGCCGCATCCACTTGCCCCGATTCAGCGAATTCCAGCCTCGGCGCATTGGTTGCTTTGAAATAGCTGACGCCCGCGATAACATGCAAAATTTGCAGCGCTCGCGCAAACGCCGCTTTTCGGGGCGGGGAAAAGTCGTCCGGGTTCGGTGCCCCTGGAAACTGCACCGTCTCAGTAAAACTACGCTCAAATCCGTCTGCCAAAATTTGATAGTGCAATAGCGCAGTGCGGTCAGACAATTCGAACTCAGCCTTTATAAACCGAAATACGCCGCGTTCAATGGCCGACAGCTCGTGGGTAATTGCGCTCATAACATCATCTCAGTGGCGGGAACGCGGCAATTGTAGGAACTCGACATCACCGCGCCGTAAGCGCCAGCCTCGGCAATCAAGATCACATCTCCCTCGAAGCACTCAGTCATTGCTCGTTGCACCCCCAACACATCGCCGGTTTCGCAAATTGGCCCCACAATCGTGCAATTTTTTAGGCTTAAGTCCTGCCCCAGGCGGCTTAAATTGACGATCTCATGATAGGCATCATAGAGCGCTGGGCGAATCAAGCTATTCATCCCGGTGTCAATACCAACGTAGGTTCCCCTGCCCTTAGCTTTAACTTGCGTCACGCGTGCAAGCAGCACACCCGCTTCTGCCACCGGATAGCGCCCCGGTTCCATGCGAATTTGCAGCTGTGGATACATCGCTTTTAGCTCCAGCAAACGTGCATCCAGCGCGGCTAAATCCAAGCGCGCCTCCTGAGCGCGCGAAGGCACGCCTAGGCCGCCACCTAAATTGACGCTATGCACACCTGGGAACGCTTCAGCAATCGATGCCAATTCGGAAAACACCTGCGGCCAATGTGCAACATCCGTGATGCCGCTGCCTAAGTGCGAATGTAGCCCGATGACTTTCACCTCAAGCGCCTTCGCCAGCGCCTTAAATTTCGGCAGTTCGCTTAAGCTCAAACCAAATTTGGAGCCTTCACCGCCAGTATTGACCTTGGCATGGTGGCCATCGCCAAAGCCTAAATCTAGTCGCAAGTGGATCTTCTTGCCGCGCAGCAGTTCAGGCGCGTGCTCAAGCAAATAGCACGAGTCCAAGGTGACTTGCACACCCTGTAAAAAAGCGCTTTCATACTCGTGGCGGGGTGCAAAATTGGGGGTAAATAACAAACGCTCAGCGGCAATATCAGCCAGGCATTGACGCACATGCGCTAACTCAGCTAACGATACACATTCAATGCCCAAGCCTGCCGCATAAATTTGGCGCAGAACATCCGGGTGGTTATTCGCTTTGCAAGCATAAAACCACTGATCCACGGCGCGCATTGCCTTGAGCTCATCTATACGCCGGGCAATTTCTGCACTTGAATAGACGTAGCGCGGGCCGGCTTGCGCAATTTCGATCAGCTGAGCGGCAGCATCGCTCCACCAAGGCGCTTGCACATTCGCGCTTGGCCCGTCCAATTCGTTCCATGCCGGCCCCAACACTTCAGCGTCATCCAAAGGCAACACTCGTGCCTTCAGTAGGGCCTCGTGCACCGCCGGTAGCAAATGCTCCGCCCTGCCTTCGTCCACAACAAAGGTCAGGTTGAGATCATTCGAGGACTGCGTGACTAGATGCACGCGTTCCGCGCCAATTTCTGCCCATACGCCGCTCAACTGCTGCATCAAACTGCGAATTCCGCGCCCCACCAGGGTAATCGCGGCACAGGGTGCGATCACTTTGACCCTACACACCGAGGCCAAATCGCCACACAGCAATTCCAGCGTGTCCGCGTTGATTAAATTGCTGCTTGGGTCCAATGATATGGTGACGTTCGTTTCCGAACTACCAATCAAATCGATACTCAAGCCATGGCGCTTAAACGCGGCGAACACGTCCGCCAAATAGCCCACTTGCTGCCACATGCCCAAGGACTCCATGCTGACTAAAGTCAAGCCTGTACGCACTGAAACGGCTTTAACACTTGCGCTTTGCGCCAGATCGCGCGCGCCAATCGCGGTGCCGGAGAAATGCGGACGGGTGGTGTCTTTAATCCACATCGGCACGGAAAACTCGCGTACCGGGCCCAAACAGCGCGGGTGCAGCACTTTGGCGCCGGTTGTCGCAATTTCTTGCGCCTCATCAAAATCCAGCTTTTTTAACAGACGCGCATTTGGCACTTTACGTGGGTTGGCGCTAAACATGCCGGGCACGTCGGTCCAAATTTCGACCGCCTCAGCCTGCAACAGCGCGCCAAAATACGCCGCGGAAGTATCCGAACCACCGCGCCCTAATATGACGGTTTCGCCTGCCAAATTGCGCGCAATAAATCCCTGCGTAATTAAACACGGCGCAAGCTGCGCCAAAGCCGCGCGCGTCTCAATTGATGGCTTAGGCGCGCAATTTGCCGACAAATAGCGGCCCCAGTCACTGTCATTCGGTGCGGCGACGCTCAACAAATGTTCGCGCGCATCCAGCCAGCCCGCTTGGAGTCCGGATTTAAGCAAATACGCCTCGCCCAAACTTGAGCTCAATAGCTCACCCAGCGCTAGTACGCTGGCCTGCCAGGCAAAATGATTCGAGGGCCGGCGGGTATCCAAGCAAAGCCGATCCAGCAACTCAAGCATTTGCATCACGCGCGCCAACATCGCACCGCTTAAGCTCAATTTTTGCGCCATTTCTATATGTCTAGCATGTAGGCTTAAGCGCAGGTCGGCCGTGCGCGCATCGTCATTAAATGCCTCGCATAGCGCTTTAAGCTGATCCGTCACGCCACTGAGTGCACTCACCACAATTAGCACACGATGTTGGGTCGCGATCCGTTTCGCCGCCAACTCAACAATCGTGTCCCAGCGCGATTGACTCGACACGCTTGTGCCGCCAAATTTTAGGACGATCCATTTCACGTCCTGAGTATTAGCACAATCTGATTGGATAGAAATTGTTTGGGTAGGATTTGTATGTGGCAAAGGCATTGCAAAATCCGCAATCGGTAAATCTGGGTCGCCAAGTGTGTTCAGGGTTGATCGAGCACGCAAGGGGAAAACGCGCATTTACGCTCCAAGCTAGTCGTCTGTGTCCACTACGCGAATGGCCAGCATCGCTATACTCAGCGTAAACCTACTTAAACAACCATGTTTATGACCACGCAACTAACAAATCTACACATTGAAACCCTAGCAGTACACGCTGGCTTTCACATTGACCCGCAAACCAAAAGCCTTAGTCAACCGATCCACATGGCGACGACGTTTGAACACCCGGCCGATAGCGCGCTCAACGATGGCTATTTGTATCAGCGCTACACCAATCCCACGCAAGAGCAGCTAGAAATAGCCTTAGGCTTATTGGAAGGCGGTGGCGAGGCGCTGTTTTTTGCCACTGGCTTGGCCGCAGCTGCAGCGATGTTACACACGCTAAAACCGGGTGATCGCGTCATTTTAGCCGACGATACCTACTTTGCAATTCGCAAACTCTTTGTCGATGAGGGTGGGCGTATGGGTTTGCGCTGTGAACTGGTGGACTTGACTGATCACTCGGCCGTGCAAACAGCGCTCATGCAACCGGCGGCATTGGTTTGGATGGAAACGCCTTCAAACCCGCTGATTAAAGTTACAGATGTCGAATACGTCGCGAAGCTGGCAAAGGCTGCGGGCGCAAAAAGCGTGGTGGATGCGACATTTGCCACACCCATTTTGTTAAAGCCGCTAGCTTTAGGCGTGGATGTGGTGCTGCATTCGACAACGAAATACTTGTCCGGCCACAGCGATAATATGGGTGGCAGCCTGATCACGCGTGACGCCGCACTGCGCGCTAGACTATTTGAGCTGCGCAAACTGCTTGGCGGAACCGCATCCCCGTTTGCGGCTTGGCTGACCTTACGCGGCATCCGCACCCTGCCCTGCAGGTTGGCATGGCACTGCGATAGCGCCGAAAAAATAGCCGCGTTTTTAGCCAGTCATATGGGTGTAGAAAAAACGCACTATCCAGGCCTGCCTAGCCATGCCGGGCATGAAATTGCAGCACGCCAAATGCAGCGCTTTGGCGGGATGTTAAGCCTGCAGGTAAAAGGCGACCGCACGCGGGCAATTTTAGTCGCAAGCCGCCTACGGCTATTCACCAACGCCACCAGTTTAGGCAGCACCGAAAGCTTGGTCGAACACCGGCAATCGGTCGAAGGGCCAACAAGCACTACGCCAGACAATCTGCTTCGCTTGTCAGTAGGCCTGGAGCATGTAGATGATTTGATTGCGGATTTGGCGCAGGCGTTGGCGGCGTAGTCAGGCGGTTCGTACGCGAGACTGCACTGCCCTATTCGCGGGTGCAGCGCTAACATCGAAACTCTGACCATAGGTAGGCCGTTCCCCAATCGCGCCAAATCCGAGTTTATATGCCGCAAAACATCAGCACCTTAAGTTATTTTACACTTAGCTGCACATTGCTGCTGCTGAGTTTCCGCGCCAGCAGTGACGAAGTCTCAGATCGCATTCAAGCCCAACAGCGTCAGCAACAGGCTGATAGTCAGCAGGGCTATATGCTCCAGCAACAGCAACAGGCCGAAGCGGATGCGTATTGGGCCGAGAATGGCGCGGCGATCATGGCAGCGCAAGCTGAGCGCCGCCAGCAGCGTCAGGCCGCGCTCAATGATGATGATTTCAACCGCACCGCGGATTGGTGGCGCGTGATTTCGGTGAACGTGCATACCGGCGCGTGGGGTAACGCGCTGCAGCGAGGCAGCGGCGCGCAAGCGATGCAGGATGTGAAAAAAGTATGTCAAGACAAAGATTGCGCACTGTTGGCGCTGTTTCGCAACACCTGCGTCCCGGGGGTTACAAACGTGGCGGGCAGCGCGTTTTGGGCCGATGACGTTAAGCCCCGCACGGCGCTCAATTTGGCGATGAAAAAATGCAAACTGGATCCGGCATCAGGCCGCAGCTGCGGAGCGCCGAAGGATTTCAAGGTGTGCAGCGGTTACGCTTATCAAAAGTACGACGGCAAACTATCGAACTACAATCGCGGCGGATTGATCGGTGTTTTAGCACTTAATTTGACGCCTTGAACATATGTCGCACGTGTAAAAAACCTCCGCTAGACTAGTCACATGCAAACTCTAAAAACCATCTCCCTGGCGCACCGCCCGCGCTTAGACGCTGACTCGCAACTATCGCGAGCGCAGCGTTTTTGCGCCGAACTGGCGCAGCGCCGCACTGTACGCGAGTATTCGCCAGAGCCTGTGCCTCGGGCACTAATCGAGGCGTGTTTGCGTAGCGCAGGCAGCGCCCCGAGCGGTGCAAATCAGCAGCCCTGGCATTTCGTCGCGATATCCAATCCCGAAATCAAGCGCAAAATCCGTATCGCGGCGGAGATTGAGGAACGCGATTTCTATGCGCACCGTGCACCCGATGAGTGGCGCGATGCGCTGGCGCCATTGGGCACGGACGAGCACAAGCCATTTCTGGAAATAGCGCCCTGGCTAATCGCGGTTTTTTATGAGCGCACCGGGCCTGAAATTAATGGGCGCAAAGCCAAACGCTACTATCCGCACGAGTCCACCGGGATCGCCTGCGGGATTTTGCTGGCGGCCCTGCACAAGGCTGGCTTGTCCAGCTTGACGCATACCCCTAGCCCGATGGCTTTTCTCAACGAGATTTTGGGCCGACCCAAAAATGAGGTGCCGTACTTACTCCTGGTAGTGGGTTATCCGCAGCATGATTGTCAGGTGCCGGATATCCAAAGAAAATCACTGGAAGAGATCGCGGCATTTTTGGAGTGACTGCCCATTTGGAAACCTATCGGCTCGAATCGCCCGTATCTACTTCCACGCCCTGATAAACCGCATCCAAAGTGAGCGTCATCTCCGGGCAGCTTAATTCGACCTGACCGCCTTCTGTCACGCTTTCAAAGCGCCAAAATGCGCCGCTGCGTTTGAATACATCCACGCGGCGCTCTTTTTGCGACACCAGTAAATACGCCTCAAGTTCGGGTGCTTTTTGGTAGTTATGCAGCTTTTCGCCGCGATCAATGCCTTCGGTAGATTCGCTCAACACTTCAACAATCAAGCAAGGCTGGGATTCGCAATACTCATCTGATTTTGGTGCACAAGACACCATAACATCAGGGTAGTAGTAAAGCTTATTGGCTTTAAATTTGACGTCGGAAATCGAAACACGGCATCGATTTGATGCATTTGCACGAAGCGCAATCGCAATATTTAGCGAAATTTGATTGTGTCGAATTGAGGCACCCGACATCGCAAACACCTGCCCGCTGACAAATTCATGTTTGTCCTGGCTGGCTAACTCGGCACTTAGGTATTCGGCTTCGCTCAACTGGGGATTTTTTAAGGCGCTAGACATGTAAATTCCTTCCGATGCAATAGGGCTAGTCTAGCGCAGCTGAGGCGCCGTGCATCCTGCACGGAGCGGTTTCATTTTTCCCCCAAGCTGGCGCACAATCGAAGCGCATTTCAAACTTTTCACTGGAATCCAAGGGGTAAATATGGCGCGTTATTTGGTTCTAATTGCAGTCATTGTGTTGACGTTGGCAGCCATAGCAGGCGCGCTGTACTTAGGCGGTTGGGCTTACTGGCTAGCGGCTGCGGCGTTTGGAAGCTTAAGCGCGGTGGGCATTCAAGATGTAACGCAAACCCGGCAGTCGATTCGGCGCAATTACCCGATAATTTCGCACTTTCGCTTTCTGTTTGAAGAAATTCGCCCCGAAATTCGCCAGTATTTTTTGGAAAATGACACGGAAGAAATACCGTTCTCACGTCAACAGCGCGCCATCGCTTACCAACGTGCGAAAGGTGCCGTCGACAAACGCGCGTTTGGCACACAGATTGACGTATACGCCGCACAATATGAGTGGATCAATCACTCGGTCGCGCCCAGCGATTTAAAAAACCACGATTTCCGCGTCGAAATCGGCGGCGCGATGTGCAAGCACCCCTATTCTGCAAGCGTTTTGAATATTTCCGCGATGAGTTTTGGCGCACTCAGTGCGAATGCGATCATGGCGCTCAATGCGGGCGCTAAGAAAGGTGGATTTTTCCACGATACCGGCGAAGGTTCGATTTCATGCTATCACCGTAAAGCCGGTGGCGATTTAGTATGGGAAATCGGCAGCGGCTACTTTGGCTGCCGCAACCGTGATGGCAGCTTTAACGAAGAAATGTTTACGAAAAATGCCACGGCTGACAATGTGCGCATGATCGAGATTAAGCTGAGCCAGGGTGCAAAACCCGGCCACGGCGGCGTGCTTCCCGGTGCCAAGGTAAGCCCGGAAATCGCCGAGGCGCGCGGTGTAATGGTGGGCGAGGACTGCATTTCACCGTCGAAACATTCGGCTTTCTCCACACCGACTGAGCTGCTGCAATTTGTCGCAAAATTGCGCGAACTTTCGGGCGGTAAGCCGACCGGATTTAAGCTGTGCATTGGCCACCCGTGGGAGTGGTTTGGGATTGCTAAGGCGATGATGGAAACCGACATTTACCCAGATTTTATTGTGGTTGACGGCGGTGAAGGCGGCACCGGTGCCGCACCATTAGAATTCACCGACCATGTCGGCGCGCCGCTACGTGAAGGCTTGTTGCTGGTACACAATACGCTTGTGGGCTTAAATATCCGCAAGCAAATTAAGCTGGGTGCCAGCGGTAAAATCATCACCGCATTTGATATTACCCGCGCCATGGCTTTGGGCGCCGATTTCTGCAATAGCGCGCGCGGTTTTATGTTTTCGCTTGGCTGTATTCAAGCGCAAGCGTGCCATACCGACAAATGCCCAACCGGCGTCACCACGCAAGACAAATTGCGCCAGCGCGCATTGGTTGTGCCGGACAAGACCGAGCGCGTCTATCAGTTTCATCAAAACACCCTGAAAGCGTTAAAAGAACTGGTTGCCGCCGCTGGCCTGGAACACCCGGGCGAAATCGGCCCGGAACACGTAATCCGCCGAGTAAGCTCCACCGAAGTGCGTTCGCTCGCGGCATTACATAAGTTCGTGCAGCCGGGCGAGCTATTGACCGCAACGCCAGAACACCCCGCATTCAAGGTGTTCTGGGCCAATTCGCGCTCAGACAGTTTTAGCGCGCCGGAAAATATCTTGACGTTGCGGGCTTCTAAGTTGCGGTAAACGCTAAGCTTTTATTTGGCCAAGATATGCCCGAAATGACCATCGAAATTATTGCCTGCCCGGCCGCTGAAATTGACGCCATGCTGCCTTGGGCGAAACAGTATTACCAAGAAGACAATCTTGCGTTTGACGCAGCGCGATTCAAACGCGCACTCGCAGCAGCCCTAGCGCTTGAACGCGGCTGCGCATTTTGGCTTTGTGTCGCGGGCGTTCGCGCAGGCTATGCCTTAATGATGGATGGCTGGAGCATCGAATTCGGTGGTTTGATCAGCACACTGGACGAAATTTACGTGCTGCCCGCGTGGCGCGGCAAAGGCGTCGCGAGCCAAGCGATCATTGTCTTGCGAGATCAACTGTTCTCGCGCGGCGGCGTCTCGATGAATATGGAAACCACGCCGAATAATTTGCAAGCGCAAAAGCTGTATCGCCGCCTCGGCTTTGACGAAACCCAGCGCCCGGTCTTTAGGGTTTCGTTAAACCAAGCCTAAGGAGATGCCAATCATTCGATTTTGGCGCGCTTTTTTCATGACTTAAGACCTATGGCACCCGCGCACATGAGTTTTTTTTGCTAAAACAGCCGCCCCAATCATCTACATGTGCTGCGCCTACATAGTTATGAAAAAAATCCTTGCCCTAAGCATCGCACTCGCCCTAGCCGCGTGTACCGACGAAGCCCCTATGACCGACAAAACTGAAGCTAAAACTCCAGCCGCCGAAACCGCTGTTGTGGCGCCTGCGCGCAGTAATCCATTGCTCGTTGCCAGTACCCTGCCCTTGATGGCACCGCCGTTCAATCTAATTCAAGACGCCGACTATGAAGAAGCGATCCTGGCGGGCATGACCAAGCACAAAGTCGAAATTAGCGCGATTGCGGACAGCAAAGAGCCCGCCACGTTTGAGAACACGATCGTTGCCATGGAGCGCACGGGGCTAGATTTAACGCGCGCCTACAAAGTCTTCTCGAATTTGACCAACTCGACTAGCAACGACACCCTGCGCGCTGCAGACGAAAAACTGTCGCCGCTGTTGGCTGCACACCAAGATTCGATCTCGTTAAACCCGACGCTTTTTGCACGCGTGCAAGCGGTGTATGACGCACGCGATAAACTTGAAGGCGAAGATCTGCGCTTAGCGGAGGTTTACTATCGTCAATTCGTGCGCGCGGGTGCAAAACTCAGCGCGGAAGACAAAGTTAAGCTCAGCGCACTCAACAGCGAATTATCCACTCTCGGCACGCGTTTTTCGCAGTTCTTACAAAAAGACACGAATGACTCAGCGGTGGTCATTGATGACGTCAAACTGCTCGATGGCATGAGCGAGGGCGATATCGCCAGTGCAAAAGCGGCCGCAGAAGAGCGCAAGCTGACCGGCAAATATTTGCTGACGCTTTCAAACTTCACGCTGCAGCCCCAGCTTGCCAGCTTGAAAAACCGCGACACGCGTAAGCGCCTTTTTGAAGCCTCGATCAATCGCGGTAATCGCGGCAATGAATTCGATACCAAAGCGACGATTTTGCGCATTGCGACCGCCCGCGCCGAGCGAGCAGCGCTGCTCGGCTTTAAAACCTTCGCCGACTTTTCGCTCGACGATCAAATGGCGAAGACACCGTCCGCCGTCAATAAAATCATGATGGATACCGCCAAACCAACTTTGGCGCGCGCGAAAGCGGAAGCGGCTGACATACAAGCGGCAATCAAAGCTGACGGTCAGACCTTCACGCTTGAGCCGTGGGACTGGGCGATTTACGCCGAAAAAGTGCGTTCCGACAAATACGGCCTAGACGAAGCTGCGATTCGCCCGTATTTTGAACTTGAGCGCGTATTGCAAGATGGTTTGTTCTTCACCATGCACGAGCTTTACGGCATCAGCATGAAAGAACGTAAAGACCTGCCGCTGTACCACCCCGACGTGCGCACCTTTGATGTGATGGATGGCGACGGTTCGCAAATTGGCGTGATCTATCTGGATTATTTCGCGCGCGATTCTAAACGCGGCGGTGCTTGGATGGATTCTTTTGTCGACCAAAGCGATTTGCTCGGGCAAAAACCGATGGTTTTGAACTGCATGAACATCAAAAAGGCGGCGAATGGCGAGCCGACTTTATTGAGCTATGACGAAGTCAGCACCCTATTCCACGAATTTGGCCACGCAGTGCATGGCTTGTTCTCAAAAGTGAAGTATCCGCTGCTGTCCGGCACCAACACGCCGCGTGACTTTGTCGAATTCCCATCCCAGTTCGAAGAAGATTGGGCGCTCGATAAGAAAGTACTGGCTAACTACGCCAAGCATTACCAAACCGGCGAAGCCATGCCACAAGAATTGGTCGACAAAATCCGCAAAGCTGCCACCTTCAACAAGGGTTTTGATGGCTTAGAAGCGCTGGAAGCGCAAATGTTGGATCAAGACTGGCACAATATGACTGTCGCCCAAGCGCAAGCGGTGACCGACCCGATCGCATTTGAAAAAGCCTCACTAGAGAAGCGCGGCGTCGCATTCGGCCCAATTCTACCGCGCTATCGCACCACCTATTTCGGCCACGTCTGGCCGGGCGGTTATGCAGCAGGCTATTACGCGTATTTGTGGACTGAAGTATTGGCCGCTGATTCGTTTGCCTACATGGGCACTCAAGGCGGTCTAACCCGCGAAAACGGCGACAAATTCCGTAACGCGATCCTATCCAAAGGCGGCACCGCCGAGCCGATGGATTTGTACAAAGCCTATCGCGGTCAAGAGCCCACAGTCGATGGCCTGTTGATGCGGCGCGGCTTGAAATAAGTTCGGTTGGTAGTTTGGTTTTATGTCAGCGCCCCGGCCTTAAACCGGGGCGTTTTTCTTGCTGGAGACTGGACACCCAAACGCGTCATAGCCGATGGCGCCGTCTGCATCTTCATCTGTGCGTCTACCCTGCTTAGAAAGCGCTACACCGAGTTCAACTAAGCGGCTTGCGACGCCCGCACGACGGCGCGACGATTCGCGGCGCAGACGCTGCTCAATAGCGATACGGACTGCAACTGTAATAGACTCGCCGGTCAACGCTGCAAGGTCACGAATTTTGGTATCGGCATCACGATCCTTGATGCTGATAGTCATGTCATAATCATCCTAATTATATGGAATCATCCTAGTGTGTTGCGGACAAAGTTACGCAAATCTGATGTGAACCGCAATCTCGGTTTCGCGACGATTTCCATAATTTCGCGGGCGTTGGGAAAGGCTCATGTTGGCGACAACTATTTGGCGGTTTTTCAAAAAGTATAAAATTTTGGCCACTTTAACTTTTGCACGAATGTACAAAACACTGATTACGACAGCGTTTTTAAGTGTGGCGAGCGTCGCGAACGCCCAGCTTGCACCAACGGTCGTCATTGACATTAATCACAAAGGCCGAGCAGCGCTGGCCCAGCTCAAAGCACGCAGCGGCGTGCTCTGGGCGGTCGAGTTTGGCAGTGAGCTATTGCTGGGCGTGGAACCTGCTGCGTTAAACACCCTCGCTAGCCTCGATGGTGCACGGTTGGGGCCGGGCCATACATCCCCGGAAGAACTCGTTACCGTTGGACATATTTGCGGGGATTTTCAGGCGCACCGCATTTGGGGAACTGTTGGTGGCTATGATTTGCTTCGACAACCCGTTTCATTAAATTCAATGCAAGTTTTGCGCGACCCAAGTTTGGCCAAAATTCCATTGAACCGCATTGTCGCGCGCGCGCGCAGCAACGAGGACATGGTGCCGGCTACGGAACCCAAGGCAGCCGAAATTGCCCAGCTGGTTGCACGCGTTGATGCAAATCGCTGGTTTCAAACCATGAGTGACTTATCCGCTTTTAATCGCAACAGCTTTAGCACCGGCCTATTCAGTGCGCGCGACTGGATTCGCCAGAACTTTGTAGCACAGGGCCTGGCCCCGTCAGACTTTAATTTTCAACTCGCCAACGTCACCAGTTGTTCGCCAACGCCCGCCCCGATCAATTTACCGAACATTATTGGACAAAAAACGGGTGGCAGCCTGCCAAACGAATGGATCGTTATCGGCGCGCACTACGATTCGCGCAATCCTTCGCGTTGCGACGGTGCATTCAACCCGCAGCCTGGTGCAAACGACAACGCCTCTGGCTGCGCCGGTGTAATTGAGTTGGCTCGTGTGTTTGCCCAAACTCAAACCGACCGCTCGATCCTTTTCATGTGTTTTTCAGGCGAAGAACAGGGCTTAGTTGGCAGTCGCCGCTACGTCGAAGCGTTAACTAACTCCGGTGAGATCAGCAAGGTCAAGCTAATGCTCAACATGGATATGATCGGCTTCGATCCGAACGGAACGAATACCGCGCGAATCGAAAGCAATGCTGTGCATCAATCCCTGATCACGGATCTTTCAAACGCCGCCGCCACCTATGCGCC
>Ga0105044_10009947_pt1 | contig 13002 bp, 9 predicted proteins | sample MAT01_FD_78092 | JGI IMG/M metagenome (GOLD analysis project Ga0105044, IMG submission 78092) | Freshwater microbial communities from Lake Fryxell liftoff mats and glacier meltwater in Antarctica - MAT-01 | ecosystem: Environmental > Aquatic > Freshwater > Ice > Liftoff microbial mat | place...
AACAAACAGACGGATAGAGGAATCGGTGTGGCTGCAAACATGCAGATCGCGACGGATTGGCGGATTGCACGAGTCATCCCATCATGAGCTCTCGCAATTGGTGAAGCCATCGAAAGAACAGTGTCCGCCACCGCGAACGGCACAAACGTAACCGCTAAAACTTGAGTCCAAAACACGATCGACAGGCTCGTCGAACCAATCTCGGCCGGGATAATGGCCTGCAAAATCAGCTGCATTTCGAGCGGCCTGGTGATAGCCGGGATCCAAATTACCAACCCACCCGAACCGATCGCCGAAAGCGAACTCCAAACAAATGCCCTAGTACCAAATGGCTCAGCCGGCTGCTCTTCTCGTCCAAAATGATTCGCGGAAATCATAAAAAAGCCGATCGCAGTCCACAGCGGAAACACGAGCCATCCGACAATGGTCACCGCGGCGATTCCGAGGTAACCTGCGAAGAACGGAATAAACCAAAGGTTGCCCCAACGACCTGAAAACCATTGCCGGCCTGAAAGATGATCTAGCCCGCCGTGCGGTACTCCGATCACACAAACGGATATGAGTATTGCAATCATGAGGGCTGGCGCATTAAGCGGAACCCCTAGCCAAGCCAACACCAGCGTTCCTGCGCAGCTTGCGATAAAAAAGTTATTGTGCATTGTTTGCATGAAACCATTGATCTTGATGGAGCCTGCGCCGACCGTAAAGAGGCTGTCTCACTTTTGTTTCAGCAGAGACAGCCAATCGTAGCTCGGGACCATCGTCCCGAGCAGAATTTGACGGTCGGACGGGACAGATGGTCTCATCCTAGTTAAGGTCACGAAAGTGAGACGACCACTAAACCGCTGTGGCCATGGACTGTCGGACCGAATCGGCGGTGCGTGTGCTCTTGGCTCGAGCGATGAAGTAGATCAAAACTCCAAAGCCTGCTTTTGCAGTCATGTCCGCAATCGCATAACCAACTTGCAATCCGACAATCCCGCCGCCGTCGAGCGATCCCCCAGCCTTGGCCGCCAAAGCTGCTGGGGTGCCACCCATTGCGTAAGCAATTGGATAAACAGCCCAAGTGATCAACAGGACAAGTCTTGCAATCTCAATCAAACGCCGAGCTGCAACTGGCTGCGTTTCCAGGGAATTCGTCAATTCAACCCACAGGACGAAGAGAATGTAAAAGAAGGGAATTGAGGAAAGAACACCCCAAACAACGCGCATTGTCCAACCCTCGGGTGTGGAGATGACCTCGCCTGGATACCCCAAAGCAATCATGAGTGCGGCCGCGACCACAAGTCTAGTGAGTAGCGAAGTCGCCTTAGCTTTCTCCAATCTCAGAACGGCAACCAGCTCGACCATCAACAGCGGCACTGTAAGGATCCAGTCTGCATAGCGATAAAAGTCATTAAACGCGGCTCCACTCCCTTTGTAAGTGCCCCCCGTCAATGCATAAGCATCCTGCCACGAGTGCCGAATCATAAAATAGTGATAACAGGCGATAGCCACGACCAAGCCCGAAATCAGCAACGCGGGGCGATATTCTTCGTCAACCGTCGACCGAGACAAGAATAGAAACAAAGCCGCTGCGCCCATCGTGGCAACGGTCATTGAGAAGATGTTATCGACGATGTTGTACTGAAACACAGAGAGTTCGGGCATACTGCCCAACAGAGTTGGAATCAACTGAAACATGGCAAAGCTCCACAAGGGGTGAAAGAAACAATTTGGGCGTCATCCTCGTGCACGGCTTCAACAATCCGCGGAACGAACGGAGGACTTGACGTACCTTAGCACCGTGTCAAGGGAGAAAAATCTCGCAAATCTTTGCCAGCTCGATTAATGGCGTATCAGCAACCCTTAGCCCTGGCTGACTTTCCAACTCGGCGAAACGAAATCGAGGCTAACAGTTGTCACATGCTGACACTGCTTTGTTTGAGATCGATTCTGGGATCAAGTGTTTGGGCAATGGAACGATATGAAACCCGCGATGATTCATCCGATCCTACGTGGTCTTGCCACGCTTTACGATGTTTGCAGTTCCGAGCATCAAAAGCGACGCATCGAGTCATGGACTCTTTGGTTGGCTGTCTCGGGATTCCTTATCCACTTGTCGCTGATCGCGTTGGTCAGTTCCCTGCCAAGCCTCCAAACGGGGTTGCTTTCTGATTTGGATCGCAACTATCTTCACGCGGTCTACACACCGTTCAGTTTCATTTTGTTCTACGAAGTTCTATTGTTGGTTTTTGCTCTACCGCGTTCGCACACTAGTTCGATCGCCATGCAGTACGAGATCCTTTCCTTGATCGTGATCCGTCGGGTGTTCAAGGACATTGGCGAGTTTCGCGATCCTGCGACGTGGCTCGAGCAGACCGATGCAGCGTTGATAGTGGTTCTCGACATGCTCGCGGCCTTAGTGATGTTCGTACTCATCGCTGTTTTTCGCAGAGTGCGTCGTACCATCCGACATGCTCCGGAACATCCGCACCTGGAGCAGTTCGTAGCGATCAAGAAGTCGGTCGCCTTTCTGCTCTTCGGGACCTTGCTCACGTTAGCCGCGTTCAACGTCTTTCAATGGCTGACTGGGGTTTTGGTGCCGAGCATTGACTCCGTTCATTCGGCCAAGGATCTCGACTACTTTTTCTTTCCCATGTTCTTCGAGTTTATGATATTTACCGATATCTTCTTATTGATCGTATCGATTCCATTTTTCGAACGCTACGAGTACGTCGTTCGCAATTCGGGCTTCGTCATTTCGACGGTACTGTTGCGATTCTCTCTTTCGACTCCACAACCTTATGATTTGCTCGTCGGACTCACCGCAATTTTGTATGGCTTGGGCGTTTTAAGCGTCTTTTCCTACAGTACCCGAATCCGCACTCACAGCGATGATTAGAGATCGGAAAGCTTGAGTGCCACTAGCCTCAATCGATCCAGCGTTTGGTGAGATCGCTGTAGGCGTCGATGCGTCGATCCCTCAAGAATGGCCAGTGGGTTCGCTGGGAATCGATTTGATCCAAATTGCATTCTACGATGACAATCTCCTCGTCGACGTGGCCAGCCCGATGCAGCAGATTGCCGGCGGGATCGAACACAAACGAGGCCCCCCAGAATTCGATCGAGGACTCTACGCCAACGCGATTTGCAGCACCCACGAAAACTCCGTTGGCGATTGCGTGCGAACGCATCATGGTCTCCCAGGCTTCGTGTTGGCTGCGACCATAAACGGGTTTATCGGGAACACTCCAACCGATGGCGGTGGGATAGAGCAGAATCTCTGCACCCCGAAGGGCGAAGAGCCGGGCCGCTTCGGGATACCATTGATCCCAACAAACCCCAACTCCAAGGACACCGTAGCGTGTCTTGGCAACGGTGAAGCCTGTGTCGCCGGGGGTAAAGTAGAACTTTTCGTAGTAAAGCGGATCGTCTGGAATATGCATCTTGCGGTAAAAGCCCACTTGGGTACCGTCCGTATCGAAAACCAGTGCCGTGTTGTGATAGAGGCCTTGAGCTCGGCGTTCGAAGACCGAACCGGTGACCACAACAGCGCATTCTTTCGCAACTTGACTAAGAGCCTCGCTGGTCGGTCCTGGGATCGGTTCAGCCCATTGGAATCGGTCGAAGTCCTCAGACTGGCATGGGTACGGTGCGTTGAACAACTCTTGAAGGCAGACGACGTTGGCACCCAGTTTCGCGGCGTGCTGCACGCGATTTACTGCTTTAGCCACGTTCTCGGACTGGTTTTCCGAACAAGTCATTTGGACCGTAGCCAATCGAACGATCCGCTTTTGTTTTTCCATTGGTAACTTTACCTTTTACTGCGGGGGTCTGGGACACGATTATCGTAACCCACCGATTGCATTTTGGCCAATCGAAATGCTATGGTCTGCGGGTTCTGCCCTGGGTTCTTCGAAGCAGATTCTCGATGTCTCTTTTGCTTTGTTGGGGATCATTTAGGTCTAGTTTGTCGAGTGCATCGCGATTGGATTTGCCAAGTTTTTCGTAACCTTCAATCAAACCCTCGGTGGTGTTCATTCGATTGGGAAATAGCCAAGCGGCCATCACATTGAGTTGCTCGTTCTTGTTGAGCCCTTCCAAAAGGGTTCGTCCCGTTTCCGAGAGAGTGGACGCGAGCTCTGTGAGCAAATCGCGTTCGTCCAGTTTAAAACCATTCCGCCAACTCTGACGATAGACATACATGCCGACTAGCTCGCGTGTATCGCTCGTTTGGACAGCCCGCTCTTTGGACAGTTCTTTGATCAACTCAGGGCGCAACACTCCGTGTTCCCATTGTTCGATGGCTTTTGTATCTTGCGGTGGCATCGTCGTAGCGTAGAACATGGCTGCTTTGAAGCAAAGCTGCTCGCGCAAGAAAACAAAGCGTTGCTCCGATGGCAAGTCCGTTAAGTCCAATCTTCTTGCATTGGGTAGTCTGTCCAGTACCATCCCGACCAAGTGGACTGCCTCCTGGATTTGCTTTCCGTCGACTCGGCTTTCGATTTGCGACTCCATGGCCGAAAGCCTAGCATACGTATCGCGATCGAGTTTGCCCAATAGTTCGCGGCCGCTATCGAGCTTTGCGACTTGAAGAGGTGTAAGTCCCTCCACCCATAAGCGGCGTTGCCATAACGAGTCTGGGGCGGGAGGCACCAATCGGTCTCCGAAGTTCTCTCGCAAGACCTCGATGATTTTAGTTTCCTTGCCTAGCTTGATGGCCATGCTCAGGTCGTTCACGTCAACGAGCCCCGGCATGCTGGCGATCAAGCCGATGTCGCGGAGGTCGCGGCTGGATTTTCCAAAACGGTAAGCCACACCTGCGATGGCCCCAAGGATTGCGCAAAAAGCGAGCAGCAGCAGCAGCTTCGGAAACGACCACCAGCTGGACTTGACTCTCTTCCCAGGCAGCGAGGATTTAGAAGAGCTGGGTTTGCCGCTCGTCAAATCCTGAATCACCATCTCAAGCGTACTTTGGGTAAAGCGCTGGTTATGTGGGGTTTCAGGCAGTTCATCTAGCAGATCATACGCTTTCCTGAGTTCCGCTAATCTCAATCGCAGACGTTCGTCATCGACCAGGCTTCGCTCCAGCTCGGTGGCTTCCGAAGGGGATAGTTCGCCGTCCAGGTAGGCCGTTAACTGTTCGTCCACCGCCTCGATATTGGATAAATTCATTCCCGTTTGCTCCCTCGGTTAGTGGTCCCGGTTCCCAGAGGATCATCAGTCTCTTCCTGGCCAAGCAGGCTGTCTTTTTTGGGCAATGCGGCGATTTTTGGTAACTTGGTGCCCGGCGATAAACCTTCGGCCACGTAGGGTTCGAGCAGTTCCTTTAGATTCACTCTCGCTCGGCTGAGCAGCGATTTAATCGCTTTGACGCTCAGTCCCATGGTGTCGGAGATTTCTTGATAACTCATCCCTTCGAACTTGCTCAACATCAAAGCGGTCCTTTGTCGTTCTCCGAGCGCCTGGAGGGCTTGCAGGATGACCGAAGCCCGTTCGCTTTGGTCAATTCTCCGTGAAGGTTGGAAGCCGCTCGGAGCGATCGCAATGCTCTCGAGGATTGACCCAGTGGTGGAGCTGTTCTCGCTGGTGGAGAGCTGGTACTCATGTCGGTGGGATGAATCGCGAACATGGTTGGATGCAATGTTATTGGCGATTCGGTAAAGCCAAGTTGTGAATTTGGCGGTAGGTACATAGGTCTTTCGGGCCTTGTACACCCTTAAAAAAACATCTTGCGCTAAATCCTCAGATTGCTGGACATTGCTCACCCAACCCTGCATGAAGCGTTGGATTTTGGACTGGTGTCGATCGACCAGCATTTCAAAAGCGAACGCATCGTCTTCACGTACGCGCAGCATCAACGCGACGTCTGGGTCGGCGGCTGCATTTTCCAAAGGATTAGACGAATTGGGCAAAATATTCTACTAGGCTAGGGTAACGTAGCTGCATCCTTAGAACCCAAATCGCCCCCAAAGGTTTTGACGTCAAGTTCGATCTTTTCAGCCAATCCCAATGATACCTCAAAGAAACGGAAAGCGATTGTAGCGAATCAGCAATTGACTTTTCCCGATATAGCGCTACGATCCCCCGCGCAGTCGAAACCCAACACTATTTTGCTGGCTTTCTTCCATTCTTTAGTAAGACACTTGATTACAAGCTCGAACACTGGGATTCAATCCATGAAAAGACGATCCTTTATCGCCGCTGGGACAGCGTTTTTGGGGGCTGGAGCCGTGCAAGTTTCGCTTTTGGGGAATGAATCTTCCTCTTGGCAAGGCTGGCGAGGCCCAAATCGCGATGGCTTACTGTCCGGCGATTGGCCTGAGTCGCTCGACGAAAAGACCTTGCGATCCGTCTGGAGCAAAGATTTGGGCGATAGCTATTCCGGTCCCATCATGACGGAAGGGGCCGTTTTCACGACCGAAACCGACTCCGGGAAAGAACGGGTCTACAGCTTGGCACTGGCCGATGGCAAATTGAACTGGAAGTACGATTGGGAAGGATCGATGACGGTTCCTTTCTTCGCGGCCAGAAACGGCAGTTGGATTCGATCGACCCCAGTTACGGATGGGAAAACGCTGTTCGTCGGTGGGATTCGCGACGTCCTAGTGGCCATCGACTGTGCAAACGGATCGGAGCGATGGCGGGTGGATTTCGGAGCGATCTCAGGCAAAGTCCCTGATTTTGGAATGGCTTGTTCACCTTTAGTCGATGGTGAGTATCTGTACGTGCAAGCAGGAAAAGGCGTTCGCAAATTGAGGACTCTGGATGGCTCCACCGTTTGGACAGCCATGGAAGACGCGGGGGATATGATGTCCAGCGGCGCGTTTTCGTCTCCGGTTGTCCAGTCACTCAATGGCAAACGGCAATTGATCGTGCAATCGAGGACAAAGTTGGCGGGGCTCGATTTAGAAACGGGCAAAGTCGACTGGCAACACGAGGTCGCCGCATTCCGCGGTATGAATATTCTTACCCCAACTCTCTGGGACAATGCTATTTTCACGAGCAGTTATGGCGGGCGATCCTTGTTGCTGGATGTACCCAGCAACTCGACCACCAAAGTGCGATGGGAGAACAAATTGGAGGGATACATGTCCTCCCCCATCGTGATCGGTCAATATCTCTACATGCATCTTCGAAACAAACGCTTTGCCTGTATGGATTTGGCCAATGGACAAGAGCTTTGGACGACCAAACCCTTCGGAGAGTACTGGAGTATGGTGTCCAATGGAAAGCAGATACTAGCTTTGGACCAGAGTGGCAAGCTTCGTCTCATCGCACATAACCCGTCTGAGTTTCAATTGATGTCAGAACGCCGTGTATCCGACAATGAGACCTGGGCTCACATCGCTGTTTCCGGCAAACAAATCGCGATTCGCTCTCAAAAGGGGTTGGAACTTTTCAATTGGGGAGGCTAATCAGTTCTACGATTCGCTAGAGAATCGCTATACTGGCGGAATCGAGTCGTTCACCCAATTTTGCTCAAGCAGAAAGTCCTCCATGACGATTGCATCCCCCATCTCGAAGTCCATTGTTTTAATTCTATTCTTTTCGACAATATCTTTCGCGTCGGCCCAGAGCCCGTCTACGGATCCCTCGGGAACTTGGCGATGGAAATACGAGATGGATGGCAAGACGCGTGAAGATGCGGTAATGCTCAACCTGGACAACGGGAAGGTAACTGGATCGTTTCAGGGGGCAGCCGAAAAACCCGTCGATGTTCAAGACGTCAAGCTGAAAGACAACCAACTTTCGTTCACGGTGGAGTACAAATGGAAGGAGCAATCGATCTCGCTCGCTTTCGCTGGCAAGGTCAAGCAGGATGACCTCGATGGCACAGTCACCGTAACCACCGAGGCTGGAACGGAGGAGTATCCCTGGTCTCCCAAACGCTCTGTTCAGCTAGACGACGCCGTCGGTCGATGGAATGTTGTTATTGACGCCGACGGTAACAGGCTCACGCCAAGCATAGTCATCACGAAAACAGGCGAAGCGTTGCAAGGAAAGTACACGGTAGCTGAAGGTACGGTGGTCGATGCAACCGGGCTTAAGATACGTGACAACAAAATCGAGTTCCGCATCGAGGCGACCATCGACGGTCGAAAGATCCGAGCCGATTACTCAGGACGCCCTTATGGCAACAGCATGAAGGGTAGCGTCGAATACGATTTGGATGGCAATCAAGGGGATATCGATTTCTCTGCGAAACGCGAACCGGCCAAGAAATAGCTGATTGCGAGATCGCCGAGGGCGGCTAAGAAATAACTTCGTTCACCACGCGACCATAAACGTCGGTCAATCGAAAATCACGACCGGCGTAGCGAAATGTTAGTCGTTCGTGATCGATCCCCATCAGATGCAGAATCGTTGCGTGCAGGTCATGCGCCGAAACTGGATTTTCGACCGCTTTGAATCCGAACTCATCGGTCGCCCCGTAGATGGTTCCCCCCTTGATGCCACCCCCCGCCATCCAAAGGGAGAATCCCCAATGGTTGTGGTCGCGTCCTTGGCCTGCACCTGAACCATTTTGCCCCATCTCCACGGACGGTGTTCGGCCAAACTCACCGGAACAGAGGATAAGAGTTTTGTCCAAAAGACCACGCTGCTTGAGATCGATGATAAGGGCGGCGATACCCTGATCGCACTCGCTTGCAACTTTGCGATGTTCCGTCTTGATGTTCGAATGACTGTCCCACGGCTGAAGATTGCCATGCCAAGTCTGAACGAATCGAACCCCACGCTCGACGAGCCTCCTGGCCATCAAGAGTTGGCGATTTTGCGGCCCCTCTCCATAAAGCTTCACAACATGCTCCGGCTCCTGCGTGATATCGAACGCATCCGTCGCTTCCAATTGCATGCGGTAGGCTAATTCAAAGGATCGAATCCGTGCTTCGAGGGCAACTTCCCCTGGTCGAACCGACAGATGCTGTTCATTCAACTGCTTCAACAGCTCGAATTGATCTCGTTGTTCCGATTCGTTGAGCCGATTGTTTCTCAAATGTGCGATCAACTTGGTTGGGTCTGCATTGGAGGTGTCGATGTGGGTCCCTTGGAAAGCCCCTGGCAAAAACGCGGAACGCCAATTCCCCGCTCCCCCCACAGGCAGCCCACCTGGGCAAAGGGCGACAAACCCAGGGAGATTTTCGTTCTCCGAACCCATTCCCCAGGTCAGCCATGAGCCCAGACTGGGTCGAACCAGACGCATGTCTCCCGTGTTCATCAGCATCAATGACATTTCATGACTTGGCAATTCTACATGCATAGAACGGATCACCGCCAAGTCGTCGGCGCACTTGGCCAGATGCGGGAACAAATCGCTAATCGGAATGCCGCTCTGGCCATGCTGCGAAAACTCGAACGGGGAGGGAAGTGCTACCCCGGTCTTGCGCTCCGTTTGCAGATTGTCAAAGGGCAGCATCTGCCCTCCCCGCTTCGTCAGCTCCGGCTTGGGATCAAACGTATCTACCTGGGACATGCCCCCGTTTAAAAAAATGTGGATGACATGCTCCGCTCGTGCGGGAAAATAAAGCCCGTTCCCGGCTGGCTTCGACTCGGCCTGCAAAACGCTCGCCAACCCTAATGCGCCCATCCCCATTCCGCTGCGTTGCAGAAAGTCTCTTCGATTCGACATCGGCTCTAGCATGTTCCACCTCAATCTACAAAAGAGAATTCATTCGAAGCCAACATGGCATGAACCAAACTGTGCCATCGGCTCGCCGCCGGCCGCTCCGATGGCTCTGAGCTACTGACTTTTTCCACAAATCGACACGCCAATTCGATTTCTTCGCGCGTCGGCTTGCGACTGTAAATGCGGCAATACAACCATTCGACTTGTCCCTCGTTACTACCGATATTCGCGGAGCTCATCAATGTCTCCAGTCGAGCGGCTCGCTCCTGGATGAACTCCGAATTCAAGGCAAACAGGGTTTGCTGAGGAACGAGAGTGTCCGGCCGTCTGAGCGTACAAGCATTCGGATTCGCTGCGTCAAAAGTACTCGACAAATTGGAGACGATATCTCGGTTGACAAAGCCATACACACTGCGGCGAGGAATCGTTGGACTGGCAGCCAAGTCGATGGGGCGACCGCGTAGCGACATATCCAGATCGCCAGCGACGGCGAGCATCGAATCTCGCATTGCCTCCAGATCTAATCTGCGTCTGGGCATTCGCCATACCCGTTCGATCTCGGGATCGATCGCACGCGATGACTCGTTCTCCAACGACGCTTGTCGGTACGTCTGCGATAACAGGATTCGTCGATGCATTTTCTTGATCGACCAGCCATCTTCGAGAAAGGCCTCTGCTAGATAGTCCAATAACTTAGGATTGCTGGGCGGGGTGCCTCGAGTGCCAAAATCATCCGATGAGCGCACGATCCCCTGGCCAAAGTGCTGTTGCCAAATCCAATTGACGATGACTCGGCGCGTCAGCGGATTGTCAGCGCTGACAACCGCTTGCGCGAGCGCCAATCGCCGACGGCCCGGGTGAAATTGTAGCGCATTGGAGCCTTTCGATATCGCGCTCAAAAATCCAGACGCTACTTTATCGCCCAACGTCATGTGGTTCCCTCGCAAGAATACGAACGAGTCCCGATCCGACTGCGACTCTTCAAGCGTCATAGCGCGAGGCACGGAACCTGCGTCATTCAAGTGATGGTTCTGTATGGCCGACCGTTTGCCACCCACGGAATCTTGAATAGTACGATTCAGCAACTGGCTCGCGACTTCGGTTGGCAAGTCCGTTGGTGTATCCTGACCGTACAGATGCCTGCGGAGCTGACGATAGACTGGGCTATTCACTATTTTGTGCTTTTCGTCTTCGTCCGGAACCACCGATTGAGAGGATACTGCCTCTAGCGAAGTCTCATGAAGCGCTTTCAGCCAGTCGAGATGCACTTTAGCGAACAGCTCGCCATAGGCGTCCGCTACGTCGACCATGGCGTTGGGCTTCTTGGCTCGGAGCGCTTCGAGAACAATCGGATTCCATGCCGGAGCGGTGCCTCCCAAGCTGTGAAACCGGGCCTTCGATTCATCGGGGATCTCCTTTGTCCGCGTTTCCAGGAGCGACATTGCGGCCGACGGAAAATCCTCTGCCGGTAAGGCTGCGAGTTGGTGCCAAATACCAAAGACGGCATCCTCTTCCCTTAAACCAGCTAGGTAAGCACGCCATCGATTGTAAACGATGGGTCGGATATCGTCGGTTCGATACGAAAGGAACGATGTGGACACATCTTGCTCGGGAGTTCCTTTTACGATCTCTCGCAGATACATTCCAAACTGAATTCGCAATCGATGCTTCATGACCTCGATTTGGTCTCGAGCCATTTCCTCCTTTTGGGTTTTTAGCTCGTCCAGTTTTTTGAAGTAAGCTAGACGATTCTTTTGGCTTACATCATCCTCTCCAGCTTGACCGATGATGGGCAACTCGGATGGTGCAACGCTCGGCGAAAGTGTGGCATATAGAGCATAGTAATCGCGAGTCGGAATGGCATCGAATTTATGGTCGTGGCATCGAGCACACGTTACGGTCAAGCCCAACAAGCCCCGCGTAATCACGTCAATCTGGTCATCGACGATGTCGTGCATGTTCCGGTATTGCATTCCAACGGTCAAGAATCCAAGCGCCGCCAACTTCGGATCGTTGTGGGGAAGATCAAGTTGATCTGCGGCAATCTGCTCGACAACGAATCGATCGTAAGGGAGATCGCTGTTCAAAGCATCGATCACGTAGTCGCGGTAGGTATAGGAAAATGGGAACGAGGTAAAGCCGATAGCAGCACCACCATGTGTATCCGCATAGCGAGCGAGATCCAGCCAGTGCTTGGCCCAACGCTGCCCGTACGCGGTCGAACCAAGCAATCGATCGACAACCACCTCAGACGCTTTCGGAGACGCGTCTTCCTCAAACGCGTTCACCTCCTCCCATGTTGGAAGAATCCCGACGAGGTCGATCGTTGCTCTCCGTATCCATTGGCTCTTAGTGATAGGAGGGGAGCGTTGGAGCCCTTTTTCGTTTAGACCGTCATCGATCAGCGAATCAATCGTTGGCAACAGGACTTTAGTGGCATCGCTTTTTGCGGTATCGCTTTTCGCGGTATCGCTTTTCGTCAACGATCGGATAGGTTCGTATGCCCAATGGCTTTCGAACTTCGCCCCCGACTCCACCCAGGCGCGAAGTTGTGAGCGTTCCAAATCACTTAGCGGTTTACCGAGAGTGGGTGGAGGCATACGGACCTCGGGATCGGTTGAGTCGATTCGATTCAAAAACGATTGGCTCAGAGCTTGTCTGTTTTGATCCGTGTTCGCCTCGCCATCGAGTCGAAAATCCGCTTGTCGTTTGGCTTCATCCGGGCCATGGCATTGGATACATTTGTCTGCAAGGATCGGTTTCACTTTCTCACGAAACAAAGACCGAGGGTCTTCCGCATAAAGCGGAGCGGCAAACGAGGAAAGCACTAAGACAGCGAATACTGTTCTCATGGTCGATGGATCGATCACAATAGGCATGAATCAAGGCGGGGCTGTGGCGGGAGTGCAATTATACACTACCGCTTGCTACCCTACACCAATGTTTAACCGATCGGAGCAACACGCGGACAATGAAAATGGTACTAGTACTCGCACTTGAACCCACTTGCCAATCGAGTAGGAGTACGAGTACCGCCTCTGGTTGAGTACGAGAACGAATCACAAGAATTTCAAAACATTGCGACTTTTTCAAGTGGTGGCGCTCGCCGATGGGCGTAAAAAAACCCGACTTAGTTTGCACTAAGCCGGGTCTCTATTTTGAAATCTGGTGGTTGTCACAGTGGTTGTTGACACAACCAAAGCTAGATGAGTTTTTCCTGAAACAAGATTCATGCTCACTTATGTGCTGGTGACACTAGGTGTCACCAACTGTAATTATCCTTAGAAAGGAGGTGATCCAGCCGCAGGTTCCCCTACGGCTACCTTGTTACGACTTAGTCCCAATTATCAAGCTGACCTTCGGCGCCTGCGTCCTTGCGGTTCGCTCAGCGA
>Ga0105044_10009949_pt1 | contig 13002 bp, 3 predicted proteins | sample MAT01_FD_78092 | JGI IMG/M metagenome (GOLD analysis project Ga0105044, IMG submission 78092) | Freshwater microbial communities from Lake Fryxell liftoff mats and glacier meltwater in Antarctica - MAT-01 | ecosystem: Environmental > Aquatic > Freshwater > Ice > Liftoff microbial mat | place...
ACCCACCCGTTCATCCGGTCGCGCAACGCCAATCTGTTTGGCCAGATCGTTGGCGACTACAAATTGCTTACCGACACGGTGGACGCGACGCAGCCGCCGACGCTGAACGACAAGCGGGTGAGGTCGGGCAAGGTCGGGGTGTTCGGCGACTTCCGCCAGCAGAATGGGTCGATCTCCCTCGGTTCGGCGCTGCTGACGCTGGGCGATGTCGACATCCGCAGCCCGGCTGAACTGGCCAACGACCGCTTCGGACCGGGCACCAACGGCAGCTTCACCAAGGTCAACTATGACCTGCAGACCGTCCAGTCGATTGCCGAATGGGGCGGGCCGGTGTCGCTGTCCATGCTGGTGCTCGGTCAGATCGCCAGCAAGAATCTCACCTCGGCTGAGCGCCTCAGTCTGGGTGGTCCGGCCGGCGTGCGCGCTTTCCCCACCGGTCAGCTGATCGTCGACGAAGGCACGTTGTTCCAGGGCGAATTGCGCTACGCGCCGCAGGTCGCCCAGTTGCGGCCGGACCGGTTGGGGGTGTCGACGCTTGCGCTGTTCTACGACTATGCCGAAGGCAGCGTCTGTCATGATGCGGCGTCCTGCTCGCGCGGCCAGTCGGTGCCGGTGCCGTCCAGCAACAAACTGCAGAGCGCGGGTCTCGGATTGCGGGTGTCCCGACCGGGTTCGCACCTGATGCGGGTCGATCTGGCCTGGCGCACCGGCGGCGACAGCGTGGTGGCTGGAGAATCGCGCGGATCGCCAAGAGTTTGGGTGCAGCTGATCAAGGATTTGATGTAGGGTTGTTTCCAACGGGTGCGGGCGCGTTGAACCCGCGCCGATAGCCGGGACGAGTTAGCGGTTGGTTCGTTCGTTTGTGGGTTCGTTGGCACCAGGGGAAACGGGAATGCGGCAACTCAGACGGAGGTCTGCACTGCACGCAGCGGTGTTGCTGGCCCTGTCGGCGCTGGGCAGCACGCCGGTGCTGGCTGCCGGCTTGCCGACCGGCGGGCAGGTCACCGCTGGCGCTGCCACGATCTCCGCTTCTGCACCCAACACGCTGACCATCCAGCAGTCGACGCCGCGCGCTGCGATCGACTGGCAGAGCTTCGGCATTGCGGCCGGCAATGCGGTGAACTTCGTGCAGCCAAGTGCGAGTTCAGTGGTGCTGAACCGGGTGATCGGAAGCGGTGCATCCGAGATCTTCGGCCGGCTGTCGGCGAACGGGCAGGTCTTCCTGATCAATCCGAACGGCGTGCTGTTCGGGCGCGATGCGCAGATCGATGTCGGCGGCTTCGTCGGTTCGACGCTGTTGCTCGGCAATGCCGACTTCATGGCCGGGCGCTACACGTTTGCAGTTGCAGGCGCTGGCGGCGCGATCATCAACGACGGCCGTCTGCGCGCGGCCGACGGCGGCTATGTGGCGCTGATCGGACCCTCGATAATCAACCGTGGAACGATCCAGGCCAATGGCGGTACGGTGGCGCTGGGCGCTGGCGATCGGGTCAGCGTCGATCTTCGCGGCGACGGCCTGTTGCGACTGAACGTCAATGCCGCAGCGCTGCGCGCCTCGATCGACAACGCCGGCGCGATTACCGCCGAGGGTGGGCGGGTGGTGCTGAGCGCCCGGGCCCTGGGCGAGGCAACCGCCAGCGTGATCAACCTGTCCGGGGTGGTACGGGCCAACTCGGTGGTCGAGCGCAACGGCGAGGTGTTCATCTCCGGTGGCGAGCGGGGAACGGTGAATGTGTCCGGCACGGTCGAGGCCCTCGGCGCCACTGCAGGCTTGCGCGGTGGCGAGATCCGCATCCTGGGCGAGCGGGTCGGACTCACCGGTGCGGCGCGGATCGATGCCAGCGGCAGCGCCGGCGGCGGCACGGTCCTGGTCGGTGGCAACTTTCAGGGCCTGGGTCCGGAGCAGAATGCCCAGGCGACCTATGTCGCGCCCGATGTGATCATCGATGCCAGCGCCCGCCGCGACGGTGATGGCGGTACGGTGATCGTCTGGTCGGACCAGTCGACACGATTCCTTGGTCATGTGACCGCACGCGGCGGCGCGCAAGGCGGGCGCGGCGGATTCGCCGAAGTTTCCGGGCGCAGGTTTCTCGACTTCCGCGGCACAGCCGATCTGAGTGCGCCGTTCGGCCTGACCGGTCGATTGCTGCTCGATCCACTCGATATCACCATCAGCAATGCGACTACCGCTGATGTGCTGGGTACGGGGCCGGCGTTGGATCCGTTCCTGCCGGATCCGGCGGGCACCGGCGGCACGTTGCAATGGGCCACGATCCTTGCGGCGCTGGTGGGCAGCAACGTGGTGGTGCAGACGTCCAGCGCTACCGGACCGGGCACGGGCAGCATCACCGTTGCGGCGACGCCGGCGTCTGCCTACAACACCGCGAACTCGCTGACGCTGGATTCGGCACCGGGCGGTGGCAGCATCGCGATCAATGCCGCGATCACCAACACCGGCACCGGCGGGCTTGTGCTGAATTCGGGCAACGAAATCACGGTCGGTGGCGCGCTGAGTTTCGGCGGTTCGATTGCGATGACTGCTGGCGCGGCCGGCAAGGTCGAACTCAACCAGAACGTGATCGGCGCCGGGGTGTCGATCACCGCCGGCACTGCCGGGGTCAGCCAGGCTGTCGGCCAGTCGATCGACGCCGGCAGTGGCACGCTGGCGGTCGACGGTGGGGGCGGCGCGGTTGTGCTCAGGACGCTGTCGACCACCAACCCCGGCGCGGCAGCGGTTGCCGTCACCGGCGCCACGACGCTGGCCGTGGGCGCGATCAATGTCGGGGCAGGCGGGACGATCACCCTGGCGCATTCCGGCGCCGGCTCACAGACCGCGGCACTGACCGGAAACCTCAACCTGGTTGCTGGCGGGACTGGCACGTTGACGCTCGATCAGGCCAATAGCTATATCGGCACCACGACCATCAACGGCGGGACGCTGCGCGTCGGTGCCGGCAGCACGGCCGGTACGCTGGGCAGTGGCGCGGTGACCAACAATGCGACGCTGCAGATCGACCGCAGCAATGCACTGACCGTGGGCAACGCGATCAGCGGCAGCGGCAGCCTGATCCAGTCTGGCGGTGGCACGACCACGTTGACTGGCAACAACAGCTATCTCGGCGCGACGACGATCAGCGCGGGCACGCTCAACATCGGCGGCGGCGGCGCCACCGGCACGCTGGGCGCCGGCGTGGTGAACAACAGCGGCACGCTGCAGATCGACCGCAGCAATGCAGTGACCGTGGCCAACGCTATCGGTGGTACCGGCGCATTGAGGCAGTCAGGCGCAGGTACGGCCACGCTCACCGGTAGCAACAGCTATTCCGGCGACACCACGATCGACCCGGGGAGAACGCTGCAGATCGGCAGCGGGGGAACGGCCGGTTCTCTGGGTGCTGTGGCGGGCGACGTTTTGAACAGTGGAACGCTGGTCGTCAACCGCAGCGATACGCTGATCATCGGCAATCGTATCATCGGCATCGGCGGTCTCGACCAGATCGGTACTGGCACGACTGTGCTGACCGGCGCCAATCTTCACCTGGGGGCGACGACGATAGACGCCGGTACGCTGCAGGTCGGCAATGGCGGTACCAGCGGTGTGCTCGGCGGCGGGCCGGTGACGGTGAACGCACCGGGGACACTCGCGTTCAACCGCAGCAATGCAATCACGGTGGCCAACGCGATCTCCGGCACTGGCGGTATCGCCCAGTCCGGCAGTTCGACCGTGACGCTCACTGCCGCGAACATCTATTTCGGACCCACCACAGTCAACAGCGGGACGCTGACCGTATCCGGCGCAGGCCGGTTCGGCATCGGCACCGGCGCTGCCACGGTCGTCACTGGCGCCACGCTGGATATTGGTTCAGGCTTTCACACGTTCGGCGGCCTGAGCGGAGGCGGGGCGGTACAGTTGAACAACGGTACGCTGAATGTCGGCGGCACTGGCGGGACGTTCGATGGGCAGCTCGTCGGTTCTCCGTTGTCGACCTTCAATCGAACGGGCAGTGGCACCCTTGCGCTGACTGCAAACAGCGCGTTCTTCGGATCGACCACGGTGGCGGCCGGCAGCGCGCTTTCGCTCGGTGCAGGCGGCACCACCGGCAGCCTGGGGGGCATCGGGTCGATCTCGGTCACCGGCACGCTGATCGTGGATCGCAGCAACGCGATCACGATTGCCCAGCCCATCACTGGAGCCGGTGCGCTGACCCAGGCAGGCAGCGGCACTACGACGCTGACGGCCACAAACAGTTACATAGGCCCCACGACGATAAACGACGGCACGCTGCAGGTCGGCAACGGTGGGACGATCGGCACCCTTGGCATCGGGCCGGTGACCAACAACGGCACGCTCGCGATCAATCGCAGCGACTCGGTTACGTTGTTCAACGCGGTGAGCGGCAGCGGGGGGCTGACCCAGGCCGGCACCGGCACGACCACGCTGACCGGCAACAACAGTTATGGCGATACCGTGATCAACGCGGGTACGCTGCAGGTCGGCAACGGGGGCACGATCGGCACCCTGGGCACCGGCACAGTGACCAACAATGCGGCGCTGGTGGTCAACCGCAGCGACGCGTTGACCCTCGGCAATACGATCACCGGCGGCGGCAGCGTGCGCCAGACGGGAAGCGGCACGACGACGCTGACCGGCAACAACGACTATACCGGCTCGACGCTGATCCTCGCCGGGTCGCTGCGGGTGGGCAGTGGTGGTGCCAGCGGCTCCGTGGGCACCGGGCCGGTGACCAACAACACATCGCTGGTGATCGATCGCAGCGATGCGGTGACTGTCAGTGGCGCGATCAACGGGCTCGGTTCGCTGACCCAGGCCGGGACCGGCACAACGACACTGACCGGCAACAACGGCTACCTTGGCACGACGACAATCAGCGCCGGGACGCTGCAGCTCGGCGCTGGCGGCACGACCGGCACACTCGGCAGTGGTACCGTCTTCAACAACGCCACGCTGGCGATCAACCGGAGCAACACGCTGACCATCGGCAACGCGATCTTCGGCAGCGGGGCGCTGACCCAGGCAGGCAGCGGAACAACCGTACTGACTGGAGGTAACTTCTATGGCGGCACGACGAGCATCGATGCCGGGACCCTGCAGGTCGGAAACGGCGGTATCACGGGCACACTCGGTTCCGGCTCGGTCGTGTCCAACGGTACGCTTGCCTTCAACCGAAGCAACGCGATCACGGGCGCCAACCTGATCTCCGGCAGCGGCGGCATCGCGCAGTCGGGCGGCTCGACCCTCACGCTGACTGCGGCGAACACCTACTCGGGGTCGACCGCGGTCAACAGTGGGATCCTTACGGTCGCTGGTGCCGGCCGGTTCGGCGACGGCACTGGTGCGGCATCGATCGCCGGCGGCGCTACGCTGGATACCGGGTCGGGCACACAGACGATCGGTGGGGTGGGTGGTGGCGGCACCGTGCAACTCAACGCCGGGACGTTGAACGTCGGCGGCAGCGGCGGCACCTTTGCAGGCCAGATCGTCGGCGCGACAACTTCCACGTTCAACCGCACTGGCACCGGCACGCTGGCACTGACTGGAAACAGTACCTATGCCGGGTCGACGACAGTGGCCGCGGGCAGTGCGCTTTCCCTGGGTGCGGGCGGCGCCACTGGCAGCCTTGGCAGTGGACCGATCGCAGTCAGCGGTACGTTGATCGTCGATCGCAGCAATGCAGTCACCATTGCCCAGGACATCGGCGGCAGCGGCGGCCTGAGCCAGGCCGGTATCGGCATCACCACGCTGACCGGGGCAAACAGTTACACCGGCACCACCACGATCAGCGCGGGCACCCTGCAGGTCGGCAACGGCGTCACCATCGGCACCCTGGGCAACGGGGGGGCCGTGATCAACAATGCGACGCTGGCGATCAATCGCAGCAACGCGCTGACCGTGAACAATCCGATCAGCGGCACCGGCGTTCTGAATCAGGTGGGCTCCGGTACGACCACGCTGACTGGCAACAGCACCTTCAGCGGCACCACGACCATCGCGGCGGGCACCTTGCAGATCGGCGCCGGTGGCACCAGCGGCAGCCTCGGCGGCGGCGCGGTGACCAACAATTCGGCGCTGGTGGTCAATCGCAGCGACGCGGTGACCGTGGCGGGTGATATAGGTGGCACTGGCAGCCTGACCCAGTCGGGCAGCGGTACGACCATCCTGACCGGCAGCAACAACTACACCGGCCCGACCACCATCAGCGCTGGCACGCTTCAACTCGGCGCTGGCGGCACCACCGGTTCGCTCGGCAGTGGCTCGGTAACGAACAACGCGGCGCTGGTGGTCAACCGCAGCAATGCGTTGACCATCGCCAACACGATCAGCGGCACCGGTTCCCTGACCCAGGCCGGCAGCGGGACGACGACGCTCACCGCCAACAACAGTTACGGGACCACGACGATCAGCGCCGGCGTCTTGCGCGTGGGCAGCGGCGGTACCACCGGCAGTCTTGGTGCCGGGGCCGTCCTCGACAATGGCGAACTGGTGATCGATCGCAGCGATGCCGTCACCCTGACCAACACCATAACCGGCAGCGGCAGCCTGACCCAGGCGGGCAGTGGAACCACCACCCTGACTGCCAACAACGACTACGGAGGCGGGACGACGATCAGCGCAGGGACGCTGCGGGTCGGGTCGGGCGGCACGACTGGAGCGCTCGGTGGCGGCGCGATCACCAACAACGGCAGTCTGATCGTCAATCGCAGCAATGCGGTTACCCTCGCTGGCGACATCTCCGGCACCGGTTCGCTGACCCAGTCCGGGGCCGGGACCACATCGCTGGCGGGCAACAACACCTACTCCGGCACCACGACCATTGCCGCCGGCACGCTGCAGGTGGGCACTGGCGGCACCAGCGGAACGCTTGGCACGGGTGCACTGACCAACAACGGGACACTCGCGATCAACCGCAGCGATGCGGTCACCCTGTCGGCGGCGCTCGGCGGTCCCGGGGGTATCACCCAGGCCGGCAGTGGTGTCACCACACTCACCGGTGCCAACAATTACGCAGGCGCGACGACGGTGACTGCCGGAACGCTGCGCGTCGGAGACGGGGGCACCAGTGGCACGCTCGGCGCTGCTGGCGTGAGCGTCGCCAGTGGTGCCACGATCGCCTTCGACCGCAGCGACGCCGTGGTCGTTGCCAACGCGATCAGCGGTGACGGCGGGTTGGCGCAGGCCGGCACCGGTACGACTGCACTCACCGGCAACAATTCCTACCGCGGGCCGACGGTGATCAGTGCCGGTACGCTGCAGGTCGGTAATGGTGGCGCTGCAGGAACCCTCGGCACCGGCACGGTCGCCAACAGTGGCACCCTCGCGATCAATCGCAATGATGCGCTGACGCTGAACAACCCGATCAGCGGCAGTGGCGGGCTGACTCAGGCGGGTGCCGGCACGACCACGCTAACCGGGAACAACGCTTATACCGGTCCAACCACGATCACTTCGGGCACGCTGCAGGTCGGCAACGGCGGTACTGCCGGAAGCCTGGGCAGCGGCACGGTGCTGAACAATGCAGCGCTGGTGGTAAACCGAAGCGATGCGGTGACCTTGACCGGCGCGATCAGTGGCGGCGGCAGCCTGACCCAGTCGGGTACCGGCACGACCACGCTGACCGGCAACAACAGCTATACAGGCGGCACCGTGATCGCGGCTGGCGGGTTGCAGGCCGGGGACGGTGGCGCGAGCGGCAGCCTGGGTTCCGGTGCGGTGACCAATAACGGGTCGCTGACGATCAACCGCGGCGATGCGGTAACGCTGGCCAATTCGATAAGCGGGACCGGCACTCTGGTGCAGGCCGGCAGCGGGACGACGACGCTGACCGGCACCAACACCCATGCCGGTACGACGACGATCAGCGCGGGCACGCTGCAGGTCGGCGATGGCGGGGCCGCCGGTACACTCGGCGCGGGTGCAGTAGTCAACAACGCGACTCTGGCGATCAACCGGGGTGACACCGTCACCGTGGGCAATGCGATCAGCGGCAGCGGCGCGCTGGTGCAGTCCGGGTCAGGCACGACACTCCTCACCGGCAACAACAGCTACAGTGGAACGACCCGCATCAACGCCGGGACCTTGCGTGTGGGTGGCGGTGGCACCAGTGGCACGCTGGGCACGGGTACGGTGATCAACAACTCGGCGCTGGTTCTGGACCGCAGCGACATCGTCAGTGTGAGCGCTGCGTTGACCGGACCGGGCAGCGTGACCTTGAACACGACCGGCGATGTGGCCCTGACCAACCCGGGCAATGTGCTGCCCGGGGTGATCAGTCTGCCCAGCGCCGGGTCGGTGACCATTGCCAACAGTGTGGCGACTACTCTAAGCAATCTGCAGGCGACCTCGCTCAACCTGCAGTCGGCGGGGGCGGTGTCGCAGACTGCGGGCAGCGCGGTGCGGGTCAGCGGCAACACCACGATCAGCTCGGCATCGACCATCACCCTGCGTAACGACGGCAACGACTTCGCCAATCCCGGATCGTCCGGCGCAGCCTCGTTCATTGGCACCCGGTTCGACATCCATGACAGCGTTGGCGGCATCGCGATGGGTACGCTCAACGCGCCGCTCGGGTTGGTCACTGCGACCTTCGCCGGAGGTGGGGTCGGTATCTCGCAGGCGCCGGGCACGGTCTGGACCGTCCCGGATCTGCGCCTGCTTCTGATCTCGCCAGCGCGCTCCGCGGTCGACCTGTCGGCATTGCCCAATCGCAGCCCGGCGATCGAAAGCGTCCTCGCTAGCGGCAGCATAGGAACTTCCACTCAGCGCCTGGCGATCGGTGGCTCCGCGAGCACGGTGACCCTGGGCTTTGGCGCCGTCGTGTCTCCCACCGGCACCGCCTTCTTCCAGCCGTCGACGACGACGCGGGTGAACTGCCTCAACGAGTACTGTGTCGGCAACACCGTCTCGCTTGGCGTTTCGCTCGCCGAGTCGCAGGCCCAACTGGGCGCGTCCATCGTCTATGTGGCCCTGGGCAACAGCCAGCGCGAGCAGATCGACCTGACCTCGGGTACCGGCGTGTTGCGCCGGCAACTGCTACGCGATTCGCAGGATCTCGGCCCGCTCGGGCGAGAGTTCTCGATCTTCGATCTCGGCGTGCTGCTGCCGGAAGAGTTCAAGCGTAAACCGAAGCCCTGATCAGTTCTGACGGCCACCGGCTCGTTTGGCGGCGTCGTTCGCCTTGGCCGACGCTGCCGCGTCCTGGCGCTGCGCCGCAGCCGCGCGCTCGGCGGCGGCGGCTTTCTCCGCTGCTGCAGCTTTCTCCGCTGCTGCAGCTTTCTCGGCAGCGGCAGCTTTCTCGGCAGCGGCTGCGCGGTCGGCGGCGACCTTCTCGGCAGCTGCCTTTTCCGCGGCAGCCTTCGCAACGGCCGCTTTTTCTGCCGCCAGTTTCTCGACCGCCGCCCGCTCGGCTGCGGCACGTTGCTCAGCAGCTGCCTTCTCCGCGGCCGCGCGCTCGGCAGCGGCCCGATCAGTCGCGGCACGCTCGGCGGCTGTCCGTTCAGCAGCATTGCGCTCGGCGGCGGCCTTCTCTGCCGCAGCCCGATCGCTGGCTGCCTTGACCGCGCTCTTGTCCGCCGCCGCCTTGTCGGCCGCAGCCCGATCGGCCGCAGCCTTGCCCGCAGCCTTGTCGACAGCAGCGCGATCCATGATCGCCCGTGCAGCGGCTTTCTCCGCAGCTGCACGTTCTGCCGCAGCCTTGGCGAGCGCGGCCTTGTCGGCGGCGACATCGGCATTGGCCCGGTCCATCGCCGAGTCCATCTTGCGCAACGCGTCCTCGTTCTCTTTCGGACGCACGGGTTGCTCGACCGCTGGCGGCGGCGGGACCGGGGTTGCCTTTGCCGGCACCGGCGCGCTCTTCGGGGCCGCCACCGGCGCAGGCTGCGGCGGTGGCACCGGCGCCGTTGCCGACCCGGCGCCGAAGATCATCCAGCCACCCACCGCCAGCGCGATCAGGCCGCCGATGCCACCGGCGACCAGCGGTAACGGGAGGCCCGCCGCTGCACCGTCATTGCTGCCCGGTTCGGGCGCCGATCGGGTGGGCTGCGGTGTGCTCTGTTCAACCCGGGCCGGTGGCGGCGCAGTGGGCTGCGCCGGTCTTGCGAGGTCTGGCGCCGCAGCGCCGCGTCCGGCGTTGATTGTCGGCTCGGTTCCTGTAGCGGGCGCGCGCGCAGTCGCGGCGTAGGTCGGCTCGGCCTGAGTGCCCGACGCGCGCAGACGATCGGCCTTCCGGCGTGCCAGTTCACCATACACGCCGGCCGGAAACTTCTGCAGATACAGCTCATAGTCGGCCGGATCGTTGCTGTCCTTGATCGCACGCCAGAACTCCAGCTCGACATCCTGTGCGCTGGCGCCACCCGGCGGAATCGAACTCTGGGCACCTGGTGCGGTGCGCGCGCCGGACGTGTCGGCAAGGCGTTGTGCCGCCGAGTCGGCCATGCGCTGCGCATCGGAGGCGAGGATGAACTGCGTGGCCTCCTCGTCGGCTTCACCTGTACTCACACCTTGCGGCGTACCCATCAGCAGCGCCGTCAGCGCCGATGAGAATTCGCTCGCACTGCGATAACGATCGTTCTTGTCCTTCGCCAGCGCGCGATTGACCACCCGGTCTACCGCCGGCGGCAGGCCGGCATTGATCGTGCTGACCGGCGGCGGCTCATGCTGCAGGATCTGGTTGTAGATCGTCCACGTCCCGGCGCCAGTGAACGGCTTCTCTCCAGTGAGCATCTGGTACAGGATGACGCCGCAGGCAAACAGATCGGTGCGGTTGTCCACCGGCAGGCCCTGGATCTGCTCCGGCGACATGTAGCTCGGCGTGCCGACCATGGTGCCCGCCTGGGTACGCTCGGCCGACTCGGTGATGCGGGCGACGCCGAAGTCGGTGAGCTTCACCCGGCCGGCGCTGTCGAGCATGATGTTGGCCGGCTTGATGTCGCGATGGACCACACCCTGCTTGTGGGCATAACCCAGGCCGCCGAGCAGCTCGTTCATCACCCGCACTGTGGTCGGGAAGTCGAACGGCTTCCCGGTGTCCAGATGCGACTTCAGTTCCTTTCCGTCGATGAACTCCATCACGATGAAGGTGGTGTCGTCCTGGTCGCCGAAGTCATAGACGCCGACGATGTTCGGGTGGGTCAGTCTCGCGACCGCCTGCGCTTCGCGCACGAATCTGGCCGCATACTGCTTGGCCTCCTCGTCGTCCAGAATGGCACTGCGCAGGATCGTCTTGATCGCCACCCGACGGTTCAGACGGGGATCACGACCTTCGTAGACGATGCCCATCGCGCCCCGGCCCAGCGTGCGGACGATCTCGAATCTGCCAAGGGACTTGCGCGGAACGGCACTCATGGATCTGCAGGCTCGAGAGGCGATTGGACCACGCGCTGGCGCGCATCATCAGCGTAAACAAAAACTGCGCAAACAGCTTCGCAGACAACTGTATTGCCAACGACGCAGCCAACGGCATCGGAGCGCTTGATAAACCCGTAGTTTACGGTAATGATCGAAGGCCAGAAATGAAATTATTGGCGCTGAGCTTCTGTCCCGACCGATGCTGTTGATCCAGGTGTACGACGCCGGCAGGCTGGCAAACGAGGTCCGCTCGAACGCGTCGCTGCTGACCATCGGTCGGGACGAGAAGTCAGCCGTGGTTCTCAACGACCAGGCCCGGCATATTTCCAGGCTGCATGCGACCCTCGAGCGGGTCGATGGCAGCTGGCAGCTCACCGTGCATTCGCGGGTCAACCCGGTGCTGGTCGATGGACAGGTGATGCGTACCGGGCAGACGCGGCCGGTGGCCGATGGGTCGCGCATTACCATGTCGCCGTTCGAACTGGTAATCGACATGGTGGGGCAGGCAGCGGCGCCGCTGCCAGAGGGCAACGCCGAACCGGCGCTGGCGGGTGGGCCTGCCCCGGCGGATGGGCCTGCCCCGGCAGATGGGCCTGCCCCGGCAGATGGGCCTGCCCCGGCAGATGGGCCTGCGCTGGCAGATGGGCCTGCGCTGGCCGAGGGACCTGCCCTGGCAGCCGGCTTCGTCGACGCGGTCGGCGACTCCACCTTTGATGAACCGACCAGCCTGCCAGCGAAGCGGCGCGCCCAGGCAGACGCGTCCAGGCGGGGTGTGGCTGCCTTTCTGCGGGGCAGCAATCTTGGCTATCTGCAGATTCCGGATGACCTGGCCGATGAGTTTCTCGAGCAGGCTGGCGCAGTGCTGCAGGCACTGGTCGAGGCGCAGATGCAACTGATGCTGGCCCGTAGCGAGGCCAGGCGCGACCTGCAGGCCAACGACTCGACGAAGGTCTCTGGGCATGAGCGCAACCCGCTCAGGATGATATCCAACCCGGCAGAAGCAGTGCGCTACCTGATCGATCCCGCCCGGCGGCGACCCGACCTGATGCTGCCGGTCGAAGCGGTGCAGGACGCGGCGCATGAACTGCAGGCACATGAGGCGGCCCTGGTCGCCGGCATGCGCGCTGCGGTGCTGGGCATGCTCAGGCGTTTCGACCCGGACATTTTCGAGAAGACCGCGGCGAGATCGTCTGGTCCCCTGGCGCTGAACCGGCGGGCCAATGCCTGGGAGGCGCTGGTCGAAACCTACACCAGACTCGAGCGCGAGTCGGCAGACAGCATCGATCGCGTCTGCCAGCGGGACTTTCTGCGTGCCTATGCCGAGCAGTTACGCGCGCTTGGCCGGTAGCTGCTCGGCAGACAGCGCTACGAGTCGTGGCCTGGGGTATATCAGGCGCGCGGCGCGCGGGGCGCGACCTCGATCTCGATCTCGATATTGACCTCAGAGCCGCCACTTGCTGGTCAGGGCATCCAGGCTGTCCAATGCCTTGGTGACCACGATGCCGAGTATTGCCAGCACGACCAGGACTGCGAACACCGTCTCGGTCTCGAGAACCTGGCCCGCCAGATAGAGGCGGGCGCCCAGGCCGAGCTTGCCGACCACCATCTCGGCTGCGACCACCAGGATGATCGATACGCCC
>Ga0105044_10009954_pt1 | contig 12998 bp, 11 predicted proteins | sample MAT01_FD_78092 | JGI IMG/M metagenome (GOLD analysis project Ga0105044, IMG submission 78092) | Freshwater microbial communities from Lake Fryxell liftoff mats and glacier meltwater in Antarctica - MAT-01 | ecosystem: Environmental > Aquatic > Freshwater > Ice > Liftoff microbial mat | place...
ACGTCGGTGTAGGTGAGACCGTCGGCGAGGGTCACGATGCGTGCCCGCTGCTCGTCGCGCTCGAGACCGAGCGCCCAGCGGAAGAAGATGATGGCGATCAGGAGCCAGAGGAACGAGCCGCCGCCCACCTTCATGAAGAGGCCGGCGATCTGCTGGTCGATCACCGCAGAGATCCCCCAGACGTCGTAGTCCCGGTTGTAGGCCGTGTAGACGACGTCGTTCGCCAGCGTGAGCCACGCGCCGGGCACCGTCGGGATGATCGATTGCACGAACAGGTAGATGCACTGCGCGACCGGGGTGAGGCGCAGCTCGGCCCACGGACCCACCACGGGGATCCACATGATCAGCGCTGCCGTGACGACCAACAGGTGCACGATGTAGTGCACCGCGCCGATCTCGATGGAGGTGTTGACGACGACCCCCCAGTGCGTCGCGACCGTCATGGCGCTGAAGATCACGGTGGCGACGATGGGGTTGGCGAGGCGGACCATCCACCGCCACCCGCGCGCTCCCGGAGCGATGACGAGGCGGGCCAACCACGCCGGGGTGGCCAGCCAGAACATCGGCGGCACGACCATGGTCAGCAGGAAGTGCTGGAACATGTGGAGCGCGTAGAGGTGCTCCTCGGCGATGTCGTGCATCGGCCAGTCCGAGGCCACCCACAGGACGGCGACGCCGGCGAGGAACCAGGCCTTCTGCCGACGGGTGATGGCCGGGCCGTCGCCGAGCTGCGACGCCGGGACCTTCGGGGCGATGACGCGGTTCACGAACACGCCGAGCGCGAACACCGACCCCACGAGGAACCACACCTCGGGGTGGGCCTGGAACTCCCACGGGTTGGGGCCGGCGGCGAACAGGGCCATCCTCATCAAGCTACGGGGACGGGGACGGGGACGGGGACGCGGGCGGCGTCAGGCGAGAGCATCGGACACCGGACACCGCACGCCGAAGCGACCACCGCTGGGGTCCGGGGCACGTGATCACTCGGAGGTGACCGGGATCCCCGGCGGCTGGACCACCTGGTCGTTGCCCCAGAACCGGAAGATCGTCAGGACCGCCAGGTACGCCGCGACGGCCAGCGCCAGTCCGGAGTAGAAGACGACCGTGAGCATCTTCTTGTCGAAGCGCAGGTGCATGAAGAACCCGACGACCATCCAGAACTTGATGGCCATCAGCAGCAGCAGCGCCGGGATGATCACCGGACCATCCTCACCGAGGAAGAGCTGCGGCGAGGTGTAGGTGAGGACCTCGACGACCGTGAGGGCGGCGAGGATCAGGGCGATGATGACGTACTGCTTCTCGCGGTTCGGGTGCGCGTCGGGGTCATCGTCGACGGAAGCGGGGGCGACGTGGGTGGTGGCCATCAGGAGTCGATCTCCTAGGGGATGAGGTAGACGATCGCGAAGATCAGGATCCACACGACGTCGACGAAGTGCCAGTAGAGGCCGACGACCTCGACGGTTTCGGCCTTGTGCCGGTTGATGTGGCCGCGAAACGAGAGCAGCAGCAGCGAGACCAGCATGACGATGCCCAGGGTGACGTGGACGCCGTGGAAGCCGGTGAGGGTGTAGAAGGCGGAGCTGGCCCGGCTGCTGGTGTAGCCCATGCCCTCGGAGACGAAGAGCTGGAACTCGTAGGCCTGACCGGCGATGAACACGCAGCCCAGCAGGGCGGTGCCGACGATCCAGGTGTGGAAGCGCTGCTTGTCGCCCCGTTCGATGGCCGAGACGGCCAGCACCATCGTGAGCGAGCTCATCAGGAGGACGAAGGAGCTGATCGAGGTGAACGGGATGTCGTACAGCTCCTGCGGGGCGGGTCCGTCGCCGGGCGCCGGGAGCTTGTACAGCAGGAACGTGGTGATGAGGCCACCGAAGAGCAGGCACTCCGAGGCCAGGAACAGCCACATGCCGAGCTTGGTGTTCGAGATGCCGGTGTTGGTGGCGAACCCGTGACCGCCGTGGACGACGTCGGGATCGGGCGCCGGGATGAACTCGGCGGAGGCCGGGATCGTCGTCGGCTCGGCCTCGGGGTTCTCGGCGATCGGGGTCTCGGTGCTAGCCAACGGGGGTCACCTCTTTCTCGGATCCGGCGTCGGTGTCTGCTTCGACGCCATCGACCGAGCCTGCGGCGGGGTCGCCCGCCCGAAGCGCGAGGTCGGCATCGTGGCCGTCACCGGATGCGTGACCGCCGGGAGCGTGGCCGTGGGTGGCTTCGGGGTCGTCGGGCGGTTCGGTGACCCAGCCGTAGAGGCCGGCGATGAGCACCAACCCTCCGATGATGCAGAGCCAGAGCGAGAAGATCAGCCCGTAGCCGATGATCGGCAGCGAGACCGCGGTGACGACGGGCCAGTACGACGGAGCCGGCAGGTGGACGTCGGCGTCGTGGACGGGCTGGGTGACGTCCTCGGTGGCCGCGACCCGCACCAGGCGGCCGTCCTCGGTCTCGCCGTACTTGCGGTACCAGAACTCGTCGAGGTGGGTGACGGTCGGGATCGGGTCGAAGTTGTAGGCCGGGACCGGCGACGGAATCATCCACTCGATCGTGCGGGCGTCCCACGGATCGGGGCCCGGGTTCGCCAGGTTCTTGGCCTTGGCCCGGCTGTAGAAGATGTTGAACAGGAAGAGGGCGATGCTCGTGGCCAGCGTGAACGCACCCACGGTGGACACCTTGTTCCAGAGTTCGAAGCCGTAGTTGGCGTCGTAGGTGTAGACCCGACGGCTCATGCCCTGGAGACCCAGGATGTGCATCGGTCCGAAGGTCAGGTTGAAGCCCAGCAGCATCAGCCAGAAGTTCCACTTGCCGAGCGTCTCGTTGAGCAGGTACCCGAAGGCCTTGGGCCAGTAGAAGTAGAAGCCGCCCATGAAGCCGAAGAAGGCGCCACCGAAGAGCACGTAGTGGAAGTGGGCGACGATGTAGTAGGTGTCGGTCTGCTGCGTGTCGGCCGGGGCGACGGCGTGGGTGACGCCGGACAGCCCGCCGATGGTGAACATCGTGATGAGACCGATGCTGAACAGCATGGGGGTCGAGAACTTCAACTTGCCGCCCCACATCGTGGCGATCCAGTTGAGGATCTTCACGCCCGTCGGCACCGCGATGAACATCGTGGTGAGCGAGAAGACGGTGACCGAGACCGGACCGATGCCCGACACGAACATGTGGTGGGCCCACACGCCCCAGCCCATGAAGCCGATCGCCACACCGGAGAACACGATGAACGGGTAGCCGAAGATGGGCTTGCGGGAGAACACCGGCAACATGTCCGACACCAGGCCGAACGCCGGGAGGATCATCAGGTACACCTCGGGGTGCCCGAACACCCAGAACAGGTGCTCCCACAGCAGCGGGTTCGCTCCCTTGTCGATGTTGAAGAAGTTCGCATCGAACAACCGGTCGAACATCAGCAGGAACTGCGCAACGGTGAGGACGGGGATGGCGAAGAGCAGCAGGAACTGGGTGACCAGGGTCATCCAGGTGAACACCGGCATCTTCATCAGGGTCATGCCCGGCGCCCGCATGTTGAGCACGGTGACGATGAGGTTGATCGCGCCGCTCAGCGAGGCGATGCCGGTGATGATCAGGCCGAGGTTCCAGAAGTCGATGCCGTGGGTGGGCGAGTAGATGACGCCGCTGTTCGGGGCGTACATGAACCACCCGCCGTCAGCGCCGCCGCCCAGGAACCAGCTGGTGTTGAGGAACAGGCCACCGGCCGCGAAGCACCAGAAGCTGAAGGCGTTGATGCGGGGGAACGCGACGTCGCGGGCGCCGATCTGCAACGGCATGAGGTAGTTGGCGAAGGCGGCGCCGATGGGCATGACGACGAGGAAGACCATCGTCGTGCCGTGCATCGTGTACACCTGGTTGTACACGTCGGCCGAGAGCAGTTGCTGGCGGGGAGCCCACAGCTGGGCCCGGATCAGCAGGGCTTCGCTCCCGCCGATGATGAAGAAGAACAGCGCCATGGCGCCGTACATGATCCCGATGCGCTTGTGGTCGACCGTGGTGACCCACGAGCGCCACCCCTTGGATTCACCGGGCCGCGTGAAGACACCCAGGCGGGGGGCGCGGTCGGGAAGCTCGGACACCCCCGACGGAAGGGCCAGGGTGCCGCCGGAGTCGATCGTTGCAGGCAAGTTCTCAGACATCGGTGCCCTCTCCTACTTGAGGGTGTTGAGATAGGCGACGAGCTGGCTGATCTGCTCTTCGGTCAGGTTCAGGTTGGGCATGCCGCGGCGACGGTCGTTGTCGTCGGGGTTCGGTTCGGGGGACATCGGCTTCATCTTCAGGGGGTCGCGCAGCCAGTCGGCCAACACCACCGGGTTGGTGGGGTTGTCCGGGTTGCCGGGAGCCGTGGCGAACACGCTCGCCGAGGAGTCCTTCTGGTTCGCCGGCGGGCAGTTCGGGAGGTTGTCGGGGTTCTCGGTGTCCGGGAGGACGCAGGTCTGCCCGAACGGCTGGTTCTCGGCGGCGGCGGGGTTCGGGTAGCGGCTGTTGAAGATCGATCCGGAGAAGGTTCCCCGCGTGGCGAAGTGGGTGAGGTCTGGGCCCACCCCGGAGACGAGCTGGGCGGTGACGCCGGTGTCGGGATCGGCGTACTTCTCGTCGTTGACCCCGCGGATCAGGTGACACGACGAGCACAGCTGGGCCTTGAAGACCTCCTCGCCGGCCTGGGCGACCGAGCCGGGTGGGGGTGTGCGGGCCTCGGCCAGCTGGTTCGGGACCCAGTCGCCGAAGAACGTGGCGGAGTCGATGGCCCGGACGAGCATGCGCATGTTGCCGTGGGAGAGACCGCAGAACTCGGTGCACTGACCGCGGTAGACACCCACGGTGTCGGCCTGGAGGCTCCAGTGGGTTTCCATGCCCGGCACGGCGTCCTTCTTGCCGTTGAGGGCGGGGATCCAGAACGAGTGGATCACGTCGTTCGAGGTCTGGGTGAGGGCCATCTGGCGGCCGACCGGGACCACGAGCTCGTTGGCCGTGACGACGTCCTCGGGGTCGTCCCAGGAACCGTTGCCGGCGCCGTCGTTGCTCATGTCGTAGCGGAACTGCCACCACCACTGCTGGCCTTCGATCTTGACCTGGATGGCGTCGGGTTCGCGGGCCTCGAGGTCGCGGATGGTGCCGACGGTGAGCACGCCGACGACCAGCAGCACCAGTGCGGGGATGGCGGTCCAGGTGATCTCGGCCCAGGTCTTGCCGTGCAGCTGCGCCGGGACGTCGTCGGCCGTGGCTTCGTCGCCCGTGTCGCGGAACCGGAAGGCCATGTAGAGCACGACTGCGGGCACGCCGACGAACACGACGCCGGCGATGAGGAACACCGGTCTGGCGAGGTCCTGGATGATGATCGCCATGGGTCCCTGCGGCGACATCGTGGTGAGCGGCTTGCCCTCGTTGCCGTACACCGCGTCGTAGATCATGTAGCCGAACATCGCGGTGACGGCGACGGTGACGACGCCGCCGAAAAGCTTCAATCCCAGACTGCCGCGCTTCACGGGGTGGTCTCCTTCGATCGGACGGCGGCGGTGCTCACGCCGTTCATGGGTGTGCTCCGGTTCCGATGGGAGCCAAGCTTCCCTCGGACTCGCCGGCGGTGCCTGGTTCGGCGCCACCTTCGCTGCGGCTCTCGGTGGCGCCGCCCTCGGAGTGGTCCGAGCCGTGGGTCTTGACCTCGCGGGGGCCGGCGGCGAGGCCGTAGATGCCGCCGGCGAAGACGACCACGGCGGCCAGCACGAGGAGCCCGACCATGACGGAGCGGCTCATCTTGGGCAGCATCGCCACTGCCACGACGCCGACGAAGAAGATGACGGCGGCGAGACCGAAGATCACGCTGGCGCTGGCCTTGTTCGGCACCGCCAGGAGAACCCGGCTGACGCTGAAGACCACGAAGGCGATGAGCGCTGAACCCACGACCGGCACCCGGAGCGGGTCGATGATGCGGTGGTAGATCTGGCGGTTGATGCCGTCGTCGCCGGTGGCGCGATCGGCCCAGGCCCGGGTCGTCCAGGTGCCGACGACCGACGCCAGCAGAACCAGGCCGCCGTAGAAGACGGTGCGGTTCAGGATCCACCCGAACGCCACCACACCCAGCGAGAACGCGCCGACCACGGGGAGGAACGATGCACCGGCGGGGGCCCGGGTGAGCGGCACCGACTCGGTGTGGGCGACCTGGGCGACCGCCTCGGCATCGGCATCACGGAAGGCGATGAGCAAGAAGGCGAGGAAGCCGGCGACCACGGCCATCGACAGCCAGATCGTGTACCCCACGTGGTTGCCGACGGCGCCCTTCCAGCCCACCGTGAGCGGACCGGTGAACGTGGCGAGGAGACCCGACTGGTCGAGGTTGTCGCGGACCGTCAGGGTTTCGGTCTGCAGCTCGGTGTTGACCCCGAAGGCCATCGCGCCGAGGAGCCCCACCAGGGCGATGCCGAAGTAGACCTTGAACCCTGGGGTGAGCATGCGGGAACGCAACATTTCCGTCCTACTTCGTGATGTAGATCGCGTACCAGATCGTGACGAAGACGATCACCTGGGCGTGCCAGAACAGGGCGGCGGCCGAGAGGCCGTCGTACTGGCGGCTCGTGTACTGACCGCCAAGGGCTCGGAAGGCCATGAGACCGGTGAACACGACGGCTCCGGCGAGGGCGAAGAGGTGGGCCCCGGTGATCGTGTAGATCAAGACAGGCGTGAGGCTGGCGACGGCCATGTCGAGGCCCATCACCGTGTACAGGTACGCCCCCATGTTGATCACGCCGAGACCGAACACGACGGTGAGGCCGAGGGCCAGGTAGGCCTGCTGGCGATCGTCGCGGCGCGCGGCGTCGACCGCCCATTGGATGGTGACCGAGGACGACAGCAGGGCGAACAGCATCACGTTCGGCTGGTTGAGGGGGATCACGACACCGTCGGGGATCCACGCCGTGCCCGAGTAGATGGCGGCGGACCGTTCGGTGAGGTAGATGCCGATGAGCGCGGCGAACGACATCAGCATGGCGGCCACCGCGAAGGCGGTGCCGACCATGAGGACACGGGGACGGGCAACCGGGGCCTCGGGGGCGTCGTTGATCGCCACCTCGGTCGGTGGGACGTGCGTGGCCGTCATCAGGCGTCGCCTCCGTCAGCGAGATCGAGCAGGGGTTCCGGGGAGGCGACCGGTGCGAGCGTGCCGAAGTTGCCGGTGGCGGGTGGACTGCCGGCCAACCACTCGAGGGTCTGTCCCGAACCCCACGCATCGGGCTCGTCGGTGCGCCCGCCAGCGATGACCGCAAGGCGACCGGCCACCATCGGAGCGACGATCACGAACGCACCGACGGCCATGACGGCGGCGCCGGCCGCCGCCGCACCGAACAGGGCGTCGGCCGAGTCGGCGAGGCCCGAGGCCTTGGGGGCGAAACCGAGGACCACCAATGGCACCGAGGTGAGCAGGGCCCCGGCCCCGAGGATGAGGACGAGCAACTTGCCGAGCCCGTCACCGAGCCGACGACCGACCAGCTTCGGGGCCCACAGGTAGACCCCGGCGGCACCCGCGACCGTGAGCGCCGAGGCCGCCAGACCGAGGACGCCCCACAGGTACGGCGGCGTGGCTGACGCGGCCTCGCGCAGGGCCTGGTTGGTGGCGATCAGGCTGTCGGCCGGCGCCTCGAGCTGGAGGCTCTGGATGCCGAACGGGATGGCGAGGAGCGTCGCGAGGAGCAGGAGGAGCAGCGCGACGAGGCCGAGGATCGGTGGGCTTGCGAGCTTGGGCTTGCCGGCCTTCATGGCGGCGCCGAGACCACCGAGGAGCAACAGGAGCGGCAGGACCAGCAGCGCGCTCTGACCGACGACGATCCACTGGTGTTGGGCACCGATGTTGAAGAACGGTTGCACGTACGCCCCGAAGGACAGCGCGCCGAACGCAGCGATGGCGAACAGCACCGCACCCCGTCGCGGTTGGCGGGCTCCCGTGAACGTCGTCACGGCGTCGGCGGCGATCCCGAGCGCAGGGATGGCGAAGGTGAACACCGCGGGCGGGGTGACCAGCCAGGCGAGCTGCGGCCACTGGTTGAAGGCGGCGGCGTACTTGTTGTCGGTGCCGTACTTGACGGCGATGAGCACCAGCAGGACGTTGGCGGCGAAGACACCGAGGGTCATGACCCACAGGCCGCCGGCGACGAGCATCGACCAGCTGAAGAACGGCACCCGGTCGAGGGCCATGCCGCCGGTGCGCAGCGCGACCACCGTGGTGACCACGCACACCGAACCGACCACGAGGGCCAGGGCGAGGCCGATGAGGGCGAGGAAGGCCAGTTGCTGGCTCTCCTCGTTGGCGCCGCTGCCGATGGCGCCGTCGATGGCGTAGGCGCTGATCAGGGCGCCCGCCGAGACCAGCCAGGTCCAGAACGCGCCGGCGGCCGCTCGGGGGAACGCCACGGTGTTGGCACCGACCTGGAGGGGCACGATGGCCGTGGCCAGACCGAGGAGGAGAGGGATGGCGAACAGCAGCACCAGCGACAGCTGACCGAGCGTGAAGACCGGGAAGGCGCTGTTCAGGCCCAGGATCGTGCCGCCGTCGCCGATCCCCTGGAGGTCGGAGAGCCCGGCGAGGGCGAAGGCGACGACACCGAAGGCAAGGGAGAACCCGATGTAGAGCCGCCCCACCGTCTTGTGGTCGCCGGAGCCGAGCACGGCGCCCAGGCCGGACGGTTCGACGAAGCCACTCGGGCTCGCTGCCGGTTCGGCCGCGACCGAGGCGTCGGTGGTGGTGGAGGTTTCGGTGATCGCCATCTCGTGTGTGGTTACCTCACCGCCACGGCAACGGCCTGACCAGACCGGCGCGAGACCGGTCGGCGGCACGCCCGGTGGCGTCGCTCCCAAGTGAAAAGAAGTACAAGCGGGACTCTAGTCATCGTGCCGAAGGTGCAAGAAATCGGGAAGGGCCCAGGGTGCGACCCGCTCCCCGGGGTCGCTCGGCGGACGTGACGGGCCGTCACGAGAGCCCGCTGCGGATCAGCTGATCGGCCATCATCGCCCCGAAGAGCAGCGAGATGTAGGTGATCGAGTACGCGAAGAGCGGCATGGCGCGCGTGGGGTCGCCGGTCTGCAGGAGGCGGGCCGCCATGCCGGTGAAGATCGCCCCGAGCACGATGGCGCTCACGAGGTAGATCCACCCCATGTCGGCCACCGGGCTGAAGACCAGGGTGAGCGCCCAGAGCAGCACCGTGTAGAGCAGGATGCGCGTGGCCGTGGCCCGGAAGCTCACGACCGACGGCAGCATCGGGACCTCGGCGGCGGAGTAGTCGTCCTTGTACTTGACCGCCAGGGCCCAGAAGTGGGGCGGGGTCCAGACGAAGATGATGGCGAACAGGATCACCGGCGGCCAGGCCAGCGTGCCGGTGACGGCGGTCCAGCCGATGAGCACGGGCATGGCGCCCGCTGCGCCGCCGATCACGATGTTGCTCGACGAGGTCCGCTTGAGCCACAGCGTGTACACGAACACGTAGAACAGGCAGGCGACGATGGCCAGGACCGCCGAGATGAGGTTCACGAAGCCCCAGAGCCAGGCGAACGCCACGATCTCGAGGATCACGGCGAAGACCAGGGCGTTGCGGGGCGGGATGACCCCGGTGACGAGGGGGCGGTTCTTGGTCCGCTCCATCAGGGCGTCGATGTCGCGGTCGACGTACATGTTGATGGCGTGGGACCCACCGGCGGCGAGCGTTCCGCCGAAGACGGTGGCGACCATCAGCCACAGCGAGGGGAGTCCGCCCTCGGCGACCACCATCGTGGGCACCGTCGTGACGAGCAGGAGCTCGATGATGCGTGGCTTGGTGAGGGCGATGTACGCGCCGACGGTGGTGCGAAGCGATGGCCGGGCGGGTGCGTACATCGGGAGTTGAGCGTAGGCGCGGCACCCCCTGAGGGGTTAATCCGACGGGGTCGTGCACCAAGCCCACAACGAGCGCGATCGGCCCACCTCAATCGGTCCGGGGGGACAGCTATTCGGCCGTACGCACCACGACGCCACCGCGACCCGTCGCGTCAGCCGGCGACCTCGATGCGGGCGACGAGTGAGCCGGACCCGGGGCCGGTCACGGCGTCCTCGGCGACGGCGGCTCCGGTGAGGTGGCGATCGAGGAACGCCACGACCGTTGCGTCGAGGACGGGAGTCCACGCCGTCGCCTCGGTGACCGGTTCGAGGTGGCCGCCGCCGACCAGCGTGAGGAAGTACCGGCGCGACGGCACGGCCTCGAACACCGAGACGCTCTCGGTGTACGGGACGATCAAGTCGGCGTCACCGTGCGCGAGCAGGAGCGGGGTGGTGGCACCGGTCCGGGTGCCCGCTGGGACGACGGCGTCGGGGGACAGCGCGACGATCGCCACCACCCGTGCGTCGGACCGAGCGGGGTGGTAGCCGATGTCGAGCACGGTATCGGCCCCGTCGGAGTGGCCGACGGCCCCGATCCGGGTGCGGTCCACCCGACCGGTCAGCGGGGACACCGGGTCGGTGGCGGCCACGAGCACCTGGTCGATGACGAACGAGACGTCACCGGGTTGGTTCGGCAGGTCGCCACGATCGACGAGGCTGCCGGCGACGGCCTCGTCGGCCAACGGGAACGACGGGGCGGCGACCACGTACCCGGCGGCGGCCAGGGTCCCGATCAGGCGGGTGTAGCCGGGCGGGCCCAGCCGGAAGCCGTGGGCGAACACCACGAGCGGCCACGGCCCGCCCGGTCCCGTCGGGTACGCGACGATCGTGGGCACCGACCGCGAAGGAGCGACGGGCGCACCCCGGCTGACCGTGGGACGGGTGTCGTCCACCAGGTCGAGTTCCACGGTCCCGATCGGGAACGGGGCCGCCGCGGTCTTCGGCGTGGGCTCGGGTGGCTCCGGGGCGGACGGCACGGCTTGGCCACCATCGGGATCGGTTGCGGTGGTGCCGCGAGTGGCGTCGGGCGTCGTGCCGCTCGGACCGGGGGGCTCGGCGAGGACGTCGGTGGTCCCGCTCGGAGGGCGCGCCGTCGTCGGGACCGGGGCGGACTCGACCGACCCGCTCGACCCACACGCACCCGCCACGAGAGCGATCGCCGCGACCGCCGCAGCCAAGGGGCCGGCGCGGCGGTGCCGGACCGGTGGCACCAGGCGGGACACGGGGGAACCGTCCGATGCCATGGCCGGCCACGCTACCGGTGCCGGCCTCGGCCGCTGCGGCGCTCGCCGTCGTGCAGCAAGCGATCCGACTTCGCCTGTCGATCTCTTGCGCCGATACCCTGAAGGCGTCATGTCGACCCGGTCACGCGTGTTCACGCCTCGACGATTCCGGAGGATCACCCTCGTCGCGCTCGTCTTCCTCGTGGTGATCATCATCACCGGCGCCGCGGTCCGCCTCACCGGCTCGGGCCTCGGCTGCACCGACTGGCCCAACTGCACCGAGGACCAGTTCGTCGCGCCGCTCGAGCTCAACCCGATGATCGAGTTCGTGAACCGGCTCATCAGCGGACTGGTCGCCATCCCGGTGATCATCGCGGCGGTCGGTTCGGTGGTGATGAAGCCCCGCAGACGTGACCTCATGGTGCCGGCCCTGCTCGTCGTGGTCGGCGTCGGCATCTCGGCGATCCTCGGCGCCATCGTCGTCAAGCAGCACTTGGCGCCGCCGTTCGTCATCAGCCACTTCCTGCTCGCCGTCGGCTGCACCTGGGCGGCGATGGTGTTGTACCGCCGCGCCGGGCGACCACCCGGCCGGCCCGTCCCGATCGTTGCGCCCACCGCCGTCGCCCTGAGTCGTGCGATGTTCGGGCTCGCCCTGGCCGTGCTCGCGACCGGCACGATCGTGACCGGTGCCGGTCCGCACGGCGGTGACGAGCTCGCCGAACGCATCGCGCTCGACATCGGCGACACCGCCCGGGTGCACGGAGCCACCGTCATCGGGTTCCTGGCGCTGACGCTGGTGACCCTGTGGTGGCTGCACCGCCACGGCGCACCGGCCCAGGTCGACCAGCACGGTCGGAGCCTCGTCATCGTGATCCTGGCCCAGGGCGCGATCGGCTACGCGCAGTACTTCACCGGCGTCCCCGCCTACCTGGTGCTGTTCCACATCGCCGGAGCGATGGCGGTCTTCCTCACCACCCTGTGGTTCCACCTCGGGCTGTTCACCGTGCCCTCCGACGAGCGGCCCGCGGCCGAGCGGCCGAGCGAGGTCGCGGCCGTCGCCGGCTGAGCACCGACCCCTCCACTTTCGGACGCGGCCCGGATCGGGGACAATCGGCGCATGTGCCCCGCACCGATGACGGCTCCGGTCGAGGTCGACGAACCGACCCACGACCACGCCGCCGAACCCGACCAGCCGTGGGTGGTCATCGTCTGGAACGACCCCATCAACCTGATGGACTACGTCACCTACGTGCTGCAGAAGCTGTTCGGGTACCCGCTGACCAAGGCCGAGGCCCTCATGCTCGACGTCCACCAGAAGGGCAAGGCGGTGGTGTCGACCGGGGGGCGTGAGAAGGCCGAGCTCGACGTGTTCCGCCTCCACGAGCACGGCCTCTGGGCCACCATGCAACAGGACTGAGGACTCGTTGTCGCTGCTCCCCCGCCGCCCGTTCCGACGCCTCCGCGACGGTCGGTTCGAGATCAACCTGTCGACCGACCAGCGCGACTTCCTGCGGTCGTTCCTCGACCAGCTCCGCGATCTCCTCCTCGCCGACGACCCGAACCTCAAGCGGCTCTTCCCGGTGGCCTACGCCGACGACGCCGAGATGGACGCGGCCTACCAGCAGCTCGTGCACGGGCAGCTGATCGAGGCACGGTTCGCCGCCATCGAGACGGTCGAGGCGACGCTCGACGCCACCCAGGTCGACGAGGCCCAACTGACCGGCTGGATGCAGTCGATCAACGCGCTGCGCCTCGTGCTCGGGACCGTGCTCGACGTCTCCGAGGAGCCACCCGACCTCGGCCCCGACGACCCCCGCTTCGAGCCCTACGTGCTCTACGAGGAGCTCGGCTGGCTGCTCGGCCACATCGTGGCGGCG
>Ga0105044_10009955_pt1 | contig 12998 bp, 12 predicted proteins | sample MAT01_FD_78092 | JGI IMG/M metagenome (GOLD analysis project Ga0105044, IMG submission 78092) | Freshwater microbial communities from Lake Fryxell liftoff mats and glacier meltwater in Antarctica - MAT-01 | ecosystem: Environmental > Aquatic > Freshwater > Ice > Liftoff microbial mat | place...
GAAACCTTCACGCCTATCACGTCCGCCTTGCCTGCCTGGCCCTGCTCCAACGCAACCCCATCGGCCCGGATGTCCCTGACCTCATGAAACGCCTCTACCTCGAAGATCCCGCCCGGAGAAAAGCCGCAGATCTCTACAAAGCCCAAAATCCCGAGTTTAAGGAAAAGCAAATCCACCAAAAAGCCGAAGTCACGAAAATCGACATCCTGAACACCCGCAAAGACGCTCCTGTATGTCGTGATTGGGTTGAACTTTAGAGGTAGCGACGACCATCCAAATCAAGCCCGTGCTACACCGAGCCCTGAGGCATCGACTTTTCCTATCAGATGCTGTTTTCTCAGAAGCAAGATGAGCTTACTGAGATTCGGCACTGCGCGTATCCTCCGCCCCTCCCCATCAGTAATGACGGCCATTCGAGGCGATGCCAGAGAGCATTTGTTTTCCAGCTTCTCGCCGGGTCGATACTCGGGAGGCCCAGCAGTCAATGCGATCATCCAGCATCAGTTTACGTTCTACGATTCTCGTCTGAGGGAAATAGTAAGCCTTTTGGCTTCACGCGATGCAGCAGAATTTTTACTTTTCCAATACGATGAGACTTACAAAGTATTCCGTGGTTTCGGTCTAGGTGACCCGTCGATCCGTCAGGGTTGGATAGAAATCGAAGGGCTATATCGCCGAGCTCTAAAGTATATAGTCGAATTAATGTGCATCAAGCGTCCAACCGGTGCAGTTCTCATTGAAAAGAGTCGTGCGGCCAATGCAATGGAAACAGCAATCGGTCTTGCTGAAGAGGCTATGCACCTTGGCGAGTTAAGCCACCGGGTTTTTTCACTATTCCCCGAAGCCTGGACTATTTGGATTACAAATCATTATGGGGAGCATGATTTCGATCTGCGAATAAGCGGGCCCCACGAAATGTTCGACACCTCTTTCTTTGCCCGAGTCGAAGTGGATCGGGCAGATCGAGGAAGTTTTACGGGAAAACCACAGTTTGACATTGATTCTACAACGCACGTCAAATTTCTTGATCCAGCTTTTCAACGATCATTCGGTATGCGGTATACAGATTTCATCGCCGTAATCCACAACACGATCGAGCACAGCAGACCTGCTCCCGATTCCTTTCCGACGCTTTTCATTAACCGCGAAACCCTACTTGACGCATTAGTCAAATCCTCAAACCAACCAAGAGAAGCGATCGATCTAGCTTTGCTTGGATTTACCGTGCAGCCAGAGCATCTTGAAGCTGAAAACCGCGTAGCCTTTCGGCCCAAGCAAAGCAGTCGTGCCTATCGCCGGGGTTTTTTTGCCTTCCCGGATGAAACTGGACCTCATCTTGCTTTCTCCAGGCATATGGCACAGGAGTGCCTCAGTTTTTTCGTCAACCACGTTTGTTACCGTAGCCTTCCTCTTGAATGGAAAACAACAGAAACGGACAATGCGTTGGTTGATCTTTCAGAAGCTGCCGGCAAGTGGTTTGAAAAAACGATCGAGCGGAATCTTTTAACGCTGGGTATAGTGGGTAGACGAGCGAAGCGGAGAATTGGAACGGGAAGTTTGCGGGTCGACATCCCCCCTGACGTAGGAGAGTTGGACTTCTTGGGGCATTGTGTAATTGATGACGCCATTGTTTTGATTGAAGCAAAAATGGTACTTACAGGCCTTGAGGGAAGCTATTGGCGGGATGATGTTTCTCAGTTTGTAACGGGCAAAAAGTCGTTTGCAGTACAGTTCAGAAAGAAAATTTCATGGGTCAGTAACAACCTTGATGCAATTGTGAATGCTCTTGATGCTCCACATGTTCGAAAATTGCAAGTAGCAATGCTTACGCTTTATCCATGTATAGCCACAGAAATGATTGACGATTTTGCTTGCCGTTCGCTCACGGAGTTCATGCTTGATTATCGCAAGCATAATCGTTGGCCCTATGCAGCCGCTCTAGGTGGTATATAAAGAATATGCATCCTCGATCCCCGGTGGAACGCCGATCTACGCTCCCCTGCTTGGATTTGAAGACGCCAGAAACCTTCACGCCTATCACGTCCGCCTTGCCTGCCTGGCCCTGCTCCAACGCAACCCCATCGGCCTGGATCTCCCTGACCTGATGAAACGCCTCTACCTCGAAGAGCCCACCCGGAAAAAAGCCGCCGCTCTCTACCAAGCCCAAAATCCCGAGTTCAAGGAAAAGCAAATCCACCAAAAAGCCGAAGTCACGAAAATCGACATCCTCGACACCCGCAAGATCAACGACGGAGCCGGAAAATCCTCCGAAGCGGTCAGCGTCAGAGCCGAAGGCAACCTCGTCCGCACCGGCACCATCAAGAATTTGGAGTTCCGCGAGCCGGTCAAATTCCACACGGAATTCCTCTTCATCCGTAACCCCGACCTCCTCGGCAACGGACGCTTCCCGCTCGTCGTACAGGACTTTAAATATTCTGAAATGGCACTCTAGCGCCATATTTGCGCCATTACGACGAGCTGTTTTCAAATTTCCGGCTATTTTTTTCTGTGTAAACGGGCACTTTTAGTGGCGCATTTACCGGAAACGCGCCACTATTTTAACCTCAGCGGCGCAGTCTAGGATCTTCTACTCGTTTGTTGTCCTATTACCGAGTAAACGGGTTTGACGTGAACCCTCCCAACTCTAATTCAATCAAGGGAGCGGTAGCCACCATTTCCATGTGCCCGTTAACAATATTAACCCCAGGGGCCAAGTCTAACAGACCTGACTCATAGAAATCCGCCAGATCATTGCCGATGCCGTGATCGCCCGGCCCGAAGGAAACCTTCACGCCTATCGCGTCCGCCTTGCCTGCCTGGCCCTGCTTCAACGCAACCCCATCGGCCCCGACCTCCCGGACCTCATGAAACGCCTCTACCTCGAAGATCCCGCCCGCAAAAAATCCGCCGCTCTCTACAAATCGCAAAATCCCGAGTTCAAGGAGAAGCAAATCCACCAAAAAGCCGATGTCGCGAAAATTGATATCTCGACACCCGCAAGATCAACGACGGTGCCGGCAAATCCTACGAGCGGTAAGCGTCCACGCCGAAGGCGATCTCGTCCGCACTGGCACACTCAAGGGAATCCATTTCCGCGAACCAGTAAAATTCCAGACGGAATTCCTCTTCATCCGCAACCCCGACCTCCTCGGCAACGGACGACGCCCTCTCGTTGTGCAAGATTTCAAATATACGGAAGCACCACTCTAATCTAAAGACGGTGCGAGGGATCGCCGAAGAGTTGGAGATGAAGAGCCGGGAGAGGATGATTGGCGTATGCCAGCACTGCGCCATGAGCTGAACAAACGGCCTCGGCTACGGTTTTCCCTGCGGTAAATTCAGCAAGAAAGACTGGTAGCCAGTACCTCATAAGTACCGGATCAACCGGCCATGTCGGCGCGATGACTGTTCTAACTCCATAGGCCAGCATTTTGCTCGCCAATCCGAGTGTTTCGCTGCTACTGTTCTGCGGGTCGCCTCGCCCGCCACTACAAACTGCAAGGATCACACAGCCACAACCTTCCACCAGTTTCGCGATCTCCGTCGGAGTAAACTCCCTTACTGAATCCCCGACCGAGCGAAAATATTGTCGCAGGCCGGTTGCTCCATGTCCGCCCAGAAAAACTATCGATGATTGGGAGAAACTCGGTGGAAAATCAGATCGGTCTATCGTAAAGCAATGTTTCCTGAGTTCGTCTTCGGTTGAAGCGCGCAGAAGGTGCAGTGCGTAATCTTGTGTCTGCACAGACCCAAGCCAAGCTTGCCGTGACCCATTCGTGACCGGAGCATGTCGTCTGGCAGTTATCAGCCAAGCAATTGAAGGCACTACCGAGATGAGAGCTCCGAGTCCAAGAAATGCTTGATTGGAGATAATCAATTGAAACGCAAATCCGAACAGGTAGGAAGGAGGTATTACAATGAGAACGTTCGGGGGCATTTGCAAAGGACATTGAAAGGGCTCCATGAACTGCTTCAAAGTTGGCTCCGATGGAAAATTCGGGCTTAAGACAATGTCTCCGCTGAAATCGTAGGAAAGCACTTCATAATAGCATTCTCGCCATCGTGCGCGGTCGACTGATGTCCAACCCGGCAGGCTTGCTGGAATGCTAAAAGCTGAGTCAGTCACATAAATGTACGAAAGCTGCGAAGCGGGTTCACCGGAAATTGCCAACACGCCTTCAGTCGGAGACAGAATCTCCGTCAGATCACTAAGATTGATATCCGCCAGAGCCGAAAAAGACAGATACTTCTCTTCGTTCTTACCCACGCTCAAAAGAGGTTGGGAGAGCGCCCCAGATGCCACAAAGAACAACTCTGTGTCCCCCGTCTTCACTGCTTGTTCGATCGCGTTGCAGAAACAAGGAAGCGCAACTGCAATCTGAAATCTGAGATCATCACCGTATTTTGCGTGAGGCAACGATCTCAATAGTGTGCGTACCTGCTCTGTGGTTTGGATTGGGAAGGCCGTTCCGCTCAACAGTTTGCGCAGATTTTCAGGAACCGTGTCGAGGCGGCGTGTAAAGGCAGACGATACCTCGGGAGGAATCTCGTCCGAAGAGAGTTGCCGTAGGAGATTCGCCTGCAACGACAAAATTGCGTACAAATCGCCTTCGGATTCCTTCAAAAGGAGTTCATCCAGTTCCGCCAAGAACCCGAGTGTCGCTTCAACACTCTTCTCTTTTAGGATATCGCGCATTTTTAATGTGGCCAGCAAAACTTGGTTGCGATGTAAGAGCGACGGTGACTGCCCTGCTTGCATTATCAGTTTTCGCTCAAGCTCTACCGGATAATAAGCTATGAGATAATTGTCACACTCGCGGAAAGCACGAGCAACCAGTCGATACATATTACCGAGACATTCTCCGTCCAATGCGGGACCATTGTAAGATGCAAAAGCAAATGCAGAATATAGCAACGCCTGTGTGGCATTTCCTGATCGTATTGCTGTCTCTGCCCAGACTGACCAAGCAAGCGCAGTCCTCCACTCGGCGACTTTTGGCTGCGCCATCGTCCACTTGACTAATCCTGTTTCGGCGAGGTCACGACAAGTTTGATTGTCTCCTAACGTCGCTTTAGCTGAAACCAAACCAAAGAGCGCAAAAAAATCTGCGGTAGGATGGTGATGGGCTTTGCATACCAATACCAAAATATGCAGAAGCATTTTAGTCTGGTCGGAAACATCTTCGGTTTTGTATGTCTCAAGTTCCGTACAGATGGGATGGATCATCCATAACCCAAGAGTCTTTCCAACTTCTTCAGGAAACTCACCCTCTCCCAGAGTTGTATCTTTGTCCAGACTCTCAAGAAACGTCTCAAGGGCCGTTTCAGCCTCTTTTTCACAGGGAGTTGGTCCTCGTTGTTTGGAGAGATATTCTTCCACAGTCCTCGCAGTAGTGATTGACGCCGGAATCTGCTTTTCTGACTGATGCAGGAGCAACATTGCGGAAGCAGAGAGAAACAGAATTGCCGATGGTTCTTCGAGCGCTTCTTCAACAAGCCAAAGCATCGCAGATCGAAAATGCCTCTCGGTTGGGCGACGGGCTGCAATCGTAAGGGCTGCCAAAAATTCTTCCCTAAAGATGGCTGATTCCTTATGCAGTGCCACGGACAGGACCCTGAGTCGCATTTTATATGCTTGAAAAAATAGCCCGTGAGGCTCGTCAATCTGTCGGCACCAAAGGATTGCTTTCTCAAAATCGTGCCGAACAATTGCCTCCCGTGCACAAACAAGCAGTGCGCTTTCCCACGTTCCTTCCGATTTTGCCAACTCTAGAAAGTCCTCTGGCTGAATTCTGTCCCCACTGAAACCCTTCGCGTATGCAATCAATATCGGGTCTTGCAAGTCTTTGGCGATCTCAAGCGCCTGTTGGAAATCGCGATGTCGCATGCACTGCCGAAATTGAGCTTCGACCGAAATGCAATGGCCGGGAAATCGTTGACCTAATCGTTTGGCAATAGCGTCGGCCAAGACTCCAAACTCATTCCGAAGGCAATATTCGTGAACAAGCCCTAGATCTTCCAGATCGACCTGATCCTCGTTCAAAAGATCATTTATACGCTGAGTCGCAACATCATGATTTCCGACTTCGGCTGAAACAGCCCACAATAGAATTATGTCGTCCTTATCTTCCGGATTTATTTCCTCTGGACAGGAGTCAACTGCTTTCCACGCAAGGTCGTATTCCTCGCGGCTCGCATACTGTCTAGCAAGGCGTAAAGCGATTTCACAGAGAGAATAGCGTCCTCTAAGAGGATCATCCGCGACCAATTGCGGCCAGGAGCCAGACTGGTAGATATCAATGGTTTGCTGCCACTGGGGCTGAGGTTCAGTAGTCCGCCTGGATTCCTCGACATAAATGAAGTTGCTGTTTTTCGGGAACATCGATTCCGACAATACATTCAAGGGTGACCGTTTTACGAAGGCAACCAATGTCATCTCCAGTCGTTCTGATAATCCAATCAACTCACTGCACAGATGTGTTAAATGGCTAAGAGGCTTGTCCGATCCAGATGCCTCTTTCACAAGCCCAACTTCACGGCTCGAAAAGCGATATTTATGCGCATCAACTACACAACAAAGCGTGTTTTGTTGTAATGATTCTATCTCCTTGATAAGGGCTTCTCCTGAGAGGGACACCATTGAACGAAAGTCCAACGTTCGCAGAACAATGTTTTTGGTCAGTTGGGCTACATTTTGGCTTTCTAGTATTGCTTCCACAGCCCGTACGGAGGCTGTTCGCAGTGCGTCTGGATTTGCGCCGGGGGGGGAAATGCAGATGTATTTGTCAAACCGGGACTTCCCATCAGTTGTTTTTAAACCGGCAACAGCCAATGTATGGAGACTCGCAATCGACTCCGTACACAAATTGTCGTCCGCCTGCATCAAGCATAGAAAATATGGAGAGGAAAATAGCTGAAACGAATTTTGAAACTCCTGCCAGCTTTCGATTGAGCCATTGAAATTCTGGAGAAATGAGGAATCAGATTGGTTCATAGATTTGTAAAAGATGAGCTGGTGAATAATCGCCCTGAGGCCAATGAGCGCGGAGAGAATCTTCAGGACATGAAGTTCGAAATTGCACCGATGTTGCAGATTGAAAAGGCCATGCTGGTTGGAGCATTGGATGTAGGCATTGAAGACGCCCCCTTTTTAATCTTCAAAGTCCGACTCAGCAGCCGATTCAGTATCTCCTGATTCAGTATCTCCTTGCTTTTCCCCTTCCTTCTCGTAAGCAAAAAGAAATTGAGCTGCAGTTTTGTCACCTCCTTCTAATTTTAGGGTGGATAGACGATCTTTGAGCCTAGGGAGATGACCAGCCTGCTTTTTAACAAGGGCGTACATCTTCTTTTTGCCGAAGAGTTTGTCGAGGGTCCTTAGATGGCTCGTCTCAAAATCTTGAGGCTCTGAAATTCCCGTTTGTAGAGGGATTGCCTTTCCCGCGCAGGCGATCAAAAAATCAAGAACGGACTTGGGATCCTTCTTGAAGATTTCCGACAATGCCCCCTCCAATTTCTTCCTCCCAAAAATACGGGCAATGCCCAGGAGAATGCCGATAAAAGTATCCGAATAACTTTTCCAGGGAACCTCGGTTTCAAATCCTGATAAAGCCCGTTCGGCAACCATTCTCCGGCACTTTTTACTTTCCGTCTCCGAAATCAGTCCAAGATGGCTCTCCTTTTTTGTTGGGCTGAAGTAGCAGACACAATCCCAGGCGAGATAAACCGTGCTCGCCTCACTGATCACGCGTAGGGCGACGCGCGTCCGATTTTTAGGATCAACTTTCTTTCCGATTGTTTCCAAGAAGTAGCTAGACACGTTCCTGCTTGGGGAAAGAGCCATGATGCCTCCTACATCGGAGAAAAATTCCCCACGGCGAGCGAGTGCTACACAAATTGCCTCGGCACCAGCACTGTCGATGTCTTCCGCCCGTCGATACAGTTTTCGCACCAATGCCACCAACTTCTCTTGCGTGACATTTGCATCCATCCACTTCAGCAAGGCCTCTACGCCGGATGAGCTTTCAACGATCAATTGTGATATGGCTTCTTCCGAAAAATCGTCAGGTGCAATTGCGAGTGAAAAATATCGCGGAAAATACTCTTTGACGCACAGCCTTCGTTGCTTGGCCCACATCTCGTAGGTCCCATCACTGTATCCGGTAAGTCCATAACGTCCACCAATCGGAAAGACGCCTTGCAACTGAGGTAAAAGAAATCGGAGCAGATCAACAGCCGCAGCTTTTTGGCTTTTGGTGAGTTTGTCTAGGCTCTCGCTCATGCGAGGTATGATCGATTCATCCCGGGAGAGTTCGTGAGAATGGAGAATACCAGGTCCCTCTTTACGGACCAACTTGTACACCACCGGCAAAAACAGTCTTGCGCCCTCAAGCAGCATGAAGTCGACAGCATTGACCTCTTCCTTAATTGCTGGCAAACCAAACCGTATGGCATTGGCGTACCGCCAAGCCGCTCTTGGGGTATTAAGGAGCGGCAGCAACGCTGCCTCGAATTCGCTCGCAAACGAACTCGCCTCGTCGCGGGTAATCTTGATCTGCGAGTCGCCTAAAACCCGGTCAATCGCCCCGAAACAAAATTTTCTCAAGGAGGATTCTGAGGCGGGCGGAAGCGGCAAAGGAACCTGAACGATCTTTTCCAAGAAGGCATGTCCCATTTCCACATCCCCGCCATAACGCTTGCCCAACGCCCTCGCGGCAATCTCGTTGTCAAATGCAAGGAGATAATCCACGCAGGGAAAATTCGCCGTCAGTTTGATCAACTTGAAAACCTGATGAATTTCATCGCTGTCGAGGCGATCAATGTCATCCATAAGAATAACGATTCGCTTTTTCGTTTTTAACAATGCTTTCTCGATGCGATCTCTGGCTGTTTCCGGATCAAGTGTCGAAAAACGGTCAGCCAATTTTTTAACGTTGTCGCCTGCTGGCACCGAAGCAGCGCCATAGGCCAGTTCGAAATTTGGAATGACGATGTCCCCATATTCTGCAAACCAGCCGGCAACGTTTTCGAGCGTCGTTTTCAAGGGCGCTTTCAGCGCATTCGCCAACGATGCAAAAAAGGTCATTAGCAATTGCTCATCACTTCCAAATCGCCAAGGATTGAAAGGCAACAAAACGACCTCCTCTGAAGCCTGCAATTCGCTTTTTACGAATCCAAGAACGGTGGTTTTGCCTTCTCCCCAGGCACCATAAATCGCGATAACTGTACTGCCGGTATCTCGCCGACTTCGCAACATTTCGGCGATACGCAAGGCGAACGGATGGCGGTAGAAGGCATCGTCCTTTTGGTCAGAAATTGGGGAGTCGTCAGAAAATTGGTTCGGGCTTTTTTCATTTCTAGGCATGGCACGAGTTTTACTGGAAACAGCTTCCCGCATTTTGGCTTCGGAACAAGGCAATTGATCTTGTTCCCGATTTGGAACATGCCTGCGCGGCATTCGCCAGCTTGAACGAAGCTCGGTGTGACCTGTTTCAACTTGCTCCGAAACGGGAGCAGGTCACCCAAGTTTCTGTGCCAGATTTGGCGCATGAAATGTTCAGCCATCGTCTCGTTCTTCCTTTTTCCGCTGGTGCTTTGCGCCGGGCCGATCACCCAAAAGCCTCTCGATGAATTTGTCATCTACGAAATTCCCGTCGCCTCAAAATCGGGAACAACCACGATGATGTTCCCGGCGGAAATCACTCGATTACCGGAACAACGATTTCCACCTCGATCATCTTCATCCGATCTCGGGGTTTACGAAGAAAGCTACCACGTCCCTGAAGCAGGGCGTCCTTGGCCGTCGACCTTGACGAAACGCCGGAATTTTCCGACTTTCCAGGCAGCGACACCCATCGCGCCCGAAACTCGCCCCCCTTTCGAGGTGGTGATTTTTTGGGCAAGAGGCCGTTCTCGTTTCCTCTAAAATGGCTTCTTTTTGGTCCGATTGGTTGAATTGTAGAGTTGACAATCACTGTTTTCAAGTGAAATTTGTCAACACATGAGTGAAATCAAAAAAGTGTTTTCTCATCGCCTCCGGCAAGCCCGCACGATGGCCAAATTGTCACTGCGTGAACTTTCGGATGCGATAGGGAATCTGGTCTCATACAACGCACTCTCGAAATACGAGAAGGGAGAAATGATGCCGAGTGGAGAAGTTCTTGCGGCCTTGGCCTCGGTGCTTCGTCAACCTGCTGATTACTTCTTTCGCGCATTTCGTGTGGAGCTTGCGGGAATCAACTTCCGAAAACGGGTGAAACTGTCTGTCACGGAGCAGTCGGCCATCGTGGAAAAAGCGAAGGACTTTTTCGAACGATATACCGAAATTGAGCAACTCGTTAATTGCACAATCCCGTATAAACACCCTTTTGCCGCTAACGAAGTCGTGCGAAATGAAGATGAAGCTGAGCAGGCCGCACTGGCGCTGAGAGACAAAAAGAAATGGAACCTTGGGGATGATCCGCTGCCAAATGTTCACGAGCTTTTAGAGCTTAAAGGCATCAAGGTCCACGAAGCGAAAACCACGGACAACGCTTTTGACGGATTTTCCGGAACCGCCAATGGCTCACCTGTTGTCGTGATTGCGGCTTGGCTAAATGACAATCTCCCCCGCAAGCGCATGACCGAGGTTCACGAATTGGCACATATCGTTTTGGATATCCCAGGCGATATTCCACTGCGAGAGACTGAGCGAATTGTCAGCAGGTTTGCAGAGGCGTTCCTCCTGCCCGCGGACTCGTTTCGCAAAATGTTCGGCGAAAACCGCCAAACCATCTCGCTGGGCGAGTTAGTCCAAATCAAATCGTATTTTGGGGTTTCCATCATGGCGATCATGAAGAGGGCTGAGCAACTCGGCATGATTTCCCGCCCCGTTTACGAACGCTTTTGCATCATCGCGAATCAGCAAGGATGGCGACGAGAAGGTGAACCGGGCGACAAGCAATATAGCGGAAATGAAAGCCACAGTCGCTTTCGGCAACTCGTTTTTCGTGCAGTCGGTGAGGGCGTCATCAGCACCTCGCGCGGGGCCGCTTTTCTCCAGATCGGCCTGGACGAGTTCCGAGGCGAGTTCCAGCAACTTTTCGCGTGAGAGTTATCAATGAAAATCGTCGTCGAAGATGCCAACGTATTGCTTGATCTCGTCAACGGCGGAATCCTCGGCACATGGCTCGGCTTGGACTACGAAAACTATACGACTCACATTGTATGGAACGAAGTTTCGAACACCAGGCAACGCGAACATGTTCAACCCTTTATTGATTCAGGCCTGATTCGATTGCGAGACATTGCGCCCGACTCGTGGGAAGCAATTTATGCGTTCTCAAGCGAGACCGGGGTTAGTGTTCCCGACAGCTCCGTTTGGTTGCTGGCCCGCTCCGAAGGAGCAATCCTGCTCACAGGGGATTCAAAACTCAGGAAATCTGCCCGCGCGACGGATGTTGAAGTGAGAGGCGTTCTTTGGGTTCTTGATGAACTCGTAAGCCTATCGAAAATTTCTGCTTTAAAAGCGTGTGAAGCGCTTGAGACGATCCGGAAAGCGGGAGGATTTCTCCCTGAAGATGAATGTCAGAAACGGTTCGCGAAGTGGGCGGCATAGACTGACGGCCCGGATTTCCTGTATTTTCGCCTGAATCTCCACGTCAATTCCGCCATCAAAAAGATGCAGGCCGCCGCAACGAAATCTGCGGGTCCCTGCTGTCCCCCCCAGAACGGGAAGAACATTACCCAGCCGTAGGCTTTCGCGAGCAACAACATTCTCTCGCCAGCGCCGAGATACCGTTTGTGCTCGTTTGCTTCCGCCAGCAGGCCGTTCTTTTACCAAGAGCACTCCTCACGATCGGCACTTCCACAGAACAATTGCACGCCTCCTGCGCGAATCGCTCGACTTTTTGAGCTCTACTGCGTCTGTGCAACCGACGATATTCGCGGGCTTAAACTAAGCTCGATCTGACTTGACACAAGTTGCTCCCAACCGGGAGCAGGGCGCGGAGATTTCTGCGCCACGTTCGGCGCATGAAATTCACAGCCCCCTTTCTCTTTTCCTCCTGCCGCTTGCTCTGCAGGCCGGGCCGATTACTCAAAAACCGCTTGACGAATTTGTCATCTGCGACATTCTAGTGGCGTCGAAATCGGGAACAACCACCATCGTGTTCCCGGCGGAAATCTCCAGACTCTTTGCGAAGTCGGTCGCAGTGCAAGAGCAGGAAAATGCCGGATTTCTGATTTCGTTCACGCCGGGGAATTTCTACTTCAGCATCTGCGCATTGAAACTCGACGCTGAGGACCATCTGACGGTGATCTTCAACCGTAAGGCCTACGTCCTGCGTTTGAAGGCATCGGAATAGCCTTTTTACAACGTGACGTTCTATCAGGACGAGCGAAAGGGGAAGGATGGGAGACGCGTCGACGTTGTGCCGGAGCGGCTGCTTTCCCTGATGGACAAAGCCAAAGCATATCCGCTTTTTGCAGAGAATCGCCCGGATGCCTTGGCCGGAGTGCTTCATGCGACACCGGGCATCACGAATTACTACGACGGATTTACGGTCCGCATCCGTGACGTGTGGCACTTCGAGCAGGACGACACGCTGATTTTCCGCGTGGGGTTGGAGAACACATAGTTTCTGCCGTGGATATGCCTGCAGCGGTCGTGGCCGGAGACAATCACGGAGTAGCGGCCCGGAATATCGGAACGGTCAACTTCAAGTCGTCCAAAGGATCAACCAAAATTGCCCACCCTGTCGGCTCAATTGGAGCGGACATCCCGAAAAAGGGGTATCTCGAATACTTGGTAAGAAAATATTCCGAGGCCAGAGGGAAGGGCATCAAGTATGGTGACAAGCATTTGGAGAAAATGAAGCCCGAGTGCGGGAAGATTTAATCTCTTCATCGGATGGTCAACTTTTGTTTGTCCCCGCTTGGAACGTTACCGGATCACTGCGGCGAGTCGGGAAAAATGAGGGATAGGGATGGTCCCGGGTCGGTCTCATTTTCTTTATGCTTTC
>Ga0105044_10009956_pt1 | contig 12998 bp, 13 predicted proteins | sample MAT01_FD_78092 | JGI IMG/M metagenome (GOLD analysis project Ga0105044, IMG submission 78092) | Freshwater microbial communities from Lake Fryxell liftoff mats and glacier meltwater in Antarctica - MAT-01 | ecosystem: Environmental > Aquatic > Freshwater > Ice > Liftoff microbial mat | place...
CCGCTCAGTTTATCAGGACCTTGCGCAATGGAATCCTCGTTCGAATTCACTGGCTCCAGGCTCTGGCTCTCCTGCGAAGGTCCATGGAATCTTACTTATAAAAGTGCCCAGACACCGTTGCAAATGGGAAAGACAAATTCGGCGGCACTACCGCACCAGCGGCATCCTTCTTCTGGGCCGCACACGTCATGGCCGCAATCCCCGGCTGCATGATCGGTCCCGACCAGGGAGCCGCCGCGGGCAACCTGAGCAGGGTCAAGAGGGAGAACAATGGGGCAAGAAAATAGGCCCACCGAAAGCGGCTTTGTTTGGTTTTCACGGGATTGGCCCAATCGCCTAGCACAGGCGACGCCCGTCCGTCTATAGGATCGAAACCCAGGGTATCCCCGCCGCCAGTTTATCGAGAATTGGCTTTTTCCCGCCAAGCGTCCCGCCGACGCCGTCCAATTCCGCTCTGTCGCAAATTCAACCGATAGCAAGTCCGACTTCGAGTTGACCCTCTCGCCGCTCGCTCCTCAGGCTCAGTCCGATGGCCTTGTCTGAATCCATTTTATCGGAACTGCGCACCCGGATCGGCGCCCCGTCCGTCCTCACCAGCCTTGAGGACCTCATTCCGTATTCCTTCGATGGCACCGCGGCGCTCACCCAAATGGCGAGCGCCGTAGTCTTCGCCCGTTCCGCGGCCGATGTGGTCGCCGTGCTCGAAATTGCCACCCGCGAAGGGATCCCCGTGGTGACGCGCGGCTCGGGAACGGGTTTGAGTGGAGGCAGCCTACCCTCACCGGGTTGCCTGATCCTGTGCACCGTGCACCTGAATCGCATTCTCGAAGTGGACCAGGCGAACCTCACCATTTTGGTCGAGCCGGGAGTCACCACGATTCAAGTCGCCGAAGCGGCCCTGGCGGTCGGACTCTTCTATCCGCCCGATCCAGGCTCGATGAAAATCTCCACGATCGGGGGCAACGTTGCCGAAAATTCAGGCGGCTTGCGGGGATTGAAATACGGCATCACCCGCAACTACGTCATGGGCCTGGAGGTCGTGCTAGCCAATGGCGAAATTATGCGGACCGGAAACAAATGCGTGAAGGACGTCGCGGGGTATTCCCTCAAGGACCTGTTCATCGGCAGTGAAGGCACTCTCGGCGTGATCACCCAGGTCTTGCTCAAACTCATCCCCAAACCCGCCACCAAAAAAACTCTGGTCGCCACGTTCGACGCCATGGACGCCGCCGCCCAGACGGTGAGCGACCTGATCGCCGCGCACATCATTCCCTGCACCCTGGAGTTTCTCGACCGGACAACGATCCGGTGCGTGGAGGATTACGCGCAGATCGGCCTGCCCACCGATTGTGAAGCCCTCCTGCTGATGGAATCCGATGGTCATCCGGCTCAGGTCGAGGACGAGGCGCGAATCATGGAAGCCATGGCCCGAAAGAACGGGTGCCGGGAAGTTCGCGTGGCGCGGGACGAAGCCGAGGCCAACAAGCTGGCAAGTGCCCGCCGCAGCGCCTTCAGTGCGCTCGCCCGGGTGGCCCCCACCACGATTCTAGAGGATGCCACCGTCCCCCGCAGCGAACTCGCCCGCATGGTTCGCTTTGTCGAGCAAATCGCCGTCAAATACCGGCTCCGCGTGGGTACTTTTGGCCACATGGGAGATGGCAACTTGCATCCCACGTTCCTGACCGACGAACGCAATCACGAGGAAATGGAACGGGTTCACGCCGCTTTCCGGGAAATCTTCGACGAAGCAATCCGGCTTGGCGGCACCATCACGGGTGAACACGGAGTGGGCGTCGCCAAGAAGAACTTCCTGCCCAAGTTTGCCGGTGATGCCCAAATGCGGGTGATGCGCGAACTCCGCCGCGTGCTCGATCCCGCCGGAATCCTGAATCCAGGAAAAATCTTCGATCCCTGACCGACAGGAACAATCTCCAATTAGGCCAGGCCGCTGCGCTGCGGGAACCCCGTATTCCTGAGCCCAGCTGATGGGACGCGGCGGCTGGAGGGACGCTTGGAGAAGTGTTAAGCCCACTCTCCAAAGTCTGGCCAAGAGTTTCGCCCTACCCGGGGACGACAGAGCACACCATCGCTACCGCCGTCGAGGGCGGGCGATCGGGTCCGTCCACGCTTGTCTCTGCGCTTCACTCCCCTTGCCCGCAGGCCCTTTCCCAGGCTCGCGTTGACTCCCCCGTCTCCATCCGTACGGTCTTCGTTCAATGAATTTTCCCGGCCGATTTTGGTTCGCTCTCAGCGTGGCGGTGGTCCTGGTCACTCTGCCGGGACGCGCGGCGGAGCGGTTGAAGGTGCTGATCCTGGACGGTCAGAATAACCACAACTACAAAGCCATGACTCCGTTCATGAAGTCTGAACTGGAGAAAACGGGCCGTTTTGCCGTCGACCTCTCCTCCACGCCCCCCGCCAAAAGCCCTCCCGCCCAATGGGCCACCTGGCGTCCTGCCTTCGAGAACTACGACACTGTGATGAGTAATTACAACGGAGAGGCGTGGCCGGAAGAGGTCCAACAGGCGTTTCTCCAGTACGTCTCGAAGGGTGGCGGGGTGGTCATCATTCACGCGGCCAACAATGCCTTCCCCGGCTGGTCGGAGTACGACCGGATGATTGGATTGGGTTGGCGACCCGCCGTGTATTCGGATCGCGTGTTTCTGGATGACGAAGGCCGCTTGGTTCGTCTACCGGCCGGACAAGACGTCGGGGCCGGACACGGGTCCCAGCACGCCTTCCAAATTCGAGTCCGGGCCACCGCGCATCCAGTCATGAAGGACATGCCGTTGAAATGGATGCATGCCCAAGACGAGCTGTATCATGGCCAGCGCGGTCCCGCAGAGAGTTTCAACCTGTTAGCCACCGCTTATTCCGATCCAAAAACCGGCGGCACCGGAAAGCATGAACCGATGGTCTGGTGGGTGCCCTATGGCCTCGGCAAAGTGTTCACAACCGTCATGGGCCATGTCTCGGGCGAGAGCATCCCCGCGCTGCAGTGCCTCGGTTTTGTGACCGTGATGAATCGCGCCTGCGAATGGGTCGCCACTGGCATCGTGACCCAATCCCTTCCCGCGAACTTTCCCACGGAAACCGAGGTCCGTCTGGTAACCTCACGGTGAGAGACCGGCACTGTCGTTCCGCCCCAATCCTTACCACCGCTCCGGCCGAACGCCTACACTCTGGCCGTCCAATTGCGCGCGCACCGAACGGGCCCGCTCAGCAATAAACCACTTCAGCGGATGCGGCGCTCGGTTGCGGCCGAATCCGCGTCCTTCCTCGGGCGCCTGTTCCAACCGCGTCAGGGTCACCGCCTGCTCAAAGCGAGCGAGCCTCGACACTGATTCCTCCGCCACCAGCGGACGGAGTAACGCGGCCAATTCATCCACCCGACGATGCAATTTCTCCGGCACAAACACGTCCGCTAACAACCGTTCCAGCGCCTTCCGGTAGCGTCGTTCAAAGTCCGGCACCAGGAAAAGTCGCTCCAGCAGTCGATGCTCTCCAATCCACGGGTGCAGGATGCTCGCCTCCGCCCGATCCAGCGCCGCACTGCTGGAACCAAATCGCCCCCAGGCATTGTCGAGATCCCACGGCAGGAAGAGGAATCGCTCGGTGTCGGGCGCCAGCCACACATAGAAGTTTTGCCCGTTGCTCAGAAAACTATCGTAACTCGACAGCAAGACCGTCACGGCCAGGAAGCGGGCAAATTCATCCAACTCGATATAGTCACCCACTCGCGCTGCGAAAGTCGCGTCTTCCGCGTGCGTCAGCAATTGCGCCAGTTCGATGACTCGACGCGACTGAGCCTCACTCAGTTTATTCTTCGGATCGTAGATGGCCTCGTAAGCAGACCAGTCGTCACCCAGGTCCGCAAAAAGCGTCGGCGTCACCGGCTTGAAGATGGCCCCCTGGCGCGTCCCGAGCATTTCCTCGGTGAAATCGAGGTCGATGTTTTCGACTAACGCATAAACGCCCAGGTGATGCGCGGGCTGACTGTTGGTAGTAACGAACATCCGGGCATAGGCTGTCCGGGGCGCTGGCACGCCCGCCGCGCGGTACACCTCGTAGGCGAGCGCGTCGTGCAGACACGAATCGTCGGTTACCAGGTTTGCAAAATTCAAGGTCGTGCGACCCGCCAGTACGTGCTGCTTAGTGTACTTGTTGAGGTCCACCTTGAAGGGACGTTTCAGGGAGCGCTGCGAGCGCAGGTAGGTCCCATTGCCCTTATAACGCGCCGCTGAATCCGGAAAGACCCGATCCTCGAACTGCACCTCGGCCCGCACCCAGTCGAACTCGATGCCCCGAACACCCGCGAGGCCGCTGCGGGAGGCCGCCGGATTACGCAGGCGAAACTCCCCATTCGGACCTCGATCCCGATCGCTCATCTCAATCTGGCGCGGCTCAATTTTCTCCCATTGATCGGGCGTGAATCGCAGGTGCACGGTCCAGACGTTCGTTGTCTGGAATAGGGCGGCCGCTTGAGTCAGGCCGACCGTAGATCGGGGGGCCGCCAAGGCTGCGCGCGCGCGGATCGGAACCGGCGCCGGTTCTTCGGGTGTTTCCCATTCCCGGCTTCCCCGGCCGCGCTCCTCCCATTCGGCGGCCTTCTGCTCGGCCTGCCACGCGCGGATCGAAACCACCGACCAGGTGATGCTGCTGGCCGCGAAAAGAACAGCCGCCACCGCCCGCAGCCGGGGTGAACGCCAACCTGACGGACCAGAACTCATGCTGAACGTCAGTCTAAGTTCACCGTCTCCAGAACTTCAATCGACGGTTCATTGGGTCCTTGCAATTCTCTTCGGCCCACCGTTCGACGGTTCAGGTTTCTGGCGTCGCAGACGAGGTAACGAGATTCCACCGGCTGCGGGGCCTGTCCGGGTGGATCGGAGGGAACCCGCCTCGACACGACGCCCCTCGCGGGTTCCCTGGCTTCGGTGGGTCCGCTGGAGATCCGTTTGGTGCGCCGAAAAGAGGGCGAAGCCCTCTTCGGTCAATTGCTCCAACAATACCATTTCCTGGGCTACAGCCGTCCGGTGGGGGAGCATCTTAAATATTTGGTGTTTGCGGGCGAGCGTCCGGTGGCTTGTCTGGCGTGGAGCTCGGCTCCGTTGCAACTGAACCCGGGCGCTGCGATGCTTGCAGGGTAACCACCACGGCTCCCACCCCTCCCGAAGCGGGCAGCACCCAATACGCCGACAACGTGTTGGGCAACTGTCAGTCCCACGGCCGAAGGGAATTTGTCGATATCCATACGGCCATACGGCCTTCCCCACCGAGTGTCAGCGGGTCTTGAAAGCGCTGGGTGAAATTTACCAGGTCGACGCCCAAGCCAAGGAGCAACCCCTGAATGCGGAGCAACGCCTACCAGTATCTGCTGGCGCTGGCGCGCAACTTCGCGGCGGTGACTTTGAATCCCGGGGCGTGGCTGCCGTGGAACTACCCGAAGTCTTCGCCAGCAGACCGCACCCCGGCAACTTCGCTGGCGGCCTGAGTCCCCCTAACGAAACTGACCCGTTCGCCCAGCGACCCTCCGGCTGGACCAATCTATCCGTCGCCGCCAATTGCCCGGCCGGGGGAAAATTTAACCCGCACGCACGCTTGCCGAGGTAACACCGTCTTCCACCCTGGGGTTCAGCTTTTGACTTCTTCGGGCTCAGCCGCGTCTTCGGCCGCTTCTCCCTTGTCCGCCGGCGATTCCCGGGCCAACAACGTCCAGGATCCGGCAAAGAACGCCGTAAAGAGTCCGCCGCTGAGCAGGGTGTTGCGGAAAAACTCCCAGGTTTGGGGATACCCTCCCGTTCCTTTGGTGAGGGCTACAATCCAACCGGCCAACGTCCGCGTATATTCCGGATTGCGAAACGGGTTGAACAACCAGGCGGCCGTGTTGGTCACGAGGTAAAACAGAATGGACCCGAGCAATCCACCGCCGAGCAACGTGAGCAAACGCGCGCGGGTTCCCAAGGCCCGACCCAAGCCAAATAAGACGGCGTAACCCAGGTAATTGGCCCCCAACGAGAGAAACGTGGCCGTGGTAAAGACGGACCAACCGCCCGAGAATTGATAAAAAAGATTGAGGGCCAGATCGGTGACTAAGAGCGTACCCAAGGGCATGGCCCAGCCCAGCCGCCCCGGAATCAGAGCGCCCGCGCAAAAGACCAAGGCGTAGGCCGCACTGAAGTTAGGCGGCAACAACCCAGGCCAGCGGCTAAGAGCAAACACGACCGCAAAAACCCAGGGCAAAATGGAACGGATAGGCAAATTCACCAACCGCGCGACCGTACCCGCGCATTGCTAAATGCCAATGGCCAAGTGCCCACTGTTCGTCCGGCGTGAACCTGTTCCCCATAATCCATGAAGATTCTGACCTCCTGGTCCTGCACAAACCGGCCGGCCTGGTCTGCCACCCCACCAAAGGCGACGCCTGGTCGAGTCTGATCAGTCGGGTCCGCCTTTACTTGGGCTCTGCCGCCGAACCGCAAATGGTTCACCGACTCGATCGGGAGACCAGTGGCGTGATGATCTTTGCAAAATGCGCCCCCGCCGCGCTGGAACTGCGTCAGTTCTGGGAACTCGGCCTGGTCACCAAAGAGTATCGCGCCATCGTCCACGGGCACGTCCGGGACTCGGTGGGCTTGATTGACCTGCCGCTGGGCCCTGACGAGAACAGCATCGTGGCCGTCAAGGATTGCGTCCGACCGGATGGCGCGAGCGCCCGCACCCATTGGTGGCGCGAACGCGTCCTCGAACGGTCGGAGGGCCCTTTTTCCGTGCTTCGACTCCGGCTCGACACGGGACGAAAGCATCAAATCCGAATCCATTTGGCCGCCATCGGTCATCCGTTGGTGGGGGAAAAGCTCTATGGCCCCGACGAGAACCTCTACCTTGATTTTGCCAAACGCCGCCTGACCGATTCCCAGCGGCAACAGCTACTTCTGCCTCAGCAAGCCTTGCACGCCAGCCGACTTTGGCTGCCTTGGACCGGAGTGGAACGGGAATTCGCCAGCGAGCCGGAAAGCAACTTCCTTCACTTTCTGGAGGGTCGAACGATCGTTTGGGACCCGGATCCGCCCGAGACGACAGAAGGAATTCCGCCCCACCGTTGACCAGCCCCCATCCGTCCCGGCATCGTCTCCCCGGTGCGGGTGCTGCTGCTTAACGACTCTGCCAGACCTCATAACGGCGGAATGAACCGCGTCGTGGTGGAAACCTGCGACTGGCTCGGGCGCGCGGGTCATTCCGTCGGCCTCATCTATCAAGACCAAGGACCGGTGGACGTGGGTTGCCCGGTGTTCGCGCTTCCGGAAGGGGGAGCGCCCGGGGACCTTGCCGCAGTAATCCGCGAGTTTCAGCCCGACGTGCTGCAGATTCATTACGTACGCCGCGCTAGCCTCTTGTCGGCAGCGACCGCGCTGCTCCCCACCTGCGTCTTCCTGCACGACCAGACCTGGTTCTGCCCCAGCGGGGATCGTATGGACCGGTCCTTCAACCCTTGTCACCGACCCCATTCCGCCGCCTGCCTGTTCTGGAATTATGCCCAGGGCTGTGGCGGCAAGAATCCGGTCGGCAATTGGCAACGCTGGCGTCGGACCGAGGAACTATCCGTGCTCAAACACCTCCCGGCGATCCGGCTACAAGTAGCCTCCCGCTTCATGCAGCAAGGTCTGCAGGAAAATGGCTACGATCCGGCCCGAGTCGATGTCATCCCGCTGTTTGCCGATCCACCGGAAGTCCCCGAGCAGACGGAACCCGGCCTCCTGCTTTTGCCGTCCCGACTTGCTCCCGGCAAGGGTGTGGATCTGGCCCTCCTCGCCCTGGCTCGCTTGCGGGACCTGCCCTGGCGCCTAGTCATTGCCGGAAACGGCAATCAGCGCGAGGAACTAGAACGGGAGACGGCGACATTAGGGCTAACCGAACGTATCCGCTTTCTGGGAGAAGTGACGCCCACGGAACTGCACCACTGGTACGCCCGGGCGGAAATCGTTCTGTTTCCCGTGCTGCGCCGGGAGCCGTTCGGCCTGATTGGGGTGGAAGCTATGGCCCATGGACGTCCAATTGTCGCCTTTCGGGGAGGAGCGGTGGACGAATGGTTAAGCCCTGGAGAAACCGGCCTGGGCGTAGAAGAACGCACGCCCGCGGCCTTCGCCGCCGCGGTGCGCGAACTCCTGGTGGCACCGGAGCGTGGTCGCGAACTGGGGAAGGCGGCCCGCCAGCATTACGCGCGTTTCCAACCGTCCGCCTACCTTGAGCGCCTGCGGCACGCCTTTGACCGCACCATCGCTGGCCATCGCACGAATCCGGGTAGCACCCCGACTTGACCGGGGGGCAACTATCCGGCTGCCCTGGCGCACCTGGAAACGGCGCAAACCACGGCCGGAAATGACCCCGACCCGACAGTGAGTGGCTTAGCGCCCGCGCTCAGCTCGGGCTTGGCTTCGGACCGACCGGCCCTTTAGACTGCGGGGGACATGTTTTCGCACGTAGTGATCTTCTGGACCGATCCGTCCAACCCTAAAGCCGCCGATGAACTCATGGCGGGGGGCGAGAAATATCTGAAGCCAATTCCGGGCGTGTTTCAGTTCCACATGGGTAAAATGGTGGGGAGCCATCGCCCAGTGGTTGACCAGACCTATCAGGTCGCCCTGAACCTCGTCTTTCCGGATAAACAGGCCCAGGACGACTACCAGGTGCATCCGGAACACTTGAAATTCATCGAACATTGCCGGTCACTCTGGACGAAAGTCGTGGTGTACGATTTCGCCTGAGTTCCCAGGGCGGAGTTCGCTTTATCGTGGCCAGCCCGGGGGACGCCTTCGTTAGCGCCGGCGGCCTCCCTATTTCGGTCTCACACTTGCCGCCGCAAGTCCCGACCGCCAGCTTTACGCCATGCGCCTGTTGTTCCTCGGCTGGTGGGTCTGGTTCGCTGCCGTGGCTCAACTCGCCCCGAGCGCCCGCCGGAGTCCCGAGCCGCCCGAAATTCCTCGAGAACTGCGGGGAATGTGGATTGCCACAGTCGCGAATATCGACTGGCCCTCCCGCCCTGGCTTGCCCGCCGGCTTGCAACAAGCAGAACTGCGGGCGCTGCTTGATTTAGCCGTCCGGCTCAAGCTCAACACGGTCATTCTGCAGGTCCGGCCCAGCAGCGACGCCCTCTACCCATCACCCTTAGAGCCGTGGAGCGAATACCTGACCGGTCGCATGGGCCAAGCACCCGCTCCGGCCTGGGATCCGCTTAAATTCGCCTGTGAGGAAGCCCACGCGCGCTGCCTGGAACTGCATGCCTGGTTCAATCCCTTTCGCGCCCGCTATAACAAGGTGGTTTCCCCGATCGATCCCGGCCATGTCATCCGCCGCCATCCTGACTGGGTTGTGCCCTACGGACAGTATCAGTGGCTCGATCCGGGGCATCCCGGAGCCCGGGAACATGTCCAAAAAGTTGCCCTTGATCTGGTTCGCCGATACGACCTCGATGGACTGCATTTCGACGACTATTTCTACCCCTATCCCTTCCGCCTCGCGACCGGGATCTATCAACCGTTTCCTGATAACCGGAGTTACACTCGCTACCGCAATTCCGGCGGACGCCTCGCCCTCGACGATTGGCGTCGCGACAACGTCAATACGTTCGTCGAATCCCTCTACTCGGCCGTCCATCGCCTGAAGCCTTGGGTGAAGGTCGGCATTAGTCCGTTCGGAATCTGGCGCCCGAATAATCCACCGGGAATCAAAGGCCTCGACCAATATGCCGTTCTCTACGCCGATCCACGTCTGTGGCTGAATTCCGGTTGGTGTGATTATCTGGCGCCCCAACTGTACTGGCCGTTATCCAAGCCGGAGCAGAGTTTCCAGGGGCTCCTGCGCTGGTGGGAATCGCAGAACACCCGCAAGCGACTCCTGGTTCCCGGCCTGAACAGCGCCAAGATCGGCGACGACCGCAACTCCGCCGACATCCTCAATCAGATTGGGATTGCTCGACGGGAAGGGTCCGAAGGAGTGGTCTTCTGGAACGCCAGCAGCCTGCGCAAGAACCTCGGCGGTCTTGCCCAAAACCTGACCCGTGAACTTTACGCCAAGCCCGCGCTGGTCCCGGCCACACCCTGGCTGGGAACCACGGCCCCTGCCGCGCCCCGAATTAAAGGGGAGCTCAACCCGCAAAGCACCCTCCTAACCGTGAGCTGGGAACCCGCCACCAATGCGGTCACGCGTTGCCTGGTTTTCCGTAGTCGGTTTGGACTGCAATGGGACGACCAAATTCTCAATTCCAACGTCCGGCAGCGTCAATTCGACCGCCGCGTCGGACAGGCCATTCCGGATGAAATTCGGCTGGTCCCGATTGGTCAGACCGGTTCGGCCGGAGAAGTCGGATATTGGGTCAAGCCCTGAAGGCCCGTTTAGAATTGGACCCGTTGCGGTTTTAAAACAGGCTAGCCCCAGCTCCGGACTTGCCCGGACTGGGAGCACCGTTTTCCCGGTGCCTCTCGTTTCCGGTGGATCCATGAAACCTCTGCCCGAACGGCTCCTGCTCCTTTTGCTGGCCGCCGTGCAATTCACTCACATCATGGATTTCATGATCCTGATGCCGTTGGGTCCGCAGCTTATGCGGGAATTGGACATAGGTCCGGGACGTTTCAGCGCCCTGGTTTCCTCATATACTCTGGCCGCCGGCATGGTGGGCCTCCTGGCCGCACCCTTCATGGACCGGTATGATCGCCGAAAACTGCTGCTCGGCACTTACGCCGGATTCATCGCGGGAACCCTGGCCTGCGCCAATTCACACACGGCGGGAACGTTGCTGTTCGCCCGAGCCGTTTGCGGCGCATTCGGCGGCGTCTCCGGAGCCGTCGTCCTCGCCATCGTAAGTGACCTCGTGCCTCCCGTCCGCTTGGCGTTTGCCATGGGCATCATCATGACCGCCTTCTCCCTGGCAGCCGCCTTGGGCGTTCCCTTCGGTCTGTATCTCGCCCAAAGCATTAACTGGGAGGCGCCCTTTTGGCTGTTGGCTGGCCTGTCCGCCGTCGTCTGGACGGCCTTGTGGTGGAACTTGCCGACCGTCCGGGGTCATCTGTCGACCGACGGCAGTAGCGGCTTCCACGCCTTTACACCGTTGCTGCGCAATGCCAACGCCGGCCGGGCCCTTTTATTCATGGGCACGCTGGTCTTCAGTCATTTCACGATCATCCCCCTGCTCTCGCCGTACCTCGTCCATAATGTAGGTGTGGCCGAAAAGCATCTTTTTCTCTTCTACCTCGTGGGTGGTGTGTTGACCGTCTTTTCCGGCCCCCTGATCGGACGTTGGGCGGATCGTTACGGACGTCCCCGGGTTTTTAATATTCTGGTGGGTGTGGCCTGTCTGGTGACGCTGGCGCTGACCCATGCACCTCGTTTGCCCCTGGGAGTCACGTTGATCTTGGGCGGACTCTTCTTCGTGTTTGCCAGCGGTCGGTTCGTTCCCGCTCAAGCGATTCTATCTTTGGCGGTCCCTTCCGCCCAGCGCGGGGCCTTCCTGAGCCTGAGTGCCTGTACTCGTGATTTCGCCTCCGGAATTACGGCCAGTTTCGGAGGTCTAGTGGTCACGCAATCGGCCGCGGGCCCCCTCGAACATTACGCCGGGCTGGGGTGGATCGCTGTGGGCTTCAGCTTGGTAAGCCTGGCCCTGGCTTTCCGGGTTCGAGTCAGTCAGATCGCGCCCTCGGCCCACTGATTTGAAACAGTTGCTGGCCCTTCCCGGTCGACCGAGCTAATGAACCGCACGAGGCGATCGTGATCAAACCGGCAAAACCAACATGAACCCTCTCCGCGTATTCATTACCGGAGCCGCCAAAGGAATTGGTTTTGAAACCGCCCGTCTGTTGGGTGAACGAAACGCCGCCGTGTTCCTAGGGGCGCGCGACCCACATCGGGGAGACGCCGCGGCCGCCAAACTCCGAGCTGCGGGCCACTCAGTGCAGTATGTGCCCGTTGATGTCACCAGCGAGGCCTCCCTCCAACAGGCGGCCGCCCACATTCAGGAGCACGCTGGACGGCTGGACGTTCTGATCAATAACGCCGCGATCCTCCTGGATTCGGAAGGGGATGTTCTCGGCTTGAACGCCTCCACGCTGCATCGGACCCTCGACACCAACCTCCTCGGGGTACTGCGCGCGACCCAGGCCTTTCTGTCTTCACTCCGTCAGTCTCCGGCACCACGCATCATCAATGTCTCCAGCGGTGCCGGCCAATTGGACGGGGAACCGCAGCTCTGGGCGCCGGCCTACAGCATCAGCAAGACCGGGCTTAATATGTTGACCCAACAATTTGCCGGCGCCCTACGAGGATATGCCGTGAATGCCGTCTGCCCAGGCTGGTGCCGCACTGATATGGGCGGCCAGGAAGCGCCCCACAGTGCCGCCGACGGAGCCGATACATTGGTCTGGCTAGCGACCGAGGCGCCTCAGACTTTGACCGGTCAATTTCTCCGCGCCCGAAAGCCAATCCCCTGGTAACCTCGAATTAATGTTCGTCCGAGTCCTTCTTGCCTCAGTCTTGTTCGTGGAAGTGCTGCTGGGTTGGGCCCCCCAGGCGGACCGCTTCACTTGGGCACTCGAGAATTTTCCCGTCTGGATCGGCCTCATCGCGCTGGTTCGAACTCACCGCCGGTTCCCCCTTTCCGACCTGTGCCTGACGTTGCTCGCCCTGCATGCCGTCATTCTGGCGATCGGTGGTCACTGGACCTATGCGAAGGTTCCGGCGGGTGATTGGGTGAAGGAAGCCTTGGGTTGGGCGCGCAATCCCTACGACCGCTTGGGTCACCTAGCCCAGGGCTTTGGTCCGGTAATTTTCGTGCGTGAACTTCTGCTGCGTACCAGTCCCCTCGGCCGTTCGAAGTGGCTTCCCTTCCTCCAACGGTGTCTGGGCACTTTTATAAGTAAGATTCCATGGACCTTCGCAGGAGAGCCAGAGCCTGGAGCCAGTGAATTCGAACGAGGATTCCATTGCGCAAGGTCCTGATAAACTGAGCG
>Ga0105044_10009959_pt1 | contig 12997 bp, 9 predicted proteins | sample MAT01_FD_78092 | JGI IMG/M metagenome (GOLD analysis project Ga0105044, IMG submission 78092) | Freshwater microbial communities from Lake Fryxell liftoff mats and glacier meltwater in Antarctica - MAT-01 | ecosystem: Environmental > Aquatic > Freshwater > Ice > Liftoff microbial mat | place...
CGCCCTAGTACGCTCCCCCACGCGCCGCGATCGGCCACAGGCATTCCACCCGGCCGCCGCGCACGCCGACGTACCAGTCAAAGCGATCGACCGTCGGGTCGCAATGGCTTGGCACCAGGCGCAGCTTGGTGCCGAACACGGGGCCGCGCATGTCGGGTGGGAACTCGATCTTGCCGTGTTCGTCGGATGCGCTGACGAACTTCATCTGCGGTTGCTGCCACACGCCGGGCATGCCGGATTCGATGGCGATGGCTTTGTGCCCGACATCGGTGACCGCGATGCCCGGGCGGGGGGCGGACATGTCAGTGCCCAGGACGAACAGCGAATGGCGGAACTGGCTGACCGGGTTGCCGGCGGCGTCGAGGTTGCGGGCGTAATCCACATCCATGAAGCAGTAGCTGCCGGCTTGCAGTTCGGTGAACACGCCGGACGCTGCCTCGATCTCGAAGGTGCCGGTGCCGGCGCCGCCGACAATCGGGCAGGCCAGGCCCTGTTGCGCCAGCATCTCCACCGTGCGCCGTGTGTCGGCCACCGTCTGGGCGATGGCCGCTTGCCGTTCGGCGGGGGTGCGGAAATGCTGGGCGCGACCGTGATACGCTTGCAGCCCGCCGAAGGTGAGGTGCGGGTCGGCGGCGATCATCTGCGCCAGCGCGACGGCTGGCGAGCCGGGCTCCACCCCGCAGCGGTTGCCGCCGACGTTGATTTCCACCAGGACGTTGAGCACTACCCCGGCATCGCGCGCGGCGGCGGAGATGGCGGCGACGTGGAATGGGTCGTCGGCACAGATCGAGATGCGGGCGATGCGTGCCAGGGCGGCCGCGCGGGCCAGCTTGGTGGCGCCAACGACCTCGTTGCTGATCAGGATGTCGGTCACGCCGCCCCAGGCCAGGGCCTCGGCCTCGGCGACCTTCTGCACGCATTGGCCGACGGCGCCGCGACGGATCTGTTGCAGGGCGACGATGGGGGATTTGTGGGTTTTGGCGTGGGCGCGGAGTTTTACCCCGGTGCCTTCCAGCGCGCGGGCCATGGTGTCGAGATTGTGCTCAAAGGCGTCGAGGTCGATCAGCAGGGCGGGGGTGTCGACCTCGTCCTCGCGCATGCCGGGGCGGGCGGGGGGCGGTTGCAGCATGCGGGGCGTTCCTCGGGGTGAGGCGACAGTCTTGCCGCCGGCTGCGCGTTCGGCAAGGCGGGGTGCCCCCCACAAGCGCGAAGATAGGAAGGCGAGGGCTCTGCCGTCGCGGCGCGAACCGCGCCACGGGACCCGCAAAGGGTCAGGGACCCTTTGATCCCACTACCTTTAGTGGCCGTGCCATCTGCCGCCAGTCGAACCTTCGTATCAATCTGGGGCTGATGGCGCAGCCAAGAAACTTGTGGCATTCCTAAATTATCAACCTATTGTAACTATTAGTTTTAAGTCGAAAGGTCCAGGGGCTTGGCCCGTCGCGCGAAGGCTCGCTCCGGACCTGGCGGGTCTGGGCAGAGCCCAGAATGCCTTTTCCTCGCGCCTATGGGGTGCCCCCTGATGGTTGCATCCCGCGGGCGGCGCCGCGATGGTGGGGGACGCAAACCGGGACCGTGACATGGACGACGATTTCCGCCGCGCCGCGCTGGATTACCACCGGCTGCCGCGGCCGGGGAAGCTGGCGATCGAGCCGACCAAGCGCATGGCGACGCAGCGTGACTTGGCGTTGGCCTACTCGCCCGGGGTGGCGGCGGCGTGCGAGGCGATTGTGGCCAACCCTGACGATGCCTATCTCTACACCGCGCGGGGCAATCTGGTGGGCGTGATTTCCAACGGCACCGCGGTGCTGGGGCTGGGCAATATCGGGGCACTGGCTGGCAAGCCGGTGATGGAGGGCAAGGCGGTCCTGTTCAAGAAGTTCGCCGGCATCGACGTGTTCGACATCGAGGTTGCTGAAACCGACCCCGACCGGTTCTGCGACGTGGTCGCCGCGTTGGAGCCGACGTTCGGCGCGATCAACCTGGAGGACATCAAGGCGCCGGAGTGCTTCTACATCGAGGCGAAGCTGCGGGCGCGGATGGGCATTCCGGTGTTCCACGACGATCAGCACGGCACCGCGATCACGGTGGCCGCAGCGGTGCGCAACGCGTTGCTGGTGCAGGGAAAGGTGCTGTCCGACGTGAAGCTGGTCACCTCCGGTGCCGGGGCGGCGGCGCTGGCCTGCGTTGACCTGTTGGTGGCGATGGGGCTGCAAGCGGAAAACGTCACGCTGACCGACATCAAGGGCGTGGTGCACGCCGACCGCGAGGGGCTGGACGAACGGATGCGGCCCTACGCGCGGCGCACCGATGCGCGCACGCTCGACCAGGTGCTGGACGGTGCCGACATCTTCATGGGGCTTTCGGCCCCGCGCGTGCTGAAGGCGGAGTGGCTGGGCAAGCTGGCACCGAACCCGCTGATCCTGGCGCTGGCCAACCCTGAGCCCGAGATTCTGCCCGAGGCGGTGCGCGCCGCCCGGCCGGATGCGATCATGGCGACCGGGCGCAGCGACTATCCGAACCAGGTGAACAACGTTCTGTGCTTCCCGTTCATCTTCCGCGGCGCGCTGGATGTGGGTGCCACGGAGATCAACGAGGCGATGAAGCTGGCTGCCGTGGAGGCGATCGCCGAATTGGCCCGCGTGGAGGCCAGCGAGGTGGTGGCCGCCGCCTATGGCGGGGCGGCGCCCGTGTTCGGCGCCGGCTACATCATCCCCAAGCCATTCGACCCGCGGCTGATCCTGCAGATCGCCCCGGCGGTGGCCCGCGCGGCAATGGCCAGCGGCGTCGCCCGGCGCCCGATCACCGACTTCGCCGCCTATAACGCCGAGCTGGAACGCTTTGTGTTCCGCTCGGGCCAGCTGATGCGCCCGGTGTTCGAGGCGGCGAAGGCGCATCCGGCCCGTATCGCCTATGCCGAGGGCGAGGACGAGCGCACCCTGCGCGCGGTGCAGACGCTGCTCGATGACGGCATCGCCCAGCCCATTCTGATCGGTCGGCGCGAGGTGATCGCGCGCCGGGTGGCCGAGATGGGGCTGCGCATGGACCTGGACCAGAGCGTGCGCATCCTCGACCCCGCGGCCGACGCGGCGGTATTCGCGCCGCTGGTGGCGGAATACCAACGCCTGGTGGGCCGGCGCGGTGCACCACCCGATGCCGCGGCCCGGCGGCTGGGCAACCGCCCGACGGTGGCAGCTGCGATGCTGCTGCATGCCGGGATCGTCGATGCGGCGATTTGCGGCGGCAGCGGCGATTGGTGGCGGCACATGCAGTATATCATCCCGATCATCCCGCGCCGGCCCGAGGTCAGCCGGCTGTATGCGCTGTCGTGCCTGATCCTGCCGGCCGGCGCGCTGTTCATCGCCGACACCTATGTCAACACCGATCCGACGGCCGAGCAGTTGGCCGAGATGACCCTGCTGGCCGCCGAGACGGTGCGCAGCTTCGGCATCGTGCCGAAGGCGGCGTTGCTGTCGCATTCCAACTTCGGCGGCTCCAACGCGCCCTCCGCACGGCGCATGCGCCAGGCGCTGGCGCTGATCCGCGCGCGCGCGCCGGAGCTGGAGGTGGATGGCGAGATGCACGCCGACGCGGCGCTGGTGGAGACGATCCGCAACCATGCGGTGCCCGACAGCCGGCTGACCGGTACCGCCAACCTGTTGATCATGCCCAGCCTGGATGCAGCCAACATTGCCTTCAACCTGCTGAAGGCGGCGGCCGATGCCCTGCCGGTGGGGCCGATGCTGCTGGGCATGAGCAAGCCGATCCATGTGGTGGTGCCCAGCGTGACCGCGCGCGGCATCGTCAACGTCAGCGCGATCGCAGCGATCGAGGCGCAGGCGTGGCGGTCGCGGCACATGGCGGGATGAAAATATGATCACGTTGCTGCTGGGCCTGGCGTCGCTGGTGACGTTGCTCGCGGTGTTGGGCATGTTCAGCCGCGCCAAGGTTGCCAGCGTGAAGGCGGCGCTGATCTGGGCCGGGGCGATCGGCGGCGTGCTGCTGGCAGCCCTGCTGTTCTTCACCGGGCGCGGCGCGATTGCACTGAGCGCGCTGATTTTCCTGGGGCCGATGGTGTGGAGTTGGATCGCCCAGGGGCGGGCACCCGGGCGCACACCGGGGCCGGGCGGGTTCTTCCGGCCGCCGCCGCGCGGTGGCATGACGCGCGAGGAAGCCGGCGAGATTCTCGGGGTGCGCCCCGACGCCAAGGTCGCGGAGGTGCGGGCAGCGCATCGGCGGCTGATGCAGGCCGCCCACCCCGACCGCGGCGGGTCGGACTGGCTGGCGGCGCGCATCAACCAGGCGCGGGATGTGCTGCTGGGGTGAGGGGCGGGGAGCATGGTTTGCGCTGCGCAGCCGGACAGGGCTTGAGCCTCTGCCACAATCCCGCCAATAGGGCATGGCATTGGCTCACCGGACCATCATCGAAGGGAACCCACCCGTGACCAAGCCGCTTCGCAAGGCCGTTCTGCCCGTCGCCGGGCTCGGCACGCGCTTTCTGCCGGCCACCAAGGCGATGGCCAAGGAGATGCTGCCGGTGGTCGACAAACCGCTGATCCAGTATGCGGTGGAGGAGGCGCGCGCTGCCGGCATCGACCAGTTCTGCCTGGTCACCGGGCGCGGCAAGACCGCGATCGTGGAGCATTTCGACATCGCCTTCGAGCTGGAGGCCACCCTGCGCCAGCGCGGCAAGGAGGCTGATCTGCGCAACCTGCGCTCCTGGCAGCTGCCGCCCGGCGCCATGGTGACGGTGCGCCAGCAGGAGCCGCTGGGCCTCGGCCATGCCATCTGGTGCGCGCGCGCCTTCATTGGCGACGACTCGTTTGCCATTCTGCTGCCCGACGACCTGGTGCTGTCGGAAACGCCGTGCATGGCCCAGCTCGCCGATGCCTATCACCAAACCGGCGGCTGCGTGGTGGCGGTGACCGAGGTGCCGCGCGAGCACACCAGCCGCTATGGCATTCTGGACATCGGTGCCGATGACGGGCGCCTGGTGGAGGTGAAGGGGCTGGTGGAAAAGCCGAAACCCGAGGACGCGCCGTCGAACCTGTCGATCATCGGGCGCTACATCCTGTCGCCCAAGGTGCTCGACTATCTGTCGATGATGCAGCGCGGCGCGGGCAACGAGGTGCAGCTGACCGACGCGATGGCCAAGATGATCGGCCAGGTGCCGTTCCACGGCCTGCGCTACGAGGGCCGCCGCTTCGACTGCGGCGACAAGATCGGCTTCCTGGAAGCGCAGATCGCCTTCGCCCTGAAGCGTCCTGACATGGCGGATGCCGTAAAAGGCTTCCTCAAGGGCTACTGCGCTGATCTTTAGGATGCGGCGAGCGAAGGAACTCCCTCTTTGTCTCCTTCTGAGGGATGAAAGTTTTTTGGTTCTTTTTTTCAAAAAAGAACTCTTCCTTCCCTCCTCCCATGGAGCGCTTTGACGATGGCCTTCGCCCACAATTTCGACCCCACGGTGCTCCGCGAATACGATATCCGCGGCATCGTCGGCAAAACCCTGCACGCGGCGGATGCCTTCGCCATCGGCCGCTGTTTCGGCAGCATCGTCGCCCGGGCCGGCGGTACCGTCGTGGCGGTCGGCTATGACGGCCGGCTATCCTCGCCGGCTTTGGAGACCGAACTCGTCGCCGGGCTGAAGGCCAGCGGCATGGAGGTGGTGCGCATCGGCCTCGGCCCCACGCCGATGCTGTACTACGCATCGACCGTGCTGAAGACCGGCGGCGCCATCATGCTGACCGGCAGCCACAACCCGCCCGACTACAACGGCTTCAAGATGATGCTGGCGGGGAAACCGTTCTTCGGCCAGCAGATCCGCCAAATCGGCGCGATGGCCGCCGCCGGCGACGTGGTGGCCGAAGCCACGGGCAGCGACCGCGAAATCGACATCTCGGAAGAATACATCGCCCGGGTGGCCCGCGATTGGGACGGCGGCGACCGCACGCTGAACGTGGTGTGGGACAACGGCAACGGTGCCGCCGGCGCGGTATTGATGCGCCTGGTCAAGCTCCTGCCAGGCACCCACACGGTGCTGTTCCCGGAAATCGACGGCACCTTCCCCAACCACCACCCCGACCCGACCGTGCCGAAGAACCTCGAAGCCCTGGTGGCCGAGGTGGCCAAACGGGGCGCCGACCTGGGCATCGCGTTGGATGGCGACGCCGACCGCATCGGCGTGGTCGACGACGGCGGCACCATGATGTTCGGCGACCAGTTGCTGATCGTGCTGGCCCGCGATGTGCTGAAAACCCACCCCGGCGCCACGATCATCGCCGACGTCAAGGCCAGCCAGGTGCTGTTCGACGAGATCGCCCGCGCCGGCGGCAAGCCCGAGATGTGGAAGACCGGCCACTCGCTGATCAAGGCGCGCATGGCCGAAACCGGCTGCCCGTTGGCCGGCGAGATGAGCGGGCATATCTTTTTTAACGACCACTGGTATGGCTTCGACGACGCGCTGTACGCCGCCGTCCGCCTGCTGGGCATCGTGGCGCGCGGCACGCAGACGATGTCGGCCATCCGCAAGGCGCTGCCGCAGGTGGTGAACACGCCGGAACTGCGCTTCAACTGCGACGACCACCGCAAGTTCGAGGTGATCACCGAAGTCGCCGCCCGCTTGCGTGCCGCCGGGGCCACCATGTCCGATATCGACGGCGTGCGCGTGAACACCGCCGACGGCTGGTGGCTGCTGCGCGCGTCGAATACCCAGGCCGTGCTGGTGGCACGCTGCGAGGCCTCCAGCGAACCGGGCCTCGAACGGCTGAAATCGGCCCTGGTCGCGCAGCTGGAAGCCTCCGGCCTGGAAGCGCCGGATTTCTCCGGTGAGAACGCTGGGCACTAGAAGGATTCGGGAAGGGAAAGTCTTCTTTTTGTGAACAAAAAGAAGCAAAAAAACTTTATCCATTTGGAGTCGAACCGTTCCCCTCCTCAGCGGAGGGTGCCGCGTCTTACATGTCAATTATTTACTCTGGACGCTTCGGAGCGAACAGATGAAGTTTTTTGCTTCTTTTTGTTCACAAAAAGAAGATTCTTCCCCTTCCTGCCATTCCTCGATATCCCGCGCCCCCGCCTTCGTAGCTATGAGGCAGAACCTTGTCCTCCTAGTCCAGCGCCGAACCTGCCGTTGGCCCGAGCCCACGCCCGGCCGTCCAGACCGGATCCGGCGTGCGCCAAAGTTCCTTGTCGGCCATTCCCTCGGCCAGGGCGGCGGCCATGGCATCCAGCAGCCGCTCGCCTTTCTCCGCCGTGCCGGCGCGTGGATCGCCGATGGTGCCGGTGATTGGCGCGCGTTCGGAGAAGCTCCAGAAGCGGCTGTAGCCGGCGCGGCCCTTGATGGCGGCGGGCGCCTGTTGCACTGCTTCCTCCAGTTTGTCGGTTTGCACTGTGTCGGGGGTCATGGCCAGCATGACGGAGGTTTCGGCCTCGCAGGCGTGGGCGGGGCCTTTCTGCTTTTCCAGGATGGCGGCAATGGCGTCGGTGGCGATCATCCACGGCGTGGTGGCAACAATCGGCAACCCGTATTCAACCGCCAGTTCGCGCACGGCAACCGAAAGCGGATCGATATTGCCGCCATGGCCGTTGACCAGCAGCAGGCGGCCGAAGCCGATCGCCTTCAGCGAGCGGGCGACGCCCGAGATCACGCCGCGGAACTCGGCGAAATTCAGCGTGATGGTGCCGCCGAAGGGCAGATGATGCTCGCTCATGCCGGTCCACATGCCGGGCAGCACCAGCACGGGCATTGACGGGGCGGCGAGGCGGGCCGCACGGATGGCTATTTCCCATGCGGTGCGGGTGTCGGTGATCACCGGCAGATGCGGCCCATGCTGCTCCAGCGAGCCAACCGGGAGCACCGCCAGGGCATTGCCGCGGGCCGCGGTGGCGCGGATTTGCGGCCCGGTCAGGCGGGTCCAATCAACCTCGATAGGCATGCGCGGGGTTTCCGGATGGGTGGGATCAGCGAATGGCGGGGCCGAAGCCGAGGAAGCCGGCTTGCGGTGCAGGGGTGCCGACGGCGTCGGCGGTGCGCTGGCGGGGGGCGGCGGCAACCGGGGCGGGTGCGACGGCCGCGGCGCGCACCGGGGCTGGGCGGGGTGCTGCGACGGGTCGGGAGGGGGCAGCGGCCGGCACCGGCGCGCTGGCGGCACCGCGCATCGACAGCAACAGGAAGGTCATGTCATTGCGGCCGAGGTCAATCGCCAGTTCCAGCGGCGTCAGCCCAAGGATGTTACGCCCCTCCAGCTCGGCGCCGCGGCTGATGGCGTCCCGGGCGCCGGCGATATCGCCACGGTTCACGGCATCGAACAGCGCCTCAGTAGGGGGCAGATCGGCGGCGGGGCGTTCAGCGGGCGCCACCGCGCCCTGTTGGTCGCCGCGCGCGCCCGGCAGGCCCGCGGGCTTGCGCAACTGCTTGGCCCGGTCGGCATCGGGATTCTGGGTAAAGGGCGAGGCGCCGGGGTTGTTGATGCCCTGCGCCAGCGCCGGCGACGCCGCCAACAAGGCAACTGCCACCAGGGCGTGGCAGAGATGTCGCGTCATGGTTACCATCCGAGTTCCTGTCAGGGGTTCAACCACCGGAACCCAACATTCAGATACGTCGCATACAGGCTCCAAAGCAAATATGGCAGCATCAGCGCGGCGGCGCGCCGATCCAGCAGCGCAAACGCACGGATCGTCAGCCCGATCAGCGGCAGCAGCACGGCCAGCACCACCAGGCCCAACGTCGGGCTCTGCAGGCCGAAGAAGACCGGCGACCACACTGCATTGGCCAATAGCTGCCACCCCCACAGCCGCAGTGGCCGCGCGTGCCCCGGCTGGCGCCAGGCAAGCCAGGCGGCCACACCCATCAGCACATAAAGCGTGGTCCACACAACCGGGAACACCCAGTTCGGCGGCACCCCCGGCGGGCGGTTCAGCGTCAGATACCAGCCGCGCACGCTGTCGGAGGTGACCGCGCCGCCGGCTGCGCCGACCAGCAGGCACAGCCCGACAAAGCCGACCAGGGCGAGCACCGATTGCATGCCGTGCGGCGTGGGCTCAGGTGGTTTGGACACACGATCCTCCGATGGTCATCAGGCCCCCTCGCGCCGCCACGCCAGCAGTGCCAGGCCCAGGATCAGCGGCAAGGCGAGCCACGACGGCAATAGCGGGTTGGCGGTGATGCCGGTCACGACATGGTCGTGGCGACGCTGCAACCCGATCCAGCCGGTGCCGCCGGCCTCGCGGTTCGGCTCGGTACGACGCAGCACCGGCGCGCCGGCGGGCATCCGTGCGTCGTCCAGCCACTGCACGCTGCCGCCGGTGGCGCGCACCTGCGTCGCCAGGATGGTGGCGGTGGCGCGCAGGTCGGCTGATTCCACCGGGTTGGTGGCACCCGAGGCGGCAAAGGCGGTGCGCACCCCGTCGCTGACGCGCCACACCCCGGCGGCCGCGGCTGGCATGGTTCCCACCGCCCGCCCCGGCCGCGTCGGCTCCGGCATCAGGCGGCTCTGCGCGCCATCGGGGTCGGTGACGGTCAGCGGTGGTGGCGGCGCATCCTCGGTGGTGCGGCGCTCGACGCTGAGCTGGCCGCGTTCGATGCGGGCGAGCAGCGCGGTCTCGTCCAGCTCCGGCTCCTTCATCAGCCAGTGGGCGACGCGCCGCAGCAACTCGCCTTGCGGCCCGCCGCCGTCATGGCCGCGCGACCACAGCCAGATGTGGTCCGACAACAGCAGCGCCGCGCGCCCCTGGCCAACATGCTCCAGGGTCAGCAGCGGCGCCGGCTCGGCGCCCGCCGTCGGTGCCGCCAGTACCACGTCGCCGCGCAACTGGGCGGGTTCGACGCGACGATACCAGCGTCCCCAGCTGGGCGCGCCATCGGCCTTCCAGCCCGGCAGCGCCTCGGTTACTGGGTGGCGTGCGCCCAGCGCGGTGACCTGCGGCCGGAATGCCTCCTCCACCAGCGCGTTGCCGCCGGCGGCCGGCCTGGCCGGCAGCACCGCGCCCAACGGGGTCGCCGCCAGCGAAAAGGCTGAAGCGAATTCCGGCCCCGCGCTCATCAGCAATGCGCCACCCTCGCGCACATAGTCGGCGATATTGCGCAGGTAGACCGACGGCAGCGAGGACCGGTTGGCGAACCGATCCATGATGATCAGGTCGAATTCCTTGATCTTCACCTGGAACAGCTCGCGCACCGGAAAGGCGATCAGCGCCAGCTCGTTCAGCGGCGTCATATCGTCTTTTTCGGGCGGGCGCAGGATGGTGAAGTGCACCAGATCCACCGCCGGGTCGGATTTCAGCAAGCGGCGCCAGGTGCGCTCGCCGGGATGCGGCTCGCCGGATACAAGCAGCACGCGCAGCCGGTCGCGCACACCGTTGATCGTCACCACGGCGCGATTGTTGGCCTGGCTGACCTCGCCCGCCAGCGGCTCCACGGCGAGCTCCACCACCGTCGGCCCGCCGCGGGTGATCGCGATTTCGACCTCGCGCTCGATGGCTGGCGGCGTGTCGTCGGTGATGGCTGGCTCGCCGTCGCGGCGGATCGTCAGCCGGGCACTGCGCCCCGCCGCCAGCCCGCGATTGGGCAGGCCGAGATCCTCGACCACCACGCGCAGCGACACGCTCTTGCCGACGATGCCGTAGCCCGGCGCCTCCACCACCCGCACGCGGCGATCGACTTCCTCGCCGCGGGCCGGAATCAGCACATGCAACGGCGCCTCCGCCGCCGGGCTTTCGGGCACGTCGTGCGCCTGCCCGTCGGTGATGGCGATGATGCCAGCCAGGCGCGCGCGCGGAATGTCGGCCAGGCCGCGCTCGATCGCCGCAAACAGTTTCGTCCCTTCGCTGCCGGCCTCCGGCACGGTCACGGTGCGCAGTTCCAGGCCAGGCAGGTCGCGCGCCTGTGCCTCGATGCGGGCACGGGCACGTTCGGCCAGGGCGGCACGGGTGCCGACCTGCATGCTGGCGCTCTCGTCCACCACCAGCAGTGCGATGTCCGGCAGCGCCTCGCGGGTTTCCTCCACCACGCGCGGTCCGGACAGCCACAGCAGCAGCACGGCGAAGGCCAGGATGCGCCAGCCGGTGCCGCGCGCGCGCAGCCACAGGGCCACCCCCACCGCGAACACGCACAACACCACCAGCCCCGCCAGCAGCAGCAGTGGCAATGCCGGCTCGAAGCGGATGGCGGCAATCGCCTGTTCCATTCTCATGCTGGCGGCCTCACTGACCGAGCCTTTCGAGAATGGCCGGGATATGCACCTGGTCGCCCTTATAGTTGCCGGTCAGCGCATACATCACCAGGTTCACGCCGAAGCGATAGGCGATGGTGCGTTGCCGCGCCCCACCAGGCAGGGTGGCGTAGGGATTGCGCCCCTGCGCGTCGATCGCCCAGGCCGCCGCCCAGTCATGCCCGCCGATGATCACCGGCGAGACGCTGTCGTTGGTGCGGTCCTGCGCCCGCTGCACCCACACCGTGTCGCCCGCGAACCGCCCAGGAAAATCCTGCAACAAATAGAAACTGCGGGCAAGAACGTGCTGCGGCGTCAGTGGCGCCAGCGGCGGCACCGCGAGGTTTTTCGCCAGCGCCGCCAGCGCCGCCTCGCCGCCGGCGTTGAAGCCCTCGCCGCTGCCGCCGTTGCGGGTGTCGATCAGGATGATGCCGCCATGCGCCATGAAGTCGTTCAGCGCGGTCACCGCGCCGCCAGACAGCGCCGGCCCACCCGGCACGATCGGCCAGTACAGCAACGGGTAGAACGACAGCTCGGCCTCCCCGGGCGTCACCGCCACCGGCTCGCCCAGGGCCGCGTTGGTGCGGCGGTTCACGTAGTCCGACAGGCCGAGCAGCCCGGCGCGCGACACCCCGTCCGCCTGCGCATCGCCGGTGGTCATATAGGCCAGCCGCGTTCCGAGCGCCGGATGCACTGATAAAGGGGATGGCACCAGGGTCTGTGCCCCCGCCGGAAACCACGGCATCGCCAACCCCACCAGAATCACCGCCGCCCGCGCCGCCGTCCGGCCACGCCACAGCCCGCGCAGCACCAGCGACACCAGCAGATCGACAGCCAACAGCGCCAATGCCGCCGCCAGCAGCCACGGCGCCAGCAGCCGTTCCGGCGCTGCCCCCGCCACCGGCTCCTCCCGCGCCCCGGCGATGCCCGGCGCAGCGGCGAGCAGCGGATGGCGGGTACCCAGGTTCAGGGTGCGCCGCCCATTCTCCGGCCCATACAACCCCGGCGGATGGCGGGCCGAGGCAGCGGTGGTGGCAAAATCGGCGGCCGCCAGCGCCGCGGCGGCGGCCTGCGGCGGGCCGGCCACGCCAAAGCCGTCCAGCGTCTCCACCGGCGCCAGCCGCGTGCCATCGGCCTCGGTGAGGCCCGAAATCCCGGCCGACAGCGCCACCAGCCGGCGCAGCATGTCCACGAACAACCCCGACAGCGCCAGGTCCGACCAGTCGGCATTGGCCGTGGTGTGAAACAGCACCACCCGGCCCAGCCCGCGCGTGGCGTGGGTCACCAACGGCGTGCCGTCGGCCAGCCGCGCCCAGGTCGCCTCCGACAGCCGGGCATCCGGCTGGGCCAGCACCTGGCGCGTCACCCGCACCTCGGCGGGCACCTTCAGCCCGGCAAACGGCGAGGTGGGCGGGAATGCATCCAGCCCGGCCGGCTGGCTCCAACTCAGCGCACCGCCCAATTGCCGGTCGCCCGACAGCAGCTTCACCGGCAACAGCCCATCCGGCTGCTCGGCCATGCGGGGCCCGGCAAAGCGCACCAGCAGCCCGCCCTTCTCCACCCAATTGGCCAGCAGCGCCGCCTCCGGCCCATCGGCCACCACGTGGTCGGCCAGCACCAGCACGGAAATCTCGCGCGCCAAAAGGGCCGCGAGGTCGCCCACCCGCGATTCCACATAGGGGTCCAGCGCCCGGCGCAGGTAATACAGCATCCCGGTCAGCGGAATTCCCGCCGCCACGGCATCGCCAGCCAGCAACCCCACCGGCCGCCGCCGCCATCGCTCGTCGAGCAGC
>Ga0105044_10009961_pt1 | contig 12994 bp, 12 predicted proteins | sample MAT01_FD_78092 | JGI IMG/M metagenome (GOLD analysis project Ga0105044, IMG submission 78092) | Freshwater microbial communities from Lake Fryxell liftoff mats and glacier meltwater in Antarctica - MAT-01 | ecosystem: Environmental > Aquatic > Freshwater > Ice > Liftoff microbial mat | place...
CCTGGGCGTCGCGCCGGATGACGACTCGGTCGGCTTCCGCGTTGGTGCAGGCACGATCCCTTCGGGCACGCTCGCCGGGCGGCCGGGTGTTCTCGTTGCGGAGGCGTGCGAGTACAACCGTTCGTTCCACAACTATCGCCCGACGATCGCGAGCATCTCAAGCGTTGAGGCCGATCACCTCGATGTGTATGGCACGCTCGATGCGGTGGTCGAGAGCTTCCGGCAGTTCGCGCTCCTGCTGCCGCCAGCGAGCGAAGGCGGCCGCCTGCTCATCGCCCACGACAACGCCCACCGTCGCGAGGTGACGGCGGGCCTCTCCTGCGACGTGCAGACGATCGGCTTCTCGCCCGAGGCCGACTGGGTCGTCGCGTACGACCCGCGCACGCGCGAGGTGCGGCTCTCTCACGATCGCCGCGAGGTCGCAATCTGGCGCAACAGCGTTCCGGGTGCGCACAACGCGTTCAACGCGTCGGTCGCGATGGTGCTCGCGTCGTGGCTCGGAGCAGAGGTGCCGCGTGTTGCGGCTTCGCTCGCGGCATTCACGGGCGTGGATCGGCGCTTGCAGCTTCTTGGTGAGCGCGTTGTCACGAGCGGCGCAACCGGCGAAGGTCGCGGCACGGTTCGCGTCTTCGATGACTACGGCCACCATCCTACTGAGGTTGATGTGACGCTCCGCGCCCTGCGCGAGGCCGAGCGTCCCGAGGAGCGTGGCGGCCGCCTGATCTGTGTCTTCCAGCCCCACCAGCACAGCCGCACCAAGCACCTGATGGAAGAGTTCGCCGCGAGCTTCTCCCAGGCGGACGTCGTGATCGTGCCGCACATCTACTTCGTCCGCGACAGCGAGGAAGATCGGCACCAGGTGACGGCGGGGGATCTTGTGGATCGCCTTCGGGAGAAGGGGGTTCGCGCGATGCACCTCTATCCCTTCGATGCGATCATCGAGCAGTTGGGCACGCTCTGCCGCGGCGGCGACGTGGTCGTTGTCATGGGCGCGGGCGACGTGTGGAAGATCGGAACAGGATACCTCGCCGCGCGGGCCTGAAGAGCGGGCTCGGAAGATTCGAACGCATGGCACACGCATCCACAATGCCCGAACTCGCACTCCAGCACGATGCGCCCCTCCCGACCTGGTTCCGGATAGGCGGGCGCGCCGAGCAATTCTGCGCCCCAAGCAACGCTCACGAGCTGCGACGCTGCATCGAGCTCGATCCCACGCTCCGAGTGATTGGCGACGGCGCGAACCTGCTTGTGGATGACGACGGCGTCCCGGGGCTGGTCGTCTCGCTCACGCAGCGCTTCACCGGCATCACGCCCGAGTCGGGCGAGTGGTCCAGCGGCCGCGTTCATGTCGAGGCGGGCGTCAATCTTCCTAAGCTCATCCACGAGGTCGGCCGGCACGGGCTCGCGGGCCTCGAAGGCCTTGGCGGCATTCCAGCCAGCATCGGCGGCGCCATCGTGATGAACGCGGGCGGTGCGTTCGGCGAGATCGGCAATGTCGTCGAGCGCGTGCATGCCCTTGGGCGTGATGGACGGAATGTCGTCATCGAGCGGCGCGATCTTGCGTTTGGGTATCGCCGCAGCGGGCTCGGCGGACTGATCATCACCGGTGTTGATCTCGCGCTCCAGGCAGGTGCAGATCCCGGGCACTTCGCGCCCGACTCAAAGAAGTCATGGCCTTCAAGAAGCGAAGCCAGCCGATGGCGGACAATTCCGCGGGCTGCTGCTTCAAAAATCCAACGCTCGCGGCGGACCTGACGACCCTCCATGGTGAAACGTTCGCCTCGGGCTCGCGCGTTGGTGCCGGGCTCCTGATCGACCGCGCGGGCCTCAAGGGCCTGCGCATCGGCGGTGCGAGCGTGAGTGATCGCCACGCCAACTTCATCGTGACCGATGCCGGCGCGGCCGCACGCGATGTCATCCGGCTCATGGAAGAGGTCGTGAAGCAAGTGCGCGATCGCTTCGGTGTTGAGTTGCACCGCGAGGTCGTCGTGTGGAGCAGGGACCAGTGACCCAGCACGCGAATAGCACAACTTCGCAAGCAGGCGCCCGCACACGCGTGCTCGTTCTCGGTGGCGGCCCCGACGCAGAGCGCGCGGTCAGTCTCGTAAGTTCAAAGTCAGTCGCGGAGGCGCTCCACTCGCTCGGCACGCTCGACGTGACGTACACGATCATCGACCGCCCGACGCAGGACGAGCTTGCCGCGATGCCCGGCGACGTCATCTTCCCGGTCCTGCACGGTCCGTGGGGCGAGGGCGGGCCAATGCAGGATCTGCTCGAGGCCGATGGCCGCCCCTATGTCGGCAGTCGCCCCGCCGCCGCGAGACTCGCGATGGACAAGCTCGGCACCAAGCTCCTCGCGGCAATCGCTGCCGTCCCGACCGCTCCTGCCGGCGCGCTCAACCTGGCCGACTCCGGCTGCCCGCTCAATCCGCCGCTGGTCATCAAGCCCGTGCACGAAGGGTCCAGCGTCGGGGTTCACATCGTGCGTGACCGGGATCAGCTCGCGAGTGCACTCTCAGCTGCCCGGGCCGATGTCTCAGTCCACCCGCTCCGCACCTACATGGTGGAGCAGCTCATCGAGGGCGCCGGAAGAGGCGGGCACGAGGTCACGGTCGGCGTGCTCGATGGCGCGGCCCTCGCGGTCGTTGAGATCAGGCCCGCGAGTGAGTTTTATGATTACCACGCCAAGTACCACAGCGACGACACCCGCTACATCCCCGATCCGCCGCTGAGTGCCTCGATCAAGCAGGCGCTGATGCGTGACGCCGAAACCATCGCGCGTGTCCTGGGCGTGCGGCACCTCTGCCGAGTTGACTTCATCATTGATCCGCAGGGCCGCCACTGGCTCCTCGAGGTCAACACGATGCCCGGCTTCACACCCCACTCGCTCCTGCCGATGGCCGCGGCCCATCGCGGGATCACCTTCGCGGACCTGGCGGGCCGCTTGGTAGAACTCGCCCGGTCGGGGCTGGCGGCGCAGATGCGCTAAACTTCCCCGCAAGGAGATCTCACGGATGGCCCGACAGCCCGAAACAGCCCGCACGGAAGGCGCGGCGAACGCACATGGAAACGTGCGTTCCGGCGCATCCGCGCAGCCATTCCGCTGGGGCATGTTCTTCGCGTATTTCACAAGCTTCTGCGTCGTGGCGATGGTCCTGGGTGTGGTGGTTGCATTCTTGCTGGGCGTCAGGCCGCTCGAAGCGCGCGCCGAGCAGATCGTCTCGACCGAGCCCCCAAGCATCATCATCCACTGGCCCGAAGTCGCTCGACCCGCCGCAACCGCAGCCCCCGATCCACTCGCCTCCATGAGCCCGGGCACACCACCTGTCGCGACATGGCTCCCGCTGAGCGACCAGCAGGGCCTGCTCGCACTCGCCAAGGCGGCATTCGATGGTGATGGTGGCGCACTCTCGCCCGATCCCATCGCGCGTGTCGCGACCGCGATGGCCCAGTCCGGCTGGTTCGTCGGCACGCCCACGATCCGGCGCGAGCGTGGCAACGTCGTGCGTATTGGCGGAACCTGGCGCATCCCGGCCGCCGTGGTGCGCAGCGAGGGCAAGGACCACCTCCTGTCCTGGGACGCGATGCCGATGCCCGCCTCATATGAGCCCGGCGAGGCTCGTCTCCCCGTGATCTTCGGCCCCGCGCTCGGCAGGCCACTAAAGGCCGGAGCGCCCGACCTCTCGACCGCGTGGCCGGGCGAAGACATCGCCGCGAGCCTCGAACTCTTGCAGCTCCTCTCCTCGCAGACATGGTTCTCGCAGGTCGCGGGCATCGACGCATCGCGATTCTCAAGCGAAGAGGTCCTCACCATCGTCTCGACATTCAACACACGCGTCGTCTGGGGCGGTCGCCCCTCGCGCCCGCGCATGGGCGAGGTCAGCACGCGCCAGAAGCTCGTGAACATCGCGCAGCTCCACCACGACAGCCAGCGCATCGACAGCGGCTACCCGGAGATCCAGATCTTCGGGCGTTGGCTCCTGCTCGACAATTCCGCTCGCGCCAAGGCCGCGGCGGAAGGCCAAGTCACCGGCACGCCAGAAGCGCCCGCCCAGCCGACGCAGCCAACACCGGTGGCGCCGCCGCCGGGCCAATCAGTTCCATCATCGCCGCCGCGCGGCCCAACGACGCTCGGTCCTGTCATTCCCGAAGTGGCGAGGATGGCCGGGTAATGAGCGAGTTTCCGATCCACGATGGTCAGCAAGATCCGAACCTCGCTTCGCCCGGTCCATCAGACTTCGCCAGCGACCTCGCCGCTGGCAGCTCGCTGCCCATCGTGGTACCACCCGAGATGATGGCCGCCGTGATGCAGCAGAATCCGGCCCCGACCGCTGAGCGGAAGCCCGAGCCAAGCCCCACCCCAGCGCCCGATCGCTGGGCGCACCGTCGTGCCGAGCCTCGCCCCTTTGCCGTCATCTGGCTTGGCTTCATCCTCGCCGCGAGCGTGGTGTCGATCGGCGCCGTCGGTGCGCTGGGCCTGATGGCCAGCGAGGTCTATCGGCCCGCCGCTCGCGTGATGATCTCGATCATCGGAGCGGGCGTGGCGATCGTGTGGCCGATGATCCGCCTGAGCCAGGAGCCGCCCGAGCGACCATTTCGCGCTTTCGGGGCGGACGCGGTGGTGGTCACCATTCCGATCCTCCTGATGATCGCGCCGCAATCTCTCCCATGGATGGCGGCGTGGCCGCTGGAGGTCTCGGGCGCGCTCGCCGCGGTCCTCGTCGGCTGGACCGTGCTGGTCGCTGGCGTTCTGGGGTGGTCGTTTCACACGATCTCACGATCACCGAAGGACTCGCACGTCCGAGCCGGCACGATGATCATGCTCGCCCTCCTCGCCATCGTGCCCCCCGCCGCCGCCGCCTTCCTTTTCGCCGCGTTCTCGACCGACGCCCGCATCGCTGGTAGCGATCCCGGCGCGCCCGCGCTGCTCATGGTCGCCTCGCCCCTCGCCGCGCCCTTCGAGCTCGCTCGTGAGCGCCTCTGGACCGGCTCGACCGCACTCATCGCTCCAGATCACTGGAAAGTCATCGCGTGCATCTGGGTTCTGGCCATCACAGTCTGGATCAGCGGCGCAATCGCGATCCGGCGCGGCCCGGCGAACTGATGGGGGAAGTGGCCAACGGGCCCGATCCAGCCTAGATTGTGCGTTCTCCCAAGTCATTGCGGCGGGCCCTCCCGCGGCAAGAGCCACGCGACGTGTTGAGCCCCGGAGGCAGCTCCCCTGGGCTGGTATTCACCGCAGATCGAGGTACGTCATGGAACTGATGACCAAAACCGAGAAGGAAGCCCTCGAGCATCGGCTCGCGTTCCTGATCGCAAACCGGGGCAAGGTCTCAATCCGCATTGCCGAAGCACGCGAGCACGGCGACCTGCGCGAGAATGGCGACTACCACGCCGCGCGTGAGCAGCAGGGCATGGAAGAATCCGAGATCCGCCGCCTCACAGAGCGTTTGTCGCAAGTCAGCGTCGTTGATGAGAACATGGCCAAGGCCGTCGAGGGCCTGGTCTTTGTCGGGTCGATGGTGCGGCTCCGCGAGGATCCTTCCGGCGACGAGGATCTCTACAAACTCGTGGGAGAGGCCTCAACACCCCCGCCGATGGACTACATCGAAGTCACGGTGACCAGCCCGATGGGCGAGGCAATGCTCAAGGCCCGCGTCGGGGACTCAGTTTCCGTCCGCGCGCCGCGCGGGGTCAAGCGGTTCATCATCGTCGAGATCATCTGACATTCAGGCGCGTCACCGACCAACAGGCGCGGCGCCCCCGTCGGGTACCGGCAGGCCTCGACAATCGCCACTACACTGGACCTCAATGATGGTTCCAGCGCCGCTTGCGGCACCATCCCGAGTCTGCGTCGTCGGGTCACTCAACATGGACCTGGTTATTCGCACACCCCGACTCGCCCGCGAGGGTGAGACGGTCCTCGGCGGCGCGTATCGCACCTTCGCCGGCGGCAAGGGCGCGAACCAGGCCGTCGCCGCCTCGCGGCTGGGCGCGATGGTGACGCTCATCGGCTGCATCGGCGATGATCCGCACGGCGTCAAACTCCTTGAGACCCTCCGTGCCGAAGCTGGCAAGGCCGACACGTTCAACCTCTTCCACGTCATCGTCCGCGCTGGCGAGAGCACGGGCCTGGCGCTCATCACCGTCGCCGATGGCGGCGAGAATGCCATTGTTGTCTCGCCCGGCGCCAACGCGACACTGACGCCCGCTGACATCGAGGCCGCAGCGGATTCCATCCGCGCGTGCGATGTGCTGCTCATGCAGCTCGAGGTCCCGACGCCCGCGCTGCAGGCCGCGGCCCAGATTGCGCACGATGCCGGCAAGAGCATCGTCCTCAACGCCGCGCCCGCTCGGGCGCTGCCGCCGGACCTGCTGAGGCGAGTGGACGTGCTGGTCGCGAACCGTTCCGAAGCGTCGCGGCTGCTGCAGCTCGAAGCGAGCGTGGATCCCGCGCGCCTCGCGATGAGCCTTCTTGCGATGGGGCCGCCGACGGTTGTTGTGACGCTCGGTGCGCAGGGCGCGATCCTCAACTCGCGCGGGCGGATGCGGCGCGTGCCCACGCCTCACGTCACGGCGGTTGACACGACCGGCGCGGGCGATGCCTTCTGTGGCGCACTCGCCTCGATGTGGCCGACGGTTGCGCGTGCCACGAAGGGCAACGACGAACTCCGAGCCGTCGAGCACGCGGTCGCATTCGCTTCCGCGGCTGGAGCTCTCGCAACGACCAGGGCTGGCGCGATCCAGTCGCTTCCGAAGCTGGCAGAAGTCCAGGCGATGGCTCGAACGCTCGTCGTTCAGCTGTAGGTAGTGCCGCAAGCGATCAACCGCGCGATTCGAGCGCGGCGTTTGAAGCCGCGCGAAGCGCCGCACGCACACGATCCAGAAACTGATCTGCCACCACTGGCGTTGACCAGAGTGAGTGGTGCCCGGCGCCGCGGACTTCGATGAGTTCGGCACGCGTGCTCGACACTGCGATCGCGCGTGCATCGTCGATCGGGCAGATGTCATCCGCATCGCCGTGGATCACCAGCAGCTGCGCACGCAGCTGAGACGCAAACGCAGCCCGATCAAAGCCTCGCCACGACGGCCCGACGCCAAAGTCGAGTCCCAGCAGCCAGAACGCGACTCGTGTCGAAATCCCGCGCGGCAGTCCCATTCCGCGAAGCACGTTTCGCGCGGGCGTGATCGCGAGGCGGTACGGTGCTTCGGCGATGACGCACATCGCACGGACGGGATCGCGTGCCGCCGCGGCGATGCTCACGCCCGCACCAAGCGACCACCCCAAGAGCGCCACACACTCCGGCGTATCGCCCTTGACGTGCGCGATGAGCGCGATCAGATCATCGACCTCGCGCGTTCCGAGGCGCGACGTGCCCGGCGCATCGCCGTGACCGCGCAGGTCCCACATCACCACGCGCGAGACACTCGCGAAGAGCGGCTGAGCCCGCGTGAGCGCGCCGATGCGCGAGTCGCCCCAGCCGTGCGTCATGATCAGCACGGGACCGGCCGGGTCGTCGCCGCGCATGTCCCAGACCGGCAGATCAAGGCCATCGATCGTGCGGAGTGGCCATGATGTAAACGTGCGTCGCTCGCCGCCGGGGCCCGCGGGAAGTTCGCCCGGATCGCCGGGGCGGCCGCGTGCGAGGGCGCTCGCGTACGTTCGGCGCGGCGGGTGCGTAAGCCGCCAGATCGTCCACGCGACGGACCACAGAAACGCGAGCAAGAGTCCGACGAGAAGGAGCTGGGCCAGGCCGAGGATCGCGTTCATGATTGGAGTCGTGCTACAGGCCCAGAAGTTTGCGAAGATCGTTGAACGTGACGACGAGGAAGACCGAGCCAATCAGCAGCAGCCCCGCGATGGTCGCGAAGTTCTGGACCGATACAGGCACGGGCCGCCCGGTGATTTGCTCGAAGACCAGGAAGAGGAACTGCCCGCCATCGACGATCGGCAGCGGCAGGAAGTTAATCACGGCGAGGTTGACGCTGATCATCGCGAGGAAGAAGAGCAGCCACACAAAGCCCTTGCCCGCGACGAGCGTGCCCAGATGCGCGATGCCGACGGGGCCCTTGAGGTGCTCGACCTTGACGGTGCCTTGGAAGAGCCGCGCGAACGTGACGTAGGTTGAGAGCATCACACGCCGTGTCTCGTCGGCGCCCATCGAGATCGCCTCGCCGGGGCCACTCGCCTTGAGCAGGATACGCTGCGGCTCGAAGAGCGCCACCACGCGCGGCGGTCCCCAGCCCAAAGCCGCCACCGCGCGGAGGTCATCGCGAGAGAGAGACCACGTCACACGCTCCACAGAGCGGTCGGCGCTGAGCATTCCACCCACGGGGCGCAGGATCGTGAGAACGACGTTGACCGTTGATGCAGACTTGGAGTCCGTGCTGACCTGCGACGGCGCGTCGTCGGCGATCCGCGCCAGCGCAGTGCGCACCTCTACAAGATTGTTCACGCGCGTCCCGCCCACGTGCGTGATCTCGCTGCCGGGCGATAGATCAAGCTTCGCCGCGGCGGGCGTGATCGCGCGGTCCACGCGCCCTTCGGCGGCGTCCCGCGCGCTCGCGAACATGGAAGTGCTTGGCCGCGCAACAAGCGCACGCTCAAGCACGCCCTCGGCCTCAAAGCCAACGGTTCCCGCGGCACTCACCGCAACGGTCGGGAGCTCAACCTCGCGTTCCGGCTGGGCCAGGTCTTCCAGTGTGCCTTGGCCGCTGCCGCGACGCAGGACCGTCATCGAGACGGTTTCTCCCGACCTGGCACGAATGGCCGCGATGCCCTGGCTGAAGCTTGGGTACTCAACGCCATCGATGCGGACGAAGATGTCACCCGACCGGAGGCCCTGGTCCAGCGCGGGCGGATTCGCGCGAGCCACTCGCATCACGGGCATGAGTCCAAGGAGGTGCTCGATCGGTCTCGCGATGGCGAGCTTGCCGGTGCCGGGGACGAAGGCGGTCTGGAGCTCGGCCTCGGGGCGCAGCGTGACGGACACAGACTTCTCGCTGCCAGCAGGATCGGCGATCGAGAACGTGGCGGCGAATGGAACGCCGCCGGAACGTCGCGATTGATCCACCAGCATCGCGAATGAATCGTCGGATTCACCGATGCTCACCGGTCCCGCGGCACCGGAAAGTTCCGTCATTCGCATGCCCGGAAGCAGCCCCGGTCCGACGATCCGCTCGAGCAGCGGCTGGATCTCGGCATTCTCCGCCGCGGTTCGCCCGCTGATGAGCGTGGTGGTGAGCGCGGGGGCGATGCCGAAGTCGAGCAAGTTCGTGAGTGGATTGGTCTGGGGTGTGAGCGAGGCGTGGAGTGGTCCATCAACTCCCGAGCGCTTGATCTCAAGCTTCACGGCGCGCCCCGGCGCGGCCATCGCGGAAGCGAGCATGAGATCGCTGAAGGAGTTGGGCTCGCGACCGTCGATTGCCGTCACGCGGTCGCCGGGCACGAGGCCGGGCGACTCGAGCGTTCGTCCGGCGGCATCGACCACGATGGCCTTCGACGCCGCGGAGTTGGGGGCGATGTCGCCGATGATCGCGGGCTCGACGCGCATCCCGATCATGAATACGGCGACAAAGAGGACCGCCGCGAGGATCATGTTCATCACCACGCCGGCGGAGATCACGATCATTCGCTTCCATGGGACGCACTGCTGGTAGCTGTCGTGGGCGTCGCTGGTCGCGTCGGGATTCAGGTCTTCCTGCCCGAGCATCTTGACGTATCCGCCCAGGGGGAGGAGGTTCAGGCGGTACTCGGTCGGGCTGATGGAGTTGTGCAGGCTCGCGAGCCAGTCGGTCTGCGCGTTTGGAGTGCGGGCCGCGAGGGCCATGATCGCCGTGTGACGACGGCGATACTCCCCTTCGCTGCTCTGGCGTGTGATGCCGACTCCCTTGCGATAGGTCAGCAGCGAGGGGCCAAAGCCCAGCGCGAAGGCGAGCACGCGGATCCCGGCCCAGCGAGCCGCGATGAAGTGCCCGAGCTCATGGATGAAGATGATGAGGCCGAACCCGACGACGACGAGGGCAAAGTCCCAGACGGAGAGGAGCGTGGCGAGCAGTTGTTCCATGTGTCCTCAAGGATAGTGGCGCAGATTGGATCGTGAGCGTTCGAACACGTGCCCATCGGAACGAAGGCGGGCCCGGACGGAGAGTCCGGGCCCGAGAAGGATGTGAGTCCGGGAGCGGCAGCCCCCGTTTCCGAGGCGGTTGCTCGGAGTGATCGCGGCGACCATTGTTGGCCGCGTTGAACGTGAGCATTGATCAATACTTGACGCCGCAGCCGTAGGGCTCGGTCTTGGCGGTGGTCACGTTGCTCTTGGCGAGGATCTCGTCCAGGGCCTTGGCGACATAGTTGGTCTTGCCGACGCCGTTGCCCTTGTCGTCGTCGATGGCGCCGTGGTAGGCGATCTTGCCATCGGGCGTGACGATGAACATTTCGGGGGTGCGCTTGGCGTCGTAGGACTTTCCGACAACGCCGCTCTCATCGAGGAGCATCGGATATGCGATCTTCCAGTCCTTGACAGACTTTTCGTTGCGAGCCTTGCCCGCGCCCTGATTGCCGGGAGCGCCGCTGTTGATGCCGACGAGGACGACATTCTTGGACGAGTACTTGGCGTTCAGGTCGTTGAACGTGTTGGCACCCTTCTCATAGTGCTTGGCGACGAAGGGGCAGTCGGGGTTGAACCACTGGATCACGACGATCTTGCCCTGCTTGGTCAGTGCAGAGAGGGTGACGTCCTTGCCGTCGAGGCCCTTGAGCGTGAAGTCGGGGGCGTTGTCGCCGGCTGTTGGCGCCTTGACGGCGGCCTTGTCTGCCTTGTCACCCTTGCTCTTGACCGCGGGGTCATAAGCGGGCGTGGTGGGCTTTGCCGCGGGCGGGGTCGCGGGCGTGGTTTGCTGGGCCATCGCCGTACCGGCCATCACGATCGCGGCGGTACCGACAAGCATCTTGATCCACATCGTTTTCATTCTGCTGCTCCTTGTGCGCTGAACTTGGCGGGAGGGTGCGGGGTCACACGACACCACGCCCATCTGCCACTGTGTTCGGAAACCGCGGCTGCGTGAGGCGTTGGCCTCGCGGGCGGCTACTTGCTTGGTGCGTTGCCGCCGGGCATCGGAAGATCGACTGAGATGTACCTGATGAGGCTTTGAAGAACAGCAGTTGAAGGTGCCGCGGGCTCACTTCCCTGCGCGCCGGGCGTGCTGCTAGGAGCCTTGCCGGGCATCTGCCCGGGCTTCTGGCCTGGCATCTTGATCATGACAACACCCTGCACGCGGCGAGGCTTGCCTTCTGAGTCCGCGACTTCACCAAGCGCGACTTTGAGCCGCGGCGCGTCGGCCGCGCCGTCCCTCAGGAGTGAGGGCGTCTCGACCGACTTGGCCAAGGGATAGAACTCGATCCGCTCGGCACCCGGCGCCTCAATCAACAAGTGCGAACCAATGACCTTGGCCGAAACCAAAGCACCAGCTTGCTCAATGGGCACGGGAATCCGGGAGCGGGTCGCCGCGAACGTGCCAGTGTCGCCAGAGGCAGCCGGAGCAGAACCCGGAGCGGCGATTGGGAGCGTCAAAGACACACCATCACCCTCGAAGACGCACGCCGATTTGCAGACCAGCCATGTGAGGTCGGCGGCGATGGTCACCGTATCACCCGCGCGCGCGGACTCGGGGACACGGATTGGGACGAGGATCGCAACAGACTCCTCGTAGACGTGGTCCAGAATGTCGCCGGGCGAGATGTGCCGTTTGGGCGCGGGCCACTGGAGCGGACCGGCCAGTTCGAACCCCGGCGGGAGCGTCCATTCGGCCTTGAACGGGAAGCCCGTATCGCTGCGGCCATTCCAATAGGTGTGCCAGTGGGGAGCAATCGTAAAGTGCACCGCAATGAACGCGACCGAACCGGGCACCAGCGACGAGGTCTCCGAGAGGAGCACCGCGGTGGCAAAGGGCCCCCTGTCGCCTTGGTCAGGGTCGGGAGGGGTGGGCAGGGCGGTGGGAGAGGGTGCCAATGTGGCTGTGAGCGATGGCGGGGTCGGTTGACTTGCCAATGGCAACTCTAGTTGAGCGAGAGAGGTACCGGCAGCCACTGCGATGCCGGTCAAGCAGCAGGTCGAGAAAAAGTGTGCCGTGCGGATGGGTGATCTCACTCGGCGATTCCACGTCGTTCCCAGTGGCCGCCCGGAAAGCCGTGCTTGGCTGGGAAGTACTCAGTTCGATGGCTAGCATTAACCCATGATGCTACGCATGGGCGGATCCGTCGTTGGTGGTTCGAAAAAGATTCTCGGACGTAGGGTGGGAGGTCTCGTCCTCACTCTTACGCTGCTCGCTGGGGTAGGGTGCGATACAAACATCACCGATCGAGATATTGAGTTCATCAGCGTCGGGGAGGCCATGGTGCTCGGGCGCGAGAGCCCGGACGCAACCATCTTCCTCGACCCGCGGCCAGGCGACTCGTTCCAGCAGGGGCACATTCCGGGCGCAAGGAATCTGCGTCTGCCGGAGGTGCCGCCGAATTCCGCGAAGGAGCGAGGCCTGGACGAGGCCGACATGCTGATCGTCTATGGCGACAATCCGGGTACGCCCGCGGCGCGAGGGCTCGCGAAGCGTCTGCTCGCGAACGGCTACTCCGTCGTGAGGCTGCTGGAGGGCGGCTTTGATGAGTGGAAGGCGCAGGGCGGCGAGGTCAAGCGTCAGGCTGGCGAGTGAGCAGTGGTGAGGATGGCGAGGCCGCGATGAGCGGCGGACCGACGCACTGAGCAAAGCAGAAACAAAACACGGAAAGAAAACGGGCCCAGGGAGTAGATCCCTGGGCCCGTGTTGCGTTTTGGGAAGCGCGGCGTTGGTTTCTCGCTGCGTTGTGGGTCTGCCGGGTTAGATGGACTGGATCGGGTTAGTCAGGCCGACGGGGACTCCGTTGGTGGCCCAGCCGCCACCCTGGAAGAGGTCGTAGTGGGTCATGGACATGAGGAACGGCACGGCCGATGATGCATCGACC
>Ga0105044_10009967_pt1 | contig 12990 bp, 8 predicted proteins | sample MAT01_FD_78092 | JGI IMG/M metagenome (GOLD analysis project Ga0105044, IMG submission 78092) | Freshwater microbial communities from Lake Fryxell liftoff mats and glacier meltwater in Antarctica - MAT-01 | ecosystem: Environmental > Aquatic > Freshwater > Ice > Liftoff microbial mat | place...
ATGCCGCTGACGATTACGCGAACCGGAACGACGGGACCGATCAAATTGAAACTGCTGAACGCACCACCCGGTGTCAAGATCACCCCCGACGAGATCGGCGACAAGGACAACACGATCCTTTGCAAACTCGAAGCCGACGCGGGGACACCGATCGGAGTGTCATCGATTCAGATCCTGGCAGAAACGTCGAGCGGTCCGGTGCTGGTGCGGACACAACCGCTCATCGATAAGCAGTTGATCAACGTCGATCTGATCCTGCACGCGCTGCGCGAAGATCAACGCCGACTTCCGCCATCGCTGAGCGATCGGTTCGCACTGCAAATCGTCCCCGCGTCGCCGTTTACGATGGAACTGCCGGAATCGCTCGTCACGCTCGCTCGATATCAACGTGTGGAGTTTCCGATCGTCACGACACGCGTTTCCGGCTTCGATACGCCGATCACGTTTGTCGCGAAGGGCGGCCAACTCGCGGACAAATCCGAGGGACGGACGCGAGTCTACGCCGAGTTCCCCGATGCGACTCCCGCGAAAACCTCGATACGCGCGGGCATCCAGTCCAAAATTCTGACGAACCTCGCAAAGACTCGCATCGAAGTGACCGGCACCGGGATTCATCAGGGACGAAAAATTCAGCTCACACGCGCATTTGAACTGAACATCACGACCGCATTCACACTGTCGTCTGAATCACCGAAGGTTGCACTCCTCCCTGGCGAATCGACGAAGGCAAAATTGATGCTCACTCGTCTTCCGACATTTGAGGGCGAGGTAATGTTGCGATTGTCGCCGATGCAGAATGTCGAGTTCCCCGAAACACTTCTCATCCCGAAAGGTCAATCGTCGGTCGAACTGCCGATCGTTGTGTCCTCAACGGCGACACCACGGAATCAACGGCTGACGATCCACGCGACCGGCACCGTCGAGGGCTACGAAGAGGAATTGCGGGTCGAACCGATCGAGATCGAGGTGAAGAAGGTCGAACCGGTGAAGAAAAAGTAATCGAAAATCGTGAACCGTTGGTGGAACACGAGTTCCGGTTCCGCCGACGGGGTAATTTGTTCGGATTGTCCGACCTGAGGTTGTCAAACGTGCTAGTCTTCCCAGAATGAAACCTGTTGGATCTCCACGGAAACCAACCTACACTCCCTCCATCAGCGCAAGTTTCGCCAGTTTCGGCATCTTACCTTTGTTCCCGGTTATGCGTCAGCACCGAACGAAAGGAGTCCTCAGTCTGGCGTTCGTCATTCGCCCCCCGTTCGCATGGTTTCGCGAGCGGCCCACTTGTTCGCGATCTCGAGGATACTCGACAATGACACGACTCCCCCAATGGCTTTCTCGTTTTTCCCTGAACCCATTCCGTCAATCTTCCATCCCGGATAACGATACAGCCCTACGCGCTACCCGACGACCGATCATCACCCACGATTCGGATGAGGCCCCCAGTCTGGAAGGCACCGCACTCGTCAAATCGTTTGGCGAAGGCGAAACACGCTCCGTCGCGGTTCGCTCCGTATCGCTCCAACTCTATTCAGGCCATCTGAATCTCCTGATGGGACCGAGCGGGTCCGGTAAATCGACGCTCCTCGCCCTGATCTCCGGTCTGATGCGACCCGACGAGGGAACCGTGACCGCACTCGGTCGCGATCTCTGGAAGATGAGCGAACAGGAGATGGAAGAATTCCGTCTCGAACACTGTAGTTACATCTTTCAGGGTTACAACCTGTTCCCGGCACTGACCGCCCGACAGCAACTCGAAGTGGTGTTGCGATGGGGCGAAGGTATCAGTCTGAGCGCAGCCCGTGAACGCGCCGACGCGGTCCTCGCGCAACTCGGCATGTCGAAGAAATCGCACCTGCGACCCGCTCAGTTATCGGGCGGCGAGAAACAGCGCGTCGCGATCGGTCGCGCACTGGTGAAGCAACCTGCGTTCATCTTCGCCGACGAACCGACCAGCGCACTCGATTGGGAGAATGGTCAACAGGTCGTCGAAATGTTATCGAGGGCGGCTCGCGAGCACGGAACGACCGTTCTGGTCGTCACGCACGACGAGCGATTGTTGCCGTTCGCGGACCGAATTTTCCATCTCAACGATGGACGACTGGTGGAAGACGCCGAAACCGGATATCGTGAAAAGGGCGACCCGATCGCACCCGGTCCGCGTCTGTCGCTCTACGAGCCGATCGGCGTGGGGTGAAATGACGATCCATCTCCAGGCGAGCGTCGAGGCGTAAGCCCGACGTGGGAGCAGAAAAGCACGTCGGGCTTACGCCTCGACGCTCGCCTGGAGATCTGATCCATCCGCGCACTCAAAAGATAATCCACTATGCTTTCGCCCGGACAGGAAATCGCCGGTTACACGCTCGGAACCGCCCTCGCTGCCAATCGTGCGGGGCGATTCGTTTTCACCGCCACTTCGACGAAAACGAACGATCACGTCGTGATCAAATTCGGAATGCTCCCCGATCCACCCGCCGTCGGCGAACTATCACGAGAATTTTCACTCCTCCGGCAATTTCAAAAACTCCCCGTCGTCCAGCCCCTGAGCTATGGCGTACTCGTCCCGGAACGCCTCGAATATCTCGCACTTTCTGCCGTCGGTCCGTCGCTCGCCGCGATGCTGGACGCGCAACCCAATCGACGAATGCCGATCGAGATCGCACTGCTGATCGCTCACGGTATCGCCGTCGCGCTGGACGCACTCCACGACAACGGATGGGTGCATGCCGACATCAAACCGGGTAATCTGCTGCTCCCCGCGAACGGTGGGATCATCCTGGCCGATCTCGAACTGGCGAAGCGAATCGACGATCTGACGACGATGAAGGATGTCGGCGGAACGTTGCCGTTCCTCGCACCGGAAATCTGGGAGCGGGGCGGTGGTGGTATCAGTCCCGCGTCGGACGTGTGGGCATTGGGCGTCGTGCTGTACATCTGCCTGACCGGACGCTATCCGTTCCGCAGCGAAAGCCCGGAACAGACGATGCTCGCCGTTCGCGCCGGGAAATTGCCGCCCCTCGAACCGAACACCCCGCCCGTCGTCGAAGCACTGATCCATCGATTGTTGAGTGTCGATGTGGCCTCGCGACCGTCGAACGGAACGCGGGCGGTCGAAGCGATCAGCGCGACGATGCGGCAACTTCGCGTCGGCGACATCGGCGATCTGACGCTCGTACTTGCGACGATGATCCGTTCGTGTCCGATCTACAGCGATCTGTGCGGACCGCCGACGTTGATGAACCTCGCGCCGGGTTCGCCACCCACCGATTTTGGGAAGATCGCGTACATGCGGCCGGAGCGCGACGCCGACGAATATGAGGAAATGCATTCGAGCGTGTCGATGATCCTGCCACGTCCCGCTCCGATGCAGGAACCGAGTACCGCCGTCGCATCGACGGTCGCGGAACCGATGCTGCGACGCGCTGCGGCTCGCTGGTATTCACGCATGAATCCGAACCTTCATTTCGCGGTGTCGATCGTGATCAGCGGACGCGAGAGTCGCATCGTCGCGGCTCGCGGAATGGAAGTGACCATCGGTAAAGCGGAGTTTCAGATCGATCCCGACGAACCGATCGTCGAAATCGAACCGTGCTTCCCCGGTTGCCTTATTTCGCCCGAACGACTCCGTATCGACGTTTCACCGGTCACGCAAACCGTTCGATTCTGGGTCACTCCGCTCACCGAAGGCGATCTCGACGAAGCGTGCGTTCGCATTTTCTATCGCGGTCGTCTTGTCGAAGAATTGCCGACCCCGACGAAGGTGGTGAAACGAACGTGGGGGTACGTCTGCATCGCGGCGGGCCTCGGCTGGCCGATCTTCCAATGGGTCGCGCAACGACTCGGCTGGTCGCCGATGGACGAAATCAATGAAGGCTTTCCGGTCGTCGGGCGATTGTTCGAGTCGATCGGCGTGACGGCAGGTTCGCTGCTCATCGGCGGTGTGCTGCTCGCGATCGGCGGACTGATCTACCGTCTGACCCGACCGATCGAAGCGAACCAGAGCGAAGTTCCGCTGCTGGCGTGAAGGTCCACAGAGTCGCCTTTCGCTCCGCGAAAGTGCGTTCTTCCGAGCCCCGAAACGCACTTTCGCGGAGCGAAAGGCGACTCTCCCGATCAACCGCGTCACTCATCCGTTTCCTTCAACGAACGCATCGCCCGTTTGCAGATTCGTTCCGTCGCGGTGTTCTGCGATTGTTTGCGCCAGCGTTCGCACAACTTACGCACCCACTCCGGTTTCGATTTCGACGCATCGTTCAACCAGTTCGACACCGAATCCTGAACATACTTCGTCGGATCGGCTCGCAGAGGTTGCAGCAACGGCAATCCCAGTTCCGGCTTCGTCTTCAGTTCGGCGATGTGAGCGCACCACACGCCGCGCGGTCGGACACTCTCCACGGCGAACCGTCGAATGTTCGTCGATGCGTCGAGTGTCCACGGTTCGAGGAGCGTGATCGCTTCGGCGAGGTTCGTCGCGAGGTGGGGTCGGATCGCCATCCACGCCCACTCGCGCACGCCGAAATGTGGATCGTCGGCGAGCGGGCGAATGCGGTTCAATCGTTCGGTGAGCGGGACATCCGGCGCGAGGCACAGCATGTACGCCGCCCATCCCCGCACCGTGTCCGACGAATGCGCGACCAGCGAATCGTATGCGACGATACCGATATGATCGTGAATGAGTTGTCCGCCGAGGACCATTTTCGCGACGACGCCGAGTTTCGCATCGACGAGACTGGCGCGATGGTGAGGAGTGATGTCGGGAACGGCGTTTTTCATGAGTTCGGCGAGGTCCATGACGAGCATTTCCGGCAGACTCGCGGTTTCGAGCGTACCTGCGTGCAAATGTGCGAGAATGTCTGCCGTGACATCGCTCCGACGACGTGCTCCCTTGCGTGCGGCCATCAGTGATCATGCCTCCATCGGGGATGGTCTTCGTCACCACGCTCACGATAATATCACTGCGATCAAATGTCCACTATCCGAGATTGTCGGTTGTCCATCGAACCTGGTAACCACCTCCGGCCTCAATCCATAAATCAGCGACGTGGATTTTGCGTTCTGCCGAGGCTTCCGATGAATCTGCTCACGATCGTTCGAGAATCGTTCCGAGATGTCCTCACGGCGATCGCGCCCGATGCGTCGAAGGTGCCCGATTATCTCGCGATGATCAAACCGACCGCCGACGCGAAGAACGGCGATTACCAGGCCAATTTCGCGATGGCGATGTCGAAGGCACTCGGCAAAAAGCCGCCCGAACTCGCGAAGGAAATCATCGCGAAACTACCGCCGTCCGACCTGTTCGAGACACCGGACACCGCCGGTCCGGGTTTCATCAACATTCGATTGAAATCGTCCGCACTCGCGAATTATCTGCAACAGATCGCGAACAGTCCGACACTGGGCATCGAACCGGTCGCGAATCCGAAAACGTTCGTGATCGACTATTCGGGTCCGAACGTCGCGAAGCCGCTGCACGTCGGCCATTTGCGAAGCACGATCATCGGCGAGAGCCTGTGCCGATTGCTGCGATTCCTCGGCCACAAAGTCATTGGCGACAATCACCTCGGCGACTGGGGCACGCAGTTCGGCATTCTGTTGTACGGCTTCAAAAATCACCTCGACGAAGCTGCTTTCAAAGCCGATCCGGTGCGGGAACTGGCTCGACTCTACGTCCACATTCGGAAGCTCTCGAAAACGATGAACGAGGACGGCGAAGGCGACGATTCGATTGCGATTGCATGTCGGGAAGAGACGGCGAAACTCCACGCGGGCGACCCGGAGAATCGACGACTCTGGGAAAGGTTCATGCCGTACTGCCTCGCGGAAATCGACGCGATTTATAAGCGACTCGACATCCACTTCGACACACAGCACGGCGAGAGCTTCTACCAGCCGATGCTCGCGAACGTCGTCGATGACATGATCAAAAAAGGGATCGCGCATGAGAGCGAAGGCGCGCTCGTTATCCCGAATCCGAAGGGGAACGTTCCGCGAACCAAAGAAGAAAAAGACAAGGAAGAACCGCCCGCACTCATCCGAAAGCGGGACGGCGCGTTCACCTACACGACGACCGATCTGGCGACGATCCAATATCGGATGAAAGAGTATTCGCCGACCGTAATGCTTTATGTCGTCGATTTTCGACAGGAATTCCATTTCCGAACATTGTTCGCACAGGCGAAGCGATGGGGATTCGCGAATACGGAGTTTCACCATCTCAAGTTCGGTTCGGTCCTGGGCAAAGACGGCAAACCGTTGCGAACTCGGGACGGCGATGTCGTCGAACTGGATGTTCTGCTGGACGACGCCGTAAAGATGGGCGCACAGAAGTACGAAACAATTCGACAGGAGCGAATTGACCTCGGAGTCAAGGTGCCGGATCTGTCGCAGGAACAACGACAGGAGATCGCCGAAGTCGTCGGCATCGGAGCGGTGAAGTACGCAGATCTTTGCCAGAATCGAGAGTCGAACTATGCATTCGATTACGACAAAATGCTCGCGACCGATGGGAATACTTCGACCTACATGCAATACGCCTACGTCCGATGTCGGGGCATTTTCCGGGAAGGTGACTTCGACTCGGAAACACTCCGAACCAATGCGCCGTCGCTCCTTCTCGACTCACCGTATGAACGGGCACTCGCGTTGCAACTCCTGCGATTCGAGGAAGCACTCGAACGGGCCGCAGAGGACTACGCTCCGCACTGGCTGACGGGCTACCTGTGGGATCTGGCGAAGTCGTACAGCGGGTTCTTCGTGAATTGTCCGGTTTTGAAAGCACCGACGCCGGAACTGAAGAACTCGCGATTGCTCCTGTGCGATCTCACCGCACGAACGATTCAACAGACGCTCACGCTGTTGGGGATTCGCACGGTCGAGATGATGTGATATTCCCTCGTACGATTGTTTACGTTTTGCGATGTCTGCTTGACACTCCCTGAACGCATGGTACACGTTCTTCGGGGGATTACTTCGCCCGAAGTGGGGGATGTCGGCGATGTCACGATTCATTCCGCGATACGAAACGCTGGAGACAAAGGACGTACCCAGCGCGGTCGGCCTGTTCGCAGTCGGCACCGGCGAAGGGGCACTTCCGCGCGTTGCGGTGTTCAATTCGACGACCGGCGCAAGGCTTCAGGATTTCGTCCCGTTCGAGGCGACGTTCACCGGCGGCGTGACGACCGCTCTCGGCGACGTAAACTCTGACGGCATACCGGATTTGATCGTCGGAGCCGGTCCCGGCGGAGGTCCGCGGGTCCGCATCTTCAACGGTGCGTCGATCGTCAATCAGACGGTCGCGTTCGACCCGAACAATGTGAACAACCTCCTCGCCGATTTCTTCGCTTTCGAGAGCACGCAGCGAGGCGGTGTATTCGTCAGTTCCGGCACATTCGCGGGACTGGTCAATGATGATGTCGTCGTCGGAGCCGGTCCCGGTGGCGGACCGCGAGTGCGAATTCTCGACGGAACTCGCATCACAACGATGGGACGATCGTTCACAAGTCAGGTGCAACTGGATGTGGTTGCAGACTTTTTCGCGTTTGAATCGACTTTTCGGAATGGGGTGTCGGTAGCGGCTACGCAGGGGGTGATCGGCTTCTCGAATCTGATCGTCGCACCGGGTTTCGGCGGCGGACCGCGAGTGCGCGAACTCAGCGGTTTGGCGATCTCCACGCAAACGACCGCGTTCACCAGCCAGGGAACGACCGACACCCTGAACGATTTCTTCGCGTTCGATCAGTCGCTCCGATCGGGCGTGTTCGTCGCGGCGGCGGACATCAACAACGATGGTACGTTCGAGATCGTCGCATCGACCGGGAAGGGGACACCGACCGTCGTGCGTGTGTTCAACGGTGCGAATCTGCTGTCGAAGGGCAAGAATTTCACCGGTTTTCAGGCGGGCGATGTGCTCGACGAATTCGCGCCGAACGGCGGAAATTACACGAACGGTGCGACGGTCGGCTCGTCGTTCCTGAACGGGCCGAACGATCTGGTCCTCGTCGGTATCGGTGACGCGAATCTCGTCAATCAGACGACGGTGTTCCAGTATTCGACCGGAAGTGGTTTCAATCAGCGTCAGGCATTGTTCGCGGTGACCGTCGATCCGTCGTTCCGCGGCCGTCCGAACTCGAGTAATTGAGCCATCCACCGCAATCGTGCGTTTACTTTTCGCGGTTCGGATCTCGCGAAAAGTAAACGTGCGATTGTTTCACCGTCGCTTCGCGCGCCACGGTCGCGCGCCGGGCGGTTGATACTCCCACACCTGCTTGCCGTTCGAGTCGAGTTCGACGACTTTCATCGTATTCATACTCGCGACGAGCGTATTCCCGTTCGGCAATCGCTGTACCGATGTCGGCGTGTTCACCTGCGCCGACCACTTCGATTGCCCCGTCTCCAGATCGTACTCCGCGACGCCGTTCCATTGCGTGACGAGCACCCGATTATTCGGCAACGCTTCCAGCCCGGAGCAGTAGTTCACGCGACCGACGCTGAACGTCTTGATCTGTTCGCCCTTCTTGTTGATGCGAACGAGTTGGCCGTTGTTCGTGACGAACAGCATGTCGCCACCACGCATCTTCTGAGCGGCGACGATGTCGTGCTGTGGTCGAGCGTAGGTGAAGATCTGCTTTCGTTCGCGATCGAACTCGTATAACTGATTCCTCGCCGCGACGAACATATTGCCATCCGGCAACTTCTGAAGACTGACCGGCATCAGCACCTGCTGCTGCCAGATGATTTTGCCCGTTGTGATTTCGCGTTCGCTGATGGTGTGCTTGTTGTGCTCCGCGACGAGGAGTCGATTCCCCGGCAGAATCTGTGCGTCGATCGGGAATTGAAGTCCCTCGACCTTCCATCGCGGTTTACCGTCGATGCCCAACTCTTCCACTTTGCCATTGACACCCCGTACGTCCATTTGCAGGACGAGCGTGAATCCGAGCAGACGTGGACGGTCTTCGAGTTTGGCGAGGTCGATGGTCTTCTCGTTCTTCGTCCACCATTCTTTCCACGCATCGCGACACTTCCCGCGCGATTCGGCATCGCTGCCGAGTGCGACTTTCGGTCCGCCCTCTTCGCCCGCCAACCGGCACAGCACGTCTTCGGCCTGCCAGCCGAGTTCCTGCGGTACGTCGGCGAGCAGCGCGATCAGCGGTTCGACCATGTCCTTCTGTTTCGCCGCGACGACGAACGCGACGTTCATGCGAACGCGATTGCCGATGTCGGGTTCCTTGCGGAGCATTTCCTTGAGTTGCGGATAGAGTCCTTCCGCTTTGCCGCGCACGAGTGCTTCGGCCGCACATCCGCGACGCACCGCGAGCGGATCGCTGAGTGCCTGAACGAGTGCCTTGTTCGGTTGACCATTCTTCATCGCGACGGCCGCGAGCGTCGTCCGCACTTCCTCGGTGACGGCTTCGTCGTCCGCCATCGGCAGGTACGCGAGGAGCGTTTCGGCGGTGCCGTCCGGTTTATGAACGGCGAGTCGCCGTGCGATCGTGGAGGAGAGCGATTGACTCGGCACTTTTTCGATGCGTCGCAGGGACACTTCACAGCGTCGAGCAATTTCGGCGTCCGCATCACGTTCGGACTGCCGCAGTAATCCGATGGCGGCGAGACCAAACTGTTCGACCTTTTCGGACGCCTCTTCGCGAACGTCGAACGAATCGTCACCGAGTTGGCGAATGAGCGCGAGAATTTTCACGCGATCACCTTCGGATAAGGTCCGCTGCTGAAAGAACTTCAACAGGGGTTCGCCTTCGTCGGGAATGTCCGCCGCCTTGAGCATTTCGAGGTCGGACTTCGTCGGATCGTAGGATTCGACGACCTCGGCTTTGGGGACGGGGGGCTCTTCCTTTTTTACTTCCTTCGGGACTTCTTTTTTGTCTTGTGATACGGCGGACGGCAGTGATGCGAAGCCGCACAACAGGATTGCGAAAATGGCGATCCGGAGCCTATGCATGATCCGCCCCCGTGGAAGGTAAGCGCGTCTCGGCGGTGTGGTTAGCAGAACTTCGATCATTCATCAACTCTCACTCTAGCGTTGATGAGAGAACAAGACAACCGGGTGAGCGGCGGTTTTCGGTTCCGATCGGAGGAGAACGTCCCAGCAGACTCCCGTCAACCCGCTTTTCCCCGCTTGTGCAGTTGGTCTAGGAAGAAAATGGGGGATATCGCTATACTTCGTCGAATCGGGGAAATTCGGTTCGCCACGGACTCGGCGACCTGGTAACGCAACGAGGATGCACGGATGCGAGTATGTCTGTTTGAAGACTCGCGTGTGGCTCACCTGGAGCCGCTCAGTCTCAGTCGGCCCGCGTTCGATCTGCTGTGCGGGCAGACCACACTCGGTCAGAAACAGTCGCGCTACTTCGGCGTCACTTCACCGAGTGTCCTGATTCGTCCGTATCTGGCCGAACTCTACCGCGCCCGCCACGCTCACACGACGGTCAACGACTGGAACTGGATTCGCGCCCAGCCCGTCGTCTTCGTCAACGCCCGCTGGCTGCCCCCGTCACGCGGATTCCGCACGCACCCCGATGCGAGCGCACTGCTCGCCAACGAACCGCTCGTCGCACTCATCGATAATCAGATCGCGTATGCGGTTCTGCACCCGAAACACCTTCGCGAATGCACCACCGAAACGCTCGATAGCTACCTCGAAGGCGTTCGCGACGCCCTGCCATCGGTGCCCGCCGAGGGTTCGCTCATCGAGTACCCGTGGCAGATCATCGACCACAACGGCGAACAGTTGCACTACGACTTCGAAGCGATCGGTTCGCGTTCGCAGGTCGGCTGGCGGCCCGCTTCGTTCCACGTCGTCGGACCCGCTGATCGGCTCCTCATCGATCCATCGGCGAGGCTCGATCCATTGGTCGTCGCTGATACGACACATGGTCCGGTGGTGATCGATCGCGATGCGGTCGTCACCGCGTTCAGTCGGCTCGAAGGACCGTGCTACATCGGTCGCGGGACGCATGTGATGGGCGCGAAGATTCGCGGCGGCACGACGCTCGGTCCGAACTGTCGCGTCGGTGGCGAGATCGAGGCGAGCATTTTGCAGGGGAACTCGAACAAGTACCACGATGGTTTTCTGGGTCACAGTTACGTCGGCGAATGGGTGAACCTCGCGGCGGGCACGCACACCAGCGATCTGCGTTGCGACTACGGCGAAATCGGCATCATGAACAATGGTGTCCGAACCGCGACCGCACGCCGCAAGTTGGGCAGTTTCATCGGTGATCACACGAAGACCGGCCTCGGAACACTTTTGAACACCGGTACGAACATCGGCATCTTCGCGAACCTGCTGCCATCGGGCGAACTGTTGCCCAAATATGTGCCGTCGTTCTGTCAGGTGCTGCACGGGCGCGTTTCGGATATGACCGACCTGAGCGAGTTGTTCACGACGGCCGCGATCGTGATGCGACGACGCGGGGAGTCGTTCACGTCACTGCACCAGACGCAGTTCCGATACCTGTTCGAGCAGACGATGGATCTTCGGATGGGCGCGATTCGCGACGGAGAACAGCGACGATTACGGAAGAGCGCGTGAGGTGAGTTGGAAGTTGATTGTTTACTGTTCGCGGTTCCGAAGAAGCGCGAACAGTAAACGGGAAAATCCATTCATCAATTCCGACCCGGAATCCCCTGCGAGACGGGGGGCGGTCCCTTGACCTCCGGCACACTGATCGTCGGGAGCGTGTTGGTTCCTGCCTTGACCGTCGCACTCAGTTTCGTGTGCTTCGCGTCGTGCCAGCCGAAGAACCGATCGTCCTGATCCGCTTCCGATTTCCCATCTTCTTCGCTCTGCCAGAACATCATGACCATGTAATTCCCTTCCGGCGCACCATCGTCTTTGACGTAGGTGGTCACCTGGAAGGTACCGTCCGCGCCGGTGGTGCCGTGCGGGTTCATGACGGCTTTCGCGGGTGTGCCCGTGCTCGTCGGCAGGAAGAACACCTGCACGCCTGCTGCCGGTTTCCCGCCGACCATCACTTTGCCAGTGACCGGATGGAGCGGCGGCGGTGTGTCGTCGCCGGATCCGCATCCGGCGAGTCCGAATGCGAACAACGCCACGAACACCAGACGTCGATCAATACTCATTGACGATGTCCTCACCGCTTCGAGTCAGGAGCTTGACGAAGATACGGATATTGGTTGACTTCGAGATGAAGTGAACCGAACCGTCCGCGAACACGTGGTTCGCGCCGCCGGTGTGGAACGCGTAGACTTCATTGCCGTTCGTGCAGTTCGTGTGACACGGACCGGGGGAGGAAACCCCGTCTTCGGTGAAGCCGTGCGTGATGTACTCGTTGTCGTCGTTGGCCCAGCCGCCGTCGTTCTGGTTGGCGGTGCCGGTAAGTCGGCCGCCGTCCCAACTGTCCGGCCGGCCGGCGCACTCGGAGATGGCCAGGGTGTTCGAGGTGCCGTCGCGGATTTCCGCGACGCTGTACGAGGCGTTCACCCGGAGCAGCCCGGTGCGGTCGGCGCAGGTGTCCACGAGGCCGGCCCCTTCGAGCGCGGAACCGTAGCTGTTGTTGGGCGCGTAGTCGGTGACCGCGGCGCGGACGGAACCGGACACCGTGAAGCGGTTCGAGCCGGGCGCGCTGGGGCAGAGGAACACGTTCACCGAGGTTTCGCGGGCGGCCTGGTTGGCGGCCGACGCCCAGTCGGCGTTGAGGTTGTAGAGTTTGGCGAGGTTGTCTTGCTCGATGTGCGGCAAGAGGAACGGTGCCCACGAGTGCGTCACGCCGTTCGCGGTGACACCGAACTTCGTGTAGAACGCGCCCACGACGCCGGACGCCGGCGAGCGGATCGCGCCGGGCGGGAAGTAGCCCGTCTGCGTCTGGTAGTTGTGCAACGCCAGGCCGAGCTGCTTCAAGTTGTTCTGGCACTTCATCCGCGCGGCCGCCTCGCGGACCTTCTGCACGGCCGGCAACAACAGCCCGATGAGGACCGCGATGATGGCGATCACCACCAACAATTCAATCAGCGTAAACG
>Ga0105044_10009969_pt1 | contig 12989 bp, 11 predicted proteins | sample MAT01_FD_78092 | JGI IMG/M metagenome (GOLD analysis project Ga0105044, IMG submission 78092) | Freshwater microbial communities from Lake Fryxell liftoff mats and glacier meltwater in Antarctica - MAT-01 | ecosystem: Environmental > Aquatic > Freshwater > Ice > Liftoff microbial mat | place...
AGCTCGTGCCTCGCAACCCTGGGCTGACGGATGGAGCACCTTCGGCGCTCATGGCGCTTTCAGGCAATCCGACTGTGGAAATCGTATTAGTGGTCAGTCCCAACGGTTCTTTTGGATCTGAGCTTGCCCCGGTTTGGTGGACACCCGGGGCGGCGGTTGGTGGCTGGCAACTCAGGTTTCGGCATTTTTTACACGGTCGAGGCGGGGGGCACTATCGTCCACGCGCTCATTCACCTGAGCCGAAGCCCGGAAACGATCCGGGCGAAAATCCCGCGGCTGCTCGGTTTGCGGTGAGAGTGCTGGGAATCATGGTGCGGCCAGGCGGCCCCGAAAGCCACTTTCCGCTTCCCGCGGCGGCGGGACGCGGGTCGTATGGCGCGCATGAAACTTGGCTTCGTCGGCTCGGGAAAAATGGCTTCGGCGCTCCTGCAGGGCGTCGTGCAATCCGGCGCGCTCGCGCCGGGAGACTTGATCGTGAGCGATGTCATCGCCGCCGCGGCCGTGCCGGTCACATTGCCGGTGAACCTCAGCAAGCCGCTGGCACCGGATTGAGTGATGGTCGCGCCGCCGGTGGTGCCGGCAAGGTTGCTCCCCTTGTCGCCCGTTTCTCCCGCGCCGGTGGAAAGGAGCGTGCCGCCCACAGCCGCTGCGCCAATATTGACGAGGGCGTTGCTGCCCAGATTGCTACTTCCGCCGGCGTTGCCCACCGACCCCACACTCATGGTTCCGGCATCAATGCTGGTCACCCCGCTGTAAGTATTTGCCTCATTCATCACCACCGTCCCGGTGCCCGCCTGGGTCAACGTGCCAGTGCCGGAGATCGCGGACGCGCCAAATGAGAGACCTTTCGTTTTCCTCCTGACCACACCACTCTTCACCCATGCACGAAAACACCGAAAAAACTCTCACCCGCGATTGCGCGGCGACCCGCATCCCGAGCGGCGAGGCCATCACCCTCGCCAAAGATGTCCGCGTCTTCATCACCCAGGCGCTCGGCGGCAGCTACACCGTGGCCACCGACCAGGGGCTGGCCCGCATCGCCGATGTGGATGCCGACGCGCTCGGTCTCGAACCCGCCGCGCCGGCCGCGGTCGCTCCCGACACGGCGACGGACGGGCCGGTCGAGGACAAGGCCGTGTGGGATCAGCTCCGGACCTGCTACGACCCGGAGATTCCGGTCAATATCGTCGATCTCGGTCTCGTCTATGACTGCGTCATCACGCCGCGCGCGGGTGCCGGCGCGATGGTGGACGTAAAGATGACGCTCACCGCGCCCGGCTGCGGCATGGGCCCGACCATCGCTGCCGAGGCCAAGTCGAAAGTGCTCAGCGTCCCCGGTGTGGGCGACGCGGACGTTCAACTCGTCTGGGATCCGCCATGGAACCAGGCGATGATCAGCGAGGCGGGAAAGATGAAGCTCGGGCTGATCTAGGCCCGTCCCGTCGCGCGCAGGATTTCGCGGACACGCGTCATCTTGGCAGTGAGCACGGGATCATCGCGCCAAGCAGAAACGGGCTGCGCGAGGCGCTGGCTCCAGTTCGATTCGCTGACCGCGCCGGGCACGTTGAAGCGCTGCGAAGCAGCGAAAAGGTCCGTGATCATGTAGATCGCCATCCACGCGTTACTTTGGAAAAGCGCTCCCAAGAGCCGCTCATGCACCTCGTCGTCGTACGGCGTGATCTGCGCCACCTCGAAGCCCGCCCAGGCTGCCAGCCTCCGCACCTCGTTCCACGCGGCATCGCGCGCCGCGAAGGATTCCGGGTCGCCGTTTTCGGCCGCTTCGATCTTCGCCATCCATCGCTCCCACATCGCGCGGAGCGGCTCAAAATCGTGCGTGGCGTAAGTCGTCACGGAGAGCCGCTGGTAGTCCGCGCCGGGCGTCATCGTCCCGTCGGTCCCGGTTTCCCAGTACGGGATTTTGAAACCGGCGATGCCGAGCCGCGCGAGACAGGGACGCACATAGTCGGGCACGACGCCGAGGTCTTCGCCGATGAGCCGGAACGGCCCGCACTCCGCGAGCAGGACTTTCAAAATCTCCTCACCCTGCGCGCAATTCGCCGCCTTGTGCGCCTCGGTATCGTCCTCGGATGGCACGAAATGCGGGAGTTCGCCGCCGGTCCGGGCGCGCGCTTCCTCCTCCGTCAGCGGGAGGAAGTCCGCATTGAACTGCGGGCGCCACGGAAAGCCGTAGATGCGAAAAAAGCCGAGGATGTGGTCGATGCGAAAAAGGTGGAAGCAGCCCCGCACCTTGCGCACGCGCTGCCTCCACCAGTCGAAATCGCGCTCCCGCAACGCCACCCAGCGGTAGAGCGGGATGCCCCAATTCTGCCCCCATTTGTAGGTAAAGGGATCCGCGGCAAAGATCCGCTCCGGCGGGCACCCGCCGCTCCACACATGATCGAAAATCTCCGGCTGCGCCCACACATCCGCGCTGTAGTAGCTGACGCCAAACGGGATGTCGCCCATGAGCGCCACGCCCCGCCTGTCCGCGTGCTTTTTCACCGCCGCCCACTGCTCCCACGCGAGCCACTGCACATATTTGCGAAAGTGGACGAACCGGCCGATCTCGCGCCGCTTCGCCGCTTTTTGCGCCGCCAGCCAGCTTCGCGCCCCGGCGACACTGCGCTGCTCCCCGGGCCACAGATCCCACCGTTCGCTGCCCGCATTCTCCTCCACGAGCACGCGAAAAAGCGCGTAATCCTCCAACCATCCCGCTTCGTCCCGGCAGAATTTCCGGTAGCGCCGCAGCCGCACCCCGTGACTGCGCCAGGTCCGTGCCAGGAAATTTCCGAAGGCCCGCGCGAGCAATGTCGCCTTGAGCCCCTTGACCATCGAATACGCGACCGGCCCCGAGCAGAGCACCCCGAGATCGACTCCTTTCGCAATCTCCGCGATCTCCTCCGCGCTCAAATCCGGCACCGCGCCGGGCGTGATTTCCAGCGTGGCCGGCTCCAGGGCTACGGACGAGATCGCATTGTAGGGCGAGTTGTCATTGCCGGTCTCGTTGACCGGGAGCAACTGCACCATGGAGAAGCCCTGCTCGGCCGCCCAGTCCACGAACTCCCGTAGCGCCCCGACATCGCCCACCCCGAGGTCATTCTTTCCGCGAAGTGCAAAAAGCGGTGCGAGCAGGCCGGCGAGCGGTCGATCGGGCGTGAGTTCCATGAGGTGGGCGATTTTCAAACAGCCGCGCCTCGCGCCGCAAGCCCCGATGCGCACTTTCACGCCCTCGTCCTCAGAGGGATTACCGAAACTCAAAAGCGTGTCATCCCGAGCGGAGCGGAGGCGGAAAGGCGGGCGCTGCGCAGTCGAGCCGAGGCCGGGAGACAGCCGAGCGGGCGGAGGCGGGGAGGCAACGACCCCGGCGGTTCGTTCCAGCGCTGTGCGTTCCGTCCACCTTCTCAGGAAAGGACCGGAAACAACCGTGCGTGTTCTTCGAGCAGATAGCGGTCGGTCATGCCGGAAAGATAATCGCAGACCGTGCGGTGCAGCCCATCGCTGTCGAGCCGCCTGGACGTGGAATCGCCAAGCAGCGAAGGCTCGGACAGATACGCCTCGAAGACATCCTGGAGGAGCGCGCACGCCCGTTGGTTAGCCCCGGCGACGCTCGGATGGTAGTAGAGATTCGCGTAGAGAAATTTGCGCAGGGCGCGGTTGGCTTGGAGGAGCGCGTCGCTGTAGCGGATGAGCGGGCGCGGCTGCCGGCGCACGTCGTCGGCGCTTTGGACTTTGGCGTCGGCGATGAGCCCGGCGCTGGTCACGATCACGTCCTGGACCTGGCGGTCGATGATGCAGCGGATGACGTAGCTGCGGAGTTCCTTGCCGGCGAGATCGGGGAAATGCGAGCGCACGTCCTCGAAGCTGTGCTGCCAGGCGGCCTGCTCAGCCAGTTGCTCCGGGGTGATGAGGTGGAAGTCGAGACCGTCGTCGAGGTCGTGGCTGTAGTAGGTGATCTCGTCGGCGAGATTGGCGATCTGCGCTTCGAGCGCAGGACTCGAATACTTTTCTCCGCCCAGCTTGAGCGCAGGAGAGTCGTAAAATTTCGCGTGTTTTTGAAGGCCTTCCCGGACTTCCCACGAGAGATTGAGACCGGGAAAGCGCGGATATTTTTGCTCGATGAGTTCAACGATGCGGAGGCTCTGGGTGTTGTGCTCGAAGCCGCCGTGGCCGCGCATCAGCCGATCCAGCGTCTCCTCGCCGGAGTGGCCGAAGGGCGCGTGGCCGAGATCGTGCGCGAGCGCGATCGTCTCGGCGAGGTCTTCATTCAGCCCGAGCGCGCGGGCGATGGTCCGGCTGATCGAGGCGACCTCGATGGTGTGCGTGAGCCGGGTGCGCAGGTGGTCGCCGGTGCCGTTGAGAAAGACCTGCGTCTTGTATTCCAGCCGCCGGAAAGCCCGTGAATGAATGATCCGCGCACGGTCGCGCTCGTAGTCGGTGCGGTGCGGATGCGCCGGCTCGGGATGCGCGCGTCCGGCGGAGGCGGCGGCTTTTTGCGCGAAAGCCGCGAGCGCCTGGTGCTCCAACGCCTCCCGCTCAACGCGCGTGCGGATCATGCGGATCAATTCTTCCCATGGGAATTCTCGTTTTCAGCTTTCTCCGCCAGTTCCCGCTCCAACCGCCGGCGCTCGCGCCGCGCTTCGCCGCGCACCTTCGCCACATCGTAGAGCGCCAGCAGGACGGCGAGCAGCGTGATCCACGCGCATGCGGCCCAGTAGGCGAGAAAGACAAAGGGATGATCGTGCGGGTTCAGCAGCGGCCCGAGAAATGTCGACCCCGCGAACAGCAGCACCAGCGCTAGGAGGACGCTGTAAAACATCACCATCCGGCGAGCGCGATGATCACGAATGAGGCCCTTGCTGATTTGGATGATGAACTTCGGGTTGTTCAAGGTGGCAGACTTTCGGCGAAGGGCGCGGTGCCGTCGAGACTTGGTGGCGGGAGTGGTTTGGAAAAACCACACCGTCCTCCTGGATGCAGTCAGGGAGTCCGCGAATCGGACGCAGGGAAGAGCCGAGTCCGCGAGACAGCGCCGGGGTGGAGGCGGGCGGCGCAATCCTGACTCTCCGTGGGCGGAATCGGCTGGAGAACGCCCAGACGTGCGGCGGGCGCGCGGGAGCGCTTGCCTCCGAGGCGTCGGAGCCAAGCGCTCCTGCGCGCCTCTCCGCGCTGCTGCGCGCGTTCTTCAGAAGAGCGCGTCGTCCTCACGCCGCCGCGATATTCCGCAGTACCGCGCAGAGCCCGCCGATCTGCCGCGGCGTGTGTTTCGCGGAGAGCGTGACGCGGAGCCGCGCGGCGTCGCGGGCCACAGTCGGGTAGCGGATCGCGGGGACGAGAAAGCCTTTGTCCGCAAGAAGCTGGGCCGCTTCGAGCGCCGCCTCCGCCTTGCCGACGATCACCGGCACGATCGCGCTTTGCACTTTCCGCTCGCCGGAGAAGAGCGGCGGCATCTCGGCGGCAAACTGCGCGAGGTTTTGCCGGAGCTGCTGACGCCGCTTTTCGCCCGCGGGCGAGAGCATCCACTCGACCGCGGCGCACCCCGCCGCCGCGACCGCGGGCGACGGCGCGGTGGAGTAGATGAAACTCCGCGCACGGTTCACGAGCAGCTCAATGAGCCGCCGCCCGCCGCAGACGTAGCCGCCGCTCACGCCGAGCGCCTTGCTCAGCGTGCCCATGTGGATGTCCACCATCGCGCCGAGGTTGAGCTGGTCTGCGAGCCCGCGACCTTGCAGGCCGATGACGCCGACGGCGTGCGCCTCGTCGAGCAGGAGCAGCGCGCCGTAGCGTCGCTTCAGTTCCACGATTTCGCAGAGCGAAGCCCAGTCGCCATCCATGCTGAAGACCGATTCCGTGACGACGACCACGCGCGCCTCGGGAAAATGTTCGCCAGCCCATTTGAGGTGGCTTTCCAGCTTGCCCATGTGGTTGTGCGGGAAAACGCGGACGTGTGCGCCGCTGAGACGCGCGCCGTCGATGAGCGACGCATGCGCGAGCTTGTCGAGAATGATGACGTCGTCCTTCCGGCACAGCGCGCCGAGTGTGCCGAGCGCCGTGGCGTAGCCGCTCGAAAACGTGAGCGCCGCTTCGGTCCGTTTGAATTCCGCGAGCTTTTCCTCCAGCCGCACATGCGGCGAGAGCGTGCCGCAGACCAGCCGGCTCGCCCCGGAGCCGACGCCGTATTGGTCAATTGCCGCCTTGGCCGCTTCGCGCAGGGCGGGCTCAGTGGCGAGGCCGAGATAGTCGTTCGACGAAAAGTTGATCAGCTTTTTTCCCGCCAGCTCCACCGCCGGCTGCTGCGGCGAATCCATCTCGCGGAGCGAGCGCAAAAGGGCGCGCGCGCGCAGGTCGGCGAGTTCGGCGGCAATCGTCTGGGCCATGGGCATCGTGATGGGACAACCGGCGAAGGGTGGAAGTCTTCGTCGCGAACCGTCAAAGCTCAACCCCAAGCCCGAACCGGCGCGGGTCAGCTGGAAAGGCCCCAGGCGAGGAGGCGGTAGCTGTCGGTGGTGATGCTGCGGCCGTCGCCGAGGACCACGACGATGACGTGACGCCCGTCGCGCGTCGCGCTGGAGATGAGACAGCGGCCGGCGGCCTCGGTGTATCCGGTCTTCATCCCGTTGCAAAAGGAGTAGGCCTTCAGCACCTTGTTCGTCGTGTCAAAGAGCCGCGTGCGACCGTCGTTGTAGCGCCAGAGCATGGATTTCTGGCAGACCATTTCGCGGATCGCGCGGTTGCGATACGCGAACATCGCGACCTTGGCCATGTCGCGTGCGGTGGAATACTGACCGGGCGCGGGCAGCCCGTTCGGATTGACGAAGTGGCTGTTGCGCATGCCGAGCTGGGCGGCGCGCGCATTCATTTTGTCGGCGAAATTTTCCACGCTGCCCGCATTGTCGCGGGCGAGGGCGCGGGCGACGTCGTTCATGCTGTGGACGAGCAGGATATTGAGAAAGGCGCGGCGCGAATAGACGTTGCCGGGCTTGATGTAGAGCATGCTCGGCTCGACCCAGGTGTCGCTCGCTTCCACGCGGACTTTTTCGTCGAGCCCGCCGTCCTCGGCGACGAGGAGCGCGGTGAGCAGCTTCTGCGTGCTGGCGACCGGGCGGCGCTGGTCCGCGTTCATCTCGTGCAGCACCTGGCCGTTCGCCGCATCGACGACGATGACCGATCCGGCATTCGTCTCGGGCACGCCGTTGAACTGCGGATCGAGCGGGAACGTCTGGGGTGCGGGCGCCTTTTTCACCACCTGCGGCGCGGGCGCGGTCTTCTTCGTTTTCTTCGCGGCGGCGAACGCGGTCGGCGCGCAGACGAGGAGCGAAAGGGCGAGGCTAAGGACGGTGGCGAGGCGCTTCATGCGGAGTCGTTTTACTTTTTGCGGGAGGCTCCTGAAACAGCCGTTGGGCCGGACCGGAGGGCGGAGAAAGCGGGTTGTTGGGGTTGGGGCGGTTTTTTGGGAGCAAGGTTCGGAGCGGAGGCTGGGAGAGTAGGGGTTTGTTTCCACAAGACATGTAAATTATAGGCCCGACCCTTTCTGCCTTTCCATCAGCGTTACCAGTCGGCGTTCTTTTTCACTTCGCCGCGATCCACGTCCACCGTGAGTCGAGACTCCTTGGTGAGGTCCACCGATCGCGTGCGTTCCAAACCATCGGCGTAACGCACTTGCAACTGGCAGACGCCCGGTTGCCGGACGGCGAACGTGAACCGGCTGGAACTGGCCGAGCCGCCGGAGTTGTTCAATCCCACGTCGCGACGACCGAGCACCCGGCCAGCGGGGCCGATCAATTTGATGCGTGCTCCGATCACGCCCCTGGTCCCAAGGACGCGCACCTGTAAGAGCCGCGTGCTTTCGAGAACGGCGATTTCGCGTGGCGGATGCTCAATGGGTTTTCGGGCAGCGAGCGTGTCGTTCAGCATGATTGTCACTTCGCCGTGACCGTTGCCCACCACCAGATCGGGCGCGCCGTCATCATCCAGATCGCCGACGGCGGCGGCCCATCCGCCGCGTTCACTCGCCGGGCCTTGGAACACGTAATCGTAATGTTTGTGCGTCGGCGCGAGCATGAACGAACCATAGCCGCGATTGATGATGTAACGGTTGTGCCCATTCTCGGCACGACTCACGGTGTAAAAATCCATGTGCCCGTCCAGGTTGAGATCCTCGGCGATGCTGGCGAGGTGATCGTTCGAGCCTTCGCTGATTTCGTTGCCCCAGCGCGTGATGTCCACGGGGACGCTTTGCTCGTTGGCGACAATCAACCAGCTCTCCTCCATTGGTACCAGGAGATCGAGCCGGTCCGAATGAATCAACGGCAGGAAAACGCCGGCACCGGTCAATCCCGCCTTTTCGTCCGGGCCGCTGGTGAACTTGAATTCGATGTTGTGCGCCTGCGGCTCGAACTTGCCCCCCGCCGTTTGCACCAGCAGATAGCCCGGACCGGCGGCGAGGAACAAATCCGTGCGACCGTCGTTGTTCCAATCGCCTGCCGTCACGAAGCCGTCGGCCTTGTTGCCACATTCCGGGCGATCCAGTCCGAGGGCGGCGGTGACATCGAGAAAGGGACCGCCCTTGGTGCCAGGATTCTTGAACGCGCGCAAGCCCTGCCCCACGACACTGGCGAGCACGTCCGGATAACCGTCGCCGTCCAGTTCCACAAACGTGGCGGTCTTCAGATTGGTGGCGAGCGCGGCGGGCAACAATTCGCTGGGCACGAAGCGAAACTTGTTGTCGGTGAACTGCCCGAGGTGCAGCACCGCGCCGGTCAACAGATCGTTCAGGCCGTCGCCGTTCACATCCGCCAGCGAGCAACTGCCGCTCGCGGATTTCAGCCCCAGCGCCGTGGTCGCGTTGACGAATTTCATCGGGTCCGTCTGGAGATAAATCCGGTCGCCGGAGCGCGAGCAGACGACGATGTCCTCATCACCGTCGCCTTCGATGTCAAACACGGCCACGGCCTCCACGGGGCCGTCTGCTTTATCCAACAGCACGTCCGGTTGAAACCGCACGTAAGCCTTGCGGGGAAAGTGATCGCGTCCGGCGGCGATGTCTTCGAGCATTTCCACGAGCCGCGGCGTCGCGCCGTTCCAGATGCCCGCCAACGTGCTGATCTGCTGACCGTCCACGCCCGCCATGTTCTGGCCGGTCTTGTCAATCAACCACTCGCCCGGCGCGGTGATGCTGCCGAGGTAAAACGCATTGGCGTAAAGCATGAAGTCTTTGGGCTGCCGCTTGCGTCCGGCAAAAACCGCGACGGGATCGCCCGCCTTGAGATCGCCATCCTTCATCGCCCCGGCGAGGACGTCGGTGAGCGTGGCATCGAACCTGAGTGTCACTGTGGGAGTGGCTTCGGCTTCTCCCTTGATCGTTTTCAACACCTTGCAATGCACCGTGGACGCGGCGACATCCACCTTCTCAATTCGCAGCACGAGCACGCGGTCGTAGCGGGTCTGGAACAGGTCGTAGGGTTGCAGGCTGACGTCGATGACCGCGTGAGCGTGGCCGGCGAGCAATACCATTGCGGCGGAAAGCAAAACTCCGAATGTCCGGGCAAAGCCGTTGCAGGCGCTGGACAACTTGAATGAATTCCGCTGGGCGGAGGTTCGTGGAAGGGCGCGCAATTTATTGTTTGATCACGTAGGTGGTGGAAAAAGTGGGACTGAAACCCACGCCCGTCTTGAAAGCCTTGGCCATGACGCGGGCGGTTTTCTCCAGGCGAATGGGAGTTTCGTAAACGGGCGAGTCCTTGGTCGGATCGGTTCCGTCCAGAGTGTAGCGCATTTTGGCACCGGGCACCCGGGTCAGCAGTTCAACCATGACCGGCTCCCTGAAGACCACGGCGACGGGCGTCTGGATGACATCACCGCCTTTGCCCACCGTCCGCATCTCGGTGTTCTCCGGCAAGGCGCGGATTCGGAAGGGATCGGCGTCCTCCAAAAATTTGTCCATCGAGGCCATGGCGGTCACGGTCAGGGCGAACTCCGATTTCTGATCACCCCGTCCGTGGTAGTAGGCGTTGGGATCGGCTTTCATGACGCTGAACAACTGCGCCTCCGGGGCCGCGCAATGGGGACCAAACGTGACGTTCCGCCAGTCTTTCGTCATGCGGGCATCCGCGAGGCCAATGCCTCCCTCGGAGACATAATCAAACCGGGTATTTTGCAGTTGCACATCCCCGGCCAGTTGCAGCGCGATCCCCTTGTTGCCGCTCGCCTTCTCCTCCGGATTGCCCGTCAGCTTGCCTTTGCCATCGTGAAAATCAGGCACGGAAGTCACGGCTGAGATCACCAGTCGCGCCTTTTCCGGGTCCGCCGTGTAAACGCGGATCATGGAACCAAGGGCCGCATACAATCCGGTGCGCCCCGGTTGATCGTTCTCGGCAAAACCCAGCAGCAGATAGGCGTCGCTCGTCAGCGGACGTTCCGGTGAGCCGGCCTGGATCGTCCCGTTGCGATAGATGTTCACGTTGAAGACCGCCTTGTCGTTACGGGAATCAAACGGGGCCACCCGCCCGCCGGACTGGAGCTCCAGAATGCCGCCATCGTAAATCTCGAGCGCGCCCTTGCCCGTCACACCGCTGTAACGAAAGTCGCCACTCACGATCATGCGCCCGCGTTGCAGCATCACTTCGTCGCTGACGCCAATGTTGCCAAGAAACTCGACGGACGCCGTGCCGACCTTTGCGACTTGGAACTTGTGCGAGATCTGGGTCGCGTTTTGTTTGCCCGCCGCCACCCGCGTGGTGGGATGGGCCAGAGCCTGGCCATTCGCCGGGGTTGGAAACTCGGCGCCGATCAGATGCACAAAGGTGTGCTTCGTGCCGCGGATGGAGACAAACAACACGCGTCCGCCGGGCTGGACTTCGAGGTTGCCCCAGATCTCAAGCTCGTTTCGGTGACCGCCGGACAGTCGCCCCCCGCTCCCGACAAACACATGCCGCACCGGGCTGGACCGGGACCCGTTCACGTCGTAGGACGTTTCGGACTTCGGCAGCACAATATCGGTGTCACGGTCAGGAGCGGTTTCCGCCGGCTGGCCCGCCTCGGTGCGCCAGTTCGCCGCAACGGTCAGCTCGCCGCTTTTGCCGGGCGTGGCCCAGACGAGTTTCCGGGCGGCGGGCCAGCCTTCGGTTTGATACGCGGGCAGGACGGAAGTCGCCGCCGACACCGGTGCACCGGCAAGGAGCAACAGGGTGCCCGTGATCAGAATAAACGTTTTTGTGATCATAGTGATTTTGGGGACGTGGTTCAGACAGGTGACAGGATTTATTCGTCGCGGCGGGCGCTACTCTTTGGGCTCGGCGAGGCTTTTCGCCACGTCCGGGTCCGGCGCGGCGCCGAGGTCGAGCGCCTTTTGGTAATGGCGGCGCGCCAGCTCGACGGCGGGCGGATTCCGCTGGAGGTAGAAGACGGCGAGATTGAAGTGCGCCTCGGCGTAGCCCGGTTCCAGCTCGATCGCTTTGCGCAGCTCGTCCTCCGCGCCGGAGAGCCAGCCTTTCTTGCCGACGGTCACGCCGAGATATTGATGCACCGTCGCGTTTTTCGGCTCCAGCAGCGCGGCCTGCGCCAGCGCGGCGAGCGCGGCGTCGAGCTTGTCCTGATCGTAGGAAATGACGCCGAGGATCAGCCACGCGAGGCCCGCGTCGGGCTGGGTGCGGACGACCTTGCGCAGCAGCCGCTCGGCTTCCCCGTATTGCTTCTGCCGGTACGCGACGAGGCCGAGATTGATCGTCGTGGCGACATTGTCCGGGGCGAGCGTGAGCACCCGCTGAAAGTCGCGCTTCGCCGCGGCGAGATCGCCTTTCGCCATCGCCACCATCGCCTTTTTCGCGAGCTGCTGGGCTTCGTCGGAAACCGGCTTCCTGCCCGGCGCGTTCAGATCGATGGACGGGCCGACGCGGAATCGAGGCGCCTGCGCACCGGCAGGGAGCGGCAGCGTGAGCAGCAGCGCAGCGAGGATTCGTGCGCTCACTTCGCAGCGCCCATTTCCCGCGCCCGCTCCGTGGCCGCGCGCACGGCGCGGAGGAAAGCGGAGCGCAGCCCGGCGGCTTCGAGCACTTCGAGACCGGCGATCGTCGTGCCGCCGGGACTGGTCACTTCGTCCTTCAGCACCGCCGGATGCCGGCCGGTCTGGATCACCATCTCCGCCGCGCCGGCGACCGTCTGCGCCGCGAGCTTCTGCGCCAGTTCGCGCGGCAGGCCCATGAGCACGCCCGCGTCCGCCAGCGCCTCGATGACGACGTAGATGTAAGCCGGCCCGCTCCCGCTCAAGCCAGTGACCACATCGAGCAGAGCTTCCTTCACACACACGACCTCGCCGACTCCGCCGAAAATCTTTTCGGTCAGCGCCGCGTCCGCGCCGGTCGCCATCGGGCCAAGCGCGTAAGCCGCCGCGCCTTTCTGGACGAGCGCCGGCGTGTTTGGCATGACCCGCACGATGCGCACGGCTGGCCCCGCCGCTTCCTGCAATGCGCTGATCGGCAGCCCGGCGACGATGGAGATGACAAGCTTGTCCGCCGCGCCTGCCCGCAGCGAGCGCAGCGCGTCGAGGGCATCGGTCGGTTTTACGCAAAGCACCAGCGCATCCGCCATCCCCACGAGGTCCGCATTCGTCTCGGCAAAAGCCACGCCCGCGACGGTGGCGAGCCGCTGGGCCGCGGCGGCGATGACATCGCTCACGATCACGTCTCCCGGCGCGAGCGCGCCGGATTGCACGACGCCCTGCACGAGCGCTGAAGCCATTTTTCCCGAGCCGACGAAGCCAAGTTTCATGCGCGCCATACCACCCGCGCTCCGCCGCTGTGGGAAGCGGAAACTTACCTGATCCACACTCGCTCCTTTCCGCCGCGCGCATCGACCGCTCTTTACATAGAGCCCGTCCGCTCGGCTCGGCCGTCGCTGGTTTTGGGGACGAAGGTCTTCGGCGCAATGGCGTGCCAGCCTCGCTGGGCCGTGAGGCGACGGATTGCCGCTGTTTTATTTGGAGGAAAGAATGAGCG
>Ga0105044_10009974_pt1 | contig 12985 bp, 8 predicted proteins | sample MAT01_FD_78092 | JGI IMG/M metagenome (GOLD analysis project Ga0105044, IMG submission 78092) | Freshwater microbial communities from Lake Fryxell liftoff mats and glacier meltwater in Antarctica - MAT-01 | ecosystem: Environmental > Aquatic > Freshwater > Ice > Liftoff microbial mat | place...
AGTTTCAAACCCCTTCAAAGCGGGGCGTTGGTTGCTAGGGCCTCGCACCCGAGATGCCACGGTTCTGGCGCATCAGGTCGCCCTTGGGGGCAGTTGACGAGGGACCGTCTTCGCTGGCGCCACCTTGCAATCCTGGCCAAATCCGGCTACCATTCCTGTGTACCGATAGTGTAGCAGGTTCCTGGTCTGGAGGCAATCATGAATCGCTGGGCAGCCTTGCTTGCGCAGACCCCGCCGACGTTGCAGCGTCTGATCGCGTCGTCGCAGCGCATCAGCCTGCCGCGATGCTGCGCGCCCGCCGAGCGCCTCGCCCGCCTCCGCGGCGCCCTCTGCCGTGCCGCAGCCGTGCGCGCCGTCTACTTCACGCTCGACCCTGAGGCCCAGCAGGCGCTCCAGGAGCTGCGCCACATCCCGCGCGGGCTCTCCGCCCCGGCTCTCGCCGCCCGCTTTGGGACGATCCGCACCCTGGAGGCGCTGCGCGTCGACCGCGCCCCCCGCTCGCTCAGCGAGCGACTGCTCCTTCTGGGCTGGCTTCTGCCACGCCCCGCGACGCGCAATCACCCCGCCCGCTACATGCTCCCCCCGGAGCTACGCGCCTGGCTTCCCGCCCCCCTCCCAGGCTGCTCTGTCCAGCCGCAGCCCGGCGCCAATGGCCAGGCGCTGGCGTCCGCGCCGGCCGTTCGTGGGGCGACGGCGCTTCTGGTCGCCGCCGCTACTGCCCCGCTTCCACTGCGCAGCGACGGCGGGCTTGCGGCCACGGCGCTGTTGGCCTTGCGCCCCCGGCTCGCGCCGCTGTCCGACGCGGAGTCGGACGCCCTTTGCACATGGCTGATGCCCCTGCTCGCACAGCTTGGACTCCTGGCGCCCCACGGCGCAGCCGCCGTCCCTGGCCCCGCGGCCCCACGCTTCCTCGCGGCCCCACCCGACGCGCGTGTACGCGCCCTGAACGCTGCCTGGGAGCGCTGCCCGCGCCCCGACCGATGGCTCACGCGCTTGCGCGTCAACACGCGCGGCCTCGACTGGCCCGCGCTCCGACGTCGGCTGCGCGTGTGGGCCGCCGCCTTGCCCCCCGATGCCCCGGTCGATCCGGCTGCGAGCTATACCCTGCTCAGCGCCGCCCTCGGTCCGCTCGCCGATACCGGCACCCACGGAGTCTGCGCCTCACCGCGCCGCGCCCCATGGCTGCCCCATCGCGCCGCCGACGTCTGGGCCGCGGCGTGCGCCGGGCCCCTCGTATGGCTCGCAGAACTACCGCCAGCGCGGAGCGCGGCTAGCGCCATCGAGCGGTCCGAACATACCGCTGTCGCGCCTGGATCACCGACAGCGGAGCAGATCGCATGGGCTGCGACGGCCGATGGTTGCCTGCTGGTCCGACGAGGGACACACGACGACGATCTGCTGCTCCTTGCGCCCTTCGCCCGCTTTGTCACCAGCGACGCCGGCAGCGATCGCTTCGAACTGAGCCTGACCTCGGTGGCGGCAGCGGCCGCCTGCGGTCACGACCCGTCGCGCCTGCGTGCCCTGCTGCTCCGCCGTTGCGGGACACTCCCTGCCGAGCTCGAAGCTGTCCTGGCGCCGCGCGGGGGCCTGCGGATGTCCGCCGGGACGTTGCTCCTGAGCGACTCCCCCGCTGACCTCGCCGCCGCGATGCGCCGGCGGTCGGTGCGTCGTGCGGTGGACGCCCAGCTCGCGCCCGGAGTCGCGCTCGTTGCCCCCGGTCGAGCGCTTGCCCTGGCTCGCGCCCTGGCCCGCGATGGCCGCATCGTCGCGCCGCCGCTCGCGCCGGACACAGCTCCGCCGGGGGAGCTCAGCCCTGGCGAAGCGTCGGCGCTGCTGGTGGCGGCGGCCTTCTACCAGGCGCACGCGCCCGCTGGCTCGCCGCTTGTGCCCGACCACGCGCTGCTCGAGCGGCTGCGCGCCGGCCTCCCTCCTGCCCTCGCAGCCGCAGCCGACAGCGCGATCGCGGCGCTCCGTGCCGTTGCCCAGACACCTGCTGCCGACACAGCTTCTGGCACCGGTGAAGGCGCGCACGCTACCAGCCAACCTCCGACGAATGCGCCTCCGTCGATTGACGTGCTGATCGGGCAGCTGCGGACTACGCTTCGGCGGCGCGGGGCGGTGACACTCTGGTACCAGGGCGAGCACGAGGAGGCGCCGCGTGAGCGGGTCGTCCGGCCGCTGCGCATGGAGCACCACGGGCCGTGGTGGTACCTCCACGCCTACTGCCTGCTGGCACGAGACGAGCGCTGCTTTCGGCTCGACCGCGTGCTGGCCATCAGGCCCACGGCGCGTCAGGCAGAGGCCGCAAGCGGGGGAGGCGAGCGCTCGCAAATCACGCAGGTAGGTTCCAGGAAACAAACCGGCCCACGGCGTTACCGGAGCGCCCTGCGGGCCGGCTTCTTCGCCGGGCACCCGGATGCAGCGTCGGGCAGCTCACTGGTGCGGGTCTGGCTCGACGAGGGGTTAGACCAGCCAATGAGTCGGCTCGACGGAGATCGTCCCAACGCCGAGGATCGTGATACGCTGAACCGCCGCGAGGTCGAGCCGGTAGCAGCGCACGCTGTCGCACTGGGGGTCGATGATGGCGCGCAGCTGCGCGCTGACTCGGACGAACTCCGGCCCGCTGAGCTGGCACTCAAAAACGCTGCACTGCACCCGTGAGCCGTAGCCTTTGAGCAACTGGAACACCTTGCCGCGCCGCCGGTTGTCGACGATGTCGTAGCTGATGAGCGTGAGCATAAGCTGGGATGGCCGGCGGCCGACAGCTCTGGGCCGTCACCGCGCCGGCGTGGGCTAGAGTGAAGATTGCTGGAAACAGGTCGCGGCGGCCTGCTCGCCGCGGATGGCACGCGCCACCGCCTGGACCTGGAGCAGGATGGCACGGCGCAGCGCGGTTCGCTCGCCGCTAGGCAGCTGCGTGGGCGCTTGCATCATCGTCTCGTAGCGAGCGATCAAAAGCGCCCGGCTTTCGGCAGACAGATCCACACCGCCGGGGCGGTCGGACGAGGGGGCAAACTGGTCGCGGCGCAGCTGCCCCTCGTGCAGGAGATCGAGCACGCAGCGGTCGGCTGCGAGCGGGCGGAAGGGCTCCATTAGGTCGAGCGCAAGGGAGGGGCGGCCGGCCTCGGGCGTATGGAAGACGCCCAGATAGGGGTCGAGGCCAACGAGGTGGATAGCCGTGAGTAGATCGTTCATCAGCAGGGTGTAGGCAAAGGAGAGTAGCGCATTGACCGGGTCTGGCGGCGGGTGGAAGGCACGGCCGTGGAAGCCCCAGCTCGGCGCAAGCGCAATGCGCCAGGCCGCGAAGTAGGCGGCGGCCCCCGCACCCTCGTGGCCGCGCAGGGCATCGGCGCTTGAGGCGCTGTCGAGGCCGCTTGTAGCAGCCGCGATCTGCTCGGCTGCGGCCGTGGGCCAGCCGGTAACGGTGAGCAGGGCGCGCTGGTTGACGAGCTTCGCGCGTACGAGCGAGCGGGCAAGGTCGAGGGCCCAATCAGGTTCTGCGGCGCGCTGCATCTGGCGAAGGCGTAGCTCGACAAAGCGCGATGGGCCGGCGGTGAGTGTGGCATAGTGACGGCTGCCGCTCTCATTGGTGAGCGTCACCGGAACACCGCGGCCGAGCAGCTCTACCAGCAGGGCGGTGGAGAGTTGGACGCCGAGGCCCATAAGCACTACCTGGTCGACCTTGTTGAGTGGGACCGCCTGGAGGGTCTTGTTCTCCCTGGTAATCACTACCTGCTGCGCGCGTTTGCGAACGGTTGTGCCCTGCTCCTGGACGTAAAGCGTTGCCATGTGAGTTGTTTCCTGGAGGTGTTGCGGATAGAAGCGCATAACCCCAGGATACAGGCGATGGCGGGCGCAAATGTGGACGGGAGAGACGATCTACTAGTAGATCCTATGCTCCCTGAGCAAGCCCAGCGGATGGTGCAGCAAGGGCAAGCCATCACTCACGCTCCCCGCCGCCCCCGCGCTGCCTCACGTACCGCCTGCAGATTTAAGACCTCGCCTACCTCGTAGCGTGTCGGCACACTGTCGGCGACCGGCCGCACGTTGAGCATCGCCGGAAACCCGCCGCAGCGCCCGTGCAGCTCGGCGATCAGCGCCAGCGCCAGGGGCGCCAGGGCCGGCGGGTTCAGCAACAGCGGTGTCGTCTGCCACGCCTCGGGGCTCAGCCCGGCCGCGTCGGCCAGCTCGCGCGCCACCTCGGCAAGCGGGCGGCTACGATCCGCCTGCGTGCTCAGCGCACACACGTCGGGTGTGGCGCCACAGATCTGCGCGATCCGCGCGAGCTGCTCATCGCCAAGGGGATGGCTGTAGTTCAGCAGCAAGAGTCTCACGGTTGCCCTCCCTGCGCGTCGCTGAAGGTGACAAGGATCGGGATAGCTGGTCCGCTGCGCACAGCCGTGGTGGCAGTGCTTTGCGCAGGAATGGCGTACTCCATATTCACCCGCAGCTCGCGGCACGCCAGCACGGCCCCTGCCGTCATGGGCTTGGTGCCGCCTGTAATGTCAACAATGATCTGTGCCTCCTCTCCAAGCAGCGCACGCGCATCCCGCACGGCCTGACGCACCTGGGTATAGACCATCTGGCCTTGGTGCGCATCAGCGAGATCGAGCAGATGCGCCTCGACATTACGGCTGTTGAGCTCGTAGCGCAGATCCTCGTGCCGATTGAGCCCGCGCACCGCAGGGGTAACGAGCAGCCAGCAGTGTTTGAGCGTCTCGCCGTGCTGGTGGTGCACAATCATATCTTTCTCAGGCGCGCCCATGTTCGCGCTCACCAGCAAGATCAGCGCCTGATGCGGCGGCACGCGCTGTTCTTCACCGATCTGGGTTTGCGGGCGGCTCAGGGCACGCACGATCACCCGAAAGCTGCCGTAGATGAGCGGCAAGATCACGACGGCGGCCACGATGATTCCCACCAGCGTCCACGGCGATTCCCCTAGCGCAACCAATAACAGCCCATAGGCAGCATTGCTGAACAGGCCGAGCACAAGCGAGCCAATCACAAACAGCAGGGGTGCGCGCGTATCAAGAAAGCGGGCCAAGAACTCGCTGAGGCTACGCGCGCCCATGGTCGTCTCCCTCCACCGCATACATGGCAGCCATGCGGCTCAAGCTGTCGCGGATCATTGTCACCAGTTCCGGTGGCTCCAGCACCCAGCAGTGTTCGCGGTAGCGCAGGAGAATCTGCCGCGCCTGCCAGAGATCGGTGGTCTCGGCGCGCACCTCGGCTCCGCCGTCGGGCAGCCAGCTGACCTCGCTGCGCGGAAACCAGAGCGCGATGTCGCGCTGCCGGGCGACCTGCGGCCCCAGCCGGTAGCGCAGCCGGAACTGATGGCGCGGCGGCGGAGCCACGTTCAGCTGGGTCGGGTGGAGCTGTAGTGACTCAGGCACAATCCGGTCCACCCGGTAGAGCACATAGTGACCCTCCACCTCGCGGAGCGGGCACTCGTGGCAGAATGCCTCCAGGTAGGTGTGCCCCTCGCGGAAGAGCAGCTCGTAGGGGGCCACGCGGTGCGTCACCAGCGCGCCGTCCTCGGCGTAGGAGGAGCGATATAGGAAGCTGACAAAGCGCTGGCCGAGGGCGCCGCGCAGTCGCTCGACCACGGCCAGGTCGGGACCCGCACTGGGTCGGGGTGTATCTACGCGCAGCGGGCGGCTGGTCTTCCCCAATCGCTGGCGCCGCTCGCCGGGCAGCAAGGCCTCGATACGGTCGATCAAGGCCCCTACCTGGCCGGCGTTCGGCATGGGGCTCTCGTCGAAGGCACTGGCGAGAAAGCTGAGGGCCTCCAGGTCGCCGTCGGGGAGGTCGAGCAGGGCGAGACGGCCATACTCGACAATCGCGTAGCACCCGTCCTCGGTGCGGGCGATCTCGCACTCGAAGGCGTCGCGCAGGGCAGCGACGTCATGGCGCAGGGCGGCGCGGGCGTCGGGCGGGTAGATCTCCGCGTCGAAGGCGGCGCGGGCGTCGGCGATCAGGGTCTCGGCGCTGGCGGCGCCCCGCACGAGGCGGCGCACCAGGAACAGGCGGCGGTGAAAGGTGAGCCACGAGCTGCGCTTCAGGCCGCCGCGCCGACGCGTGGGTGACGAAAGTTCCATGCAGGCTACTCCAGGGGCAAAAAGGTAGAGCGGGCGGTCCAGGCGGCGCGCTCGCGCCCGAGCACGGCGAACAGACGGTCGAGCAGCTCCTCGACGAGGGCGGCAAACTGGGCGTACTCGGCGTGGGTGATCAGGCGATAGCCGTGGGCGAGGATGGACTTGTTGCGCAGCTCGGCGCGCGCACGGATCTGCTCGATGTCGAAGCCCTCCACCAGGGGATCGCCCAGAGCGGCGAGCAGCATGTAACCGCCAAACAGCGCAATCGGGCTGAGTCTGCCGTTGCGGCCCGGCCGGGGCAGCCCACGCGGCTCGAACCCTACCTGCTCCTCGACGTTGCGGTACGCTTCCTCAAGCCGGGGCCGGCGGCGCAGCAGCTCGCGCAGCTCAGGACGCTCGGTTAGCACGTCCCACCCTGCCAGGCGATGCTGGCTGCACAGCTCCAGGCAGCGGTAGCAGAGCAGGGCGGCCGTGTCGTACCGGCCCTGGGCCTCGCGACGGCGAGCGTTGGCGTAGAGGGCGCCGAGCAGCGGCAGCACGGCGTCGGGGTCGGCCAGGGTGGCGAGGGCGTCGCGGCCCTTGCCGCCGGCCTGGCTCGTCACCGTGGCGAGTCGGGCGAGGTCATCGCGCTGGGCCTGGAGCAGCCTGGCTCTGTCGCCTGTTGGAGGCGCCGCCAGGAGGTAGGCCCGCAGGGCCTCCTGGGCGGTCGGAAGGTCGAAGCTGTCCCAGTGGGCGTAGGCCGTGGCGAGCCGGGCGCTGGCGGCGTAGTTGGCGGCAAGGAGCTCGACCTCGGCGGCGAGGGTTGGGTCCTCGGCGGCAAGCCCGCTCTCCTCGGCAAGGGCGTGCTGGAGGCGCCGGGCGAGGACGGCGAAGATGCCCTCAGCGCCCGCGTAGTCGTGGGCGGCGAAGAGCCGCGCAGCCTCTGCGGCTTCGAGATGGCCGAAGACAACGTACGGGTCGGGCGGCGGGGCCAGGCGCTGGCTGCCTGGGATCAGCTGGCGGCGCCCGCCGCTGTCGGGGGGCGTGAAGTCACTCTCGATGTAGAGCGCCTCGATCGCCAGCATGTAGGCAGCCTTGGCGAGGCCCACCGACATCGGCTTGGTGCCCCCGGTCACATCCACGGCGATCTCACGATGGGGCAGATCTTCCCAGGCGCGGATAATGGTGCGCAGCGAGCGGTAGATCTGGAGCGTCCGGGTATGATCTTCGGCGTGGCAGGCCCAGCGCAGCTCCTCGGGGCGCCAGCCCTCGTGCCACAGGCCGAGCAGCTGGGCCACCTGGGTTGGCATCTGTGCGCTATCCGGCGTGAGCAGGAACGCCACGCGTTGGGGCTCCAGGGCGCCGATCAGCAGCGCGGCCGTCTGTGCCTGTCCGCTGCCGGGGATGATCAGCGCGGGGACGCGCCGCGCGCCGACACGCGCGCGGAAGCGGTGCAGCTCCTCGGTGAACTCCATCTGGGCCTCTTTTCCTGGTGAAATGGTACAATGTCTGCATCGATCCCCTGGTTTGGACACAGGCAACGAGGTGACGTATGCGCACGGAGACGATCGCCCTACCGGAGCTGGTGACGCGCTCGCTCGACGCGAGCTGGAGCTATGCGCGCTGGTCGCAGCTGCCCGACAACGGCAACCGCTACGAGGTGATCGACGGAGTGCTGTATATGACGACTGCGCCGAGCTTTTTTCACCAGTGGATCACCAGCCGGATCATCCGCATGCTTCAAACCCAGATCGAGGACCGCGGTGTTGGGATTGTCGCATTCTCGCCGATCGGCCTGCTGATGCCTGGCTGCGACCCGGTGCAGCCCGACATCGTGGTGGTGCGCAGCGCGGAGCGCGGCATGATCTACGACCGACGGATCAACGGCGTGCCGGCCCTGATCGTCGAGGTGCTTTCCCCATCGAATGCTGAGAAAGACACCGAGATCAAGCGTGCGGCGTATGCGCGGGCGGGGCTGCCGGAATACTGGATCGCGCGCCCAGGGGAGCGTGACCTGCTGCTGCTCAGCCGGCCTGATCAGGCGAGCGGGCTCTTCCTCCAATCTTCGAGCGTGGCCCCCGACGGCGAGCTTGTCTCCCCCACACTGCCCTTCCGCGCCGCCATCGCCGGCTTCTTCGCAGGCTCGCCGGACGAGACGCTGTGATGGCTGTTTGTAGCCACTCCTGGGGGGCGCGGTAGCTAGCGCAAGAAGCACGACGGCACGTAAGTGCCGCTCGCACGCTCATATTCGTAGCACTGCACCGGGCGCGCTGTATTGAGGCGCGCGCCTACCATCACGGCAAGTGCCTGGGGCAGCGGTCCGAACAGATGGATAGCGGAGGCGCGATTCTGGAGCAGGATCACGTTGGCGATCTGGTCAGCCAGCGCGGCAGCGTGGGCCGGTGAAACCACAAATCGCCTTGCCGCCTGAAGCTGGCCTTGCGACACTGGCGGGCTGGCAAGCTGGACCCGCCGGGCCAGGGGCAGCGGGGAGCTGGCGAGATAAGCTTCAACACCAGCGCCGGCATCCTGAGTCAGGCTGAGTTCGATGGTTACCTCGTCGCCGGTTGGGCCGTCAAGCGGCTCCACGGTCATCTCCAGCCCCGGTCCAGACTGACCACTCTGCTCCATCCCCCACCACTCGTTCGAGGTAGCCGCCCATACCTCAGGCATGATCTTCGTCGTCGAGACAAACTGATGGCCAAGGGCATAGCCAGCCGACAGGTGGAAATTGCCATCGATGCGCAGACGCGCGACCTTGCTGGCGCCTATCAGCGCGCGTACATCGGCTAGAGCAGGGAGCAAGAGCGCCGACCACTCATCGCGATCAGGCCAGCGCGGCTGCGCCCTGGTGCCAAAGCGCGCCTCCCAATCGAGCACAAGATCGGCGCGGCCAGTAGTACCGGCGGCCGGGTGCGTGAACAGATGTAAATCTAGCCCACCGTGGCGCGCAATCGCCTGCTGTAGACGCGGCATGAGCAAAGTTTGCAAGAGCAGACGCGCGATCTCGACGAGTTGCGTCTCCCGCCCGTCCTGGGCTGCGCCGAGGGCAAAGGCGCGCAGGTCAGTGCTGCGTAAATCGCCCGAGCTAAGGGTGCGATCGGCGATGCGCTCGCTCACGCCGTCGAGCAGTGGCACAACCCAGAAGGGCGACGCAGGGTCGGCAAAGCGTGCCCAAATCGCGGGCAGCTCGACGCGCAACAGGCGGTCGGATTCACAACTCTCAGGGGTGAGGGCGATTATGGCAGCATCAATCGAGGCAAGGGCGTGGTCGTAGGCGCGGCGGGTCCGGTCGCCGATCTCAGGCTCGCGCCAGACACGTAGGCCGCGCAAACGTAGATGGAGCGCTAAAGCATCAAGCGCAATGCTATTAGTGCCGCCGCTGGCGAGAAAGATAGTAGCGCCGTCGGCAAGAGCGGGAAGGTTTGGCGGTGTGGTGACGGCGGCCGGATTGGCATTGCCGCCTCCGACAATAATTGTGTTGCCGGAGCCACTGATCTGCACCACCTGACTGATCGTGCCACCATTGCCGGCAGTAACAGTCTGGGTGGTACGTTCATCACGTGTGATCGAGATACTGAGGCTCACCAGATTACCACCGGCAACATCGCCAATCGTCACATCGCCGAGCTGCGCGTCGGCACCGAAGCTGATCAGGCTACTGCCGACGGGCACGCTGCGCCCTGCAAGCGCTTGGAGCGAGGCGGCGAGCTCGGGCGCTGCCGTGCCAAGCCCCGGCTCCGCCGCCGGGTCGGCCGCTAAGATAACGATGAGATCCGCGAGGATAGGCGCAGCCGCCTGAAGCTCGGGCGGCAGGGCTGCGGCGAGATCAGCAGCGAGAGCGTCAGGGTGAGGGAGCATAGTAGAGTCCCTTAATAAAGTAGTTGAAGCCTCAGTCGGTGCAGGGGAAAGATCAACCACCACTCGAAAGCCTATATTTGACGCGCCAGTAGTAGGATCTGCACTGCTGCGTGCTGAACACCGAAGAAAGACGCGATCACTATCGAAGGCCCCACCTCGAATCATGCGTCTAGATTGGTCTACGAACGTACTCGCAGCCCGTGGATAATCCGCCCTGTAATCTGCGGTCCATTCCCAGACATTTCCCGCCAAATCGAGCGCACCACAAGGAGCAGCGCCGGCAGGATAACAACCTACAGGCAAAGCGGTTTCCCATCGCTGGCCTTCCTGCTCCCGCGCATAAGCGCCATGATCGGCCTGCCACTCATTGCCCCAGGGATAGCGTCTTGCTTCCTGTCCGTGGGCAGCCGCTTCCCATTCGTACTCTGTCGGCAATCTGACGGTATGCTTTAAGTTGCTACTAAGCCAGCGACAAAACTCATCGGCTTCATCCCAACTAACATCCACAACGGGCTGATTGCGATCTTGTGGTAGATCGGGAATTTTTGCCCAGGATCGCCATTGTTCATTGGTAATAAGAAAGCGTGAAATTAGGAATGGATGGGCAATAGTGATGGTGTGTTGTGGCTGTTCGTCATTATCAGCTTCGGGGTCGGATACAGGTCCGCCAATTTGATACTCCCCAGCTTCAACACGACGGAAATATCCTTGATCTACAGTGTCGGCTTGAATCCCAATTTCGCTCAGCCACGCCTCTAATGCTACCGGATAGCGTGCATCATTCAACGTACCTAGTAAGAAGCCCGCTCGTATTCGCTCCGTTATAGGCAATTGTTGAAGCTTGTCTCTGAGCAAATCCTGAAGTCCTGGGCGGATAGCTTCTTTTAGTGCATTAATCTTGTCACTCTTGTCACTTATTGTTTGCCAGTGTGTATCATCTCCGATTTCGGCGGCTAAGACAAAATCGTAATATCGTTGTTCTGTAGACTTAATCTGGTTAACTTCGTCAACGTCGCGAACAAGCGCTTCAAGTAAAGCGCGACGCACGTATGGCCTAAATGACCCAGCCGCCAAAAAAATAATTTCGCGCCAGCGATCATCGCGGCGGTATTTCATAATGAGCTCAATAGGCTCCTCGAGTTCTTTAATATAACGGCTTGCACAGTATTCCTGAAGCGTGAGATGGGCAAACACATAACTATCTGATGCGTCAGGAACGAGCAGGCCGCTTCGTTGTTCAATATACTCAAGAAACCGCCCTGTCGCACCCCAATAGTCTTTAATTCCTAGGTTTTGGAAATATTCAATTAAACGATTATACAACCCTCCTCGCTCCAGACGGCCACGACCATCATCTGATACAGCTTCAGCATGCGCCTTGAAAGAGAGCTCTTCAATCAAAGGCAAAAAGTGACTAATGTCCCAGTTTAGAAGACCGACTGCATCAGCAAGGGTTTGCTGATCCCCTTTCAAGCTGTCCCATTCCCCGAGAAGTAGATTCAGAATGCGCTCGTACAGTTGAGGTCGATTAAATGGGAGCGTGTCATTCTTGAGTAAGACGAACGCCATTAGTGTCAACAGCAAAGGCACTTTGGCCATAGCTTGAAGCCTTGGGTGGTTTCCTATTCTCTCAATCAACATCCGACTTAGAGTATTCGTTTTAGCGGGATTAATCTCTCCTTTAGCAGCCAGTTCGTTGTGCCAGGCCTCGGCAAATTCGTGTATTTGTGATGCGGAAAAAGGAGCTATTGTAGCCGTTTGCCAATCCGCTGGGGGTTGAAATGCAGCGTTAAAGGCTCGGGTACGGCAGGTTATAATCGCCCGACATTTATTATGCAGCGTCATAAAATTATATACGGTGGTTGCTGTATCTTGACGACTCGCACTTACGTTGGCAATGCGTTCAATTGGTACTTCGTCAAGCCCATCGAAAAGTATAAGAGCGATATTCTTATCAAGTGCTGCGTCAAGTAAATATTCTGCGTTTTTTATGTCCAATGCCTGTATTTCAGAGATTAAAGCTGTTCGCACCGCACCTGGCTCCGCGCCCCTCTGTGCAATCTGGCCTGCCAATGCCCGTAGCGGTACGATGATCGGTAATACAGCTTGTCCCTTCGGCCACCCAGGAAGCACAACCGATGTGTCATTGTTATCCAGGCCGCGCTGCGCGCAAGCCAAGGCAAGGTAACGAAGAAATGTGCTTTTTCCGCTTCCAGGCTCACCAAGAAGAACTACATGGTTATGTTGGGCTATAAACTCGGTTAGAAATGCATTCTGATTAGCAATGGTCGCCTGTGTATAAACCCGCGCAAGTCTGATTTCTTCTCCTTGGGCGGGTTGTTGAGCTACGCCAAGTAGCCGCAAGTGGGAGAGCTTATTTGCCAGTCGTAGTAAATATCTTTCAATTTGCTTCTGCTGGTCTTGGCTGGCTAATGGTCCAAAGACAGCTTGTGCAATAATGTATACATCTTTGGTGATGTTGCCGCCAGCAACATCACCAGTTGTGACATCTCCTATTAGCCCGTGGCTTACGTCGATGACGCTTGATTTTGTTGCACTCGATGGAGATGGCGCCGAGTTATCAGGTGAGCGTGATGAACTCTCTTCACGCAGATTTATCAATCTCTGCTTCTCTTCAAGTGATAAGGCTTCAAAAACAGCCAGAAGGTCTTTTTCGCTGTTAGCCTCGCTCATATAGCACCTCACTTCTTAACGCAACGCTACGGCTGTCAACTCTTTTTCGACCTGGGCGCACGGCGTAGCATCAAGATGGTGCGCGTATCGCGCTCCTCGATACTCACCACTTCAACACGAGCAAGGTCGCCTACCTTCCACGGGGGTGTGTCGGTCTGGATATCTAGCAGGGCTAGCACGTCCTCGGGTCGATGGCCCGGTACGGCGACGGCGATGCTTCGCTCATTGCGCTCGATGAGCTTGCCAGCAAACACAGCGCCGACGCTGGGTATAGGTCGTGTCGAGAGTTGCGCAGAGGCTTGCTGTACAGCTATGGGCGGCACTGCCTCCTGCGTGCGAGGTGCATCGAGCGAGGG
>Ga0105044_10009977_pt1 | contig 12983 bp, 10 predicted proteins | sample MAT01_FD_78092 | JGI IMG/M metagenome (GOLD analysis project Ga0105044, IMG submission 78092) | Freshwater microbial communities from Lake Fryxell liftoff mats and glacier meltwater in Antarctica - MAT-01 | ecosystem: Environmental > Aquatic > Freshwater > Ice > Liftoff microbial mat | place...
CGCCGGACGGGCGACCTTCTCCATTCTGCTGGCCCAGGACCTGGCGGTGGCGCCGATCCTGATCACCGTCACCGTTCTTGCGGCCCTGGCGCAGGGGGGGGCCATGTCCGGCGAGGAGTTCGATCCGTCCGTGCTGAGGCCGGCGCTGTTCACCCTGATACCGGCTGCGATCGGTCTGGTCCTGCTGGTGCTCCTGGGCCGACTGGTGCTGCGACCGATGTTCCGGTCGGTGGCCAAGGCCAGGGGGCAGGGCCAGGGCCAGGAGATGTTCGTCGCCGCCAGCCTGCTGGTGGTCATCGCCGCCGGACTGGCGGCACAGGCGGCCGGGCTGTCGATGAGCATAGGCGCTCTGGTCGCCGGGCTTCTCCTGGCCGAGACCGAGTTCCGGCGCGAGGTCGAGGTCTCGATCGAACCGTTCAAGGGACTTCTGCTCGGGGTCTTCTTCGTGGGCGTGGGCATCAGTCTGGATCTTGACGCCGTCGCGGCCGATCCGGCAGGCGTGCTGGGCCTCGCTGCGGCCATGACCCTGATCAAGGTCGGCCTGATCTACGGCGCCGGCCGCCTTTGGGGCCTCAACAATCGCGTGGCCATTGAAGCCGCGCTCGTTCTGGGTCCCGCCGGGGAATTCGCCTTCGTCATCCTCGGAGCGGGGCTGGTGGAAGGCATCGCCTCGCCGGCCTTCACCCAGACGGTGCTGCTGGCCGCTACCATCAGCATCTTCACCATCCCGCTGATGGCGGCGATCGCGGGACGGCTGGTGCAGCGGGGCGAGGCCGCCCGCCCCGACCTGCCTGTGGAGGCGACGGATCCGGTCGCCGCGGACAGCCAGGTGTTGATCGTCGGGTTTGGCCGTGTCGGAAGGCTGATCGGTGAAATGCTGGCCGAACACGGGCAGAGCTTTCTCGCGCTGGACGCCGAGGCCGCGACCGTCGCCAAGGGGCGGGCGGAAGGCTGCAACGTCTTCTACGGCGACGCGGCCCGCCCCGAGATGCTGCACCGTTGCGGCATCGATACGGCGCGCGCCCTGGTGGTCACCATGGATTCCCCGCTCAAGGTGGATGAGGTGGTGGCGGCGGCGCGGGCCATACGTCCCGACCTGATCCTCATCGCCCGGGCCCGGGACGACCGGCATGCCGTACGGCTGTATCAGCTTGGGGTGACCGACGCCGTGCCCGAAACCACCGAGGCCGCGCTGCAGTTGGCGGAAAACACCCTGGTCGATCTGGGGGTGCCGATGGGCCGCGTCCTTGCTTCGATCCACGAACGACGCGACCGGTTCCGCAAGGTGTTCCAGGAGGCGATGCCCGATGGTGCCGCCCCCCGCAGATCCCGCGCATTGCGTGGCGGGGTGCGACGCTGAGCCGCACTTCCGAAAGCCCTGGTGCCGCGTGTTAACTCATTGGCTTACCGCAACGTTAATCCGCGTACCCCATTTTGGTCATCGTTACGTGGTGTTAGCAAGCCTTCGCCCTTTGGGTGCGAGTGCTGGCAGTGGCGGGTGCCGATTTCTTCCTTTCGCTGCTTCGGCGTCCAGTTTTCGATAGCCGGTCCAAGCTCCTCCCTAGTCAAGTAACCGATTTCATGCGAGATATCGTCCTGTCCCCTTCCCAGTCCAGTTCCGAATCCATGACCGACGCCCCTCGGCTGAACCGCCGCCAGGCCGCGAAGGTCCGTACCCGCCAGAAGGTTCTGGAAGCGGCCCGCGCCCTTTTCGCCGAGCGCGGCTATGAGCCGGCGACCATCCGTGACATCGCCAAGGGCGCGGGCATGTCCACGGGTGCCGTGTTCGCCAACTTCCAGGACAAGGCCGAACTGTTCGAGGCCGTCCTGTCGGAGGACATGACCAAGCTTGCCGAGACTTTGCGGGCCGCGTCCGCCGCCGAATCCACGGTCCGGGGCCGCCTGTTGGCCGCCCTGACGGCGGCCTACCATGGCTCGCTGGAGCAACTGCCCCTGGTCCAGGCCGTGATCGCCCGCTCGTGGTTTCAGCCCGTCGCCGCCGAAATGCGTACCCGCGAGGCTATCAAGCCGCTGATCGCGGTGGTCACCGACGCCCTGCAGTTCGGTGTGCGCGAGGGCGAACTGCGCAACGATGTCGACGTCCACCTGCTCAGCGATCTGATCTACGAAGCCTTTTTGTCGAACTATCGCCGCGCGGCCTATGATGGCTGGACGATTCAGCAACTCGCGGAGCGGATCGGCAAGCAGGTCGACGTGGTGTTGGCCGGGTCCCTGTCCCGCCAATAGGCGGGCCTAGCTTTTCCACCTCAATACTGCGGCCTTGACCGGGTTGATGAAGCCGCGCCCCTCGGCGCGGCTTTTCAGCCATTCCCGCTTCAGTTGCTGGTACCATTTGGCCTGTTTGTCGGCGTCGTCGATCCAGATCAGCGCCGGGTCGTAGCGCAGGCCCTCGTTCTGCAGGTTCACCATGCCGCCGTCCTGTTTGAGGAAGGCGACGACACCCATGCGCAGGAACGGACGGGCCAGGCCGAAGACCCAGTGGTCCGACCAGAAAATCTGGGTGATGCGGGTCTTCGTCTCGCTGACCGGCGTCAGACAGGTCAGGGCCAGCACCTGTCTCTGGCCCACTTGAATATGCTCCCAGCGGTAGCCGGGGAGGCGGAAGGTGATCTCGGTCGCGGGCGCTCCACCGAGAATCTTGTAGGCCCGGCTGTTCGAGGACGGCGCGTGGCGCACCATGGCGAAGCCCTGTTCGCGTGGCTCGAAGGCCTTGGCCTTTTCGTGCATCGAATGCTTAGACCGCCACCACCACTGCTGATGCACAAAGGGCCCGTGGGCGGGGTCCATCAGGCCGACGACGGCGTGGTCGATATGGGCGTCGAAATCCATCCATTCGACCAGCTTGGCCTCGCCGCCGACGACACCGGGGAATTGCGGTGGCGCGTGGTCCGGCTCGCCGAGGGCGCGGGGGTCGGCCGCCAGCCAGACAAACACCATGCCCTGGCTTTCGCGCACCGGATAGGACCGCACCCGGATGCGTGCGGTCTCATAGCTCTGGTCCTCGACCAGCGAGGGGATGGCGGCGCAAACCCCGTCCGGCCGAAAGCGCCAGCCGTGGTAGCAGCACTCGATGGTTTCGCCCTCGCCCGCCTTTTCGACCAAGCGGCCGGCGGACAGGGGCGCGGCCCGGTGCGGACAGATGTCGCGCAAAGCATAGACCTGCCCCGCCCGGGTTCGCCCGATCAGCACGGGCTCGCCCAGCAATTCGTGGCGCTTGAGCGAGGCCGGCCCGACATCACGCGACAGGGCCGCGAAATACCAGGCGTCCAGCACGAAACCCTTGCCGAATGCCGCCGCCGGGGCGCGGGCGTCAGGCGAATTGGACGGTGCGGGCGGGGCGCTGTCGGCGAGACTCATCCCGCCAGCCTAGCGGGCCCGCGCAGTGAAGTCTTGACCGCCTGCATTCGATCACGCCCTGTGTTGCGACCAAGAGACAGACGCGGGCGCACGGCCCGTCGACCGGGGATATGACCATGAAGACCATGACCGCAGCCGCCGCGCTGGCAGCCATCCTCTCGCTGGCCACCATGCCGGCGTTGGCGCAGGACCACAGCACGCATCATCCGGGAGGTCACGCGCCCGCTACCGCCCAATCCGCAGCGTTACCCGACCACAGCCACCAGCACGCCGATTTCGAATCTGGCCGGTTCCACGTTCGCATCGACGGCCCCGAGCATCCGATCGGCGACGTCATCCTGATCCCGGGGCTCAGTTCCTCGCCGGAAGTCTGGGACGGCCTGACGGACGAACTGAAGGACCGTTACCGGATTCACCGCATCCACGTTCAGGGTTTCGCCGGCGCGCCCGCCAAGGACAACGCCCAGGGGCGCGTCGCCGCCTCGGTCGCGGCGGATCTGGCGCGCTACATCCGCCAGCAGGGCCTGAACAAGCCGGCCGTCATCGGTCATTCCATGGGCGGGACCATCGGCCTGATGCTGGCGGCCCGGAATCCCGATCTGGTCGGCAAGCTGATGGTGGTCGACATGATGCCCTTCATCGGAGCGATGTTCGGCACGCCGGGTACGAACCCGACGGCCGCGAGCGTCGCGCCCATCGCCGAGCAGATTTACGCCGGCATGATGTCCAGTCCCGACGCAGAGTATCAGGCGCAGGCTGCGGCCACTGTGACGGGTATGATCAACACCGAGGCCTTGCGCGCGGGTCCGCTTGAGGACGCCGCGACCAGCGACCGCAGGGTCTCTGCCTCAGCCTATCGCGAGCTGATCCTGACCGACCTGCGGCCTGAGCTGGCGCGCATCACCGCCCCCACCGAGGTGTTGTATGTGGTGTTCAACTTCCCCGGCATGACGCCCGAAATGACCGACGGGATTTACCGGATGTCGTTCGCCACCTTGCCGGGCGTGACGCTGAAGCGGATCGACGACAGCGCCCACTTCATCATGCTGGACCAGCCCGCGCGATTCACCGCCGAGGTGAACGCGTTTCTGGAATAGATGCTTTCACCGTCATGGTTTCGGCGGAAACGGCCTTCACAGTCTCGTGAAGCGCGCGCGGGCGTTTCCGTGAGCGGCCCGACCGGCTAAGACCGGTCAAGGCGTTGTGAGGGTTTGATGGCGGGTTCCGGGTCAGGTTTCGGACGCGGCGGCGGTGGCGGGGGCGCGAAGCCCGCGCGTACCGGCTGGCACCGCCTTGGCTACTGGGCGGCCGTCCTGGCCGTCTGGGGTGCCATCTTCATGGTGGTCTTCTTCGCCGTGTTCGCCCGCGACCTGCCAGACACCTCGACTCTGTACAATATCGACCGCCAGCCCTCGATCACCTATCTGGACCGCAACGGTGCCCTGATCGCGATCCGCGGGACGCAGCAGGCCCCGCCGGCCGACCTCGATGCCCTTCCGGACTATGTACCGGCGGCCTTCATCGCCATCGAGGACCGGCGCTTCTACCACCACCCCGGTTTCGACCCGATCGGCATGAGCCGCGCGGTGGTGGCCAATATGAAGGCCGGACGGGTCGTGCAGGGCGGCTCGACGCTGACCCAGCAACTGGCCAAGAACCTGTTCCTCAGCCCCGACCAGAACATCAAGCGCAAGGTCCAGGAGCTGATGTTGGCCGTCTGGCTGGAGATGAAATTCTCCAAGAAGGAAATCCTCGCCCTGTATCTTAACCGCGTCTATTTCGGCGCCGGTGCCTACGGCATCGAGGCGGCGTCGCAGCGCTATTTCGACAAAAGCGCCAAACAGCTGACCGTCGGCGAGGCCGCGCTGCTGGCGGGCCTGCTGAAGGCCCCGTCGCGCTATTCGCCGGTGTCCGAGAGCGAGCGGGCCGGCGTGCGCGCCACCGTGGTGCTCAATGAAATGGTCGACGCGGGCGTCATCACGCCGGAACAACGGGCGCAGGCCGCCGCCTCGCCGGTGCGGGTCTCCCGCACCCTCGCGACCCAGCACGCCCAGTATTTCATCGACTGGCTGGACAAGCAGATCCGCGAACTGGTCGGCGAGCCGACCGAGGACATGATCGTCGAGACCACCCTGGACCTCACCCTGCAGACCCAGGCCGAGCGCTCGGTGCGCCGCATCCTCGACCGGGACCGCTCCAAGGGCGTGCAGCAGGCCGCACTCGTGGCGCTGGATGGCGACGGCCGCGTCCGCGCCATGATCGGCGGGGCTTCCTATGCCGACAGCCAGTTCAACCGCGCCACCGACGCGCGCCGCCAGGCCGGCTCTGCCTTCAAACCGTTCGTCTATCTGACGGCGCTGGAGAGTGGCTATACGCCCGCGACCCGGGTCAATGACGCGCCGATCCGCATCGGCAACTGGTCGCCGCGCAACTATTCGGGCTCGTTCGCCGGTGAAATGACCATGGCCCAGGCCGTGGCCCAGTCGACCAACACCGTCGCCGCCGGAATGGCCGACCAGATCGGTCGCGACAACGTGGCCCGCACCGCCCGCCGGCTGGGCATCTCCACGCGGATCGGCCTTGAGCCGGCCATGGCCCTCGGTGCCGTCGAGGTCTCGCCGCTGGAAATGGCCCAGGCCTATGACGCCTTCGCCAACGGTGGAAAGCGCGTCCGGGCCTATGGCATCAGCCGGATCCGCTCCCCGCAGGGGCGGGTCATCTATCAGCGGGCGTCGCGGTCCGACGGGCCTATCCAGGCCGTTTCCAACCCCTACCTCTATTATCAGAACCAGATGCTGCGCGGCGTGGTCACGTCCGGCACCGGACGGTCGGCCGCCATCGCCGGGCGTGACATCGCGGGCAAGACCGGCACCACCTCGGACTACAAGGACGCCTGGTTCGTCGGCTACACCGGCGGCTTCGTGACGGCGGTCTGGGTCGGCAAGGACGACAACACCCCGATGCGCGGCGTCACCGGCGGCTCCTCGCCGGCGGCCATCTGGCGCGGCTTCATGGAGGCGGCCCTGCCGCGCCTGAACGCCCCCGCCATCCCCGACGGCCCGGCCATGCCCGAGGGCTGGGAACCGCCCAGCCCGGTCGAAAGCCTGATCGGCGAGATCGGCGATCTGTTCGGAGACAATCCGCCGGGCGATCGCGGACTTGACCCGCTGGATGATTCGCTGCTGGAGCCCAATCCGCGCGAACCCGCGCCTCGCCGCGACGAGCCGTCGCAGCCGGTGGTCCGCCCCACCGCACCCCAGCCCCGACGCGATCCGCCGGACCAGCGGCCGGAACCGTCTCCGCTCCCGGAGAAGAAGGCTGAGCCGCTGTTCTTCTGACGCGGACCGATACGATCGGGCCGTGACAAACAGGACAAGTCAGCCGCTATACCTGCGACTTTCACCACATTCGCGACATCCCCGGGATGCGGCCGCTCAGCGGCCCACCGCATGCAGCGCCGGGCCGTGCTCGCGCAACCATTTGCGGTGGGGCCGGTGATCGCCGATCAGACCCTGCACCACGGCCCAATAGGACGGACTATGGTCGGCGTGGACCAGATGCGCCACCTCATGGGCGGCGAGATAGTCGATGACCGCGGGCGGGGCCATGATCACGCGCCAGCTATAGCGGATCGAGCGATTGTGCGGGCTGCACGAGCCCCAGCGCGATTTGGGATCGGCGATGGACATCTTTACGGGGCGCTGGCCGAGGGCGCTGAGATGGACGTCGGTGCGGGCCTGGAGCGTGTCCCGCGCCATGCGCTTGAACAGGTTTTCGACCCGTCGGGCATAGGCCTCGCCCTCGCCGCCCGAGACGATCAGCGGGCCGTCCGCGTCTTCGGTCAGGCGGGCCGCTCCGGCACCGCCGGTCGCCAGCATTCGCGTCGGCTTGCCGAACAGGTCGATGACGGCCCCCGGCTCCAGCGGCGCGCCCCGCGGACGCTCGGCCAGCCGCTCGCGCATCCAGGCCGTCCTGGAGCGGGCGAAGGCGATGACGTCCGACAGTTTGCGCTCGGACGGGGCAATGAGGACCGCCTCTCCGACCCGGGTATCGATGCGGATCGACAGGCGGCGGGCCCTCGAATTGACCGACAGCCGGGCCGGGACACCCAGACCGTCCGGGCCGTCAGGCGGCAGCCGCTGTCCGTTCCGGTATTTGTCCCAGATCGCCAAGGGTCAGCGCCTCATTGGTCGCGATGAAGTCGCGGACTCGCGGATAGATGTCGTCGCGGAAGCGGCGACCGTTGAAGACGCCGTAGTGGCCGACTTCGGGCTGAACATACAGCACGCGGCGGTCGTCGGTCAGGCTGGTGCACAGGCCGTGGGCGGCCTGGGTCTGGCCGACGCCCGAGATGTCGTCCCTGGCCCCCTCGACCGTCATCAGACCGATGTCCGTGACCTTGCTCAGATCGACCTTGCGCCCGCGATGCTCCAGCAGGCCGCGAGGCAGCAGGTGCTGCTGGAAGACGATGTCGATGGTCTGCAGATAGAATTCCTCCGACAGGTCCAGCACCGACAGATATTCGTCGTAGAATTCCGCGTGCTTCTCGACCCCGTCCCCGTCGCCATCGACCAGGTCCCTGAAATACTCGCGGTGGGCGTCGACGTGGCGTTCCTCGTTCATCGACATGAAGCTGTAGAGCTGCACGAAACCCGGATAGACGCGGCGGCCGAAGCCCGGATAGGGCCAGGGCACTGTGTGGATCATGTTCGACCGGAACCAGGTGAACGGCTTGGCCTCGGCCAGTTGGTTGGTCACCGTCGGCGACAGGCGGGCATCGATCGGCGAGCCCATGAAGGTCATGGAGGCCGGCCGGTTGGGGTCCCTGTCCTCGGCCATCAGGGCGCAGGCGGCCAGCACCGGGGGGCCGGGCTGACAGACACCGACGACGTGGGCGCGGCCCCCGATCGCGGTCAGCATGTCGCGCACATGGTCGATATAGTTGAAGAAGTCGAACCGACCTTCGAGCATCGGCACCTGTCGGGCGTTGACCCAGTCGGTGACATAGACGTCGTGGTCCTGCAGGAAGCCCTCGACCGTCCCGCGCAACAGGGTGGCGTAGTGGCCCGACAGGGGGGCCACGATCAGGACGGCCGGAGCCTCGACGGGCTTGCCCGCCTGCGTCAGGTCACCGGTGTCGCGCGCGAAGCGCAACAGGCGGCACCAAGGCGACGACCAGACCACCTGTTCGGTGGTGCGCACCGGCCGGTTTTCGACGGTGATGACGTCCAACCCCCAGTCCGGCTTGCCATAGCGTCGGGTGACGCTCTCGAACACCTCGGCCGAAGCGAAGGCGGTGCGCCCGATGGCGGTGGCCGCGGCCGGATTGAGCGGGGAGTTCCAGAAGGTCCGGGCCAACTGGGCCCCGATCCGGAACGGCGTCGCCGAGTGGTAGGCGAGCTCGTGAAGCGAATAGAGCATGAAATCCTTGCGACGACCCCCGCCGTTACGCGGCAGAGCACCATAGAACGCACCGCACTGCAAAAAGATTATCGCCGATTACCCAAAATCTCGCTCCCTCCCATTGTCCCCTTGCGGGACAAGGGTGCCAGTTCAACCACGCGCCATATTCCGACGGATGACCTCCGCGGCCTGTTCCGGACCCAGATCATGCGTCAGCGGGACCCGAAAACGCCCGTCCGGTCCCACCAGATAGACCGTCAGCGAATGGTTCATCGTATAGTCGTCGCCCTCGCCGACCTTCTGATACAGGACCCGGTAAGCGTTCGCGGCCGCCTTTATCTGCTCGGGCGTGCCGGTCAGGCCGATGACGCCTTTCGGAAAGCCGTCGGTCGAAAGATAGTCCTTCAACGCCCGGGGCGTGTCGCGCTCGGGATCGACGGTGATGAAAACGATCTGCACCTCGTCCGCGCGGTCGCCGAGCTGCCGCTGGGTGGCGTCCAGCGCAGCCAGGGTCGTGGGGCAATAGTCCGGGCACCAGGTGAAGCCGAAGAAAACCAACGACCATTTACCGTCCAGAAGGGTCTGGTCCACGGCCTCGCCGTCCTGGTTCACGAGCTGGAAGGGGCCGCCGACCCGGGGTTGGCCCGTCGAGGCCTCGGTTATCGGCAGGCCGGCATCCTTTCGGCCGACCACCACGATGGTGATGGCAGCGATCGCGACGGCGATGGCGATACAGGCGGCGGCGAAAATCAGGATGGACCGGCGCGGCATCAAGGCCTCCCTCGAAAGCGCGCAAGGCCGCGCCGACCGGTCTATAGAAGACCGGTGAACCTGACAGAAGACAATCCGTCGCCGCAGCCCGGCCCCTTCACGGAGGCCGAAGCCCCCGGCCGCTTCGGTGGCTGGCGCAACCTGCCGCGCCGCAGCCGGGGCCTGAGCCTGCGCACGCTCGTCATCCTGCGGTGGATGGCGATCGCAGGCCAGAGCGCCACCATCGCCGTGGCTACGGGCTGGTTCCGCTTCGATCTTCCGCTCTGGCCCTGTCTGGGCGTCATCGCGATCAGCATCGCGATGAACCTGAACGCGACCTCGCGGCTGAAGCGCACCGACGGCTCGTTTCCGGACGGGCGGATGACGGCGGCTCATCTCGGCTTCGATATTCTCCAGCTGTCGGCGCTTCTGGGCCTGACCGGGGGTCTGCAGAACCCGTTTTGCCTGCTGCTGGTCGCGCCGGTGACCGTGGCCGCCGCCTCCCTGCCCGGGCGTCAGGCGGCACTGATGGGTCTGCTGGTCTTCAGCGCGACCGTCTGTCTGTTCTTCTTCTCCCTGCCCCTGCCGTGGCAGGCCGGTACGGAGCTGGAGTTGCCGCCGTTGTACCGGTTCGGCACCGGTCTGGCTCTGATCACCGGGGTGATCTTCACTTCGGCCTATGCCTGGCGGGTCGCTGCGGACGCCGAGAAGCTGGAGCTGGCCCTGGCCACCACCCAGGACGTCCTGCAGCGCGAACAGCGGATGGCGGCGCTGGGCGGTCTGGCGGCGGCGGCAGCGCACGAACTGGGCACGCCGTTGGCCACGATCCAGGTGGTGGCCCGCGAACTGTTGCGCGGATCGGTCAAGGACAGCTCGGCCGCCGAGGACGCCGCCCTGATCCTGCAACAGGCCGAACGCTGCCGCGGGATTCTGAAACGCCTGTCGCAGCAGCCGGAGGAGGGCGATTCCGCCTTCGCCGAGGTCGGTCTGAAGGCCTTGCTGGAAGAGGTGGTCGAGCCCCATCGCGGCTTCGATCTGGCCTTCGACGTCTCGGTGACGACGCGACCGGGCGAACCGCCGCCCCGCGTTCGCCGCCTGCCGGAAGTGATCCACGGCCTGTCGGCCCTGGTCGAGAACGCCGCCGACTTCGCTGCCGCGACGGTACGGGTCCGGGCGGTCGTCGACGCGGCATTCATCGAGATCGAGATCGTCGACGACGGCCCGGGCTTTCCCGCCGACATCCTGCCGCGCCTCGGCGAGCCCTATGTGACCAGCCGTCCGCAGGGCAAGGCCCGCCGAGCCCTGGCCGCCCAGATCGCCGCCTCGGTGGCCGCCGCCACCCCGGGCCGGAAAAGCCGAAAGGCCGCCCGCGCCGAGCCGGAACCGGAGGCCATCGCTCCCAGCCAGGGCGGCATGGGACTGGGCTTCTTCATCGCCCGCACCCTGCTGGAGCGGACGGGCGGCAAGGTATTCGTCGGCGCCGGCGACGGCGGCCAGGGCCCCGCGCACAGGGGACTGCCGAAGGGCGCGCGCGTGGCGATTCGCTGGCCTCGCCCCGTGCTGGAGATGTCGTCGTGATGTCGCACCCCGGCGGCCAAACCTTGACCGCAGGGCCACCGCTACCGATTTGAGCCACTAGGAGAACGATATGTCCGACGCCGAAATCCGGATCGCCGCCCTCGCCGACAAGACGCTGTTGTTGGTCGATGACGATAATGCGCTGCGCACCCGCCTGGGTCGCGCGCTGGAGAGCCGGGGGTTCTCGGTGACCACCGCCGCGTCCCTCGCCGAGGCGCATGAGGCGTTGAAGACCTCGGTCCCGGCCTTCGCCGTGCTGGACATGCGGCTGGAGGACGGCAACGGACTGAGGGTGGTCGAGTCCATCCGCGATCGGCGCGAGGATGCCCGCATCGTCATGCTGACCGGTTATGGTGCCATCGCCACGGCGGTCGCTGCGGTCAAGGCGGGGGCGGTCGACTATTTGCAGAAGCCCGCCGACGCCGACGACGTGGTCAAGGCCCTGCTGGCCACCGGCGAGGCTGCCGAACCCCCCGACAATCCGATGAGCGCCGACCGGGTACGCTGGGAGCATATCCAGCGGGTCTATGAGCTGTGCGACCACAATGTCTCCGAGACGGCGCGACGGCTGGGGATGCACCGCCGGACGTTGCAGCGGATCCTCGCCAAGCGGGCTCCGCGTTAAGGCGTGCCGAGCGGGCGACCGCCGTCGATCCCGGGCCGGCCCGCCGGGCCCTAGCTTGAAGGCGGCTGATCCCGTGCTGGGTGGCCGCGCAGGCAAACCGGTTCCAGACGTCCGCGAAGAAATCAACGGGATCGGCATCCGGGTATCTGAAACTGAGGCCAGCACGAATGTCGTCGCCGAAGCGGTTTTCAGGGTGGACCAATTCCGCACACGGACGAACACCAATGCCAGCCCGCAATACTCAGTGTCCGAAAGGGCTACACTTTGCCACAGCGGTCACTGGCCGCAGCTCTATTGAATAAAAGTGACGGCATCCCAGCTTAGTTGTTCTTCAACCAAGGACACGCCAAAATGACCACTGAAACTCACGACATAGTCGACACCGCAGTCGCCGCCGGATCGTTCACGACCCTGGTGGCCGCCGTCACGGCCGCCGGTCTGGTCGACACGCTGAAAGGCGCGGGCCCGTTCACCGTCTTCGCTCCCACCGACGAAGCCTTCGCCGCCCTGCCCGCAGGCACGGTCGAGGATCTGGTCAAGCCGGAGAACAAGGAAAAGCTGACCGCCATTCTGACGCTTCACGTCCTGTCCGGCGCCGTCCATGCCGCCGACATCTCGGGCAAGACCCTGTCGCCGGCCTCGGTCAACGGTGAAGAGCTGGACGTCGATGGCACCGACGGTGTCACCGTCAACGGCGCGAATGTCGTCACAGCCGACATCGCCTGCACCAACGGCGTCATCCACGTCATCGACGCCGTGCTTCTGCCGAAAGGCTAGATTGCCGCAACAGGCCTTCAGGAGCGAGCCAAACCTCCGTCGAGGCTGAACAGAAAGCGGCTCCGCCTGGTAACGGCGGGGCCGTTTTCGTCGGCGGTCCATCCGCGTCGATGACTTCCGGAGGATCGTCGGCTGTTGTGGTCGCCGTGTTCGCCCATGAGAAAGGCCCCGGTGTTTCCACCGGGGCCTTCTTTCATTTCAGACGAGGCGCCGGGCCTTAACGACGGCTGCGACCGCGATCGCGATCACCGCCACCGCCTTCACGCTTGGGACGGCCGCCGGTGTCGTCCGACAGGGCCGGCTCACCGCGTTCGGCGCGTTCGGCGTTGATCTTGTCGGTGATGTCCTAGCCGGTGGTCTGGTCGACGACCTTCATCGACAGCTTGGTCTTGCCGCGATCGTCCATGCCCAGGAATTTGACCTTGACCTCCTGGCCTTCGCTCAGGACGTCGGTCGGGTTGGCGACGCGTTC
>Ga0105044_10009981_pt1 | contig 12978 bp, 8 predicted proteins | sample MAT01_FD_78092 | JGI IMG/M metagenome (GOLD analysis project Ga0105044, IMG submission 78092) | Freshwater microbial communities from Lake Fryxell liftoff mats and glacier meltwater in Antarctica - MAT-01 | ecosystem: Environmental > Aquatic > Freshwater > Ice > Liftoff microbial mat | place...
ATCTTTCGCTTTGTCTACGGCGGTCTTACCCGCGTTCTTCAGTGCGTCGGCGGCATCCGCGATACCGCCTTTGACCTTGCGAGTCGTTTCCGACATAACCATTCTCCCGATAGATCAAAGGTAACGGACACGGAGATTGAATAATGCAATCGCCGTGCCAAGTTCGTGAGAGTTGGCAGGAGAGTTGCGGATCGGGGAGTGGCGAGTGGCGTGAAACGGGTAAAACCCAGTTGGGTGCGTGTATTACCCTGGGTGAATCTTAGTGAGGTTTGATCGTATGAATCGGTTTCGTCAACGCGATTTCTGGCTCTGGACGTTAGCCGTCGTCGCGGTGATTCTGAACGCGGCGCTCGACAGCTACAACTTCGACGGAATGGTGAAGACGCAATCACTGGTGTTACGTACGCAGACGGTTCAGGCGGCATTGATCTCACTGCTCTCGGATATCAAGGATGCCGAGACGGGGCATCGCGGGTATCTGCTGACGAGCGAGGCGAAGTACCTCGAGCCATTCCACCGGGCGGAAAAATCGTACCCGGCGCTATTCGATACGGTACGGGAACTGACGGCAGATAATCCTGCGCAGCAAGATCGCATGGCCGAGATTATTCTTCTGATCGAGAAAAAATTCCGCGAAATGCACCGCACGATCGAACTGCATGATCGTCTCGGTAAAGAGGCGGCGGCGAACGGGGTGTCCGACGGTTACGGCAAGGATGTTATGGACCGCATCCGCACGATTGTGTCGGCGGCGTCGCAAGACGAATACCAGATACTCCAGATTCGCAACGAGGAAGCCAAAGATCAGATTCTTCTCTCGCGAATCGCGTCGTTTGCCGCCGCCGCGATGGCCATCGGCATCATCCTCATTGCGGCATGGCTGATTCAAACCGAGTTGCGACGCCGGCGGAACCTCAACGAAGCATTGACGACGGCGAACGAAAAGCTCGAACTCTCGCACGCAACGGTGAAGGTCAGCGAAGCCCGCTATCGCGATTTATCCGATCACCTCGAGCGACTCGTTCAGGACCGGACTGCGGATTTGAAAGAGCAAAGCGCGCTGCTCCAGTCGAGCAACGAGGAACTCGAGAAGTTCGCGTACATCGCATCGCACGACCTTCAGGAGCCGCTCCGCAAAATCCAGTCGTTCGGAGATCGGCTACTGCGGAAGCAAAAAGCACAGCTCGATGTCGAAGGACAGGACGCGATCGACCGGATGCTCGATGCCGCCGGCCGGATGCGTCGGCTGATCGAAGATCTACTCGCATTCAGCCGCGTGAGCACCAAGTTGAAACCGTTCGACGCGGTGAAACTCAACGATGTGCTGACGGAAGTCGTGTCGACATTCGATGTGCATCTGGATCAGGTCGGCGGTCGGATTACGTTCGATTCGTTGCCGACGGTGACCGGCGATCCTTCGCAACTCCGGCAACTGTTTCAGAATCTTCTCGGCAACGCGATCAAGTTTGCAAAACCCGAACAGCCGCCCATGATCCACATTGGGGCCGTCAATTTCCGCAATCTGGCCAAAGACATCGATCCGCCGAAGTCTGCCGGGCAAGGCTGGCGGGTCGAAGTTCGCGACAACGGGATCGGCTTCGAGCAAAAATATGCCGATCGCATTTTCGAACTGTTCCAGCGGTTGCACGGCCGTAATCAGTACGAAGGCACCGGACTCGGCCTCGCAATCTGTAAGAAGATTGCACAACGTCATGGGATCGCACTAATGGTGCGTTCGCAGCCCGGTGAAGGCACAACGTTTTATCTCGATTGTCCCATCCGGAGTACCTGACCGATGCCACCCAAGACGAGACCGGTGACGATTCTGGTCGCAGACGACGATCCCGACGACCGTAAGTTAACGCAAGAAGCGTTCTTGGAATCGAAATTGGCTAACGATCTCCGTTTCGTCGAAGACGGCGTCGAAGTCTTCGATTACCTCAACCGCATCGGCAAGTTCGCCGACCCCGCGTCATCGCCGTGGCCGAGTCTGATGTTGCTCGATTTGAACATGCCGCGAATGGATGGTCGCGAAGTCCTCGTCGAACTCAAGAAAAACCCCCGCTACGCCGGGATTCGCGTCATCGTCATGACGACATCGAAGTCCGAAGCCGACATTCATAAATCGTACCTGCTCAACGCCGCGAGTTACATCACAAAGCCCGTGACGTTCGATTCGCTGGTGAACGTGGTGACAACGTTGGGCAGATACTGGCTGGAAATCGTCGAACTCCCCGACAACGACGCGACAGGCAACGGTTAAACCGGGCGACAGCACCCATTCTCGTTGCGGCTTGTCGAGTCGCGTTTCGACCCGTCCCACGAGTGGACTGGTCATTCGAACGAAAATGCCCGGCCCACGAGTGCTTCTACACGTGGGCCGGGTTTGGGAATTGGTTTCGACTTGGCAAATCTCACTACTGCATCTCTCGTGCCAAATTTCGGCATTGCGTTTGCTTTGCGTGTGAAATAACTCCTGGGGAAACATTATGGCGACAACGACCCGTCCAGCTTGGCAAAACGCAATCATTACCCTGTCGGCCGTTGTCACGACGGCGGTAATACTCTGCCTTCTTTACATCGGGCGGGTAGTGGTGATCCCGATTGCGATGGCGATCTTTTTCACATACGTGCTCGCGCCGGTCGTGGCATTCTTGCAGCGTCGGAAACTGGGCCGCATGCCTGCGACGATCATGACCGTAGCGGCAGCCGTTGGCCTGTTTCTGGGAACTTCCTTTCTCATTACGCATCAGCTGGCCAACCTGACGAAAACGGTGACCGCGAACGGCAATATAATCAAGGCGAAAGTCGCATCGCTCCGTTCTTCTATACTTGGCACCGCCGACTCGCCACTGACCAACTTGATGGACGACCTCGAGAAGATGATGAACCCGAATGAGGAACAGGGAACGAGGGTGGTGTTCGAACCCCGGCAGTCGGCGTGGACTCCGAGCATGAACACGATCCTCGGCCCGGCCACCGAGGCATTCGGGCAGGCTGCGTTCTCATTCGTTCTGGTCGTGTTCATGTTGCTTTCGAAGACTGATCTCGGCGACCGCTTGCTGCGGCTGCTCGGCGAACATCAAATGACGGCCACGACGCGCGCGATGAACGACGCCAGCGAGCGCGTCAGCAGTTATCTCTTTCACCAGTTCATCATCAACTCCGCGTTCGGGCTGATCGTGGCCATCGGACTCTATGCGATCGGGATGCAATATTCGCTGCTCTGGGGATTCCTCATTACACTGATGCGCTACGTGCCGTACATCGGGACGTGGCTCGGCGTCATTCCGCCTGCGATATTTGCCTTCGCCACAAGCCCCGACTGGAGTCTATCGATCGGCACAGTCGGTATCGTTCTCGGACTGGAAATACTCGTCAACAACTTCGTCGAGCCGCGTATTTACGGGAAAAGCCTCGGCGTCAGCGAAGTCGCACAACTCGTCTCGGCGGCCATCTGGTCGTTCCTCTGGGGGCCGATCGGCTTGATCCTCTCTAGCCCGATCACCACATGCCTGCTCGTGCTCGGCCGACATGCCCCGCCATTCCACTTCCTCGAAGTCCTTCTGGGCAATACTCCGCCACTCACGCCCACGCAATCGCTGTTCCAGCGCCTCGCTACGAAAGACCAGGACGAAGCGATGCAGACGATGAAGCTCGCACTTGCGGATCGCGATCCCGAAACCGTGTTCGATGAAGTTTTCCTCCCCGCGCTCACGCAACTCAAGGCTTCGCGTATGACGGGACAAATCGACAACGAGGAAGACGCACGCATTATGGCACTCACGCGGGAAGTGCTCGATGAAGTGCTGGACGAGATTCGCGAGAAACCGACCGGCGAGGAAGAATTCGTCGAACGCATTCGCGTGGTGGCGTGCCCCGCACAAGACGAATTCGATCAGCTATCGCTCGTCGTCATGACATCGTGCTTGAAACCGACGTACTGGGATGTTCGCATCCATTCCGTTAAGAAGCTCGTGTCGGAAATGCTTTCGGACATCGCCGAGTTCGACCCACAAGTGATCCTCATCGGTTCGCTGCCACCGGGCGGAGTAGCGCACGGGCGGTACCTGTTAAAGCGGTTGCGGCAGAAGTTCCCCGACGCGCAGATCGTGATGGGCCGCTGGAACGATCCGGATTTTAATGCCGAAGAATGGAAAGCGGCCGGCTGCGACGCCATCACGTCATCGCTGCGTGAGGCGCTCAAGCATATGAATTCGTGGAAGCCCGTCTTACAAGCCGAAGAAGCGGTGAAGGCGTAACGACATCGCACCCAGGGGCACGACTTCTCCGATCGCATTTCCGCAAAATCTCCACCGAGTCCGAACTCCAACGGTTCGGCTAGTTTCCCTTCTATAATCACAGTACCCTGCGATGTAGAAGTGGAACGGGTCATGGAGTACCGACCGATGTCGAATGAATCGCCGTTTTTGAAGCTGACCGAAGAGCGTGTCTTGATCTTAGATGGCGGCATGGGTACGAGCCTGCATAAATATAAACCGACCGATAAAGACTGGGGCTATTCGCCGAACGGCAAATCGCTGATGAACCTTTCGGATGCGCTCATCTACACGCACCCGGAGTGGATCCGCGAGATTCACGCCGAGTTCTTTACGGCCGGTTGCGATGCCGTCGAGACGAACACGTTCAATGCGAACGCGATCGGCCTCGGCGAGTTCGACCTCAACCCGCAACTCGATGAAATCAACCGGCTGAACATTCGCCTCGCGAAAGAAGTCGCCGCGAAGTTCACCACGAAGGAACGCCCGCGGTTCGTCGTCGGCAGTATCGGGCCAGGTACGAAGATGCCGTCGCTGACCGACCCCGCGATTTACGTCGACTTCGACACGATGGCCGACGCTTACCGGCCGCAAATTCGTGCGATGATCGACGAACGAGTCGATGCCATCCTCATCGAGACGTGCTTCGACATATTGCAAGCGAAGATCGTGGCAATTACGGCGATCGAAGAGATGAAGAAAGCGGGTGTCAAGATCCCGCTGATGGTGCAACTCACGATCATCGATGCCCGCCAGAAGATGCTGCCCGGCACCGACATCGCCACGGCACTCGTCGCGCTCGAACCGCTCGACGAGATCGATGTCATCGGCATGAATTGCGGTGTCGGCCCGGACCTGATGCTCGACAGCATCAAGGGGCTGAGCCGCCACTGCAAGAAGAAACTGAGCGTGTTGCCGAACGCCGGGCTGCCCGAAAACCGCAACGGCGAAACGTACTTTCCGCTCGACCCGGATGGCCTGGCGACGTGGCTCGAACGCTTCGTCGTCGATTTCGGCGTCAACATTATCGGCGGCTGTTGCGGCACGACGAGCGAGCACCTCGCCGCCGTGGCGAAGCGGCTCTACGGCAAGAAACCCGCAACGCGCAACCCCGTCTATCTGCCGATGGTCACGAGTTTGCAAGCCTCGCAGGAACTCATCGTCGATCAACGCCCGTTGCTCGTCGGCGAGCGCACGAACACCAACGGCTCGAAGAAGTTCAAGCAGCTTCTGGAGAAAGAAGACTGGAACGGCTTGACCGCGATGGCGCAGGAACAGGAGCGAGAAGGCGTTCACTTGCTCGATGTCTGCGTCGATTACGTCGGGCGCGATGGCGTTCGCGATATGAAGGAAGTGATCAAGCGATACAACGCCGTGCTGACGAAGCCGATGATGCTCGACAGCACCGAAAATCTCGTCATCGAAGCCGCGCTCAAGTTGTGTTCGGGCAAGACGATCATCAACAGCATCAACCTCGAAGATGGCCGTAAAACGCTCGACCCGAAGACGAAGCTCGCGAAGAAGTACGGGGCCGGGCTGGTCGCGCTGACCATCGACGAAAAAGGCCAGGCCGACACCGCCGAGTGGAAGTTCGAAGTCGCACAGCGGATCTACGACATCGTCGTTCACGAGTACAAGATTCCGCCATCAGACCTGATGTTCGATCCGCTCGTTTTCCCTGTGAGTACGGGGCAGGAGCAAACCCGCAAGAGCGCCATCGCGACCTTCGAGGCGATCCGGCTCATCAAGCAACGCCTACCGGGCTGCCTCACGCACGTCGGCCTCAGTAACTGCTCGTTCGGCCTCGCCCCGTACACGCGCCAGGTGCTGAACTCGGTCTACTTGCACTACGCGATGGAGTACGGCCTCGACTCCGCGATTTTGCACGCGGCGAAGATTATGCCGCTGAACAACATCGACGCCGAGGGCAAAGAACTCGCACGCCGGTTGTTCTTCGACGAACGCGTCTTCAACGCCGCCGGCGAATGCATCGAAGACCCGTTGCAGATGATTATCGAGCACTATGCCGATAAAAAAGGCGAAAAGCGTGCCGCACGGCCACTCGGCGACACCATCGAAGAGCGCCTCGAACAGGCGATCATTCAAGGTCGCCGCGAAACGCTCATCGCCGACCTCGACGACGCGCGGACGCGCTACACGCCATTGCAGATCATCAACGATGTGCTGCTCGGCGGCATGAAAGTCGTCGGCGAACTGTTCGGCAGCGGGCAGATGCAACTGCCGTTCGTGCTGCAATCCGCCGAGGTGATGAAAGCGTCGGTGGCGTACCTCGAGCAGTTCATGGAGAAGACCGACGGCCAGGAAAAGGGCAAGATCGTTCTCGCCACGGTGAAGGGCGACGTTCACGATATCGGCAAAAACCTCGTCGACATCATCCTCACGAACAACGGCTACAAGGTCTACAACCTCGGCATCAAGCAGCCCGTCGATGCGATGATTTCCGAGTTCGTGAAGACCGGCGCGGACGCGATCGGCATGAGCGGCTTGCTCGTTAAATCGACCGTCATCATGAAGGAAGACCTGATCACGTTGAACGATCGCGGCTTGAACCCGCCCGTGATCCTCGGCGGGGCCGCGCTGAACCGCCGTTACGTCGAGGAAGACCTGACGCGCGTCTATCACGGCAACGTCTATTACGGCGAAGACGCCTTCGCAGGCTTGCGAATTATGGACGAACTCGTGGCACGCAAGAAGATCGCCAGCGTCGGTAGCGCGGCACTTCAAGGCGCGATCAAAGGAGCCGAAAAGAACCAGCGTGGCATCGCGGTGAAATCGATCTGCGAGGGCGACGACGCGGACGATTACTACCCAAAAGCCATTACGGTCGAAGTGCGGCCCGACTTGCCACACCGTTCCCCGAACCTGCCGAAATCGCCCGATATTCCGACGCCGCCGTTCCTTGGCACTCGCACATTCTCCGCGAAAATCCAGGACGTGTTCCCGTACATCAACGAGCGGACGCTGTTTAGTTCGCAGTGGGGTTTCGTGAAGGGCGGCGTCGACCCGAAGACGTACGCGGCCCAGATCGACGCGACCGCTCGCCCCGCACTCGCACGCCTGAAAGCGATGTGCATCGAGCGAAATGTGCTTCAGCCACAGGCGAGTTACGGCTTCTTCCCCGCGAGCGCCGATGGCCAAACGATGACGGTGTACGGCCCAGACCGCGCCACCGTGTTGCAGAAGTTCACCTTCCCGCGGCAAGATTTCGGCGACTTCCTCTGCCTGAGCGATTACGTCGAAGCCGCCGTCGATGGCAAGCCGATCGATTACATCGGCATGATGGCGGTGACCGTCGGCCACGAAGTGACAGTCGTTTGCAACGAACTGCGGGCCGAGAACAAGTACCAGGATTATCTGTTCTTGCACGGCCTCGGGGTCGAATCCGCCGAGGCGTTCGCGGAGTATTTCCACAAGCATCTGCGGGCCGAGTGGGGCATCGGTGGCACAGACAGCCCGAAGATCGAGAAGCTGTTCAAGGGGCATTATCGCGGCCGCCGCTTCGCCTTCGGTTACCCCGCCTGCCCTCGCCTGGAAGACCAAACCGGCCTGTTCGAGTTGATCGACCCGACGCAAGTCGGCATCACGCTCACCGAGCAATACCTGCTCGAACCCGAACAGTCGACGACTGCGATTATTTTCCACCACCCGAACGCGAAGTACTTCAACGTGAAGCGCGGCGGCGAGGTGGAATTCGAGTAACAGCGATGCGAAGCCGAATCCCAGTGGTACGACGTTTCGTCGTACCACTGGGATTCCTTACGGCTTCGCCAGAAACATTGCGAATCCCTTCGACTCCACGATCCGTTCCTCGGCGTCTTCGGTGTCTTTACACACGAGATACATTGCACTGCCTTCGAACGCCTCCACAACGGACTGCGCTTTCTCGGTTGGCAACACGCTCGCGGCTTTCGTGAGGCTGTCGGCGAGGTAACCTTTCTTGGCGATGACCGTGGCACTGCGGCGACCCGTCAGGCCGAGGCCGGTTTTGAGATCAAGGACGTGCGAATAGCGAACGCCCGCGATTTCCACAAACTGGAACAAATCGCCCGAAGTGGACACCGAGGCGTTCGCCAGCTTCACGGTGCGGGTCGGTCGGCCTTTGCCAATCGGGGCGATATCGACTGACCACCCATCGCGGCCGGGCGGGGCGTCGCCTACGGTAATGTCGCCACTCGCGACGACCATCGCCGACGGGCAGCCGTGCGATTTCAGCACCGCGAGTGCCTCGTCGGCGGCGAACCCTTTGCCGATGCCACCAAAGTCGAGCCGCATTCCGGCGACACTTAACCGTAAGAGCTTCTTGTCGCGATCGAGTGCGATTTTCGCGTAACCGACTTTTCCTTTTGCCGCTTCCAGAACTGTAGCATCGGGCAGCGACTTGGTTTTACGGCTTTCCCGCCAGAGTAAACTGAGCGGCCCGACGCTGACATCGAACGCGCCATCGCTCGCTTTCGAGACATCGAGCGCATGTCCCAGCACGGTACACAAGTCGCCGCTGACCGCGAATTCCTTGCCGGGGCTGGCATCGTTGGCGGTGCAAATCGTCATCACTTCGCTACTGGCGCGATAGTCGCTCATGACCAGTTCGAGATCGCGAACGCGCTGGTAAGCGGCCCGTACCGCCTTCACGGCGATGGCTTTGTCCGTGGCATAAAGCACGACGCGGAACGTCGTGCCCATGTGATTTTCTTCGTACTCGTAGCGGGTCGGATTTTCCGCTCCGCGACAATGACCGAACGGAACGCCAACTGGTATAAAGGTCATTACAGTCAGCATCAGTGTCCGATAAATGGTCACGGTGACTTCCTTCTGCCGTTCGCTTTTTCCGGTCCGTTGTTGACAGCATCCCCACAATCAGAGACGCTATCAGTATGAGACACGCTTTTTTAGCCGCAATCCTGGCCTGCGCCGTTGCACTTGCAACGGTGTCCGCCGACAACACCAAGCCGATATTGGTGCCGAAGAAGGTCGAGCTTCCCGCGAAGAATTTTACGCAAGATCTCGTCGAAGGCATCAAGTTCGAGATGGTTTACGTGCCGGGCGGCGAGTATGTGATGGGCAGTCCGGATAGCGAAGCGGGTCGCGGGAATGATGAAGGCCCGCAACACAAAGTGGCACTGAAACCGTTCTGGATCGCGAAATGGGAAGTGTCGTGGGATGAATACGATTCGTTTTGGAAGAACGAATCGCTCGCACAGCCTTCGAAAGACCCGCCGTTTAACACCGTCGCCGACGCGCTCACCCGTCCGACGAACCCATACGTGCCCGAAGACTACAAGCACGGACGAGAGGGTTTTCCCGCGATCTGCATGAGCCATCACGCGGCGATGATGTACTGCCATTGGCTGCGAGTCGTGACGAAGCGCGGCTACCGTTTGCCGACCGAAGCCGAGTGGGAATACGCCTGCCGCGCCGGTTCGCCCGACGCGTTCAGCTTCGGGAACGATGCGAGCAGGATCGGCGACTTCGCGCAGTTCAAAGACAACTCGCCCGACGAAGATCATGCCAAAGGCACGACGGCGAAGTGCGGCAGCAAGAAACCGAACGCCTACGGCATCCACGACATGCACGGCAACGTCTCCGAATGGGTAATTGACCATTACGATGCAGGGTTTTACAGCAAGTGCGCGACGAAGCCACTGAGCCTGCAACCGGTGGTGAAGCTCACCGACAAGAAGTGGTCGCACGTCGTCCGCGGTGGTTCGTTCAAAGACCCCGCGACGTTGTGCCGATCCGCCGCGCGGCGTTCGTCCGATGCGAAATGGATGTACAAAGACCCGCAATCGCCGCGTAGCATCTGGTGGTTGACGAACATGGATCAAATCGGCTTCCGGATCGTGTTGCCCGTCGAGGAACAACTCGATCTGCTCGATCTGAAGCCCATGGTCGTGAAGAAAGCCGAGCACGACCCGATCGTGGATGAAGACAAATAGCGAACTGCCTCGAAACCGTTTCTCCCTTTACTCTCTGGAGCCTCTCTCATGACCGATTCGAAAACGCGCCGCGATTTCATGAAAGCCGCCGGCGCAGTCGCCGTTGCCGCTTCGGTTGTCCCGACCGTTCACGCGGCCGGTACGGATGTCATCAAGGTCGGCCTCATCGGCTGCGGCGGTCGCGGTCGCGGGGCGGCACAGGACTGCCTGAAAGCCGATAAGTCGATTCAGGTTACCGCCGTCGCCGACGTGTTCCTCGACCGCGCCCAGGGCTTCGCGAAGAGCCTGAAGGAAGGCGGCTTCAAGGACCGCGTCGATATCGGAGACCGCGTTTTCGGTGGCCTCGATGCCTATCAGAAGCTGATCGCATCGGGCGTCGATTTCGTCATCCTCGCTACGCCTCCCGGTTTCCGCCCGACGCACCTCGAAGCCGCGATCACGGCCGGCAAACACGTCTTCACCGAGAAGCCCGTCGCCGTCGATGCCCCCGGCATCCGCAAGGTGCTCGCACTCGTCGAAGTCGCAAAGAGCAAGAACATCGCCGTCGTCGCCGGTACGCAACGTCGCCACCAGAAGTCTTACCAGGAAGTTTACAAGCGAATCCAGAACGGCGACATCGGCGATATCGTCGGCGGTCGCTGCGCGTGGAACAATGCGGGGATCTGGTTCAATAAACGCGAAGCGAACGTTACCGACGTCGTGTACCAACTGAAGAACTGGTACCACTTCGTGTGGCTGTGCGGCGACCACATCGTCGAACAGCACGTTCACAACCTCGACGTCATCAACTGGTTCATCGGCCAGCACCCCGTTCGCGCAACGGGTATGGGCGGTCGCATCGGTGGCCACTCCGCCCGGCCGAACGGCGAATCGAAGGAAGTCGGCAACATCTTCGACCACTTCGCCGTCGAATACGAATACGGCAACAAGGTCGGGATCGCCAGTTATTGCCGCCACTACCCCGGCCCCGGCGATGTGTCCGAAATGGTCGTCGGCACGAAGGGCACGATCCGCACCGCGAGCGGCGGTTTCTTCACGATCAACGGCAAGGAAATCTACTCGGCCGAGCAGGATAACAAGGATACGTCGCCGTACGTCCTCGAACACGTGGACATGATCAACAGCATCAAGGCCGGCAAGCCGCTGAACGAACTGCAAGCGGTCGCCGAGAGCACCATGACCGCGATCATGGGCCGCATGTCGACCTACACCGGCGAATCGCTGACGTGGGATAAAGCCCTGGCCAGCAAGCTCGACACGATGCCCGCCAACCTCTCGCTCGACATGGAACTGCCCGTGCCACCCGTATCGATGCCCGGCAAAACGAAGTTCGTGTAAGCCTCAACAATCGCCTATCCGCATCGCAGCGTTTATGACGTTGCGATGCGGTCACAGCCAATCGGGCACATCCCACGCGAAGTTTGCAGATACGCTCAAGAACTCTTCTCGCAACGCAACGAACAAGCACGCGGTAACGATGTCCGCCGTCGTACCAGGGTTCAGCGCGTTGCCATCCGAACGCAGATAGCGATCGAGTTCGACCCCCGCACGGCGGCCACCTTGCGTGTGCAACCCGCCGAGTTTCAACACATCTACGACGCGTTGACGCACATCCTCGGCTGCGGGTATGCCCTTCTTGCGCGCGATCAACGAATCGGGAAACTCGGCGAGCCATTTGAGTTGACACTCGATGACTGCAGGTTCGATCTGCCCGAATTTCTCGAACGCCTCCACGAGTGCGGGCACGCCGAAATCGAAGAGATCCGCGTAGCCGTTGTCGTACTGCTGCGCGATCAAGTCGCGATCTGCTGCGAGAGTCATCGCCTTCAAAAGCGTCACCGTGGGTGCGTCGCGCACGTCTTGTTCCGGGGCATCGCCGAGGCCACCCGGTGCGGCCAACCGGATCGCCCGGTAGACGAGTTCGGCATCGCTTACAGTCAGTTCGTTTAATACGATTTGCACACCCGTGCGCAGCGGTTCGCCATCGGGCACGGCGGCGAGCGGCGCGAGGGCGAGGCAGATACCGAGGTTGGTATTTTGGCCGACGAAAGTCTGCGTGGCTTCGACCGCCGACAACACCGTTCGACCGACACTCACACTGTGCGCGCGTCGAAACGCGGGGCCAATCGCGATAGCACTGAGCAGGAAATCGGCGAGTGTTGTATTCGTGAAATCGGCGTGCGGATGGACGTTGCCGACCTTCCGCGAAAGTGCTTCCCACGTACACGCGGTCTGGACAAGTTGCGAAATATCGTTCATGAATCGCCTGCCTCAAGCATAAATTGCACGAGCGTTTTGGCCACGTCGATGCCGCAAGTCGGCGCGAGTGCCTTCCAGCCGGGCACGGCATTCACTTCGAGAATGAACCACTCGCCGCGGTCGTTTTGTATTAAATCGACCCCCGCAACGATCGCGCCCGTTGCGGTGGCGGCCCGTATCGCCAGTGCGGTTTCTTGCGTCGAAAGTTCGTACCGTTCGGCGGTTCCACCCTGCGCGACATTCGTCCGCCAGTCGCCGGAGTTCGTACGCTTCATTGCCGCAATGACCTGGTTATTTAGCACGAATGCACGCACATCCCAACCGGGGTGCGAGATGAATTGTTGCAGGTAAAGTATGCCGCGGGTCTGCTCGATCGCGTGGAAGGTCCGCCACGCCAACTCGCGGTCGGTCACGCGAACCATACCCCGCCCCTCGGAACCGAAAAGCGGTTTCACGACGACATCGCCACCGAGCGCATCGAACGC
>Ga0105044_10009983_pt1 | contig 12977 bp, 9 predicted proteins | sample MAT01_FD_78092 | JGI IMG/M metagenome (GOLD analysis project Ga0105044, IMG submission 78092) | Freshwater microbial communities from Lake Fryxell liftoff mats and glacier meltwater in Antarctica - MAT-01 | ecosystem: Environmental > Aquatic > Freshwater > Ice > Liftoff microbial mat | place...
CAGCAGCGGCAACTCCGCGGGCAGATCGTCGTCGCGCCCGGCCAGCGACCACGCCAGCGACACGAGCCGGCCGCGAAACCGCTTGCCAGGCCGGTTCAGGAACTCGGCCACCGGGCCGACGAGTGCTGCCTCCCAAAGCGACGCGGGCACGCCATCGGGCACCGGCCGAACCTGCCGTAGCAGGCCCACCAGCGGGTCGGACTTCAGCCGCGCTGGGCTTAGAGTGTTTGCGACAGGCATCGTTTTGCCTCCGGACGGCGGATAAGTCGGGAGAGATCCAAGGGCGGCGGCCAGCCGACCACTAAGCGGGCGGCGTCCACGGCCCCGAACTGCAGCGAATAAAATCGGCCCATGAGCGAGTCGGGCAGCGAACGGTACAGACGTCGGAACACCTGCCAGCGCTGCTCGGGCACGACCATCGTGAACAGCAGGCGGTTCAGAAAACGGGCGAAGCGCTGCCGTGGGGCGAACCGCCGGGCGAGCTTCGCCGCCGCGGCCGAAGCCCCCTGCGGCGAGGCGTCAGCCACAGCGACTGCCAGCCGCACTGCCAACGGGAACGAGTACCCGGTCGCCGGGTGGAACCACCCGCCCGCGTAGCCGGCGACCAACGGCCCGGTCGGTTGGACGGCGATTGGCGCACTGGCCCACGGCATCGGCAATGCGCCGACTTCTTCGCGGACAACCTGCCAGCGGCCGACGTTGCGCGACTCGATGTGGTCAGTCACTCGCTGCCGGAGTTTCGGTTTGTCGAGTTCGGCGCCATCGGAGAAGTACGTGTCTTCGACCAGAACGCGGTGCGGGGTGAACGGCAGCGTGTAAAGGAAGCGGTAGCCATCGTCCTGCGGCACGGTGGCATCCATCACCGTCGGCAGCGGTTCCGGCCACGGGCGTTCGGTTTCAATCTCCAGCCCCAAAAACTTCTGGTACCCGGTCGCAGTCGGTTGCTCGCCCGCCGTCTGCCCGCGGGCGTCGATCACGCACAGGGCCTCAAGTTCCGTCCCGTCGTTCAATCGCACCCGTTTGCCGTCGATCATTTCGGCGTCCGTCGACGTCAGCAGTTCGCACCCGCTGGTCTGCACCGCGTCCGCGAGTTGTTCCGATCGGATCGAGGCGTAGCGTGTGGAAACCCGGCGTGTGAATGTCGGGAAGCGAACGACATATTCCGGCCACTCGGCGGCGATCAGCGGCCGCACGAACGGTTCGGCGTCCGGCGGCAGGTCGCCGGCGTGGAACGACCATGTGTGATTGCCGCCCGGCCGACGCCCGCGTTCGACGACCACGACGCGAGCCCGCGGCTGACGCTGCCGCAACGCCAGGGCAATCAGGCTGCCCTGAAGCCCGCCGCCGACGATGATGTAGTCTCGTTGACTCACGCCAAGGCTCTTTGGGAGAGTGAAACCGGGCGGAAGACGCCAGAGTCCAGGGGAAACGGATCGGCCCCGGTCCACCGTGCGGCAGCATGGAGCAGGATGTGCGGCACGGCCACCGCGCTTAGACCGAGAAACACCGCTTGAACCAACACCGGCTGGAACTCGCGGCCATCGGCAAACCACCATGCCGTTATTCCCGTCGCAACGACCGCTGATGCCGCCATCGGTGCGGCAGCCGTCATGACCCGCGTCAACCCTCGCCAGGGATTCGAGGGGTCGGCTCGGCGGGCCAATTCCATCAACTCACGTGTCGAATGCCAGCCGCAGAAGTACACCGCGAAGCTGACCAATGTCGGGGCGACAGCGAACAAAGTAGCGAAGCCCACCTTGCGGGCAACGCTGGCGACTGTGTTGCACGCGGGCAGACTCACAACGAAGAACACCGCCACCGCCCACAACAGCGGCTGCACGGCATTGACTGCCGCTCGCGTTCGCTCAATGTCGCCGCCAGGAACAACCCACGCGAGCAGTTCCGCCACTTCGGACTGCCGGAACAGCAGCGGAACCCAGATCACCATGCCGCCTTCGACCGTTCGCAGCGGCTGTCGCACGCCCGCTTCGTCGCCGAAGTGGACGGCCGATATCAGGAAGAACATTGCGACGGTGAGTAAAGGAAACGCGAACCAACCGGCCACCCCCAGCCCGGCGATGCCCAGGTAGGCGAGGCCGAACCCGGCGAACCAGTACCGCCCCAGCAGCGGGCGGAACAGCTCGCGGCCAAACAGATGATCAAGCCCGCCGTGCGGCATGCCGACGACGGCGACTAGGACAGCCAGTCCGACGACCATGAAAGCGGGCGTGAGATGTTCCATCGCCCGCCTCCAATTACACCATCGGAATCCGCCGTTATACCATCACCGTCCGTTCGTCTTCCAGCCGTTCTTGGGGCGACATCGCTTCTGTCTTGGCCCGGGCAATCAGGTAGATGAGCACCCCGAACCCGGCCTTCGCGGTGATGTCGGCGATGGCGTACCCGACCTGAATGCCGACCGCCCCGAGGGCCGACCGCTCGCCGATGATGCCCGGGACTGCGCCCGGCAAAGAATCGCCGTAGATGGCGTACGCGATCGGGTAGAACGTCCAAGTTATCAGGATGACAACCCGGGCGATGGAGATCAGCCCACGGGCTTCTTGTGGCTGATTGTCAAGGGACTTGGTCAATTCCACCCAGAGCACGTACAGGATGTAGAAGAACGGGACTGATGACAACAGGCCCCAAACCAGCCGAGTCGACCAGTTGTTCGACACTTCCCCCGGGTACCCGAGTCCAATCATCAGGGCGGCCGCGATCACCAGCTTGAGCAGGAGTGGGCGGGCGACGGCTTTCGACAAGGCCAAGACGGCGACCAGTTCGACCATGAGCAGTGGGACGGTCAGGATCCAGTCGGCGTACCGGTAAAAGTCGTTGAACGCTTTCCCGGACCCGGCGTACGAGCCGGGCCCGCCCTCGCTGGCGGCCTTCTCGAACGCGTATGCTCCCTGCCAACTGGTACGAATCATGAAGTAGTGGTAACAGGCGATCGACACCACGATCCCGGAGACCAGCAGCGCCGGTTGGTACTTTCGGGCGACGGTCGATCGGGCGAAGAAGAAGAATAGGGCGGCGGCGCCCATGGTAGCCACCGTCATCGAAAAGACGTTGTCCACCAAGTTGTACTGGAACAGGTCAAGCGTCTGAACGGCTGCGAATGGTATCACGTTGGGATCCTCCGGCGGCTGTCATTAAGCGAGATAGCTCACCCACTGCCGCGGAAGCGGGTCGAGCGGTCCATCAATACGGCAGAAACGCTCTCGAAGCCCGCACGCGAGGGCAGCGAGACAGATGCCGCGTTCAATCCCGTTACGGGCGAGCGCGGCGCTGAAAAAGGTCCGGCGGAACGGTAGCAAACTCGAAGCCGTGACTGGCTTGGGCAGGTCCGGTTCACGGTGAAGAGAGTCAAGCCGCTGCTTCGGATAAGTACCCACATCTCTAGCCGCGAGGACGGGCGAACCGCAACAAATTCCTTGATTTTTCTGCTTTGTGCCTCCCGCGGCCCGGCGGGCGAGCCAGTGGTGGGCGTCAACAATCTGACGTTGGCCGTGCGGCAGCGGGGATGTCGGCAGGTCGTGGACAGCCCCCGCAGTTGAAGGTGCAAGGGGCCGAAAAATTGCAAGTCACCGGCGGAATCAGAAACCCAGCACTCCCAGCCCCTGCCAGGCACCCAGGCCTGCGAGTGCCGCCAGCAGGCTCAGGGCCAGCGCCCACTTTATAACGTAGATGCGTTTCTGGAAGCGCTGTTCAATCGAAGGACTGATCGCAACCTGTTCCAGGAAGCGAACACGCTTCTCAATGCTCGAATGCAGCCATGTGTGCAGCCAGCCGGTGATGAGCCTGAAGATCCAGTGTACCTTGCCGCTGACGGTTGCCCCGCGCCACAACGGTTGCGGCTTGGTCAACCCGTTGATCGCATCGACACGGCGCAGAGCGTTCACGAAATGCTCGATCCCCGTACGGCACAGGCCGCGGCCGCGCTCGGAAAGAACCGTCGTCCATTCATGGCCCATGCAGTGCGGGTCGTTGCACGACCCGGCCCGGCAGCCGCATACGTCCGCCTGACGCTCGCAACGGCGCGAGATGAAGCCGAAGACGATGAACATGTAGGCGCCCATGATGATGATCGGCAGCACCATCACGAGCGAACCGAAGCCCTCAAGGTACGTTTCATCCGCTTGGCCGAGCAACTGAAAGGCCGCGCCGATGAGCGTGTAGCTGAGGAGGATAAAGACCGCATAGTAAATGATGTGCCCATGATGCGCATGCCCCACTTCATGGCCGAACACGGCATCGACTTCGTCGGGTGTCAGCTCATCAAGCAAACGGTCGGTGAAGACCACGTAACGCAACCACCGCGCGATGCCGACGACCATGGCGTTCGCCATTACGCCGCGTGTGTTCCAGAGGTAGATCTGTCGATAGCCGAAGCCCAGGCGCTTCGCATGTGCTTCCAGCCGTTCGCGCGTTGGCCCGGCCGGCAAAGGTTTCAGGCCGAGCAGACGCGGCAGCAGAGGCGGGAAGAAGATCAGGAACGTCGGCAGCACCAGCAACGACGCGATCGGCAACCAGGACGCGCGGAGGATCTCCGGATAGAAGCGGATGATCCCCTGTTGAATCATCATCAGCACCAGCGGCACGAACAGCAGAATCAACTGCTGTCGGGCGAGGAAGAGCACGAAGCCGAGACGGGACCAGAAACGCCCGGCCCGTTCATCGCCGACAACGATGCGGTAGAACTCGTAGTCCGCATCGTAGAAGAACAGCCATGAGCCGATGTACGCGACCAGGAACGGCGCGAGAATCAGCAGTTCGCCGGCCGGCATCAGGCCGCGGATGCCGTTGATCGTGACGCGTGCCTCCGCCATCACGGTGTTGCCCCAGCCGAATAAGAACAGGCAGCCGAGGTAGACGCCGATGGTGGCGAAGAAGTGGTACGTGCGGGCAGCGGAGTAGCGGTGGGCAACGTCATCGCGGTACTCCGGCTCGCGCTGAAGACGCCGCAAGGTCGACTGAGTGATGATGCCTGCGGCCAGCAGCAGTGAGCCGACCGCCATCACGGTGAACAGCAGGCTGCCGACCGTACCCATGCCGAAACGCGGCGCGGGCCAGCTCGGCACCATGCAGACGGCCATCAGACAAAGCAACAGCAGAAACGGCATGTGCCCCGGGCGCAAAGGCCCGGCCTCCGGGTCGGCATAACCGCTACAGCCATGCCGACAATGTTATCTTACGGTCTGCGGGTCGATTCCGGACTTCCGGAAACCGGGATTATCTTGTCAAGGACCACTTCTAACGCATATGCTCTACTTGCCTTGCACAACATCTGGATTGACCGCAACGCTCAGGGGCCTTCCATGCGAAGTATCTTCGCCGGGCTGTGTTTCGTCCTCTCAAGTTCAGCACTCACCGCGGCCGACAAGGCCGGCGATGACCCTGCCCTCATCCGCAAACTCGTCGATCAATTGGGCGATCGCAGCTTCCGCGTCCGCCAGGCGGCCGGTCGTTCGCTTGAAGAAATCGGGGAGCCGGCCCTGCCTGTTCTGCGCGAGGCGGCTGCGAAGGACGACGAAGAAGTCCGCCGCCGTGCAGAGGTGCTGCTCGAACGGGTCGAACGCACGGCCCTGTTGGCGCCGCGGCGTGTGACTCTTCAGATGAAGAATCGTCCCATCGACGAAGTCGTTCGCGAATTATCAAAACAGTCGGGCTATAAGCTGCAGTTCCAGGGCGGGCAGCCTCGCAAGATTACGCTGGAAATGGAAAATGTCACTTACTGGCATGCGCTGGAAAAGCTGTGCGAACTGGCCGGCCTGTCGCCGGGATTCGATGACCAGCAGAACATCACCTACCTGTACCAGCAGAACACCGTTTCGCCTTACACGTACCATACGGGGCCATTCCGGCTGGTGGCGCAGAATTTCAATTACAGCCGCTTCGTGAATCTGGCCAACATCCCGCGCAACGCCAATGACCCGCAGTGGCGGCATCACGAGAATAACAATTTGAACTTCGGGTTTCTGATTCAGGGTGAACCGAAGGTGCCGATCCTTGGCGTCGGTGTCCCCAGGTTGACGAAGGCGGAAGACGAAAACGGCATCTCCCTGCTGCCGCGCCGCGACGGGGATGAGGAACGATTCGCCAACGCCCAGTTTCACGAAATCAACGGGATGTTCCGCAACTCGCAGCATTCGACCGGCGTCGCGCTGGCCAAGCCGGCCAAGGATGCCACGACTGCCAGGATCATCAAAGGAAAGATGGTGGTCACCGTACTGTCAGGCACCAGGCCCGACATCGAGATCGATGCAATTGCCAAGGGCAAGAAGAAGTTGACCGGAGTCGGCCGATCCGCGGAGATCACCGTCGAGGAAGTGAATCACGATCCGAACAACAACAATACCTGGACGCTGACGCTGCTGATCAAGCGGAACGCACGCGATGGTGATGCCCAAGATTTCAACTGGTCCAACAGCATTCATCAGCGTTTGGAGTTGACCGACGCGAAGGGCCGAAAGTATCAGTCCCAGGGGATCATCAACTTCATCGACAATACACCCGCAAGTGTCCATGCAGTTTACCAGTTCAGCGATCCGACGGGCAACTTGGGCGCAGCGAAGAAGTTGATACTTTTGGAATGGCTGACGATTCAGCATGAAGTCGAGTTCGAGTTCAAGAACCTGCCGCTGCCGTAAGTCGCGAAACAGCGACCTGCACACGAGGACGTGTTCACTACGCACCTGCTCGAATCGCTAGGCCAGAACGTCGTTCTCAACCCGATCGCGAAAGGACCCGACGACCATGCGCATTCTCCCGCCGCTGGCGGCACTCCTGCTGCTGGCGACAAACCTGCCCGCTCAGCCGAAACAGACCCGTGAACAGAAGGTGCTCGAAGACCGCAAGAAAGTCGAGGCCGACGGCTTCTGGATCTACAACGATCTTCAGAAGGGCTTTGCTGAAGCGAAGAAGACCGGCAAGCCGATGATCGTCATCTTCCGCTGTATCCCGTGCGTCGAATGCGTCAAACTTGATGATGACCTGGTGAATCAGGACCAGCGGGTCCGGCCGCTGCTTGAGAAGTTCGTCTGCGTCCGCGTCGTATCGACCAACGGGCTCGACCTTTCACTGTTCCAGTACGACTACGACCAGTCATTCGCGACGTTCTTCCTGAATGCCGACGGCACGATCTACGGCCGTTACGGTACACGTTCGCACCGAACATCATGGGCGGATGACGTGTCGATCGATGGGCTGGCCCAGGCCCTGCAGGGAGCTCTCGACCTGCACGCGAAGTATCCGCAGAACAAAGACGCCCTTGCCGCCAAACGGGGCCCCGCCCCGGAGGTGCCGTCGCCCGAGCAGTTTCCCGCCCTCAAGGGGAAGTACGGGGCCACCATCACTTATGAAGCGAATGTAGTGCAAAGCTGCATTCACTGTCATCAGGTGGGCGAGGCGCAGAAGTCGTTCTACCGTGCGAAGACAGAAGCGATCCCCGAGAATCTGCTGTTCCTCTTTCCGCATCCGAAGAACCTGGGCCTGATCCTCGACCCGAAACAGAAAGCCACCGTGCTGCGCGTGGAGAAGGGCACGGCGGCCGACGTCGCCGGATTTCAGACGGGAGATCAGCTTCTGACGCTGCAGGATCAGCCGTTGCTGTCCCTGGCAGATGTGCAGTGGGTGCTGCATCATGCCCCGTCCGGGGCGAACTCACTGAAGGCCGGTGTGCTGCGTGACAAGAAACCAATCGACGTGACGATGAAACTCCCGGACGGTTGGCGGAAGGGTGAAGATATTTCCTGGCGAACTTCCACCTGGTCACTCCGTCGCATGTCGACCGGCGGCATGGTCATCGACCCGGCGACCGCGGACGAACGCTCCAAGGCCGGTGCTCCGGCCGACGGCGCGGCGCTGCGCGTGCGCTTCGTCGGCCAGTTCGGCCCGCATGCGACGGCCAAGCAGGCTGGGTTTCTCGCGGGCGACGTTATCACCGCTTACGACGGCAAGACCGACATCAAGCACGAAACAGACTTGCTTAGCTACGCGGTGACGCAGAAGAAGGTGGGCGACAAAGTCGCCATCGATTTCTACCGCAACGGGAAGAAGATGACGCTGTCGATTCCGATGCAGGAATGACGGCTGCCCATAATTGAAGCAGGGGCTGCTGAGACTATCGACACAGCTGACGCAAGGCGACGAATGCCGGTTCGTCGCCTTCAATTTTTGTTCGCTCGCAAGTTAATGTCAATCAATGACTTGCAGATTTTTCCCTTACGCGGCATATCGATTGGCGCGGCTCTTGCTTTAAGGTGCAACGGCGAAAGCCATAGAAGCCATTCGACCGCACGTGCCAAGGGAGAGGTGGTACCGCGGGCGAGTGGCTTTTTTATTTCCCCATGACGATAATCATCACTGCACCCACGACCATGACGCAGGCCCCCAGCAGTCGTCGACCTGCATTTCTTTCGCGAAACACCTGCCACCCAAGCAGCACGCTGACAATTGTTGATAGCTGAAACAATGCCAGCGCAGCCCCTACATCGAACGCGTAAAACAGCACAATCGTGCAGGCCTGCATCAACCCCGTCGTCAACATCAGGGCCAGGCAACTGCCGGTTTTCCGCCGCATCAGCCGCATCTGGCGGGCGATTTCCGCGCGGGGATGAACGACGGCAACAGCCACCGCCGCGACGATGAAACCGAAGATTGACCAGGCAGCGAATGTGGACGTCGCGGTCCCCATCTGCATCGCCCGCTTCATCACCACTGCTTCCAATGCGGACAACACCAGTGCCGCGAATCGCAACTGCACGCCGCGCTGCCGCAGCACCTGCCACCAACCGCGTGTCTCGCTGTCGCCGTCACCCAGAAACCAACTTCCTGCCACGATCAACGCGATACCGGTCAGGCTGCCGTACGGCGGAAATTCGCCCAGCAACAGCATTCCCGGCAACAGGCTCACGATGGCCTTGTATGAGTTGATTGGCCCGAGTACCGACAGGTCGGCCCGCTGGAGTGCCGCGACGATCAGTACATTGCCGGCCACCGTCAGCAGCGCGCTGCCAAGCATAATCAACCAGAACGAAGCCGGCAGGGTCGGACAAAATGCCAGCAGCGGCAGGCACAGGATCGCCAGCATTCCATGCACCATGCCGATGACGAACAGCGGACCGGTCCCGGCCGCCGTCAGCAGTTTCTGGAACACGTTCGACAGAGGATTAGAGAGAATCCGCATCGCCAGGCACGCCCAAAGCATGATCACCACCTTGCTTCCCGACCGACGTGCCACCGATTGAAGCGGACAACGCCTGCAATGCCCGCATTCGAACAGGAATGGCCTTGTCCGTTGATGCACTTGTGAGAATTTTCCAATGTCTCTATCAACTTATTTATCAACGACTTACAGCTTTTTTAACTGATTGAGAGTGAGGAATTCCGTTTTGGCGCGTTCTTTGCTTTAACTTGGTCGGCGTTCGTTGCCAACTACTTAGCTGAACTGGCCACGGGAGAGGTGGTACAACAGTTAAGTAGTTTTTTTATGCGCAGTGCCCAGTTCTGTCGCTGCCCCTTCCCGCCTGCTACTCTACCGTCATGAAGACGTTCCGTTCACTGCGACATCGCAACTACCGGCTGTACTTTATCGGCCAGATGATTTCCCTCGTCGGTTCCTGGATGCAGACCACCGCGCTGATGTGGCTTGCGTACGATCTGACGCATGAATCCAAATGGCCCGCCTTCCTGATGGTCGCCATGATCGGTCCCACGCTGCTTCTGGGCGGCTGGTCCGGGTCGCTGGCCGACCGCTGCCGCAAGCACACGCTGATCATGCGAACGCAGGTTGCCTTCTTCTTCAGTGCCAGCACGCTCGCCACGCTGGTATTGCTGGGGCAGATCAACTTGACGCTGCTGTTCGTGCTGATGACCTGTCACGGAATCATTCAGGCAATTGACCTGCCGACCCGCCTCGCTTTTGTTCCTGACCTGGTCGACCGCGAAGACCTGATCAACACCGTCGCCCTTAACTCAGTGCAGTTCAACGTCGCCCGCGCCATCGGCCCGGCGATCGCCGGTTTGCTGTACGCCTGGGCGGGGCCCGCAGTCTGCTTCCTGATCAATGCCGGCAGTTACATCGCGGTGCTGATCGCCTTGTCGATGATGCACGGCTTCCGCGAACGACCGCCGCGCCATCCCGATGCGGTTGCCGTCAGTACGATTGCCGTCCTGAAACAGGAACGCCGGATCTTTCTGCTCATTCTGCTGGCTGGGGCGACTGCCATTGCCGGTTGGCCGCTTCTGTCGCTGCTGCCTGCTTTCGCGCGTGACGTGCTGCATCTTGACGAACGCGGCTACGGCAGTCTGCTGAGTTCCGTCGGCATCGGGGCACTGCTGGCCGCGCTGACCGCGGCGACGTTCGGCAGAGAGACCCGGCAGCGCACCATGCTGATCGGCGGCCTGGCGATCGTCTGCGCGGGACTGACGGGTTTGTCCCAGGCGCGCGACCTGCTGGTCGCCTGCCTGTGGTGCGGCCTGTACGGTTACGGAATGATTCTGTTCTTCGCGACCGGGCAAGCGCTGGTGCAGCTGGGCATCAGCGATGAGCATCGCGGGAAAGTGATGGGTTTCTGGGCGATGATGCTCAGCGGCGGGGCACCGATCGGCAACCTGATGTTCGGCCCCGCGGCGGATGAATGGGGCGTGACACGTATCGTCAGCGTGCAGGCGGCGCTGCTTGGAATTGCGATGATGGTGCTGCTGGTTTTCAGTCGCCATCGCCCGGGAACATCGCTCATTCACCGCCCAGCATGATGCGCGATTGCGGATCCGGGTGCAGGTGAAGGCGGGCTTCCTCAAGGTCGAGGTCGCGCTGCAGTTGATGCAGCAGTGCCAACTCGTACTCTGCATGCCGCCACATCTTGCGCAGCCGATGCTGTTGCGCGGAGAGTGCTCCCTGATACAACCGTTTGCAGACGCTGGCCCTGCGGACGAGTGTCGACTGGGCCGTCGCCAGAACCGCTTGGATCTGCAGGCGATCACGTTCGAACTGGGCGCGCAGATGATCCAGGCCTTTCACATCCGTTTCGCCGGCAGCCGCCGCGTGATCGATGAAGTCGAATGCAGCCATCAGAATCTCGAGCCGGGCTTCGGCCTCTTCGACATCGGTTGATTTGTCGGATTTTGAAACCCCCATCGCGCGAATCAGCAATGGCAGGGTCAGCGATTGCACAACCAGCGTGAACAGGATGACGCAGAATGTGATTAAAATCACCAGATCGCGGAATGGAAACGGCTGATTGTCGGCAGTGGTCAACGGCAGGGCGAGCGCAGCGGCAAGCGAGACGACCCCGCGCATGCCGGCCCAGCCGATGACGGTCAGCATGCCGAGTGCGGGCATCGGGTCGCGAGCACGCAGGCGGGCACTGAACATTCGCGGCAGTAATGCCGCCGGATAGACCCAGACGAGCCGAACGATTACTACCACCGCACACGTGACAGCGGCGATTTCGAAATGCGACAGTGAGTTGACCGAGAAGGCACCTTTCGCCACGGTGGGCAACTGCAACCCGATCAGCACGAATGTGACACCGTTGAGCAGAAAAACCAGCACATCCCAGACGGCGTTGGCGTTGAGACGCATGGCGGAGGAGAACAGAACCAGCGAACGGCGACTCAAGAAGATCCCCGCTGTCACGGTCGAAAGCACGCCCGAAACGTGCAGTGCTTCGGCTGGCAGATAGGCCAGGTACGGCGTCAGAAGCGTCATCGCGGTCTCAATGGTGGCATCGTCCAGCAGCCGATGAATTCTCGACATGACGTAACCGATCGCAAGCCCCACCAGCACGCCGCCGATGGCGACGAAGAAGAACTCCCCCACTGATTCCGCCAGTGAGAAAGAGCCGACGACGACGGCTGTCACCGCGATCCGGTACGCGACAAGGCCGGTGGCATCATTCACAAGGCTTTCGCCTTCGAGAATGGCGACGACACGCCGAGGCATGCTGAGCCCCTTCGTGACGGCGGTTGCTGCAACCGCATCAGGCGGAGAGACAAGCGCGCCCAGTACGAAGCAGACCGCCCAGGGAATCTCGGGTGCGATGGTGTGAACGACGACTGCGACACTGATCGTCGTCGCCAGAACCAACCCGATGGCGAGCATACCGATCGGCCTGATGTTCGCGCGGAAGTCGGGCCATGAAGTCATCCATGCCGCGCTGTACAGGAGCGGCGGCAGGAAGATGAGCAGAGCCACATCGGGGTTCAGGTGAATCTCCGGCAGGCCGGGAACGATCCCGATGGCCAGGCCGCACACGACCATCAGCGTCGGATAAGGAACGGCGATCTTTTTGGCGGCAACCGAGATGAGCGTGACGATAACCAACAGACCGATGACAGTACCAATATCCTGCATGCGGCACTTCGTCTTCGCAGCCGATCGGTGTGCCGTAACTTCACAGCACACGGATCGAGTCGGCTATCATGCCAGTTTTTCAAGTAGGTACGCAATGGCGAGTTGAATCGCCCCGCGTGTTGCCTGCGAGGGAGAGAGGGCATTGACGACGATAAAATCATGAACCGTGCCTTGGAACCGCGCCGCACGGACCGGCACGCCGGCACTGCGAAGCTTGTTGGCGTAGGCTTCGCCTTCGTCGCGCAGCACGTCAACCTCAGCCGTGATGACCAAAGCCGGCGGCAGGCCCTTGAGTTGCTCGACGGTCGCCCGCAACGGTGAAGCGGTAATCTCCGCCCGCTGTTTCGGGTCGGTGGTGTACTGGTCCCAGAACCATTGCATCCCGTCGCGGCGCAGCAGGTGATCGATGGCGAACTCCTTGTATGACGCAGTGTCGAAGTTCGCATCAGTCACCGGGTAGGCGAGCAACTGGCAGGCCAATTTCGGTCCGCCGCGCTGCTTCGCCATGATGGCCGCCGCGGCTGCCATGTTGCCGCCCACACTGTCGCCCATGACGGCAATTCGGGAACTGTCGAAGCGTTGCGGGGCAGCGCTCTTCGCGATCCATTCGAGGACCGCA
>Ga0105044_10009988_pt1 | contig 12975 bp, 16 predicted proteins | sample MAT01_FD_78092 | JGI IMG/M metagenome (GOLD analysis project Ga0105044, IMG submission 78092) | Freshwater microbial communities from Lake Fryxell liftoff mats and glacier meltwater in Antarctica - MAT-01 | ecosystem: Environmental > Aquatic > Freshwater > Ice > Liftoff microbial mat | place...
ATTGGGCGCAGAGCATTGGCATGGTGTTCTCGCTGGTCGTGCTGGCACTCAGATAAGAAGGCATGATCAACGGCATCATGACGCTCAGCGGTGCTTGGCACAAGCTGCGGGATGACCCGATCCTGAAGTTTTTGATCGTCAGCTTGTCGTTCTACGGCATGAGCACCTTCGAGGGGCCGATGATGTCGATCAAGACCGTCAATGCGCTCAGCCACTACACCGACTGGACCATCGGCCACGTGCACAGCGGAGCCTTGGGCTGGGTCGGCTTCATCACCATGGGCTCGCTCTATTACCTGATTCCGCGCATGTACGGCCGCACTCAGATGTACAGCATGAAGGCCATCGAGACGCACTTCTGGATTGCCACCATCGGCGTCGTTTTGTACATCGCAGCGATGTGGATTGCCGGTGTGATGCAGGGCCTGATGTGGCGCGCAGTCAACCCCGACGGCACGCTGGTCTACACCTTTGTGGAGAGCGTCAAGGCCACCTTCCCGTACTACGTGGTGCGCTTGGCCGGCGGTTTGCTGTACTTCAGCGGCATGTTGATCATGGCCTGGAACGTGGTGATGACGGTCAGAGCGGGCAAGGCGGTGGATGCCCCGATCCCCGCTGTCAAGCTGGTACACGCTTGAACGCCAAGACAGGAGTAAACACACATGGCTGATTCCAAGAGTTCACACAAGCCCAGCGGTCACGAACGGGTCGAGACCAGCAACTTTCTGTTGATCGTGCTGATCCTGATCGCGCTGGCCATCGGCGGTCTGGTCGAGATCGTGCCGCTGTTTTTCCAGCGCTCGCTGACCACGCCGGTCGAAGGCCTGAAGCCTTACACCGCGCTGCAACTGGCCGGGCGCGACATCTACCTCCGCGAGGGTTGCTACAACTGCCACTCGCAAATGGTGCGTCCTTTCAGGGCAGAAGCACTGCGTTATGGCGCGGTGTCAACTGCCGGAGAGTTTGTCTACGACCACCCCTTCCAGTGGGGCAGCAAGCGCACTGGGCCCGACCTGCACCGCGTGGGCGGCAAGTACAACGACGAGTGGCACCGCCTGCACCTGATCAACCCGCGTGACCTGGTACCCGAATCCAACATGCCGGCCTACCCTTGGCTTGACACCGCAGAGTTGGATCCTGCCGACATGGCGCCCAAGATGCGAGCGCTGCGCAGGGTGGGCGTGCCCTACAGCGACGCGGAAATCGGCGAGGCCGCAGAGGCCGTCAAGGGCCGCACAGAGATGCAGGCGCTGATTGCCTATTTGCAAGTCTTGGGCACCGCCAAGCCCTGACCCCCTGAAGACCACGAAGGACTACCGCCATGGACGTCAACGACCTCCGAATCGCCGTGACCGTCAGCAGCCTGGTGCTGTTTTTGATACTGATGGCGCACACCTGGAGCCGCCGCCGCCGCGACGACCACGCAGAAGCCGCCATGCTGCCCTTTACCGGTGAGGCCAGAGAAACAGGCATTTCGCCAGCCGCGTTGCAGGAGCGCGCCCAGCCCAGCCCGTCTCAAGGAGACGCACTGTGAGCGACTTCATGCACAGCGGCTGGGCCTTGTACATCGCGGGCATGACGGCGATCAGCCTGATCGCCTGCTTGGCGTTGCTGTTGTTCGCCAGCCGCCGCAAGGTCATGGCCAAAGACAACACCACGGGCCACGTCTGGGACGAAGATCTGCGCGAGATGAACAACCCACTGCCGCGCTGGTGGATGTACCTGTTTGTGATCACGGTGGTGTTCTCTGCCGTCTATCTGGCCTTCTATCCGGGCATGGGCACTTTCAAAGGGACGCTGAACTGGACCAGCATGGGCCAGTTTGAAGCAGAGCAAGAAAAGGCCAGGGTCGCGATGGGCCCCGTTTACGCGCGCTACCAGACGATGGATGCTGCAGCGCTGGCCCGCGACACGCAAGCGATGGGCATCGGGCAGCGCCTTTTTCTCAACAACTGCGCCGGCTGCCACGGCTCGGATGGCCGTGGCAGCAAGGGCTTTCCCAACCTGGCTGACAAGGACTGGCTGGGTGGCAACACGCTGGATACGGTCAAGAAAACCATCGTCGAAGGTCGGGTCGGCATGATGCCCTCGATGGCTGCAGCAGTGGGCACGGCCGAGGACGTCAAGAACCTTGCCAACTACGTGCTCAGCCTTTCAGGCAGCGCGCACAACAACATTGCCGCCGAGTTGGGCAAATCCAAGTTCGCCACCTGCGCCGCCTGCCATGGGGCAGATGGCAAAGGCAATGCTTTGCTGGGCGCCCCCAATCTGACCGACAACATCTGGTTGCATGGGTGGGGCGAGAAGGCCATCGTCCAGGCGGTGACGGCTGGCATCAACAATGTGATGCCCCCGCAAGGGCGATTGCTGACGCCCGAACAGGTACACGTGCTGGGTGCTTATGTGCTGAGCCTCTCGCAATCAGCAACCGTAGCTTCGCAGTGAGTATTCACCCGGGCGTCGCGCGGTGGCGTCGGTTGGGGCGTCATGGCTGTGTCTAAGACCACGACGCCAGCGGTTGTCGGCGCCGACGACTCCAGCGAGCAGGTCGTCTCGCTGTACCGCGCGCAGACCAAGATTTATGCGCGTGCCGTCACCGGCTGGTTTGCCACCTGGCGCTGGGTGCTGGTGTGGGCCACGCAATTGCTTTTCTATGGCCTGCCCTGGTTGCATTGGGGCGAGCGCCAAGCGGTGCTGTTTGATCTGGAAGCCAGGCGCTTCTACATCTTCAACCTGGTGCTGTATCCGCAAGATTTCATCTTCTTGACAGCGCTGCTGATCATCTCGGCCTATTCGCTGTTCTTGTTCACCGCCGTGGCCGGGCGCTTGTGGTGCGGTTTTGCCTGCCCACAAACCGTCTATACAGAGATCTTCATGTGGGTCGAGCGCCACCTGGAAGGTGACCGCCCCAAGCGCATGAAGCTGGATGCCGGGCCCTGGAACCTCGAGAAGATCTGGCGCAAAGGCGGCAAGCAATTGATCTGGGTGTCGATCGCGCTGTGGACCGGGTTCACCTTTGTAGGCTACTTCACGCCGATCCAGACACTGGCTGCAGAGTTCCAGAGCTTGACGGTGGGGCCGTGGGAGATCTTCTGGGTGCTGTTCTACGGACTTGCCACCTATGGTTTCGCTGGCTTCATGCGCGAGCAGGTGTGCAAGTACATGTGCCCTTATGCGCGCTTTCAGAGCGTGATGTTCGACAAGGACACGCTCATCATCAGCTACGACGCCGAGCGCGGCGAGCCGCGTGGCACACGCGGCCGCAAGACCGATCTGAAGGTGGCAGGGCTGGGCAGTTGCATCGACTGCGGGCTGTGTGTACAGGTCTGCCCGACCGGCATCGACATCCGTGAGGGTTTGCAGTACGAGTGCATCGGCTGTGCTGCCTGTATCGATGTTTGCGACACCGTGATGGACAAGATGCAGTACCCGCGTGGACTGATCCGCTACGACACCCAAAACGGGTTGCAGCGGCACCTGGGGCGGCAGGAAGTCTTCAAACGCATCCTGCGCCCGCGCGTGCTGGTCTACACCGCCATCCTGGGCGTGCTTTGTTTTGCCTTTCTGTGGGGCCTGGCCACCCGTGACAGCTTCAAGGTCAACGTGGTGCGCGACCGCGGCGCGCTGGCCCGTCTGGTCGACAACGGTTGGATCGAAAACGTCTACAGACTGCAGATCATGAACGCCACCGAGCAACCGCAGCGCTTCCGTATTCAGCCCAGTGGGATGGAAGGCATCACCGTCGAAGCACCGCTTGAGCTGGTCTTGCAGCCTGCAGAGGCGCGCTGGGTGCCCGTGGCCGCACGCATCCCACCCCAAGTGGCAGAAAGTGCCGGGCCGGGCAGTCACCCAGTGCAGTTTGTCGTAGACCGGCTGGAAATTCGCCAGCCTGCGGGCGGTACCGCAGCGCCCACAGCGGGCGGCGCCGCAGAGACTGTGCTTGACACCCTGCGTGAAAAATCGACCTTCATCGTGCCGCGATGAGCCATCATCCTCGCATGGCAGCGCAGCCAACGACTCGAAACTGACCTCCAGGAGCAACGAATGGCCCTACCCTTGGACGCCCGAAGTCCCAACCCCGTTGTGCAGCAGGCGGCTGATAACCCCGCCTGGTGGCAGTTGCCGATCGTCTGGATGGTGATCGGCGGGCCAGCGCTGGTGGTGGTGGCTGGCTTCATCACGCTGGGTATCGCCATCCGCTACCCCGATCCGATCATCAAAGCGCCTGTGGCAAGCCAGGCCGATGTGCCTGCAGTGCAGGCGCGCAACCATGCGGCCACGCCGCAGCGCTGAGCTGAGCTGGGCTGGGCCCTTGCCTGTGCAGCCGGCGTCGTCGAGTGAGGATCGCTTTCCCATGCACAACAGCACCATGAACCGCAACTGGCGTAGAGCCGCTGCCGTCGCCTGGGCCTCTTTTCTGGTGGCTTCGGCCCTCGAGCTGGCGGTCTTTGCTTTTGTAGACCCGGCCAACCTGCACACGCTGAGTGGAGAAAAGCTGGATCTGTCGGCCACTGCGATCTATTCGCTGAGCTTCCTTGTGTTCTGGTGCGTGGCCGCTGGGGCTTCCTTGCTGACCTTGCTGCTGGACGGCAGCGCCAAGGAGATCAATGTATTGCCGTTGTCCAACGGCTAGATGGCACTGGCTGAGTGAAAGTCAGACTCTCAATTGCCGTTGACCAGCCGACGCAGTGCGTCTTCGTTCAACACCCGGATTTGGCGTTGCTTGACCTCCAGCACACCGTCCGCTTGAAACTTCGAAAACGCGCGGCTGACGGTTTCCAGCTTCAGCCCCAAAAAGCTGCCGATCTCTTCGCGTGTCATGCGCAGCACCAGCGAGTTCGAAGCAAAGCCGCGTGAATGCAGACGCTGCGTCAGGTTCAGCACAAAAGCCGCCAGCCGCGCTTCGGCCCGCATGCTGCCCAGCAGCAACATCACGCCATGGTCACGCACGATCTCGCGGCTCATGATGCGGTGAAACTGCCTTTGCAGATCCGACAGCTCGCGCGACAGGTCTTCGAGCTGGTGATAAGGAATCACGCAGACCTGCGAGTCTTCCAAAGCGATGGCGTCGCAGGTGTGGCGGTCGGTACCGATGCCGTCCAGCCCGAGCAGCTCACCCGCCATCTGAAAGCCCGTGACCTGGTCGCGGCCGTCTTCCGAGGACACGCAGGTCTTGAAGAACCCTGTGCGAACAGCGTAAAGCGCCGTGAACGTGTCCCCGACACGAAACAGGGGTTCACTGCGGCCCACGCCGCGCCGATTGGCCACGATATCGTCCAGACGATTCAGCTGTTCTGCCGACATGCCCACGGGCAAACAGATCTCGCGCAAGTTGCAAGTCGAGCAGGCGACCTTGAGGGGTTCAATCCGGACAGGCAGTGTGGCGTGGTCGGTTTCCATGACTTCCTTCTGGTGTTGCTGCAGCCCCATTCTGCAACACGGCCCCAAAGTGCAGGGTCAGCAAAGCAATCCTTGCGCTAAATCAAGAAGCTCGTCTGTCAGCACGGCACAGTAGAGCCATGAATGCAGAAGTCAGCCGCAGCCCATCCAAGGTGGCCAGCACCCCCGCAGCACTGAGCCAATCTCAGTTAAGAAGTCTGGACGTACCTGGCCCCCGCTACACCTCTTACCCCACTGCCGACCGCTTTGTCGAAGCCTTCGGTCCGAAGCAATATCGGCAAGCCTTGCGTCAAAGAGCCGACGGTGCCAGGGTGGGAGGCGCGGGGCCGCTGTCGGTCTACGTCCACGTTCCTTTTTGCGAGTCGATCTGTTACTACTGTGCCTGCAACAAGATCATCACCAAGCACCACAGCCGGGGGGCGGAGTACCTGGAGTTGCTGGAGCGCGAGGTGCAGCTGCACGTGGACGAGTTGGGCACAGGTCACCCGCTGTCGCAGTTGCACCTGGGTGGTGGCTCGCCCACCTTCCTGTCAGACGCCGAGCTGGCTTCGATGATGGAGATGCTGCAACGCGCTTTCAAGCTGGGCGCTGAGGCCGAGGTCTCGATCGAGGTCGACCCCCGCACCGTGAGCAGCCAGCGCCTGCGTGAATTGCGCCGGATGGGCTTTAACCGCATCAGCTTTGGCGTGCAGGACTTTGACCCTGATGTGCAGCAGGCGGTGCACCGTGAGCAGCCCTTCGAGCTGGTCAAAGAACTGGTGCAAGAAGCGCGCGCCCTGCAGTTTGTGTCGATCAACGCCGACCTGATTTATGGGTTGCCCAAGCAGACGCCCAAGTCCTTTGCCCGCACCATCCAGCAAGTGGCCGAGTTGCGACCCAGCAGGATTGCGCTGTACGCGTACGCACATTTGCCGCAGCGCTTCAAGCCGCAGCGCCGCATCCTCAGCGCCGATTTGCCCAGCGGCGAGGCCAGGGTCAGCATGCTGGGAGACGCCATTGCCAACTTCGTTGCCCAGGGCTATGTCTACATCGGCATGGACCACTTTGCCTTGCCCACGGATGCACTGGCGGTAGCCAAGCGGCAAGGGCGGCTGCACCGCAACTTTCAGGGTTATTCCACTCAGCCCGACTGCGACCTGATCGGCTTGGGTGTGTCTTCGATCGGGCGCATTGGTGCCACTTACAGCCAGAATGCCAAAACCCTGGACGAGTACCGCGACACGCTGGCGCAAGACGAGTTTCCAGTCGTGCGTGGCCTGGCGCTGGACCGTGATGATCTGGCGCGCCGCTCCGTCATCATGGCTTTGATGTGCCAGGGCAGGGTGGACTTTGAGAGCATCGAGCTGGCCCACCTGCTCAATTTTCCACAGACTTTCGCCGCCGAGTTGCAGCGCCTGCAAGCCATGCAGGCCATGGGCTTGATCGAGTTGAGTACTCAAGAAATCCAGATCACCGCCACCGGTTGGTATTTTGTGCGCGCCATCGCGATGGTGTTTGACAAGTACCTGCAGGCTGACCAGGTGCGCGAACGCTTCTCGCGGGTGATCTGAGTGATGGCACGGCCCGGGCAGTTGACGAGGCAACCCGCGATGCGGGCCTGATGGACAGTGCCCTGATCGTCAGCGCTGTCATGCTCGGCCTGGCTGGCACGCCGCATTGCGCGGCCATGTGCGCTGCACCGTGCGCAGCAGCAGTGGGGCAGGGTGGCCGCACAGCGTTGCTGAGTTTTCAGCTTGCGCGTGTGCTGAGCTACGCGGCTGTGGGTGCCGTTGTCGCGTCCAGCATGGGGGCCCTGGCGGCCTTGTCGGAGGCCGCGCCGATGTTGCGCCCGTTGTGGACGCTGGTGCAGGCTGCTTGCTTGACCCTGGGCTTGTGGCTGCTGTGGCAAGGGCGCCAGCCGGCCTGGATGGGATCGATCGGCAAGGTGCCAGCCGTTGCTGTGGTGGCGATGCCGCAGGGGCGCCTGGCGACGGCCAGTGCAGGTGCAGGTGCAGGTGCAGGTGCATCGGCAGGCTTTGGAATGGGCGACGGCAACATGGGCAGTGGCCCCTCGACCGGATCGCGCACAGTTCCTGCGAACACAGCCGGCAAGGCCTGGAAAGCTGCGCTTGCCGGGGGTCTGTGGGCCGCCTGGCCCTGTGGACTGCTGCACTCGGCGCTGCTGGTGGCGGCCTTGACCGGTGGCGCAGCCGCTGGTGCCACGGCCATGGCTGGCTTTGCTGTGGCGTCTTCGGGCGGTTTGCTGTTGGGCCCATGGTTACGCCGTCGCTGGCTGGCAAAGGGCGGTGCCGACACCAGCGGGCGTGAAGTGCTGCTGGTGCGGCTCAGCGGTTTGCTGCTGGTGTTGGCCGCCGGCTGGGCGCTGGGCCATGGGCTGTGGCCCCAAGTCGCCATGTGGTGCGGCTTGGCCTGAAGCTGCAGCGCTACCGTCAGGCCCCCGAGGGGAACCTGGAAACCCGGGGCGGCCCGGCGTTTCTTCATGAGCAGCACTGAACTAGAATTCGGGGCTTCGTCAGCTACACATCCAGCGCCCTCGAAAGGCTGCTGAAAGGAGACCCAAACACCATGTACCAGCACATCAAGGTGCCCAGCGCAGGCCAGAAGATCACCGTCAACGCGGACTTCTCGCTCAACGTGCCCGCCGAGCCCATCATTCCCTTCATTGAGGGCGACGGCACCGGTATGGACATCACACCAGTGATGCTGAAAGTGGTGGATGCAGCTGTCGCCAAAGCCTACGGCGGCAAGCGCAAGATCCACTGGATGGAGGTTTTTGCAGGCGAGAAATCCACCAAGGTTTACGGCCCCGACGTCTGGTTGCCTGAAGAAACCCTGCACGCCGTGCGTGACTATGTGGTCTCGATCAAGGGCCCGCTGACCACGCCCGTGGGCGGTGGCATCCGCAGCCTGAACGTGGCGCTGCGGCAAGAGCTGGACCTGTATGTCTGCCTGCGCCCGATCCAGTATTTCAAAGGCGTGCCCAGCCCGGTCAAAGAGCCCGAGAAGACCCACATGGTGATCTTCCGCGAGAACTCCGAAGACATCTACGCCGGCATCGAGTTCGAAGCCGAAAGCGACAAGGCAAAGAAGCTGATCAAGTTCTTGCAGGACGAGATGGGCGTCAAGAAGATCCGCTTCCCCGATACCTCTGGCATCGGCATCAAACCCGTGAGCCGCGAAGGCACCGAGCGCCTGGTGCGCAAAGCGCTGCAGTACGCCATCGACAACGACAAGCCCAGCGTGACCTTGGTGCACAAGGGCAACATCATGAAGTACACCGAAGGTGGCTTCAGGGATTGGGGCTATGGCCTGGCCCAAAAAGAGTTTGGCGCCAAGCTGATCGACGGCGGCCCGTGGTGCAAGTTCAAGAACCCGAAGAGCGGCAAAGAGATCGTCGTCAAGGACAGCATCGCCGATGCTTTCTTGCAGCAGATCCTGCTGCGCCCGGCCGAATACTCGGTCATCGCCACGCTCAACCTCAACGGCGACTACATCTCCGACGCGCTGGCCGCCCAGGTCGGTGGCATCGGCATTGCCCCCGGCGCCAACCTCAGCGATTCGGTCGCGATGTTCGAAGCCACCCACGGCACCGCGCCGAAGTACGCCGGCAAAGACTACGTCAACCCCGGCTCGGAGATCCTCAGCGCCGAGATGATGCTGCGCCACATGGGCTGGTTCGAAGCCGCCGATCTGATCATCAGCAGCATGGAGAAATCCATTCTCAGCAAGAAGGTGACTTACGACTTCGCGCGCCTGATGGAAGGTGCGACGCAGGTGTCATGCTCGGGCTTTGGGCAGGTGATGATCGACCACATGTAGCAGCGTCTCGGGGCGTCCCTGAACGCCTCAGCCAGTCTTGCAACAGGCCCCGGATCGTTGATTCGACCGGGGTTTTCTGTTTTTTGGGCGTTCAACCAACATGCGTGGATCGTGTACCCGTGTTGGCTTGGTCTTCGCCCGGCTGCGACCTGGACACCAGATTCGACGGTCAGACTCGGACTGCGCGCAGTCGAAGGCCGAACTGGTGAAGGTCGTCCACACCGCTTTGCTCGGCCTTCACGAGCCACGCTTGCAAATCGGCAACCAACTGCTCGACGGAGACGTCGGTGCGGGCCACAGCATGCGCAACTCTTCGCGCATCGCGATCAAGTTGGCCAGACATGGGCTCGATGCCAGCGCGCCCGCGACGTGCGCTGTGACGTTGGCCGGGATCTTGTCGTCGTCGCGATGCAGCCAGTGGCTCGCGATTCGCATGTCGGCGAGCTCGCCCGCTGTGCTGCCATCGCTCTTCAGGCGACGCACCTCGGCGTGGCTGGCGCGGCGGAGGCTGCGTGCGCAATCGGCCATTACCTCGCAGCGGTTGGCGATGATCGCCACCAGCGTCTTGTCGTCGGCGAGCGGCCTGACAGCGCCGAATTTGAGCCGCGGCGCCGTCTTGCGCACCGTCGCCAAGCCGAGTATTTCCAGTCCGCGGATGTAGATCCAGCCGATGTCGAACTCGTACGGGTCGACCGACGGCTTGGCCGAAGTTGGATAGGGCGACGATCTCCCAGCCAGTGAAGCCGAAAAGGCCGTGGGTCAGTCAATTGATCTCAGGCACCCACCGCACGCGATTGCCTACTCGTGCGCGTGTATTCGTCGCGCCAAGAAAACCACTTTCAACCGACCCCACCATTGCCAAACATCTTGAACCTCTTGTACGAACTCAATCGCCGTCACGTCATTTTTGAATGAAGCCGTCATGGCGATGGCCTCGAATGCGTGTCTGTGCGATGACGTACGGACCCTGCTTCCGTACTGCGGCTGCGGCGTGTTGTCGAAGCTACGGCGGAGGTGACGGCCGCGCGGCCCTGGAAACGCAATGAGTATTTCGAGCCAACGTTCGGCACCGCACAGTCAGCCGACGCGCAAGGACCTAATCTCGTGACATCCGACTTGGCGCATAGTGTGCCTGTCGTCCTTCGGTAACCGCCAACCTGGCAGGAAGAACTCATGAATCGCATCATCTGGATCGTCGGCGCCGTGGTCATTGTCCTGTTCATTTTGGGTTTCTTCGGCCTGCGCTGACGCGACGCTGGCTGGCAAGGAGCGCCAGTGCCGGGGCCGTGAGGCGGTCACCGCAGAGTTGGGTCGTGGTCAGTGCCACCACCCAGCGAGTTCGGTCCGAGCGCACGGCTTTTACTGGCTGACCGCGCCGTGCAATGGACGATCCTCAATCGATGAGTACTGAACTCGAGCATCTGCGCGTTCGCGTGATCGCGCTGGAGAACCTGGTGATCTCGCTGCTCTCTCAAGCCGAGCGACCGCGCGCGCTGGGCCGCGAGATGGCCACGTTCATCTCACCGCGCCCCGGTTTCACTCAGCACACCAGAACGCTGGCTGCAGCTGTCGAGATGGTCCATCTTGTCGAGCGTGCGCAGCATTTCCAGGATTGGGTCGATGGTGGGCCACTGACATGAACACGGCACCGAGTTCCTCGATGATCGCGGCCCCAGCCCTGCTGCCAACTGCGATCTCGCTGGAGCGGCTGAACAGCGAGTGCTTCTGCATCAGCCTGGATGCCTCGGCGCTGCGCCAGGCACTGGACTCGGAGATTGGCGAGCCGGGTCTTTTCGACTTGATCCAGCAGCGCTGCCCCTACCTGTTCGCGACGCGCCCGGTTTTTCTGTCGCAAGAACACGCGCTCCGAATGGCTCATCTGGTACGGGCCTGTTCCAGCGGCACGGGTTGCAGGCGATCATCGCTGGCCCCACTGAGTTCAGTTTGCGTGACGGCGTGCTCTGGCTGGGGGATGTCGCCATCGACCTGGTCTACGACCGCCTGACCGATTTCTCGCTCACTGAACCCGCCAGCGCAACGCTGCGCGAGGCCTACCTTGCCAATGCCATCGTGCTCACGCCACACCCGCAGGCGCATGCGCTGTATGCGGACAAGCGCAATCTGGCCTTGCTGAGTGACGCAACAAGGCTTCAGAGCCTGGGGGTGCCACGGGCCACGCAGGACATTCTGCTGGCTGGAATTCCTCACACCGAGGTGGTCGAGACGCGACACGCAGAGCGTCTGTGGCGCGACAGACGGCGCTTGTTCTTCAAGCCCTTCGCCGGGTTCGGTGGGCGGGCCGCCTATCGCGGCGACAAGCTCACCCAACGTATCTGGCAAGAGATCCTTGCGGGCGGCTGCATGGCGCAAGCGCTGGTGGCGCCCGGCGGACGGGTGATTGAGAACGAGGAGCCGGTGCAGGTCCTCAAGTTCGACCTGCGCAACTACACCTACGACGGCCGTGTGCAATGGGTCGCGGCACGCGTGTATCAGGGTCAGACGACGAACTTTCGCACGCCAGGTGGCGGCTTTGCGCCGGTGTACCAAGGGCCAGTCGAAGGGCTGGCCGGATGGAAATCAAAGGGTTGCGTGCCGGCACCCCATGAGAGCCGCGGGTTCCTGCTCGGCGAGAGCGGCGTGCTGCCGCTGGCTCACCACCGCTACGTGGCACTGATCCGAGGTGAGGCAACGGCGCCCGAGTTTGCTGGCCATCGCTTCATCCTCGTCGACTGGTACTTGCGCCTGGCTTGCGGCCAGCCCGAAGCCATCGTCAACGAAACCTGCAGTTGGCTTGTGTTCGACGCGCAAGGAGCCGTCGATACGCACGCGGCCCATGCGATCGATGCGGAGGCGGCACCCACCGAAGCCCAGTGGACCACGCACGCTGCGCGGACTCATGTTCGGCAAGGCCGTGGCGGCCTCCGGTTCAAGGGCTGCACCGTGAGCCTCGCGAGGCAGACCACGCCGCTGCCAAGGGATCAGCTTCGACGGGCATTGCGACGCCACCGTGGCGATCGGCGCGCCGGCCGAATCAGGGCCGTTTCGGGCCGTTTCGGGCCGCTGCAGCGCAAGCACACGCCATCAACATGTGTGTGGGGTGCGGAGTGTGCGGTGGGTGGTGGTGGGGCTCATTGCTTGACCATGAGTTCGTTCTTCACACTGCTCGCGCCCTCAGTGGCATTGGCGATCTGGGTGGCCAGGTCGATCTGGCTCTGGTTGTTGACGAAGCCGGCGAGTTGTACCTCACCTTTGAATGTGACTACGCTGATGTCGAAGCTCTTGATGGCAGCATCGGCCAGCAGGGCGGTCTTGACGCGAGCCGTCACGGTCGCATCATCAATCTGGGTGCCGACCGTGCTCGGGCTGCCCTTGAGCGTGACGCCGTTCTCGACCGTGGTCACGCCGGCCACCGCGAGGGTGATCGCCAGCGCCTTGTCGATCTGACCTTGTTCATCGACGAAGCCACTGAGCTGCACGATGCCTTTGCGGGTTTCGACCTGCAGATCGAAGCTGTTGATCGTCGGATCGGCCAGCAGCGCCGATTTGACGCTGGCGGTCACCACGGTGTCGTCTACCTGTGAGCCCAAGGTGGTGTTGTCAGCCTGCGGAGCCACCGCGGCTGCGGGCTCGGGGGTTTTGCTGCAAGCACCGAGCAAGGCCAGCGTGGTCAAGCCGGAGGATAGAAATGCGGTGTGTGTGAGTCTGCGAAGTGTCATGAGGTTCTCCAGAAAAAATGATCGATGCTCAGCGAGCGAG